>Ga0075421_100003022_pt1 | contig 20114 bp, 16 predicted proteins | sample SoiMetdeltSBSDD5_FD_75292 | JGI IMG/M metagenome (GOLD analysis project Ga0075421, IMG submission 75292) | Bulk soil microbial communities from a Populus tree surrounding site in Tennessee, USA - Soil MetaG P. deltoides SBSDD5 | ecosystem: Environmental > Terrestrial > Soil > Tree plantation... | reverse complement strand
CCCTACCTGCTCGCGGAGATCTGCGAGGAGATCGGCCTGCCGCCCGGCGTCGTCAACTGCCTCACCGCGGACCGCGAGGTGTCCGAAGGGCTCGTGCGGCATCCCGGCGTCGACAAGATCAGCTTCACGGGATCGACCGCGGCGGGTCGCAAGATCGGAGCCATCTGCGGCGACCGCATCGCGCGATGCACGCTCGAGCTCGGCGGCAAGTCGCCGGCGATCATCCTCGACGACTACGACCTGGACAAGGCGGCCGCGTCGATCGCGGGGAGTGCGCGCTTCCTCACCGGGCAGGTCTGCTCGTCGTTGACACGCCTCATCGTCGGCAGGAAGCGGCACGACGCCTTCGTCGACGCGCTCGCCGCACGGTTCGGCAAGGTGAAGGTGGGCGATCCGTTCGACGCGGCCTCCGAGATGGGGCCACTCGCGATGGAGCGCCAGCGCGATCGCGTGGAATCGTACATCGCGAAGGGACGCGCCGAAGGCGCCCGCCTCGCGACCGGTGGCGGCCGTCCCGCGCATCTCGATCGCGGATACTTCATCGAGCCGACCGTGTTCGGCGGCGTCGACAACCGGTCGACGATCGCCCAGGAGGAGATCTTCGGGCCGGTGCTCAGCGTCATCCCCGTCGACGACGAGCAGGCCGCCATCGACACCGCCAACGACACGATCTACGGGCTCAACGCGTCGGTGTTCACCAACGACGTCGACCGCGCCCGCGCGGTCGCCGCCCAGCTCCGGTCCGGGACGGTGGGCCACAACGCCTTCCGCACCGACTTCGGGATCGCGTTCGGGGGCTTCAAGCAGTCCGGCATCGGCCGCGAAGGCGGCACCGAAGGCCTGCTCCCGTTCCTCGAGCCCAAGACCGTGATCCTCCAGGCCCGCCCCGAGGACTACCGCGAAGAGGGCTAGCGCCCAGTCACCAGATGCGCACGCGGTCCTCGGGGGCGAGCCACAGGTCGTCCTCGGGGACCGTGCCGAAGGCCTCGTGGAACTCGTCGAGGTTGCGGACCACGTTGGCGCGGAACTCGGCGGGGGAGTGGGGGTCGACGGAGAGCAGTTGGAGCGCCAGCTCGGGCCGGACCTTGATGCGCCAGATCAGCGCCCAGTTGTAGAAGACCCGCTGCTCCCAGGTGAGCCCGTCGAGGACCGGCGGCTCGGCGCCGTCCAGGCTGAGCTGCGAGGCCAGCAGCGCGATCGTGAGCCCGCCCAGGTCGCCGATGTTCTCGCCGACGGTGAGCGCGCCGTTGACGTGGTGCCCGGGCGCAGTACGGGACTCGAAGCCGTCGTACTGGGCGATGAGCTTGTCGGCGCGGGCCGTGAACGCCTGGCGGTCGTCGTCGGTCCACCAGTTGACCATGTTGCCGGTGCCGTCGTACTGCGAGCCCTGGTCGTCGAAGCCGTGCCCGATCTCGTGGCCGATGACCGCTCCGATGCCGCCGTAGTTGAGCGCCGGGTCGACCCCGAACTCGAAGAACGGGGGCTGCAGGATGGCCGCGGGGAAGCAGATCTCGTTGAGGCCGGGGTTGTAGTAGGCGTTGACCGTCTGGGGGGTCATGAACCACTCGTCGAGGTCGACGGGCTGGCCGATCTTGTCCAGCTCGCGGTCGGTCTCGAACGCCGAGCCCCGCCGGACGTTGCCGATCAGGTCGTCGCGCCGGATGTCGAGGGCGCTGTAGTCGCGCCACTTGTCGGGATAGCCGATCTTGGGCCGGAACTGGTCGAGCTTGGCGAAGGCCCGTTCCCGGGTCTCGTCGGTCATCCAGTCCAGGCGCCCGATGCTGACGCGGTAGGCGTCGAGCAGGCGGGCGACCAGCTCGTCCATCTCGGCCTTCGCCGCCGGCGGGAAGACCCGGGCGACGTACTCGGCGCCGACGGCCTCGCCGATGAGCGAGTTGGCGAGGTCGGCGCCCCGCTTCCAACGCTCTCGCAGCTCCTGGGCGCCGGTGAGCGTGCGGCCGTAGAAGTCGAAGTTCTGCTCGACGAACGGGCTGCTCAGGTACGGCGCAGCGCTGCTCACGAGGTGGAAGGTCAGCCACACCTTCCAGTCGTCGAGTGGCACCTCGGTGAGCGCCTCGGACATCGCCGTGAGGTAGCTCGGCTGGCGGACGAGGACCTCGGCGACGGTCTCGTCGGTGCCGCCCACGGCCGCCATCCACGCCGACCAGTCGAACGCCGGGGCTGCGCTGCGCAGCTGGTCGAGGGTCATGAGGTTGTAGGTCTTCAGGACGTCGCGGTTCGCGACCTTGTCCCAATGGGCGTCGGCGAGCCGGGTCTCGAGAGCCATCAGGCGTTCGGCGCCGTCGGCCGCGTCGCTGTCGGACCAGCCGAGCAGCCGGAACATGGCGGTGACGTGCTCGACGTACTTGGCCCGATGCTCGGCGAAGGCGTCCTGGTGGTAGAAGGACTCGTCGGGGAGGCCGAGCCCGCCCTGCACGATGTTGACGATGTAGCGGTCGGACCGCCGGTCGTCGGTGTTGACGTAGGCGTGGACGGTGCCGCCGAGGCTCTCCCGCTGGAACCGGCCGAGCAGCCGCACGAAGCCGTCGATGTCCTCGACCGCGGCGATGGCAGCGAGGTCGTCGGCCAGCGGCTCGGCGCCCAGGGCCTCGACCCGGTCCTCGTCCATGAAGCTGGCGAAGAGGTCGCCGAGCTTGCGGAGGTCGCTGCCCTCGTCGGCTTCGCCCTGGGCGGCGGCCTCGCTGGCCTCCCGCAGGATCTCGCCGACCTGGCGCTCCGCCTCCAGCCGGAGGTCGATGAAGCCGCCGGTCATCGGGAGGTCGTCGGGGATCACCGCGGTTTCCAGCCAGGCGCCGTTCACATGGCCGAAGAGGTCGTCCTGAGGGCGGACGGTGTCGTCCGCCTCCGTGAACCGAGGCTGCGCTGTCATGCGGTCCACACTACGTACCGGCCACCCCTCCGCCGGCCCAGCCCTGGTGGGCAGGCCGGCGGGGGAGTGGGGGTCACGGGGTTCAGCTGGCGACCAGGTCGGCGGTCTGCGGGCCGAACTCGTTGGCGACGACGGTCACCTTGTTCGCCGGGAACCCGCCGCGGCGGGCGTGCTCGAGGATGACCTCAGCGTCCTCGGCCTCGTGCACGCAGTACACCTTGTCGCCGGCGACGTAGCTGTTGACCCAGTTGTAGGGCACGCCCAGCGACGCCACGGCGGCGTTGGACGTCTTCGAGATCTCGGCCAGCTGCTCCTGGGTGAGCTCGCTCGCGCCGGGGATCTCTCGCTCGATGATGAATCGCTTCATGGTGGGTTCCTTTCGGATGTCGGTTGCGTGACTCGCACTGTCCGACATCGAGGCCCCGCGCACATCGGGAGGCGTTCCCCATCTTCCGCGCCATCGGGTGCCCCGAAAGATGGGTGGTGGCTCCCGAGCCCCGGCGTCGGCGGCATGGGCGTCCACTACATCGACGAGGACCGCCTGGACGCCACGGTCGACATCACGAAGCCCGAAGCGCTGGTGTACGAGCTCGACAACTCGGGCCACGTCACCGGGCTGGTCGCCCACGAGTACATCGTGCCGATCGACGCGTGGACCTCCCGCAAGCCACCGCGGCTGTTCGGCATGAACTTCCACAAGCATCCGACGTTGCCACTGTGGGTGCTGCACACCTGGCTCTGGAAGGACAACCCGGCTGGGGTGTTCGCGGACTGGAACCCCGCCGTACGGCTCTGCCCCCCGGGCGTGCCGATCTTCGGCGAGGACCTGCCCAAGTGATGAACCTGCTGGTAGCTCGCCCCGGGAGGCCGGGGCGAGCACCGGTACGCTGCCCGACGTGAGGTTGCTGGAGCGGGAAGACGATCTCGCGTTGCTTGCCGCGGGGCTCGACCGCGCCAGGGGCGGGCGCGGCGGCATGGTCATCGTGAGTGGCGAGTCGGGGTCGGGCAAGAGCAGCCTCCTGCAGGCGTTCACCGATGACTGCGCGGGCGGGATGCCGGTCCTCTGGGGCGCGTGCGATCCGCTGACGACGCCCCGCCCGCTGGGGCCATTCCACGACCTCGCCCCCCAGCTCGGCGACGACGTCACCGCGACGCTGCGAACTGCGAGCCAACCCCACGAGATCTTCGCGGCGGTGGCCGAGCACCTCCGCCTGCACGCCTCGGTCTTCGTCGTCGACGACCTGCACTGGGCCGACCAGGGGACCATCGACCTGCTGCGCTTCCTGCTCCGGCGGCTCAGGGTCACCGGCTCGCTGGTGGTCGGGGCGCTGCGCGACGACGAGGTCGGTGCCACGCACCCGCTCCGCGCGCTCCTGGGCGACGTCGCCCGCTCGCCCGACGCGTCGACCGCGACGCTGCGGCCGTTGAGCGTCACCGCCATCGCCCAGCTGGTCGAGGACAGCGCAGCTCCCGCGGTCGACCCGGCATGGCTGCTGGGGCTCACCGGGGGCAACCCGTTCTACGTGGTCGAGATGCTCGACCACGACGGCACGGAGATCCCCGGCACTGTGCGGGATGCGATCCTCGCCCGCACCCACGGCCTGGACGCCGACGCCTGGGACCTCCTCCACCTGCTGGCGTGCTCGCCGGAGGCGATCCCCGACCACCTGCTCGCCCCGCTCGGCATCGGGCTACCGGCCCTGGGGGCCGTCGACCACGCGGGCCTCATCCGGCGGGGGCCCCGGGGTGTCGCCTTCCGGCACGACCTCTGCCGCATGGCGATCAGCGACACGCTCCCGCCCGGCGGGGTCGTGTCGTTCCATCGCCGCATGCTCGACTCGCTGGAGGCGACCCCGAACGCAGACCCGGCGGTGCTCGCCCACCACTCCGTCGGCGCGGGTGACGCCGCTCGCATCCTCCGGCATGCCACCGACGCCGGACGGGCCGCGGCTCGGTCGGGCGCGCACACGCAGGCGGCGGCCTTCTTCCAGACAGCGCTCGACCGGGGCGCGCCGTCGTCGGCCGCCGAGGAGGCCGGGCTGCTGGAGCTCCTGGCCGACGAGTGCTACCTCATCGATCGGCTCGACGACGCGATCGCCGCCAGCGAGCGGGCGATGTCGCTCCGCGAGCGGTCCCGCGACCCTGCCGGGGTCAGCAGCAACCACCACTCGCTGTCGGTGTACCAGTGGTACAACGCCAACCGCGGCGTCGCGGAACGTCACGCGGCAGCTGCCGAAGCCGTGCTCGACGGCGATCCCGAGCCGCACGCGGACGGCCTGCTCGGCCACGCCCTGGCCATGCAGGCCTACCTCGCCATGCAGGCCAACGACGTCGAGCGGGCGCGGCGCCTCCTCGGGGAAGCCGGGGACGTCGCCGCCGGCAGCGACGATCCGACCCTCCCGATCCGGGTCCGGGTGATCGAGGGCGTTTGCGCCGTGCTGAAGGGCGAGCGGGGCAGCCGCGACGCGATCCTCACGTTCCTCGGCGACGCCCACGAGCACCTCGACGAGATCCACTCGAGCGGGTACAGCAACCTCACCTACCTCGACGTCGAGCAACGGCGGTTCCGGCACGCCGCCGAGCTGCTCGGCTACACCCTGCCGCTCACCACCGAGCGGGACCTGCCGATCTGCCGGGTGTGGCAGCTGGGCTCGCGGGGTCGTATGAAGCTGCTGCGGGGCGACTGGGCCGACGCGGTGGCCGACGCCGACCTCGTGCTGGACGGCCCGAGCGCGCCGCTCGCCCGGACATGGCCGCATCTCGTGCGCGGCCTGGTGACCCTGCGGCGGGGCGGTGACGCCGACGCCGACCTGGAGGCGGCATGGGCGCTGGCCCGGCGCTACGACGAGCCGATCCGGGTGCTGCCGGCGGCCGCGGCGCTGGCCGAGCGGTCATGGCTGCGCGGGGTCGCCGACGAGCGGGTCGACGAGTGCAGGGCCGTGCTGGCCGAGGCCTCGGGCGTCGGCCTGGAATGGGCCCGGGGCGAGCTGGCGACCTGGCTGCGCCGCATCGACATCGACCCGGACATCGACCCGGACACCGTGGCGGAGCCCTATCGGCTCGAGCTCACCGGTGACCTCGACACCGCGGCGACGCTGTGGGCCCAGCTGGCTGCGCCCTACGACCAGGCGCTCGCTCTCGTCGAGACCCGCACGGCGGAGGCGGCGCGAGCGGGCCTCGACCTCCTCGACCGACTCGGTGCCGACGAGGTCGCGGCCAAGGTGCGCCAGGACCTGCGTGGCCGCGGCGTCGCGACCGTCCCGGCGCCGCGGCGCAAGGCGACACGCGCCAACCCGGCCGGGCTCACCAACCGCCAGGTCGAGATCCTGGGCCTGCTCGCCGACGGCTCGACCAACGCCGAGATCGCCGAACGGCTCTTCATCTCGCCCAAGACCGTCGACCACCACGTGTCCGCGGTCCTCTCCAAGCTCCAGGTCGCCACCCGCCGCGACGCCGCCCGCCGCGCGAGCGAGCTCGGCATCACGGGCTGAGGCGGACCGGCAGCTCGGCGAGGCCGCGGAGCACCAGGCCGTCGCCGTGGCTCCAGCGCAGCTCATCGCGGGGCACCGCCAGGCTGACCCCGGGGAAGCGTTCGAGCAGCACGGTGAACGCGACCCGGCCTTCGAGCCGGGCCAGGGGAGCGCCGAGGCAGAAGTGGATGCCGTGCCCGAAGCCGAGGTGGCGCCGGGACGGGCGGGTGACGTCGAACCGGTCGGGGTCCTCGCCCAGGCTCGGGTCACGGTTGGCGCCGCCGATGCACACCAGGACCTGTTGACCAGCCGGCACCTCCACCCCGTCGAGCTCCACCGGCTCGGTGGTGACCCGGAACGTGGCGTGCGGCACGGGGGCGTCGAACCGGATCGTCTCCTCGACGGCGTCGGGGATGCGGGCGGGCTCCTCGCAGAGCAGGCGCAGCTGGTCGGGATGGTCGAGCAGCGCGACGACGCCGTTGCCGATGAGGCTGGTGGTGGTGTCGTGGCCGGCCACGATCAACTGGAACAGGCTCGACAGCAGCTCTTGCCGCGTCAGCCGGTCCTGGTCGGCGCTCGCGTTGACCAGCACCCCGACCAGGTCGTCGGCGGGATCCGCCTCGTGGAGCTCCACGAGGTGTTCGAGGTAGGCGACGACCGTGTCCGACGCCGCGACGGCCTCGGGTGGGGGCGAGCCGCTCCACGGCTGGAGGAGCGTCCGGAACGCCTGGTGGAGCGCCGGCTGGTCGGCTTCCGGGACGCCGAGCAGCTCGCCGATGACCCGGAACGGGAGCGGCAGCGCGAAGCCGGCGACGAGATCGACCACCGGGCCCGATCGCTGCAGCTCGTCGAGGAGGTCGTGGGCGATGCGTCCGATGGCGGGTTCGAGCGCTGCGATGCGCGACGGGGCGAACGCCCGGGCGACGAGGCCGCGGAGGCGGGTGTGGTCCGGCGGGTCGACCGCGAGCATGTGACGGGCGAACGCCGGGCCGGGCAACCCCTCGTCGACGACGTCGGGGTCGGCGTCCATGGCGGCGAGCATGTCCTTGGAGAGCCGGGGGTCCTTGAGCGCCTGGCGGGCGGCGTCGTGGCCGACGACGAGCCACGCCTCGGGCCCCTCGTCGTGGCCCAGCCTGACGTGGTGCACCGGGCAGCGCCCGCGCATGTCGGCGAAGCGCGGATACGGGTCGTCCCGCACATCGGCGCCCCAGCCACCCCAGTTCGGGAGGTCGTCAGCCATCGGACTGCTCCCTGACGAACCCCGAGCACAGCATGGCCAGGCTCTGGATCCGACCGGACGGCCCGGCGTCGGCGTAGACGTGCTGCTGGACGACGAAGTCCGCGTCGGGGAACGAGCCGCCGCGCACGCGCGCCCGCCACCGCAGCTGGAGCCGAGGACCGAGGTGCCCGACGCTGGCGTCGAGCAGCTCGTAGGTCTCGGACCGTCCGAACCACCGGGCGAAGGCGGCGACGATCGGCTCCGGGCCCTGCCACTCGCGAGGGCCGTCGGGCAGCAGCGCCCGCATCTCGACGTCGGGCTCGAACAGCTCCCCGAGCCCGGGGAAGTCACCGCTGGCCAGCTTCCCGAGGAAGAGCTCGGCCACGGTGATCTCCCCGGCGCCCGCTGATGCATCGACAGATCTCATCCATCGGTTGTACGACACCTCCCCACATCGCCACATCGGGGGAACACCCCCATTTTCCGGGCCGAATCGTGGTTGACGGGTTAGTTCGGGTGGTTTATGAAGTAACAGTGGCAGGCGTCACACCGCCCGGCGCGGTCCAGAACAGTGCGATGCGCGGGGCTTTCCGATCGGGGGGCAAGGCGCTCCCCGGCGATGCCCGCCGCCACAACCGGGGGCTCGTGCTCGGCCAACTGCTCCACCACGGGCCTCACTCGCGAGCCGACCTCGCCCGCGTCACCCACCTGACCGGGGCGACGGTGGGTGCGCTCGTGGCCCACCTGCTTGACGAGGGCCTCGTCGTCGAGCGCGGTCGGCGCTCCGCCGGCACCGGCAAGCCGGCCACGCTGCTCGAGGTCGTCCCCGACGCCCGCCACGCCGTCTGCCTCGACCTCTCCGACCACGACCGCTTCGCCGGCGGCCTCGTGAACCTGACCGGCCAGATCAGCGAGCGGCGCAGCCTCGAGCGCGAGGGCCGGACGGGCGCAGCCGCCGGGAGTCTGGTCGCCGAGCTGGCGACCGCCCTGCTGGCCGGCACCGACAAGCCGGTGCTCGGTGTCGGCGTCGGCTCGCCGGGCATCGTCTTCCCCGGCGGGGTGGTGCAGGAGGCGTCGAACCTGGGTTGGCACCACGCGCCCCTCGGCACGGAGCTGGGCGAGGCGCTCGGCGGCATCCCCGTCCTCGTGGTCAACGACGCCAACGCCGCGGTGCTCGGCGAGTTCCGCTTCGGGGCCCGCCGCGGCCAGAGCCTGCTGCTGATCAAGGTGGGGCTCGGGGTCGGCGCCGGGCTCGTGCTGGACGGTCGGCTGGTCGAGGGCGAGGAGTCGGCGGCCGGCGAGATCGGCCACGTCGTGGTCGACGAGGAGGGGGAGCCGTGCGCGTGCGGCAACCGCGGCTGCCTCGAGACGGTGCTGGCCGACGCCCGGCTGCGCCCGCGGCTCGACGGCCTCGGCACGGCCGAACGCCAGAGCGTCCTGGCCGCGGCCGGCGCCCGCCTCGGTCGCGCACTGGCGCCGGTCATCGGCCTGCTCAACCTGCGCGACGTCGTCGTCTCCGCGCCGGCGGGGCTCCTCGACGAGGTGTTCCGCGTCTCGCTCGTGGAGGCCGTGCGGAGTCGCATCATCCCGCTGGCGGGTGGGGGTGTGGAAGCAACGTTCAGCTCGACCGGGAAGGAGGACGTGCTCTTGGGAACGGCGGCGGCGGTCATGAACAAGCAGCTCGGCGTCGCCTGAGGCGCCACACGCACACACCCGGAGGAGAGGCGAGATGAGGACCACGAGGCTCGGCGCGATCGGGACGATCGGCGTCGCAGCGCTGCTGGTGGCCGCGGCATGCGGCTCCGGCGATTCCGGCAAGGAAGGTGAGTCGGGGTCGGGCGATGCCGTCACCTTGACCATCGAGTCCTGGCGGGCCGACGACAAGGCCATCTGGGAGGACACGATCATCCCGGCCTTCGAGAAGAGCCACGAGGACATCAAGCTGAAGTTCCAGCCGACGGCCCCGACCGAGTACAACGCCGCGCTGGAGAACCGGCTCAGCGGCGGGGAGGCCGGCGACCTCATCACCTGCCGCCCGTTCGACATCTCGCTGGCCCTGTACGAGGACGGCTTCCTGAAGCCGGTCGACGACCTGAAGGGCATGGACGCGTTCGGCGACGTCGCCCGCAGCGGCTGGGTCACCGACGACGGCAAGACGACCTACTGCGTGCCGATGGCTTCGGTGATCCACGGCTTCTACTACAACGCCGACGCCTTCTCCGACCTGGGCATCGACCCGCCCGAGACCATGGATGACCTGCACAAGGCCCTCGACGCCCTGAAGAAGGACGGCACCTACACGCCGATCGCCCAGGGCACGGTGGACCAGTGGGACATCGCCGAGGTCGACTACACCGGCATCGGGCCCAACTACTGGAAGGGCGAGCAGGGCCGCCAGGCGCTCATCGACGGCAAGGCCAAGTTCACGGACGAGCAGTACGTGGCCCCGCTGGAGGAGCTGGCCAGCTGGAAGCAGTACCTGCCCAAGGGGTTCGAGGCGCTGAGCTACGACGACGCGAAGGTGCTGTTCACCAACGGCAAAGCGGGCCTGTTCCCCGGTGGGTCGTGGGAGATCACCGGGTTCGAGAAGGACGCCGGGTTCGAGCTCGGGGTGTTCAAGCCGCCGCTACCGAAGGCCGGCGACCCGTGCTACATCTCCGACCACGTCGACATCGGCATGGGCACGAACGCCGACACCGACCACCCCAAGGAGGCCCAGGCCTTCCTCGAGTGGGTCGCGTCCGACGAGTTCGCCAGCCTGTACGCCAACGCGCTCCCCGGGTTCTTCCCGCTGCGCGACGGTGACGTGAACATCGACAACAAGCTCGCCAGCGAGCTCGTCTCCTGGCGTGACGACTGCGAGAGCACCATCCGCCTGCCTGCGCAGAAGCTGAACCGCGGCGAGCCCGCCCTCTGGGACGAGCTGTACGCGGTGGCGTCCGAGGTGGTCAACGGGACGATGACCCCGGCCGCCGGCGCCCAGCGCCTCCAGAAGGGGCTCGACGGTTGGTACAAGCCCGGCGGCTGATCCCAGCTGGGGGCGCCCGCCGAGCTCCACGAGCTCGACGCCTGCGGTCAGGCCGGCGGTCGCCCGGCCTGACCGCGCTGGCCTTCTGCGCGCCGGCGCTCGTGCTCTACACGGCGTTCATGGCGTGGCCGCTGCTGCAGAGCCTGCGCTTCGCGCTCGCCGACAACCACGGCGACTGGGTCGGCCTCGACAACTTCCGGACGTTGTTCGGCGAGGCCGTCTGGGCCGACCGCTTCTGGCGGGCGCTGCGGCAGAACATCGTGTTCTTCCTGTTCCACTGCCTGGTCCAGAACCCGGTCGGCCTGGCCATCGCGGGGTTGCTGACCGTCGAGCGGCTGCGGGGCGTCAACATCTACCGCACGCTGATCTTCGTCCCGACCACGCTGTCGGTGGTCATCGTCGGGTTCGCGTGGCGCCTCATCCTCAGCCCGCTGTGGGGGATCGTCGAGACCCCGCTGCTCGGCCGCAAGTCGACCGCGCTGCCGACGCTGTCGCTGATCTCGGTGTGGCAGTGGGTGGGCATCCCGATGATGTTCTTCTACGCCACGCTGATCTCGATCCCGAAGGAGCTGATCGACGCCAGCCGGGTCGACGGGGCAAGCGCGTGGCGCACGTTCTGGCGGGTCAGCTTCCCGCTGGTGCTGCCGATGTTCGGCGTGGTCACGATCGTGACCTACATCGCCAACATGAACGCCTTCGACCTGGTGTTCACCGTGCAGGGTGTGCAGGCCGGGCCGGGGTCGTCGACCGACCTGCTGGGCACGCTCTTCTACCGCACTGCCTACGGCTCGGTGCAGGGCGGCAGCAACCGGGCGATGGGGGCGACGGTCGCCAGCGCCACGTTCGCGGTGATCCTGGTGGGGCTGCTGGTGTTCTTCTTCGGGTGGCGCCGCCGGGTGAGGACGTACCAGTTCTGATGGGGGGCTCGTTCTGATGGTCGGCCGTCGTCTCGGGGCCCGGGTGGCCGTGCACGGCGCGCTCGTCGGCTACACCCTGCTGGCGCTGGGGCCGGCGGTGCTGGTGGTCGCCAACTCGTTCAAGGCCCGTCGGGCCATCTTCGACTCGCCGTTCAGCCCGCCCCGCCCGGCGACCTGGGACACCAGCGGCTATCGGACCGTGTTCGAGGAGGCGTCGTTCGTCACCTACTTCCGCAACAGCCTCGTCGTGACGCTGCTGTCGGTGGCCGGGGTGCTGGTGGTGTCGGCGCTGGCGGCCCACGCCCTCAGCGAGTACCGCTTCCGGGGGCGGGGGTTGCTGCGGTTCTACCTGCTCGCCGGGATCATGGTGCCGATCCGGTTGGGCACGGTCGGGTTGGTCGAGATGTTCTCGAGCATGCGGATGATCAACACGCTGTGGGCGCTGATCCTGGTGTACATCGCCATGGGCATCCCGCTCGGCGTGTTCATCCTGTCGCAGTTCTTCGAGCAGGTCCCGAGCGAGCTGAAGCAGGCGGCCCGGGTCGACGGCGCCGGTGAGCTGCGGGTCTTCGGGATCGCGCTGCCCCTCGTGCGCCCGGGCCTGGGCGCGGTGGCGGTGTTCACCATGCTGCCGGTGTTCAACGACCTGTGGTTCCCGCTGGTGCTGGCGCCGGGCGAGAGCACTCGGACCGTGCCGTTGGGGGCGCAGCAGTTCCTGGGCCAGTTCGAGACCAACTGGAACGCGATGCTCGCCGCACTCTCGTTGGCGATCGTGCCCGTGCTGGTGCTGTACGTCGTCTTCTCCCGGCAGTTCCTGCGGGGCCTGACCGAAGGAGCGATCAAGTGAGCGCGGGTGACACCGTACACATGTTCGCTAGGCTCGGAAGGGATGAGCGAGCTGCGATGGCGGCTGGCCGACGAGGCCCGGGATCAGGGAGCGCTGTTCGAGCTCCCGGTGTTCGAGCGCGAACCGGGGCGGGGCGAGTTCCGGGGCATGGAGTTCCTCCACGTCCGGGCGCAGCGCATCATCAACGAGGTCAAGGGTGCCCCCTTCGGCTTCAGCTACACCATCAACGCCTATCGGGGCTGTAGCCACGCCTGCACCTACTGCTTCGCCCGCCCCACCCACACCTACCTCGACCTCGACGCCGACCGGGACTTCGAGCGGCGCATCGTGGTGAAGGTCAACGCCGTCTCGCTGCTGCGGGCCGAGCTGCAGCCGCGGCGGTGGGCCGGCGACCTCATCGCCATGGGCACCAACACCGATCCGTACCAGCGCTGCGAGGGCAAGTACCACCTGACCCGGGACATCGTCGAGGTGCTGTCCGAGCGGGCCAACCCCTTTTCGATCCTCACCAAGTCGACGCTGGTGCTGCGGGACCTGCCGCTGCTCGCGGAGGCGGCCCGGCGCACCGACGTGCGGGTCAACCTGTCCGTCGGCACGTTGGACGAGGACGTCTGGCGGGCCACCGAGCCCGGCACGCCCCATCCTCGCCGCCGCCTCGAAGCCGTGGAGCAGCTCAACGAGGCCGGGGTGCCGTGCGGGGTGCTCGTCGGGCCGGTGCTGCCCGGGCTGTCCGATGCCCCCGAGCAGCTCGATGCCGTCGTTGGGGCGGCCGTGAGTGCGGGCGCCCGCGGCATCACCAGCGTGCTGCTCCACCTCCGCCCGGGCGTGCGGGAGGTCTTCTTCTCCCGGCTGGCCGAGACCCACCCCCAGCAGCTCGCCGACTACCGCCGCCGCTACCGCAACCGCGCCTACCTGCCCAAGCCCGACCAAGCGGCCCACGCCGCCCTGGTCCGCGACCTGGTCCGTCGCCACGGCGGCCTGCCCCCCGAGCGCCCGACGCCGCCCCCGGCGCCCCCGGCGCCCCCGCCGGCGACGCCTCCAGCCGATCATGCCACCCAGCTCTCGTTCCTCTAGCGTCGAGGTCGTCGTCGCTGCGAAGAGGGAAGTCCGGCCTTGACCAATCACGGGATCAGTGAGCTCGGGTACGTGCCGTTCGACTGCGACAACCACTACTACGAAGCCGAGGACGCCTTCACCCGGCACCTCGACCCCAAGCTGGGCGAGCGGGTCATCCAGTGGTGCCAGATCGGCAAGCGCAAGTACCACGTGATCGGCGGAAAGGTGAACCACGCCGTCACGAACCCCACGTTCGACCCGGTGTCGCCGGCCGGCGCCATGGTCGAGTACTTCCGCGGCAACCCCTCCGGGAAGCTGCCGATGGAGTACCTCGCCCAGCGCGAGCCCATCCGGCCCGAGTACCGCGACCGCGACGCCCGGCTGCGGGCGATGGACGAGCAGGGCCTCCAGAAGATCTGGCTGTTCCCGACCCTCGGGATGATCTACGAGGAGCCCCTCAAGCACGACCCCGAAGCCGTCGGCCACCTGTTCCGGGCGTTCAACCAGTGGCTGCTCGAGGACTGGGGCTTCGCCTACCAGGACCGCATCTTCGCCGGCCCCTACATCTCGCTCGCCGACCTCGACTGGGCCGTGCGGGAGCTCGAGTGGGCGCTGGACAACGATGCCCACACGGTCGTCCTGCGGCCGGCGCCGGTGTGGACTGCCGACGGCCCGCTGCCGCCGGCCGACCCGCACTTCGACCAGTTCTGGGCCCGGGTGAACGAGTCGGGCGTCACCGTCGTGGTCCACGCCGCCGATTCGGGTCACTCGCTCCAGGGCTACGCGGGGGAGGGGTTCTCCGCCCGCTTCAGCCGGGGGATGCGGCCCAACCTCGGCATCCTCCACCTCACGATCGAGCGGGCCATCTTCGACTTCCTCGGCTCGATCGTGGTCGACCGGATCTTCGAGCGGTTCCCGAACATCCGCCTCGCCTCGGTCGAGAACGGCTCGACGTTCCTGGGTGACCTGTTCAAGAAGCTGCGATCGGCGTCGGCCAAGCTGCCGGGCCTGTTCAAGGTCGACCCGGTGGAGGTCTTCCGCCGGAACGTGTGGATCAACCCGTTCTGGGAGGACGACGTCCGCGAGACCGTCGACCTGATGGGCGCCGACCGGGTGATCTTCGGGTCGGACTGGCCCCACATCGAGGGCATGGAGCGCCCGCTCGACTACCTCGCCGAGCTCAAGGTGTTCCCCGACGCCGACAAGCAGCGGATCCTCCTCGACAACACCCTCGAGCTGAACACCCGTCGCCCCGCCTAGCCCGCCTCGGTCAGGCCGCCGTCCCGGTCGACGTCGAGCAGGCGCTCCAGTACCGAGCCGGGCGGAACCGTGTCGTACTTGTAGCTGAGCTTCTGCAGCGGCATGGCTTGCAGCATCGGCCGTAGGACGGTGGGCCGCCAGGGCTGCATCATCTGGAGCTGCAGCAGGTGGGCGGCAGCCGACGACAGCGCGGGGGTCGCATCCCACTGGCCGCGGACTTCCGGGACGAGGTCGTTCAGCGCCTCGAAGATGCGGTGGTAGAGGAAGTAGTCGGGCAGGTCGTCGTTCGCCTCCCACCACGCGTCGAGGGCGAGGCGTTGCAGCCTGATGAGCGGCGTGCCGGCCTGCGATGCGATGAACCAGTTCGCGATGCCGCGCCTCGTCCACCGCGGGAAGACGGTGCCGGCCCGGAGGTAGAGGCGCAGGTCGTCGTCGAGGCTCTGGTCGACCCACACCGTGGCATCTATCCAGATGCCGCCGTGCTCGTCGAGGATGCGGGTGCGGACGTAGTCCGCGAAGTGGGCGGGGCGCTCGTCCTCCAGCAGCATCGCGACGCGTTCCGGGATCTCGACGAGCTCGCGCACCGATGGGCCGTCGAGGACGCGGGCCTGCGGGTAGACCCGTCGGAGCTGGGCGACGCAGGCCTGCACGAGCGGGGGCGCCGTGTCGATCGGTCTGTTCCAGTACGTGAAGACCCGGTCCGACGGCACCGGCATGGCGGCGAAGCGTCGCGGTGCGGCCCGACGGGCACGCCACCGGGCGAAGCGCGGTGGTGTCGATGGGAGGCCCGCCGCTGTGCGCAGCTCGCCGAGCTTCGGCTCGAGGAGCTGCACGACCCGCGTGTAGGCCGTGAAGGCAGCTCCCAGGTCGAGCGTGTCCTGGAACTTCGCGAGGCGCTCCAACTGCGCCTGCCAGCCCGCCGCGGCACGACTTCGACCCCGACCACGACGACGTCGACCGGCGGACACCCCGCCGAAGCTAGTGCTCAGCCGGTGCGTCGATCCGTGACCCGGAGGGCCGCGAGGCTGACCGCGAGCATCGTCACGATGAGGCCGAACTGGGCGGTCCACCACAGGCCGAAGGCGTGATGCCCCGAGAGCGGGCACGCAGCCGACATCGCCATCAGGATCACCCCGGTGAGGCCACCGACCGCGGCGGCGTACCGGTGGCGGTGCACGGCAAGGGCCGTCGTGGCGTAGATGCCGGCCAGCGCGGCGACCGAGACCACACTGACGACCAGCGGCGTGGCGGCATGCGGGTGCGCAGGCGCCGGCTCGAGCGCCCAGCCCACGACGACTGCAAGCGGCCAACCGACCCCGAGCGCGACCGCCCAACCCAGTGGCAGCTGCCCGGCACCGTTGGCGAAGCGGCGCCGCAGCGGCTCGCTCCGCTGGAACCTCGGCCTGGTGCGCAACGCCACTCCGGCCGACGTCGTCCGTCGTTCCTCCATGGCAACCTCCTGCTCCTGGCTCCATTCCCAGTGTGGCAGGCGGGTACCCGGGAGGTGGGGTGTAACACCAGGGCCGTCGCTCGCGATCTCTCTGGTAGGTGGTGCCCCCGGCGGTGGGGTGCCGCCGGTCATGACCGAGGAGATCGACACGGGGGAGCATGGTGTGAAGGCCAGACTTGGAGCGCTGATCGTCGTTGTCGCGTTGGCCGTCGGGATCTCGACGGGTGCCGGCGCCATCACCTGGGGCCGACCCGACGTCAACAACGAGTATCCGAACGTCGCCTCGGTGCGGGGGATCGTCGAGGCGGACAACTTGGCGCGCGTCAGCTGCAGCGGGAGCCTGCTCGAGCAGGATGCGGAGAAGGTGGTCATCCTCACGGCCGCGCATTGCACGGATGCGTGGGCGGCTGAGATCGCGGCGGGGACCCTCGATTCCGTGGGGGTGTCGTTCGACCAGAACAACCAGGTCAACGGCACGACGACGGACGCGACCTTCTACGTCCGAGGCGGGGTTCCGATCAGCTTCCCGGCAAAGGACGCACCCTTCGAGACGTTCGACTACGGGCTCGTCGTGTTCTCGGCCGACGCCGAGAACAGCCTCGGCGAGACGGTCCAGGAGCGCTGGGGGACGCTCGATCCCGTCCAGATCGTTCCCGATGCCGGCTACCTGTCGCGCCTCATCGCAAGCGTGGCCAACCCGACGAACAACCTGTCGTTCACCGCGGTCGGCTACGGGACGGGCGAGAAGTTCCCCATCCCCGGGGAGGAGCCGGGTCCGGCCGACCCCTCCGGGACCAACACGTCGAAGTTCCTCGTTCGCTACATCGCCGAAGGGCTCACGTACAACGCGCACAACCCGGTCAACGACGTGCTGAGGTTGTCGATGAACATCGCCAAGGGCGAGAACGGCACCTGCAACGGCGACTCGGGCGGGCCGATCTTCTACCAGGATCCGACGCTCGGCCGGGTGCAGGTCTCGCTGGTGTCCGGCGGCGACGCCCCGTGCAGGGCAACGAACACCGGGCCCGGGTTCAGCCGGCCGGAGGCCCTCGACTTCATCGCCTGCGGCACGGTCGCGGGTGATGTCAGCGCCGTGGAGGCCTGTGTCGACAGCCTGTTCGGAGCGTAGGCCCGCTCGCCGATGACGTCGGGGGCCCGGCGACCGGCCTGGCCCTTTCGCCCGGGCCCCCGACGTCACCTCCGCTGTCGGTTCTAGTCCGGCGGCGGAGGGACCTGCCCGGAGAACAGGGGCCCCAGCTCACGACGGCCCGACACGCCCAGCTTGGCGTAGACCCGGTAGAGGTGGGTCTCCACGGTCCGACGGGAGACCGACAGCCGGGCGGCGATGTCGCCGTCGGTGAGACCTCGTGCTGCGAAGCTGGCGACCTCCCGTTCCCGGGTCGTCAGCCCGTCGCCGACGGAGCTCCGCAGGAGCTCGGTCGTGGCCCCGGCACACCGCTCCAGGAGCTGTTGCGCGCGGGTGCGGCGCCGCGTGGCCACGATGGCCCACCCCCGGCGGGCGGCCTCCGCAGCAGCCGCCGCGGTCAGCTCGGCGGCATGGAGCAGGCAACCCAATCGCTCGAGGTGGTCACCGAGCGCCTCCAACCGCTCGCCCTCGCGCTCCGCCAGCGCGTCGACGGCAGCGACGAGAGTCGGCAGCAACCGTCCTTCGCACTCCGGCAGGTCGGTGAGGAGCTCGGCGGCTTCGGGAGCCGCGCCATGGCGGGTGGCCTCGTAGAGGGCGAACACGGCATAGGAGATGTGCCCGGCGTCGATCCCCCGCCGGGCGGCGCCGAGAGCGAGCGTACGTGCATACGACAGGTCGCCCGACGCCGCCTCGACGCCGGACGACAAGTAGTCGTGCTCCACCGCGTAGAGAGCGCTTGGAGGCAGTGGGCTCGGCAGGTCCAAGCGTCCCATCAACGCCCGGGTGTAGCGAACGTGGTCAACGGCCGACGCGCGGGTCATCGCGTCGCCGTCCAGCGCGGTGACCGCCTCCAAGAAGTGCTGCTCGGCCCGTATGAGCTCGCCCCGCCACAGGAGGATCTGACCGAGCCGGAGCGCGTACACGCCGCGCAACATGCCCGCCCCCTGCTCCGTGACCCGCTCGTAGACCTCCCGCGCCACCCCCTCGGCACGGTCGAGGTCGCCGACGTAACGGTGCCCCGTCGGCACCGCGGTCTCCAGCTGGCCGACCATGTACTCGTTGAACTCCGGGTGATCGACGAGCCGGGGGTGTACCTCCGTCGCCCGTTCCAGCGCGCTGACCGGCTTTCCGACGAGGTTCAGCACCGGGATGAGCACCAGCTCGGCGCGCAACCGGTCGGCCTCCGAGAACCGTTCGTCGGCGATCACGCACTCGGCGGCTCGGCGGGCTCTGTCGATCTCGCCGGCGAGCAGCCACATCAGCGGGATCTGGCCGGTGACGTAGCCGCGGTCCCGCTCGTCGATGCCGTCGAGGAGCCGCTCCAGGCGTTCGGCGGCGTCCCTCGACCGGTTGAGACCGAAGCCGAGCACGAGTGCGAGGTCGACCTCCCGGCGGGATTGCTCGCGAGACGAGCCCGACGGCAGCCTGCCCAGGAGGGCTGCAGCCTCCTCCGGCCGCCCGGACACCGTCAGGATCTCCGCCAGCGTCAGGATCGCGGCGGGGTCGTCGTCCCCGCTGGCGACCATGGCCCGGCGCGCCAGCGACTCGGCCAGCGCCGCGTCGACGAGGACGTAGCGCCGGGCCGCGGTCAACAGCTCCCCGGGGGCAACCTCCAAGCCCGCATCGATGCGCCAGCGGATGAGCCGGTCGCCGGCGTCGACCGGAAGTGGGCGCGACGACACTGCATCGACGAGGTCGCACAGCATCCGGCGCCTCCTGATCGGCCCGAGCGCGTCGATGAGGGCGTCGGCGAGCAGCGGGTGACCGAGCCGCGCGCCCGCGTGGGCCGGCTCGTCGAGGACGAGCAGCCCGCGTGCCTCGAGGCGCTCGAGTGCCGGCTCGCCGACCAGGTCGAGCAGCACATCGAAGGGCAGCGGCTCCGCGAGGGCGAGGAGGTCGAGTGCGGTCCGCTCGCCGGCCTGCAGGCCCTCGAGCCGACCCGCGACCAGCTCACGCAGGCGGGTGGGAGCGGTGAACGGACCGGTCAGGCTCCACAGGCCGCTGCACGTCGCCAGGGCTCCGCTCTCGAGCGCGGCGGTGACGAGCTCCCGAGCGAACAAGACGTTGCCGAGCGTGCGGCTCCACAGCAGGTGCAAGAACTGGCCGTCGACCGGGCCTCCCAGTGCCCCGACGACCAGGCGGTCGAGCGCCGAGCGGGTGAGCGGCTCGAGGTCGAGGCGCTCGCAGGCGTCATCCTTCCAGAGCCCGACGACGGCGTCGGGGACGTTCTCGCCGCGTCGCACGGTGGCCAGCACCCGGAGTCCGTCCTGCGTGGCGAGCTGGTGGACCAGGGCGGCCGAGGCGTCATCGAGGGCGTGGGCGTCGTCGATGGCCAGGACGGCAGGGGACCGGCGCAGGATGGCCTCGCGCGCCCGGCTCAGCGAGGCGGCTTCGCCGCCGACGGGGAGCAGCGGAGCGAAGGCTCCGAGGGGCACGACGAACGACGACCGGGTCGCCCGCACCATCAGCACGCGCTGACCGGCGACCTCGGACCGCTCGATCGCTTCGGCCAGCAGGCGGGTCTTGCCGACGCCGGCATCGCCGACGAGCACCACACCCAGCCCGCTCGCGAGCGCCCTCGCGACCTGGTCCAGTTCGGGCTCCCGGCCCACGAATGACCACGGGTCGTGCAGCGTGACCTCCTCCCCGGCCTGACGCTTGCGACCATCGTACGTAATCGGAGAGTGCCGTATACGTAGTCGCGCTACGGATGACCCCGGCGCGAACGCGTGCAAGATTGCCGTTGGCGGCTCCGAGGCTCCTCCCCCCGGCGGAAGAAGTCGGCGCCCGGCTCAGGCGGCGGGGCCGGGCGCCCGGCTCCCCAGCACGC
>Ga0075421_100003021_pt1 | contig 20118 bp, 13 predicted proteins | sample SoiMetdeltSBSDD5_FD_75292 | JGI IMG/M metagenome (GOLD analysis project Ga0075421, IMG submission 75292) | Bulk soil microbial communities from a Populus tree surrounding site in Tennessee, USA - Soil MetaG P. deltoides SBSDD5 | ecosystem: Environmental > Terrestrial > Soil > Tree plantation... | reverse complement strand
CAGCCTGGAGCGCTTCCATCGCGAGATCCAGCTCGTCGCCCGGCTGCAGAACCCGCACATCGTCCCGGTCATCGCAGCGGGCGAAGCGGATGGCGTGCCGTTTTTCACGATGCCATTCGTCGAAGGGCGCTCGCTGCGCGAGATGTTGTCGTCCGAGACGCCGGTTTCCGTCACGGAAGGCGTGAACATCCTCCGCGACGTGGCGACCGCGCTCGGCTATGCGCACGAGCGCGGGATCGTCCATCGCGACATCAAGCCGGATAACGTGCTGCTCTCCGGCGGCGCCGCCGTGGTCACGGATTTCGGTGTGGCGAAAGCGATTTCGTCGGCACGCGAGGCCACCGCGGCGGCGGCGCCCGGTGGGTCGCTCACGCAGATCGGGTTTTCCCTCGGTACGCCGATGTACATGGCGCCGGAGCAGGCTGCCGCCGACCCGAATACCGACCACCGCGCCGACATCTATTCGTTCGGCACCATGGCGTACGAGCTGTTCGCCGGCCACGCACCGTTCGCCGGACGCACACCTGCTGCGCTGCTCGCGGCGCAGATGACCGAGACGCCGCCCCTCCTGTCGACCGTGCGGCCGGACGCACCGGTTCCGCTCGTCGAGCTCATTCGGCGGTGTCTCGAGAAGGACCCCGCGAAGCGGCCGCAGAATGCCTCCGAGATCATCCGCGCGCTCGACCAGGCCCTCGCGTCGAGCGGCGCAGCAGCGTTAGGCATCACAGCACAGCCACCTCGCGCCCGGACGCGGCCCATTGTGCTCGCCGTGTCGTTCGCCGTGGTGTTCGTCGTCGCGACGATAACCTCGCTCCTCATCTCGCGGCGAGGTGGCGACGGTACTGCGGCCGCGGCGACCCCGCGGTCGATCGCCGTTCTGCCCCTCGAGAACGCCGGCGGCAGCGACAGCGACCGCTACTTCAGCGAAGGTATCACCGATGAGCTCACGAGCGCGCTCGGCAAAGTCCCCGGGCTGCGCGTGGCGTCGCGCACCTCCGTGTTCGCCCTCCGTGGGAAGGGGATGGACGCGCAAGAGATCGCGAAGACGCTCAAGGTGTCGAGCATCCTCGAGGGCACGATCCGGCGCTCCGGCGACCGACTTCGGGTGACCGCCCAGCTCACGAATGCGCGCGATGGGCTGGCGCTCTGGAGCGACCGCTACGAGCGCGAGATGAAGGACGTGTTCGAGGTCCAGGATGACATTGCGGGCAGCATCGTCGACGCGCTCAAGATGCAGCTCGCGCCATCGGCGACAGCGCAGCCTGCCGGGGCGCAGGGTGGCGCCGCGCGGTCAGGGACCGAGGATCTGGCTGCCTACGATCTCTATCTGCGCGGCCGGTACTTCTGGCACCAGCGCGGTAACGATGCATTGCAGCGGGCCGCCGGCTACTTCCAGCAAGCCATTGATCGCGATCCGAAGTTCGCCCGCGCGCACGCCGGCCTCGCCGACGTGCTCGGACTGTTGCCGATTTACGGATCGACGCCCGCCGACAGCGCGTTCCCCCTCGCGCGCAAGGCTGCCGAGCGTGCGCTGGAGCTCGATTCGACGCTCGCCGAGGCGCACACGACGCTGGGCCTCATCCTCAAGAGCACGGGCGAATGGAACGCGGCCACGACCGAGTTCCGCCGTGGCATTGCCCTCGATAGCAACTACGCCACCGGTCATCAATGGTACGCCGAAGTGCTCATCATCACCGGCCGCGTGCGGCAAGCGATCGTGGAATTGGAGCGGGCGCATGGCCTCGATCCGCTCTCGCCGGTGATCAACGCGGAGCTGGGGTACACGCTGGGTCTCGCAGGCCGTTACCGCGACGGCGCGATCGCCGGCCGGCGCGCCATCGCGCTGGACTCGACGTTGTGGATCGGCCACGCGTTCCTCGCCTACACGCACCTTTTCTCGGGCGACTACGCGGCGGCCGTCTCGGGGTTCGAGCGAGCGGTTCGGCTCGGGCAAGGCATCGACCCACTCGCCGGGACGCTCGCGTACGCGCTCGCCCGCGCCGGCCGCGCGGATAGTGCGCGCAAGGTCCTCCTGCCGATCGAGCAGCGGGCGAACGATGACGGCTCACCCATTGCCGTCTCGATGGGATACGCAGGCCTCGGCGAGCGCGACGCGTCGCTCGCGTGGCTCGAGCGCGCGGTTCAACAGAAGGACCCGTGGCTATATGCGATGTCGATCAACGCCCCGGTGTTCGATAGCATCCGCGGTGATCCGCGTTTCGCTGAAGCGGCGAAGCGGATGGGACTAGACCCCGCAGTCATGAGGAAGACGTCCAAGGAGACCTAGTCCGCCTAAAGGGCGAACCGCCTAACGACGCATGGCCCAGACGGCGCAGGGCGCTTCTAGGTTTTAGCGCCGGCGAGTACCTGCTGTGCTTCGTCGGCAGTCAGAACAACATTGTAAACCGGCGTATTCGGCTGCTGGCGCCGCCCGCCCTCGCGCAGGCCGCCCGTATCCACCGGCGCAAACCCGATCTCCCTGATCAGCCGCGATACCACGGCTTTCGCCTCGGCGTCGTCGCTCGCCACGAAGATCGCTCGGCGTTGCGCCTCCGGCAGTTCCGCGCGTCCCTGCGTCGCGAGGTGCTGGTAATTGATCGTGTTGAAGGCCTTCACGATCCGCGCGCCGGGCAGGTGCCTCACCGTCGCTTCGCTCGACGTGGAGTCGCCGAGGTCCGCGAGCTTACCGCCAGCCGCGTACGGGTTCATGGCGTCGATGACGATCTTGCCACGGACCGTGTTCGGCGAGGGCAAAGCCTCGGGTGAGCGCCACGGGACGGCGAGCAGGACGACGTCGCCAAACCGTGCCGCCTCATCGACGGTTCCGGCCTTCGCGTTAGGGCCGAGCTCCGCGACGAGGTCGCGGAGCGTCTCGGGTCCACGGGAGTTACTGACGACGACCTCGTGGCCGGCCTGGGCGAACAGGCGCGCCGTCGTTGCGCCGATGTTCCCGGCGCCGATGATTCCAATGCGCATGATTCGATTCTCGCTGCAAGAAGAGCTCGTTCACGGGGAGCCCGGCTTCATGAATCGGTCATCCGGGGCGAAAGTTCCGTCGTGGCCTGTCCGGGCTCTCTATCGGGACGCTCTGAGAGAACAATCAACCGCAGAGGACGCAGAGGGACGCAGAGGCAATCCTACCGGGACGCTACAACGTACCAGCAAGACGAACTGAGGGGAACAGCCGCTCGGGACACTACTGTCCCTGACGGCCGTTCCCCTCACTCCCGCGCGTTGCCAGAGTCATTGTCCCGTTAGGCCGTTCTCTGCGTCCTCTGCGTCCTCTGCGGTTTCAATGTTCTCGACCAACTGTTCCACGCCGAGAGGCAAACAGGTGCACGCAAACTCAGTCCGTCCGGAAGGCCTCGCTCGGATCAACCCGCACGGCACGCAGCGCGGGCACGAGACAGGCGAGCAGCGTCGTCGCCAGCAGCAGAAGCGTGGCCAGTGTGATGGTGGTCGGGTCGTGCGCTGCGACCCCGAACAGCAACGCGCGCAACGAACCCGTCAACGCGAACGCACCTAACAAACCGAACCCAAGCCCGAGCACCGCCAGGCGTGCTCCCTGCCCGACCACCAGCGCGAGGATGTTCCGCGGCGTCGCCCCTAGTGCCGCGCGAAGCCCGATCTCACGCGTCCGCTCCGCGACATTCCCAGCCAGCACGCCGTAGATCCCGGCGACCGCGAGCAGCACCGACGCGATCGCGAAGCACGCGAACAGCGTGAGCGCGAGGCGCCGCTGCGCGGTCGACGCGGCGACCACCTGCTCCATCGCCGCGACCTTCACGATCGGCTGCGCGGGGTCGATCTGTTGAATGGCTCTCCGGACCGCCCCGGCCATGGCCGCCGGCTCACCCCGCGTACGGATGACGAGCATCTCCTGATTGTCCGCGAAGAACCACTGCCGCTCTGGCACGTAGAACTGCTGCGTCTCTGTCGCGTCCAGTCCCGAGTGTCGGACGTTCGCCGTGACACCGATGATGGTGCGGAACGCACGGTGCTCGGCACCCATTCGGATCCGCTTGCCGATCGCGCTCTCGCCCGGCCAGATCCTTGCCGCCAGTGCCTGGCTCACGAGCGCGACCATGTTCGTCGTATCGCGCTCGTCCGCCTCCGTGAACGCTCGGCCCTCCAGGACGCGAATGCGCATCGTCCGCAGGTAGTCGGCGGACACGACGTACCGATCGCCTGAGGGCACGTCCTCCGGATTGCTGCTTGGTTTGTCCTGCGCGGTTACGCCGTACATATCCATGTTCCCGCCGAGCGGGAGCTGATTCACGACGGCGACACTCACCACGCCTGGGAGACTGCGCACCGCGTCGCGGACCCGGTCGTGATACTGATAGACTGCAGCAGCGTCTTCGTACCGCGGGCCGACGGAGTTGATCTCCATCGTCAACAGGTTCCCTGCGTCGAACCCCTTGTCCACGTCGAGGAGGTGGATGACACTCCGCGCCAGGAGACCGGCTCCGACCAATAGCATCAACGCGAAGGCCAGCTCCGCCACCACCAGCGCGCCGCGAATGGTGGCGTGTCGCATGGCTGTCAGGCGGCGACCGGATCGCAACCCTTCAGCCACGTTTTCGATGCGCCGCGCACGCCGAGGCGCGACCCCAACCACGATCGCCAACACCAGCACGATCCCGCCAACGAGCGCCAGGGCCACGCGGTCCAAACCGATGGCGCCGAGGCGCGGTAGCTGAGGTGGAAGCTGCCTGACGAGCGCCGGGATCGCCACGGCAGCAACGCCCACGCCGGCAAGACCGCCAAACACGGCGATCACGAGCGCCTCGGTGAACAGCTGCCGGGCAAGGCGCGGCGCGCTCGCACCGAGTGCCGTGCGAATGGCAAACTCCTCGTCGCGCCTCACGAGTCGGGCGAGCTGGAGATTCGCGACGTTCGCGATGGCGATGATGAGCATCAGCGCGACGGCGGTGGCGAGGGCGAGAATCGCCGGGCGGTACGCTCGCGTGACCTCCTGCTGAAGCGGGACGACCTGTGTGCCCTTCGTCGCATACTCCTTCGGATGCTCGGCGACGATCGCACGGTGAATCCTGGTGAGCTCCGTCTGCGCGCGTTCCACGCTGACGCCGTCCTTGAGTCGCGCAATCATGCGGAGATGGCGACACGTGCGACACGCGAACACATCGGTCGTCGCGTAACCGAGCACGCGCCAGATCTGCGCACCGGTCATCGCAACGTCGTCGAAGTCTTTCGGCATGATGCCCACGACGGTCATCGCCGTTCCGCCGAGGGAGATCGATCTGCCAATGACGGCCGGATCACCGCCAAAGCGACGCTGCCAGAGCGCGTCGCTCAGAATCACGACTCGCGGGACGCCGGCTCGGTCCTCGTCGGCGCGGAAGTCGCGGCCGAGTGCCGGCTTGACGCCCAGCGTGTGGAAGTAGGAAGCCGAGACGCGAAGTCCCTGCAACCGCTCCGCTTCGGTCCCCTCCAGCAATGTCGGCTGCCAGTCGCCTAACGCCGCCGCGGACTCGAACGTCGTCGCTCGGTCGATGTAGTCCCGGATGGTCGTGAAGCCGACTGTGCTCCGGCTTCCGTCCTGGTCCTGTTCCCACACCATGACCACGCGGTCCGGATTCCGATACGGCAGCGGCTGGAGGATGACGGGGTTCGCGACACTGAAGATCGCGGTGGCCGCGCCAATGGCGACACCGAGCGTGAGCACCGCGGTCGTCGTGAAGGTCGGTGCGCGACCGAGCAGCCGGAGCGCGATGCGGACATCGGTGAGGAAGGACGACATGGGCTCGACTGTCCTCGGTGTGCGGTCGCGGAGGTGCCAGAGCGCGACAATCGTCTCGCGCCAGAGGCGAAGTCCCGTCACATGGCGCTCGGTCAGATCGCCGATGATCGCGTCGGCGCTGGCGGACGGGAGAAATTGTTCGAGCAGGCGGTACGGCAGCGGGGTCATGTCGGCTCGAGCCCAACGTCGAGCCCGACGGCCATGCGGCGCAGCGTCGCGAACGTCGATTCGAGCGCCTTTCGTCCGGCGGTCGTGACAGCGAAGCAGCGCGTGCGGCGTCCACCGCGCTGGGGCGTGGGATCTCCTTCGAACGAGCGGACGAGCCCCTTCTCCTCGAGGCGCGAGAGCGTCTTGTAGACGGTCCCGAGCGTCAGGTCACGCCGCGCGAGGCGCACGATCTCCTCGTGGACGGGCACCCCGTACGCGCCGTCGCCGACCCGGAGTACGGCGAGCAGGACGATCTGTTCGAGTTCGCCGAGCATGGTTTGGGATTTGATAGACAATGTCGAGAATATGATGCCGTACTGGCATGCGCAAGCCATCGACACGTCGGGGCGCTCGCCGCGGAGGACGCTTCACGGGACGGCATAGTGGCGAGGGGTGGGTACAACGATCTAAACGGAAACCCCGGAAACAGCCGGATAAGCCTAACGGCGGATCATTGGAGTTCCCCGGTTCGTGCGGGCAGTACAGTGGCGGCGGGTCGGAAACGATCACACCCGAAACACCTTGAAACAGCCGGATGTAGGAGATGTTATCCAGCCGTTTCTTGCCGTTTCGGGTGTGATCGTTGTCCCGACCCACTCCAACTGTATGGCCCGGCGAAGCGTCCTCGCCACCGGCGAGCTCGGATCGCAGTCAAGCCCATCCGGCAGTTTCCGGGGTCCCCGTTCCAATCGTTGTCACCACCCGTTCCAACCTTCTGGGTCGCGAAGCGTTCTCCCCATCGCGAAGCGTCCTCACTGCGTCCGAAAGGCTTGTCAGCGAAACCCCGGCAGGATGGCCGGTGAGTGGACGACAGGACGTGCGGCGGTTCTCCGATAGGATCGATTCCTCATTTGCACCTGATTAAGGGAGCAAATCGAGGAGCGATTCCTGATGCTGTCCCAGACCACCGAGTACGCCGTCCGCGCCATCCTGCACATCGCGCTTCGCGGCGATAGCACGCCGGTGCGAGCGAACGAGCTCGCGGCGCAGATCGGGGTCCCGCAGAACTACCTCTCGAAGACGCTCCATCAGCTCGCGCGCGCCGGGGTGTTGACCTCCGCGCGCGGACCCACCGGCGGCTTCCAGCTCGCCGTCCCGGCCGAGTCGCTCACGCTCCAGCGGATCGTCTCGACCTTCGAACCGCCAACCCCTCGCCGCTGCTTGCTCGGCCACGGCATCTGCGGCGAGGCGCCATCGTGCACCGTTCACGCCCGTTGGGCACCCGTGGCCACGTCGCTCCAGACGTTTTTCACCACCACTACCATCGCGGACCTCATCCGCACGCCCGTGCCTAACGAGGTAACTCTATGACCCCTCGCACACGCAGTCTCGTCATCGGCACCCTGTCGGCGATCGCCGCCGGCGGGTTGCTCTACGCCTGTCGCTCCACGGGGCCCAAGCCCGGGCTGGTCACCGGCGACGTCGCGTCCAAGGTGTACGTCGCGCCCGGCCAGCACGACGAGTACTACGCCTTCCTCTCTGGCGGCTTCAATGGCCAGGTCGGCGTCTATGGACTCCCGTCCGGGCGACTCCTCAAGTTCCTCCCGGTGTTCTCCCAGAATCCGGAGAACGGGTGGGGCTACACGGAGGAGACGAAGCCGATGCTGATGACGAGCCATGGATTCGTCCCCTGGGACGACTCGCACCATCCGGAGCTCTCGCAGTCGAACGGAACCCCGGACGGCCGTTGGCTTTTCATCAATGGCAACAACACGCCGCGTATCGCGCGGATCGATCTGACGACGTTCGAGACAGACGAGATCATCGAGATCCCGAACGCCGGCGGCGGTCACGCGTCGCCATTCACCACGCCCGATGGCAAATACGTCGTGTCGGCCACGCGCTTCAGCGTGCCGACCGGACCGAACCGCGACGTCCCGATCTCGACCTACGCCCAGAACTTCAAGGGCAACCTGTCGTTCGTGGCGGCGAACGAGCCCGGCAAGATGCGCATCGCGTTCCAGATCCTGATGCCGGGCTACAACTATGACCTCGGCCACGCGGGCAAGGGGCCGTCCGACGGGTGGTTCTTCTTCACGTCGTACAACTCCGAGCAGGCGTACGAGAAGCTCGAGCAGAACGCCTCGAAGGCCGACAAGGACTACATCGCGGCCGTCAACTACCGGAACGCCGAGGCGTGCGTGACGAGCGGCAAGGCGAAGCAGACGCCGGCTCGTTATGCGCACAACCATGTCGATCCGACCTCGCGCGTCGCGAGGCACACCATGGAAACGAGCGTCACGACGCTCGATCCGCGTGACTGCCCGAACACGGTGTTCTATCTGCCGACACCGAAGTCGCCACACGGCGTGGATGTCGATCCGACGGGTCAATACATCGTCGCGGGTGGCAAGCTCGCCACGGTGATCCCGGTGCACTCCTTCGACAAGCTGCAGGCTGCGATCACCGCGAAGAAGTTCGACAAGGAGATCGACGGCATTCCGGTGCTCAACTACGAGTCGATCGTCGCGGGTGAAGTGCAGAACCCCGGCCTCGGACCGCTACACACCGAGTTCGACGGCAAGGGCAACGCCTACACCTCGATGTTCATCTCCTCGGAAGTCGTGAAGTGGAAGCTCGGCACCTGGGAAGTACTCGACCGGATCCCGGTCTATTACTCGGTCGGCCACATCATGATCCCGGGTGGTGACAGCAAGGCGCCGTTCGGCAAGTATCTCGTGGCGATGAACAAGATCACGAAGGACCGCTACCTGCCGACGGGCCCGGAGCTCGCACAGTCCGCGCAGCTCATCGACATCAGCGGCGACAAGATGAAGATGCTGCTGGACTTCCCGACCATCGGCGAGCCGCACTACGCGCAGGCGCTGCCGGCGACGCTCATCAAGGACAAGCAGGTGAAGTTCCACCAGCTCGCGAAGAGCACGCACCCGCACGTCGTGAAGGCCGAACTCGAGACCGGTATCTCGCGTCAGGGGAAGACGGTTCACGTGAAGATGGCAGCGATCCGCAGCCACTTTGCGCCGGACAACATCGAGGGCGTCCAGGTCGGCGACACGGTCCTCTTCCACGTCACAAACATCGAGCAGGACTGGGACATTCTGCACGGCTTCGCGATTCTCGGTGCCGAGAACGCGGAGTTGATCCTGCAGCCAGGTGAGACCCGGACGTTCAAGTGGGTGCCGAAGACGGCGCAGGTCTATCCGTTCTACTGCACGGACTTCTGCTCGGCGCTGCACCAGGAGATGTCGGGCTACGTCCGCGTCTCGCCCGCTGGGTCGAACGTGCCGCTCGTGGCGAACATCAGTAAGAAGGCAGCCACGCAGGCCGCACGCGCCGGTGTCACCGTTGCGCAGCCGGCCGCAGCCGGCGCGGGGGAGGCGCGCTGACCGTGAACACGCGGTCTCGCCTCCTCGCGGCCGCCGCGTCGATCCTCCTCATCGGCATGTTCGTCTGGCCGATCTGGAGGATCGACCTCACGGCCCCGCAGTACCCCGAGGGGCTGGGGATGGAGATCCGGATCGGCACCATCGCGGGGCTCACCCCGTACGACCTGGATCGGATCAACAACCTGAATCACTACATCGGGATGAAGGCGATCGAGCCGGAGGCAATTCCGGAGCTCGCGGTCATGCCATGGCTCGTCGGCGGGCTGATCGCCATGGGCCTGCTCGTAGCCGCGTTAGGCCGGCGACCCATGCTCTACGCATGGACGACGGCATTCGCGACCGTCGCCATCGCTGGCGTCGCTGATTTCTGGCGATGGTCGTACGACTACGGACACAACCTCGATTTCGAGAATGCGATCATCAAGGTGCCGGGGATGAGCTATCAGCCGCCGCTCATCGGCACCAAGCAACTCCTGAACTTCACGGCGACGTCGTGGCCGGGCGTCGGTGGCTCGCTCGCGTTCCTCGCGATGGCGTTGGCCATAACGGCAGTCGTCCTTGCCTGGCGCACGCGAACGGCCCGGCCGGTGGTCGCCGCAGCGCTGACCCTCGCGGCGTGCGGTGGCGGCAAGCCTCGGCCCATCGCCTACGACGAGGCGACCTGTGCTTCCTGCCACATGGGCATCACGGACCGACGCTTCGGCGCCGAGCTGGTGACGAGCAAAGGGAAGGTGCTCTCGTTCGATTCGATCGAGTGCCTCGCGACGTTCTACGTGCGGCACCGCGATGTGGCTCGCTCGGTGTGGGTGACCGATTACGCCCGGCCGGGTACGCTCGTGCCAGCCGACTCCGCGCATTACGTGCGCGGTGGCGAGACGCAGAGCCCGATGGGAGTCGGAATCGTCGCCTACGCCGACAGCGGCCTGGCTGCCCGGGCGGTCGCGCGAGGCGGGGAACGTCTTGGTTGGAGCGAGGTCGTCACACTCGTCGAGCAAACCGGCGCTCCACATGCAGCCCTGCACCTGATCGAGAGAGGCGTCGGTGCATCGCGCTGAGGTTTACGTCATGCTCGCAAGCTCGATACTTGCGCTTCAGGCGGGCACTCTCGGCGCGCAGCGGTCGGAACGGATAGTCGTCGTCTCGCCCGAGGGCGCCGTCCACACCGTCGCAGCGGGCATCCGGAGTGCTCGCGACGGCGATCGCATCGTCGTGCGGCCGGGCACGTACCGCGAGCCGACCATCGTCGTCGACCGCCGGGTCACGATCGAAGGCGATGGGCTTCCCACGATCGATGGCGAAGGGAAGCGCGAGATAATGGTGGTGACCGCAAACGGCGTCACCGTTCGCGGGCTCCGCTTCACCAACGTCGGCCCGAGCCACGTCGAGGACCGTGCCGCCATTCGGGTCAATGCCGTCGGCGACTGCGTGATCGAGAACAATCGCTTCGACGACGCGTTCTTCGGGATCTACCTCGCGCGCGTCAACGGCTGTCTGGTGGCGCGCAACATCATGCGAGGGGTGCGCCGCAGCGAGGAGAGCTCGGGCAACGGCATTCACCTCTGGTCCTCGAGTGATGTACGCGTGGTGGACAATCGCATCAGCGGCCACCGTGACGGGCTTTACTTCGAGTTCACCCGGCGTGCCGAGGCGCGCGGCAACGTGAGTGAGGAGAACGTGCGGTACGGCCTCCACTTCATGTACTCCGACAGCTGCCGGTACCTCGCCAACACGTTCCGGCACAACGGCGCTGGCGTGGCGGTGATGTACACGAAGGCGGTCACGATGATCGGCAACCGGTTCGAGGAGAACCGCGGGAGCGCGGCGTACGGGCTGCTGCTCAAGGAGATCGCGGATCCCGTGCTCGAGCGGAACCTGTTCCGTGAGAACACCGTCGGCCTCTTCGCCGACGGCGCCGCCCGGATCCAGGCCACTGGCAATCGCTTTCAGGGCAACGGCTGGGCCGTGAAGCTCATGGCGAGCACCGAGGGCGGCCGGTTCAGCGCGAACGAGTTTCTGAGCAATACGTTCGACGTCTCGTCCAATAGTCGTACGAACAGCACGGTCTTCGACGGTAATTACTGGAGCGAGTACGAGGGCTACGACCTCGATCACGATGGGATCGGCGATGTTCCGCATCGCCCCGTACGCCTCTTCTCGATGATCGTCGAGAACAACGAGCCCGCGCTGATCCTGCTTCGCAGTCTCTTCGTTCGTCTGCTCGATACGGCGGAGCGCGTCCTCCCTTCCCTCACACCGGAAACGCTCGCCGACGCGCGGCCGTCGATGCGACGCGTTCGCCCCGAGCCATGATCACGATCAACGGACTGACCAAGCGCTTCGGTGCGCTCGACGTTCTCTGCGGACTCGACCTCGAGATTCTGCCAGGTCGCGTCACGGCGGTGGTCGGCCCCAACGGCGCTGGAAAGACCACGCTCATCAAGAGCATACTCGGCCTAACGAGATGGGATGGCGGACGCATACTGATGGATGGCGAGCCGATCGGTGGAGACCCGGCGTACCGCTCGCGCGTTGGCTACATGCCGCAGATCGCCCGCTTCCCCGAGAACCTCACCGGAGCCGAGCTGATTGCGATGCTCGAGGAGCTGCGAGGTCATCAGGCGGACGGCGAAAGCGCGAGTCACGACCGCGAGCTGATCGACCGGTTTCGACTCGCGTCGCACCTGCACAAGCCCCTGCGGACGCTTTCAGGGGGCACGCGCCAGAAGGTCAACGCGGTGCTGGCGTTCCTGTTCGATCCCGATCTTCTGATCCTCGACGAACCGACGTCAGGGCTCGACCCGGTCGCGAGCGGCATTCTCAAGGAGAAGGTCCGCAGTGCACGGCAAGCGGGAAAGACGGTGATCGTCACGTCGCACGTGATGAGCGAATTGGAGGAGCTGGCCGACGACATCGCGTTCCTGCTCGACGGCCGCGTGCGGTTCGCGGGCTCAGTGCACGATCTGAAGCTGCACACGCGGCAGCTCAGTTTGGAGCGCGCCATCGCGCAGATGATGACCCGGACGGCGGCCTAGACCCATGCGCACTACGCTGAAGGTGGTCGGATACCAGCTACGCGACGTGATGCGCAGTCGCTGGCTCATTGCGTACGGCCTGTTCTTCCTGCTGGCGACGGACGCCCTGCTGCGCTTCGGCGGTGCGGACGCCAAGGCGCTGCTCAGTCTCGCGAACGTCGTGCTGCTCGTGATCCCGCTCGTCGCGCTGGTGTTCGGGACGATGCATGTCTACAACGCGCGCGAGTTCACTGAGCTTCTCCTCGCGCAACCGGTCGGCCGCCGTGAGCTGTTCGCCGGCCTCTACCTCGGCCTCGCGATCCCGCTCGCGGCCGCCTTCGCACTCGGCCTCGGTATCCCGGTCGGCATGCACGGCGTCGCCGGCGCCGGACTCGGTGCTTCGGCCGCAACGCTCCTGGTGGTAGGCGTCGCGCTCACGTTCGTGTTCACCGCCACCGCCTTCTGCCTCGCCGTGCGGGTGCAGGACAAATCGCGAGGCCTCGGGGCGGCCATCGCGTTGTGGCTGAGCCTCGCCGTGCTGTACGACGGTCTCGTTCTGCTGTTCGTCTCGGTGTTCGCGGACTATCCGCTGGAGCACACGCTGCTCGGTGTGATGATCGCGAACCCCGTGGATCTCGCGCGCGTGGTCCTCCTGCTGCGCTTCGACGTCTCGGCGCTCATGGGATACACCGGCGCGGTGTTCAAGAACTTCTTTGGCGGCGCCGGCGGGCTGGCCGTCGCCGCGCTCGCGCTTGCTCTCTGGGTGACGCTTCCAACCTGGCTGGGCGTGCGTGCCTTTCAACGCAAGGACTTCTAGCCCGCCCAATCTCACTTCTTGGATGGATCACTCAGATGCGTAGCAATAGAACCGACATTCGACGAATCATCGCCGTGACCCTCATTGCCGTGGGCGTGGTCGCCTGCAACGGCGGCGAAGGCAAGGCTGGCGAAGAGACCGCGCAGGCGACGTCGTCGGCGTCACCGAGCGTCACCGCCGGTAGCCCGCAGACGCCGGACCCGGGCGGCAAGATCATCACGATCGAGATGCTCACGGACGAGCAGGGGAACAACATCTTCCGCCCGGCGGAATTCGAGGCCCATCGCGGAGACGTGCTTCGCTACACGCTCGTGGGCGGGGTGCATAACGTCAACTTTCTTCCGGACTCGAACCCGGGCCAACCAGGTCTGCCGGCCGCGAGCACATTCCTCCAGTTGCCCGGTCAGACGTACGACATCAAGGTGACCTGGAATCCTGGCAGATACTACTTCCACTGTGACCCACACGCCCTGCTCGGCATGAAGGGGTGGGTCACCGTCGAAAACGGGAACTGAGCTGTTTGCTGTGAGCTGACACTAGAGAACAGCAACCAGCGCTGTTTGCTGTGAGCTGGAACTGGTTGACGCGAAACGCGTCCGACCGCGCTGCAGGGTGAACAGCTCGGGACGTCCCTCGCGCCGAACGAGCCAGACCGCTGAAGACGCTGAGCGCGCTGCGCGCGCTACGCAGAAGCCACTGAGGGGACGGTTGGCGGATCCGAGGCCACCGCCGTCGCAGGACCAGATGATTGGAGATGAGGGGAACTGCCCGCGGGACACCGCCGTCCCGAAGAGCCGTTCCCCTCTCTCATTCTTGCTTCACCCACCAAGTGTCCGTTCTGTGTCCTCAGCGTCGCGGTCTGCGTCCTCAGCGGTCTGCTCGATCAGCGCGAGAAACGCCCTGACGGTTCTTGCTGTTACCCTGCAGCATTCAGTACCAGCTCACAGCAAACAGCGTTCTTCCAGTGTTCACCGTGGCCAGCCCGTCTGCGGGACTCCGGGTGTGAGCTTCAGCGCGTTCTGATAGTACAGCTTCTTCAACACCGAGTCGGGGAGGTCGATCCCGTAGAGCTTCCAGTACGCGTGGTAGTCCCGGTAGTAGTCGAAGTAGTCGTCCCGCGTCTCGAACACGCGCCAATAATAAGGATACTCCTCCGGCTGGAACGAATCCTTCCCGAACAGGATACGATCCTGGAACTTGATGAAGAAGTCGCGCGCCACCCGCGGTTGGCGACCGATATCGTAGAGCACTGCGCCGACTTCGGTGTACACGTTAGGCATCTCGGTCAGCATCTTCCCTAGCCGACCCAGGTCGCTGCCGTGCCAGCCAAGGTGGGCCATCACGAACGTCGTCTTCGGGTTACGCCGGAACAGGTTGTCCCGCTCCGCCATCAGCTCCTCGAACTTCGGAAACCGATCCGGCGGGAAGCGCCGTCCGGGAAAGAGCGCGAGCTCGAGCCATCGCTCGTTCGTGTAGTCGATCGGCTCGAAGAACTGCGGTGGGTCTGCCGTGTGGATGAATACCGGCAGATTGAGCCGTGCCGCCGCGGCCCAGACCGGCGTGAGCTCCGGATCATCGAGCTTGAGGCGCGAGCCGTCTGCCTTGGTGGTCGACAGGCCGAACCCTTTCCCGATCTCGCCGATGCCCACCGCGCCCGCCTTCGCGTCCGCCTCGAGTTGCGTTACGGCCTTCTCGGCCCACCCTGGGCCGACGTTCCGGAAGTCGATTCCGGTGAGCACCCGCACCCGGTCCTTCCCCTGAGGCGACTGTCGGATCGCTTCCAGCGTACGCTGCAGGCGCTCGCCGGACGCGTTGTTCGCGCTGATCATCACACGGATGTTCAGACTGTCGAGCGAGCCAACGAGGCGGGCCACGGCGTCCGGCGAGGTGATGTCGCCGGGGTGACCGTGATAGTCGATGACCGGGTACTTCGGTGTTTTCACTGGATGCTCGGGCACGACCAGTGTCGATTTCGGACGGTAGTCGACGATGCTCGGCACCGGTTGGATCTCGGGCGCCATGCAGCGGCGCGGCCGGATCTCCGTCATGCCGGCCGGACACGCCTCACCGGGCTTGATCTCAACGCCTTGCGAACCCGGCCCACCTTGCCGCGGCGGCGTCGGCTGCTGGGCGCGCCCCGATACGGCGATAATCGAAAGGACGGTGAGACCGAGGACGACGGACGTGCGGTGCATGGCGGCTCCTGTGGGCGTGCCTGAAGGTGCAGCCAATTTGTGGTCCTGAGCGCGGGGACGGAACCGGTAATTGGGGTCAGACTCGAATTCGCGTTTCATTGCCGCACGGCAATGAAACGCGAATTCGAGTCTGACCCCAATTACCGACTACCCCTAATCAGTAGCCGGCGTTCTGCACGATGCTCGGCGCGACGTCGATCTCGTTCTGCGGAATCGGGAACAACGTCCGGAACGCCGGGATCCCCAGCACCGACACCGCGCGGCCCGTGCGCACCAGGTCGGGCCACCGATCGCCCTCCATCGCCAGCTCGCGACGACGCTCGAGCAGCACCGCATCGATCACCTGCTGCTGCGTCTGAGTGCCGAGCGTATGGGGCGCGACCCCAGCCCGAACACGCAGCTGGTTGTACGTCGCGATAGCTTCGGCGAGCTTGCCCTGCCTCGCCTGCGCCTCCGCCTTGTTCAACAGCACTTCGCCGAGTCGAATCACGTGCAGATCCTCGGCGCCTTCGGTCGTTGGGAACTTCGCCCCGTATCGACGGTTCGACGGGTCGCGCTTGACCGACCACGTGCCGCGCACGTCCGCCGCCTCGAATGCCGACGCGAGGTTCGCCGTTGGCGCGAGCTCGCGGCGTCCCCCGAACGACTTCGAGATGTAATAGAACCCGACGTTGTTGAACTCGGTCGCGGTGAACGATGCGCGCCAGATGTCCTCCGGCGTACTGTTGCCCGTGGCCTCGAACAGATCCGGGAACGACGCCGCAAGCCTGTACCCGAGCGCTATCGTCGCGTTCGCGGCTGCCTCGGCGCCCGTCCAGTCCTGTCGGTACAACAACACACGACTCCGCAGTGCCGACACCGCCCCACGCGATCCGCCACGAGTACGGTTCTCGGCGGACATCATCTGCGCCGCCTTGTCGAGGTCGGACAGGATTTGCTGATACACCTGATCCACCGTCGCGCGTGTGGTGCTCGCCAGCTCATCGAGATTCGGTGGCGGCTGTGTGCGCAGCGGGACCGCCCCCCAGACTCGGACGAGGTTGTGGTAGTGCAGCGCGCGAAGCAGATGCGCCTGCCCGATGATGTCGTTCTTCTCGGCATCCTCGAGGTCCTTCACGCCAGGGATCAGCGCAATGAGCGTGTTCGCGCGACCGATCCCATCGTAAATGGCGTCCCACATTCCTTCGATCGTGCTATTGTCCGCCGTGGTCACGTGCAGATCCACGTCGGCGAAGGTCGTGAACGTGCCGGTATGATCGGCGTTGTCGGTCGGAAGTTCCGTGAAGAAGTAGTAGTTGCCGCCGTAGTACGATCCACTTTGCAGGGCGTCGTAGGCGCCCGCGAGCGCGGCGCGCGCGCTCTGGGCGTCGATGATCGCCTCGCTGACCTCGACTTCCGTCGACGGCTCGACGGAGAGGGTGTTTTCGCAGCCCACGAGCCCGGCGAACATCAGCGCGGCCAGCAGGCGAGGAGTCGTCATGCGCATTGGGATTCTCGTCCTCATCGGTTGGTCCGTCATCGGGCTTACCATGAGCCGGTCAGGCCGAACGTGATCGACCGCGCGAGCGGGTACGCGTAGAAGTCCGTGCCGAGCGAGATGTTCGAGCCCGCCCCGTTGCTGTTCACGTCGGGGTTGTAGCCCGTGTAGTCGGTCCACGTGTGGAGATTGCGACCGGACACGAAGACCTTCGCGTTCTCGAGGCCCGAACGACGAGAGACCCACTGCGGCAGCATGTAGCCGAGCGTGATCTCTTGCAGGCGGACGTACGAGCCGTCCTCGATGAAACGACTCGAGATGTCACGTGCGCCCGATGTGCCGTCGTAGCTCAGGCGCGGCACGTCCGTCTTGTCGCCCGGCTTCTGCCAGCGGCGGACATACGAGTCCTTGAGCTTGTTGTCGAAGTAGTAGCCGCCGTCATCCGCGAAGATGCGGATCGCGTTGAACACTTCGTTCCCCTGGTTGAACTGGACGAACGCCCGTACGTCGAATCCCTTGAACGACAGGGTGTTCGTGAGCCCGCCCTGCCAGTCCGGATGCGGGCTGCCGACGATGATGCGGTCGTCGGACGTCACGTCGCCGTCGCCGTTTGCGTCGAAGTAGTTCGCGTTCCCGGTCTCGGGGTCCACGCCAATGAAGCGCAACGTGTGGAACGCACCGATCGGATAGCCGACCTCGACTCGGTTCAGGCTCCGAATGCCACTGTTGAACGGCTCATCGCGGAAGAGCGCCGTCACCTCGTTCTCGTTATGCGACGCGTTGATGTCCGCGCTCCAGCGGAAGCCATCGCGACGCGTCGGGCGCAGAATCTCGGCCGAGAGCTGGAACTCGTAGCCGCGGTTTTCGATGTTGCCGATGTTCGCGTAGACGCTGGTGAAGCCGCTCGTCGATGTAATCGGGCGGCTGATCAGCATGTCGTCGGTCTTCTTCTTGTAGTAGTCGGCGATGAGGCCGATGCGACCCGCGAGCAGGGAGATGTCGAGCCCGACGTCCAGCTCGCGCGTCGTCTCCCACTTGAGGTCGGGGTTGCCGAGACTCGACGGCGAGATCCCGGGTTCGTCGGAGTAGTTCGCCTTGCCGAAGCGCGCGAGCGGCGCGAAGTCGTCGTTGATCCCCGCGTTGCCCGTCTCGCCGTAGCTGGCTCGCACCTTCAGGTCGCCGAAGCGACGCAGCGGCGAGAAGAACCCCTCGTCGCTGACGGCCCAACCAACCGACCCGGCGAAGAACGTCCCGTAGCGGTGGTTCTCACCGAATCTGGACGAGCCGTCCACACGGGCGCTCGCACTCGCGAAGTAACGGTCACGCAGGGACCAGTTCGCGCGTGAGAAGAACGACACGCCGTTGTTGTCGGTGCGACCGCCGTCGTAGGACGTCACCTTCCCGGCGTTGCCGACGTACCGGAACTTGTTGCTCCCGAACCCTTCACCCTGCAGGAAGTCGAGCTCCGTCGCGTTGTACTCGACGCCCGCGCCACCCACGATGTCGAGCGACCCGAAGCTCCGGTTCGGCAGCCCGTACTGCAGGAAGCTCTCGGCGCTGTAGCGCGCGGCGGTCGTGTTCCCCTGCTGTGCGATGCCGTTCGCACTGGCGGCGTAGCGGCCGAGCACCTGCGGAGAGTTCCACCGCAGATCGCGCAGGTTGAGAATGTCCATCCCGATCCGCCCGTTCAGCCTGAGGGCATCGGTGAAGGTGTACGTTGCCTCCGTGTTGCCTAACGTGCGAAGCGTCCGCGACTCGGCCGCATCGAGTGCACCGAGCGCGATGGGGTTCGTGTATTCGAGGCCGTCGTCGGTGGACGTGAAGGTTCCGTTCGGGTTCCTGACCGGAACGTTCGGCTGATTCGCGAGCGCGTTCGTCGCGACGCCGTCGATCGTGTTGTCGTTCTCGTTGCGATCGTTGTCTTCGCGCGAGAGGCCGATGGACGTGCGCATGCTGAGGCGTGAGCTCGGCGCGAAGTCCACGTTCGCGCGGATCGCCTGGCGCGCGTACTGCGAGCCCAGCACGATCCCCGTCTGATTGAAGAGGGACCCCGACAGGAAGTAGGCGATGCGCTCGCTCCCGCCGCTCATCGACACGGCGGCGTTGTAGATGGGCGCCGACTGCAGCATCGCCTCCTGCCAGTCGGTGTTCACCGTATCATCCACGCCGGGCACGAACGGCAGCTCATCGTCGGCATAGCCGTCGTTTTTGGCCGCCTCGTTGAAGAGCGCCACGTATTCCCTGGCGTTCACGAGGTTCACCTTCTTCGACAGGTCCTGGCCGCCGTAGTACCCGTTGAACGTGATCTTCGGCCGGCCAGCCTGACCGCGCTTCGTCGTCACCAGGACGACGCCGTTCGACGCGCGGGATCCGTAGATCGCCGCCGCCGACGCGTCCTTGAGGATATCGATCGACGCGATCTCGTCCGGGCTCAGGCTACTCACGGCACTCAGATCCTGACCGCCCACATCGAGCTGCGAGTAGTTGTCGCGTAGCATCGGAACGCCGTCGATCACGTACAGCGGCTGGTTCCCCGCAGAGAGCGACGACGAGCCCCGGATGCGGACCGTCATACCGTTTCCCGGGTTGCCGGCGTTCTGGATCACCTGAAGTCCCGGCGCTTTGCCCTGCAGCGCGCCATCGATGCTGGCGATCGGGACGTTCGTTATCTCCTCGGACCGGAGCGTGACGACGGCATTCGTCACTTCACGCCGTTCCGCCGTTCCATAGCCGACGGTGACGACGGTCGAGAGGGTGACCGCGGTCGCTCGCATCGCGAAATCGACGACGACGCTGTCGCCGACCACGATGTTCACCTGCCGTTGCACGGGCGTGTGACCGAGGCGCGCCGCGCGTACGACGTGGTTGCCCGCTGGTGCGTTGCGGATGACGTACTGGCCGGATGCGTTGGTGATCGCGCCAACCATCGAACCTCCGATGGTTACCTGGACGGCATCGATGGGGCGCCGAGTCGCCGAATCGACGACGGTCCCTCGCACGATACCCGTGCCTTGCGCGAGCCCCTCGGTCGCACTCAATGCAGTGAGACATGCGACGAGGGCATACACTGACCGCGTGTGTCGTGTCATAGCCCAACCTCGAGCGGTTCATGGACCGATGTGTCCACGCGAGCCGTGAACCTGGGCAGCACGCGCGGGGCCTCCTGGGACGAAGCGCCATTTTGTCTGGGCAGACCGCGCAGAATAGAGGCTGAGGCGAGCAAGTGCGCAACTAGCGGCTCGGGAAACGGCGCACTGCCGAACGGCGCAGGGCCCAGACTGCGCAAGGCCCAGACAGCGC
>Ga0075421_100003020_pt1 | contig 20118 bp, 24 predicted proteins | sample SoiMetdeltSBSDD5_FD_75292 | JGI IMG/M metagenome (GOLD analysis project Ga0075421, IMG submission 75292) | Bulk soil microbial communities from a Populus tree surrounding site in Tennessee, USA - Soil MetaG P. deltoides SBSDD5 | ecosystem: Environmental > Terrestrial > Soil > Tree plantation... | reverse complement strand
ATGCGGTGGCCGTGGCCGCGCGTCACCGGCTTGTCGAGCAGCTCGGTGGCACAGTTCATGCGACCGGGATACTTGAGCTCCGCCAGCTCGAAAAGGAAGTTCGGCCACAGGCTCTTCGGCGGCAGGTTGTCGCGGGTGAAGCTGTCGATGTGCGCGGTGTAGCTCATCTCCTTAAGAGGTCTTTCGAGATGATCAGTTTCTGGACCTCGGTCGCGCCCTCGTAGATGCGCAGCGCGCGGACCTCGCGGTACAGGCGTTCCACCGGATGGCCGCGCATCACGCCCAGGCCGCCGCAGATCTGCACCGCGTCGTCGATCACCGCCTGCGCCGCTTCGGTGGCGAACAGCTTCGCCATCGCCGCCTCGCGCGTCACCCTCTGACTCTTGACATCTTTTGCCCAGGCGCTGCGGTACACCAGGAGGGCGCCTGCGTCGATGCGCGTCGCCATGTCCGCGAGCTTGGCCTGCGTCATCTGGAAGTCGGCCAGCGTCTGGCTGAACATCTTTCTCTCCCGGGCGCGTGCGAGCGACTCGTCCAGCGCGCGCCTTGAAAAACCGAGCGCCGCGGCGCCGACCGTGGTGCGGAAGATGTCGAGGTTGCGCATCGCGAGCTTGAACCCGTCGCCCGCCTCTCCCAGCAGCGTGCCCTTGGCGCCTTTGAGGCGGACCACCGCCATGGGGTGCGGGGCGACGATCTCGATGCGCTCGGACGCATCGACTTCGGCTGCGTCCACCACGAAGGCGCTGATGCGCTCCTCGGCCTTCGCGAACACGACGTAGAAGTCGGCGATGCCGCCGTTGGAGATCCAGGTCTTGGTGCCGTCGAGCGCCCAGGCGTCGCCTTTCTTTTTGGCCGCGGTCTTCAGCGCCTGCACGTCCGAGCCGGCATCGGGCTCGGAAAGCGCGAAGGCGGCGATCGCGTCGCCGCTCGCGGCTTTCGGCAAGTACCGCTTCTTCAGCGCATCGCTGCCGGCCAGCGCGATCGGCCCGCTGCCCAGACCCTGCATCACGAATGAAAAGTCGGCCAGGCCGGCGTGGTAGGCGAACACCTCTCGCAGCAGCGCGATCGTGCGCACGTCGGGCTTTTCGGACACGCAATGCCGCAGAAAGCCCGCGCAGCCGAGGTCCTGCACCAGCCGCTTGCAGATGGCGTCCGCATCTTCGCCGTGTGCATGGGCCAGGTTCTCCTTGCTCCATTCTTCGGCCTGCCGCGCAAGGTCGATGTGCCGCTGCTCGAGAAAAGGCCAGTCGTAATGGGCAAAACGGTCCATCCGAGTTTTCCTAGTCTCCTTCGAACTCCGGCTTGCGCTTCGCCGCGAACGCCTCGTAGGCGCGGTGGAAATCCTTCGTCAGCATCAGCTCGGCCTGGGCCTGCGCCTCCATGTCGATCGCCTGGTCGACGCTCACGTCCCATTCCAGGTGCAGCATCTTCTTGGTCATCGCGTGCGCGAGCGTCGGGCCGGCCGCCAGCTCTTTCGCGACCTGCACGGCTTCCGGCGCCACCGGCACCGCGATGCGATTGAAAAAGCCCCACGCCAAGCCCTCCTCGGCGCTCATCGAGCGCCCGGTGTAGAGAAGCTCGGCCGCGCGTCCCTGGCCGATGATGCGCGGCAGGATCGCGCACGCGCCCATGTCGCAGCCGGCAAGCCCGACGCGCACGAAGAGGAACGCGACCTTCGCCGAGGGCGCGCCGTAGCGCAGGTCGCTCGCCATCGCGAGGATCGCGCCCGCGCCCGCGCACACGCCTTCGACCGCGGCAATCACCGGCTGCGGGCAGTGCCGCATCGCCTTCACCAGATCCCCGGTCATGCGGGTGAACTCGAGGAGCTGCGGCAGCTTCATCTTGGTCAGCGGGCCGATGATCTCGTGCACGTCGCCGCCGGAGCAGAAATTGCCGCCCGCGCCCGTGAGCACGATGGCCTTGACGCTCTTCTCGGTTTCGAGCGCCCGGAAGAAATCGCGCAGCTCGGCGTAGGACTCGAAGGTCAGTGGATTCTTGCGCTCGGGCCGGTCGAGCGTGATGACGCCGACGTTCCCTTCCATGCGCCACCGGAAATGCCTCGGCTGCTTCATGACGAAACCTCCACAGCGTGGCTCTTCAGCTTGGCGAGCAGCTTGAGGAGCTCGTCGTGCTCGCGCCGGGACAGGCCCGACAGCAGCTCCACCACCCAGCGCTCGTGCGCGCGCGCCATCTCGGCGAAGCTCTTCTCGCCGCTGCGCGTCAGCCGGATGCAGAACGCGCGGCGGTCGGCGGGCTCGTCCAGGCGCTCGACCAGGCCCTCCTTCTCCAGCTGGTCGACGATCGCGGTGACGTTGCCGCCGGTGACCATCAGCAGCCGCGAGAGCTCGTTCATCTTGAGGCCTTCGCGGTGGCGCTCGAGCTGCGCCATCAGGTCGAAGCGCGGCAGGGTGGTGGCGAACTCCTCGCGCAAACCGGAACGTACGCGGCGCTCGATGAGCTGGGTGCAGGTGAGCAGCCGCAGCCAGATGCGCAGCGCGCTGTGGTCGCCGCGGCGGGCGATGAACTCCCGGTCGATGGTCTTACTCCAAGCCTGAATAGATCAAGCTTGAAGTATCTGCCGGGGACCTGTCAACTGCCCGGGAGCACGTCCCGGAAGCTTTGTTTCCAGCCCGGTTCCGGCGGCTGGTACCCGGCGCGCGGGGCGTAGACCGAGGTCTCGACGAGCTGCATGCGGTGGATGTAGCGCGGGCAATTGGGGAAGATGGTCTGCGCGTGTACTCGCACCACGAGCTGCGCACCCTCGAATTCCCCGGCGGGCTCGTGGAGGCGGGCGATGCCGTTCACCCTCAGCCGGCGCGGCTGCTCGAAATCAAGGAAGAGGAGCCCAACACGAGGATTGAGGCGCATGTTGCCGAGGCTGCGGAACATGCCATTGCCGTCGTAGCTCGGAAACGAGAGCTCCGAGTCGCCCGTGACGCGCACGAAGCCCGGCACGCCGCCCTTGTAGGAGCAGTCGGGCTGGCCTGCGGCATCCGCGGTGGCGAGGAAGAACAGGTTCCGGCTTTCGATGAAGGCCCGGTCGTCCTCGGTAAACGCGGTGCGCGCCATGCGCTCCGCGAGCCGATCGGCCAGCCGGCGGGAATCGAAGCGATCCTGGAGGGCGCGGGACCCTTCGTGATAGTTCACGCCAGGTCCTCGTGAAGGCAAAGGATGTTGCCTTCGGTGTCGCTGAACCACGCCGCCCGCTCGCAGCCCATCGTCGCCACGTGGCTCACGGTCTTGAAGCCCGGCAGGTCGTAGTCGTGGAAGCCCACGCCGCGCGCCTTGAGCTCCGCGATCGCGGCGGCGAGGTCGTCGACTTTGAAGCTGAGCGCCGTGTGCTCGGCCTTGGTGCCGCCGGGCTTGGGCATCAGCGCGAGCTGCGTGCCGTTCGCGCGCAGCACGAACTTGCCGTCCGCGGCGAGGCCCTCGGGCTCGAAGCCCAGCCGGTCCACGTAGAAATCGCGCGCGCGCTCGAGCTCCTTCACTGGCAGGATGACCATCACCGGTACACGTCCCAGCAGAGGTTTCATTTCGTTCTCGCGTAGTCGATCATGCCCTGAAAGTCTACTACCACCGCGGGCTCGTTGCCGATCACCCACGCGTCGTGGCCCGAGGGCAGGAGCGAAACGTCGCCCGCCCGGCAGTCGAACTCGGTGCCGTCGTCCATGCGGATGCGCAGCACGCCCGAGACGTGGTACTGGAAATGCGGCGCCTCGCAGCTTTTCGTCCTGGCGAGCGGCTGCACCGAAGTCGACCAGCGCCAGCCGGGCTCGAACACCGCGCGTCCCACCATCGCGCCGCCCACGTTGATCAGCTCGACGCGGCCTTTCGGAAACTCCCGGACTTCGTCCGGCTTGCGGAAATCCTTGTGCTCCGCGCGTTCCATCGCCTTCTCCCGGTAATGATTCGGCCTATACTCTTGCGCGTCCGGTCAGTGAGGGAAATACGCAAATATGCGTACGCTGCGCGCAGCGCTGGACCTCCTCGGCGCGATGAACGAATCGGCGCTCGACAAGGCGTCGTTCGCGCGGCTCGGCGTCGACCGGCTGCCGAAGCTGGTCGCCTCCGAGTTCACCACCCTGTCGATCTGTCACCTCGCCACGGGCAAGCGCGAGGTGTACGGCCTGCCCGCGGGTGCGCTGAGCGCGGCGGACCGCGCGGCCTTCGACCGGCATTTCCACGAGCATCCGCTGGTGCGCTATCACGCGTACCAGCGCGGGGCGAATACCCAGCGCATCAGCGACTCCCTGCCGCTCGAGCAGTTCCGGCGCAGCGCGCTGTACAACGACTACTACCGCCGCATCCGCATCGATCACACGATGGCGCTGCCGATCTATGTGCGCGACGGCTTGCTCGTCAGCTTCGTGCTGAACCGGACGCGGCGCGACTTCACCGACCGCGAGCGTGCGTTGCTCGATGTTCTGCGACCGCACCTGGCCAGGATCTACCGGAAGGCAAGCGCGCTGGGCGGCATGACCGCGCGCGAAGCCGAGGTGCTGCGTTGGGTCGCCGCCGGGAAGAGCGACGCGCAGATCGGCGCGATCCTGCGCATCAGCGCGCGCACGGTGCAGAAGCACCTGCAGAACGTCTACGAGAAGCTCGGGGTGGAGAACCGCACGGCCGCGGTGAATCGCCTGCCCTAGGCTATTGGGGCTCGATACCGGCGGCGCGGGTCACGCGTCCCCATTTCTCCAGCTCGCTGCGAATCAGCGCGCCGAACTCCTCGGGGGTGCTGCCGTGCGGCTCCGCGCCGTCGGCCGCGAGCCGCTCCTTCATCTCCTCGCTGCGCAGCGAACGGATCGCCTCGGCGTTGAGCCGCAGGATGACGGACGGCGGCGTTCCGGCGGGCGCGAGCAGCCCATACCACTGGATTGCCGAATAGCCCGGCACGCCGGCCTCCGCGACCGGGGGCACGTTGGGCAGCGCCTGCACCCGCTGCGGTCCAGAAACCGCGAGCGCGCGCACGCGGCCGGAATCGATCATCGGCCGCGCGGTCAGCGCGGTGGCGAACATGGCGGCAATCTGCCCGCTGATCACGTCGGCGGCAGCGGGCGCGGTGCCTTTGTAGGGAATGTGCAGGAGGTCGATGCCCGCCATGCTCTTGAGCAGCTCCATGCACAGGTGCGGCGCGGTCCCGATCCCCGCGGTGCCGTAGCTCATCTTGCCCGGCTCGCGCTTCGCGTAGGCGACGAACTCGGCGAGCGACTGCGCCGGCACCGACGGGTGGACGATCAGCACGAGCGGGGCGGTTGCCGCCAGCGTGATCGGCGCGAAATCGCGGATTGGGTGGTACGGCACCTTCTTGTAGAGCACGGAATTGAGCGCGAGCGTGGCCGGCACCATCAGCAGCGTGTACCCGTCGGGCGCCGAGCGCGCCGCCGCCTCGATGCCGATCATGTTGCCGGCGCCCGGCTTGTTCTCGACCACGAACGACTGTCCGAAAGCCTTGGTGAAATGCTGCGCAAGCACGCGGCCGACGATGTCGGTGCCGCCGCCGGGCGGAGACGGGACCACGATGCGCACCGCGCGGGATGGATAGTCGACCTGGGCGAACGCCGACACCGTCCATAACACCAGGAAAAATCTAGCCCAGCGCACCCTTGCTGCCCTTCGCCGGCACGAGCACGAAAGCGATGACGCAGGCCTGCGTGCCGCGGTTCACCCAGTTGTGCATCGTGTTCTGCTGCACCAGGACATCGCCCTCGCGCAGCCGCACCACCGAGCCGTCGAGCTCCATCTCGATCTCGCCGGAAAGCACGATCGCGTAGTCCACGGTCTCCGTGCGGTGGTTGCGCGGCGCCACGCCCGGCTCGTAGCGCACCAGCCTGAACACGCTGCCGTCCGAACCCTTCCAGAAGTCGAGCCGCTCGTGACCGGGACGCGCCGACACCGCGTCTGCGCAAATGCCGTCGGCCGCGACGGTCGCACGCCCCTGCGCATCGTGGCTCGTGACTACGCGTCGCGCGGTCAGCTTCACGTGATCAAAGTATGGCCGAGCCGGCGGGCGAGCGGGTAGTCGCGGCGCACCGAATTGAAGATGCGTCGGAGGTTGCGCCATGGCGAGGGGTCGCTGTAGAAGCGGTGCAAGAAAAGCATGTCGCACACCAGGCTCGCCATCCAGTCGACGCGCCTCGCATAGCCGATCACGGCGCGCATGCGCGACTTCCTGAGAAATTCCTGCGCGAAGCGCCGCCCGACTTCTCCGCGCAGCACGCTGCAGCACGCGAAGTACGCGAGATTCTTGTAACCCTTCCCGTAACCCTCGAAGGCATCGATCAGCGGCTGCGACGCGATCTTGCCGGTGGGCGAAATGACGCTTCCCGGGCTGCCGTGGAACGCCAGGTAATAGACCGGCGCGTCGAAGAGCTCCTCGCGGCGCCACAGTAGCCCGTCGGGACGCTTCGCGTAGTACGCGAGGCCCGCCTCGGAATCGACGAACCGGTGCGCGACGGTGAGCGGCGGATCCTGCAGCGGTGCCATCGCCTCGAAGAACCCCTTGACCGAGTAGCTCTGGAACAGCTTCTCGTTCCAGTAGGCCTCCAGACAGACGAGCTTGCGAGGCGCCCGCCGTTTGTCCTTCAAGCTTTTCTCAGGAAATCGAAGTCGCAGCCGTGCTCGGCCTGCAGCACGTGGTCCATGTAGAGCTTCGCGTAGCCGCGCGTCGGTGCCGTGACCGGGGCCTTCCAGACGCTTCGGCGTTTCTGCATTTCCGCTTCGCTAATCTGCAGATCGATCCGCCGCTCCTTCACGGAAAGGCGAATGCGGTCGCCGTTCTTTACCAGCGCCAGCGCCCCGCCCACCGCTGCCTCCGGCGATACGTGCAGCACGATGGTGCCGTACGCGGTACCGCTCATCCGCGCGTCCGAGATGCGCACCATGTCCTTTACGCCGGCGCGGGCGAGCTTGGTCGGAATCGGCAGGTAGCCGGCTTCCGGCATCGCGTAGCCCGACTTCGGGCCCGCGTTCTGCAGCACGAGGAAATCGTCGGCGTTGACGTCGAGATTCGGATCATCGATGCGCGCCGACAGGTCGTCGAGCGAGCCGAACACCACCGCGCGCCCCTCCTTCTCGAAGAGCTGGGGGTCCGCCGCCGAGCGCTTGAGGATCGCGCCGCTCGGCGCAAGCGAGCCGTAGAGCGCGACCAGCCCGCCAACGGGCGAGAGCGGGTTCTTGAATTCGCGCACGACCGCCCGATCCACCCAGGCGGGATGGCGCTCGATCACTTCCTTCAAGGTCGTTCCAGCCACGGTCATGCAATCGAGGTGCAGCAACGGCTTCAGCTCGCGCAAAACCGCGCCCACGCCGCCGGCGGCGTACAGGTCCGACATGTAGTACTGGCCGGTCGGCTTCAGGTCGACGAGCACCGGGGTGGTTTCGGAGAGCTCGTTCAACCGCTTCAGGTCGATCTTGATTCCCGCCCGTCCCGCGATCGCGGTCAGGTGCACGATCGCATTGGTCGAGCCGCCGATTGCGAGCAGCACACGCAACGCGTTCTCCACCGATTTCTCCGTGATCACTTGCGAAGGGCGCAGTGGATTCTTCGCCATCTCGGCCGCGCGCATGCCGCTCGCCTCGGCGGCGCGCAGCCGGTCGGAGTGCACGGCGGGGATCGCGGCCGTTCCGGGAAGCGCCATGCCGAGCGCCTCGGCGATCGATGCCATGGTGGACGCCGTGCCCATCACCGCGCAGGTGCCGGCGGTCGTCGCCAGATTCCCCTCGATGGTCTCGATTTCCGCGGAATTGACCTTGCCCGCGCGATGCATCGCCCAGAAGCGCCGGCAGTCGGTGCACGCGCCCAGCCGCTCGCCCTGGAACGAGGTCGGCATCATCGGCCCGGCGAGGAGCTGGACCGCCGGAACGTCGGCCGATGCCGCGCCCATGAGCTGCGCCGGCACGGTCTTGTCGCAACCGCCGACCAGCACCACTGCGTCCATCGGCTGCGCGCGGATCATTTCCTCGACGTCGATCGACATTAGGTTCCGGAACATCATCGAGGTCGGATAGAGGAACACCTCGCCCAGAGAGGTGGTCGGGAACTCGATCGGCAGCCCGCCCGCGGCGAGCACGCCGCGTTTTACCGCCTCGATCAGCTCGGGGAAATGGCGGTGGCAGTTGTTGAAGCCGCTGCGCGAGTCGGCGATGCCGACGACCGGCCGGCCGAGCAGCTCGCCGGAGTAACCCATGCTCTTGGCGAACGAGCGACGCAGGTAGAGCGAGAAGGCCGGGTCTCCATAGTTCGTCAGGCCCCGAGCCAGGCCCGTGCCTTTACCCTTTTTCTTATCCCCAGACGTCACGCGCCACCTCCATGACGAGCTCAAGCTTGCGCCGCGTATCGTCCTGCGTCAGCGCCTGGCCGCCGCCTCCGCCGCTCGAAAAACCGCACTGCGGTCCGATGCCGAGCTGCTCGAGCGGCGCATGTCTTGCCGCTTCATCAATCTTTCGTTTGAGAATGTCCTTCGTTTCGAGCTGCGGCGTCTTGGTGCTCACCAGGCCGAGGACCACGCGCTTTCCCTTGGGCAGGAAGCGGAGCGGCGAGAAGTCGCCGGCGCGCTCGGTGTCGTACTCCAGGCAGTAGGTTTCGACCGCGAGCCGGTTGAAAAGCGCGTCGGCGATCGGCTCGTAGCCGCCTTCGGCCATCCAGGCGCCTTTGAGGTTGCCGCGGCACAGGTGCGTCGCCACCGCCATGTTCGCGGGCTTTCCCTTCAGGCAGTCATTGTGGAGACGCACGTAGCGCTCGGTGAGCTCGTCCGCATTCTCGCCGCGCGCCGCCACGTCCTCGCGCGCGTTCGGGTCGCAATTGCAAGGCAACGCGGTGTCGTCGAGCTGCAGGTAGGTGCAGCCTTCGGCCGAAAGATCCCGGATCTCGTCGCGGTAGATCTTCACCAGATCCGCGAAATAGGCTTCGCGGTCCTTGTACGCGTCGAATGCTTTCGGGCCGAGGAAGTAGTGCATCACGTCCGGCGCCGCGATCGTCACCTTCGGCACGCCGGTCTGCACCACCGACTTCAGGTAGCGGTAGTCGTCGGCAACGATGCGCTGCTTGCGCCGCAGCGGCGCCTTGGCATACGGCGACGCCGCGACGCCAACCACCTGCGTTTCGTTTCTGAAGCTCAACGTTCCATCGCGCAGGCCGAAGCCCTCGACGGCGTCGATGAACCCCGCCGACCAGCTGCGGCGCCGGAACTCGCCGTCGGTGATCGTCGGCAGGCCGAGCGATTCCTGGAAGCGCACGACGTCGTGGATCGCGGCGTCCTGCACCTGCCTGAACTCGCGCTCGTCGATGCTGCCCGCCTTGCGCCCGCGGGCGGCGTTCAGCAGCGCCTCGGGCCGTACAAAGCTCCCCACATGCTCAACGCGGAACGGCGGCGTCATGGGAATTCGGACCGAAGAAGCTTCGCGGCCTCCACCATCGCTTTCATCTTGCCGAAGGCGACTTCGCGCGGCAGGTATTTCATCCCGCAGTCGGGCGCGAGGATTACGTCGTCCGGTTTCATGTGCTTGAGCGCTTTCTTGATGCGCTCGACGACCTTCTGCGGCGTCTCGACCGTCATGTCCGAAAGATCGATGCAGCCCACCATGATTTTCTTGCCGGGAAGCCTCTCGAGGATCGCCGTGTCCAGGTTCGACTGGGCGGTTTCGATCGAGACCTGCTGGCAAGAGCAGCCGGCGAGCTCGGGCAGGAAGGAGTAGCCCGAAGGACGTTGATGGATGATGGCCGCGTAACCGAAGCAGATATGCACCGCCGTCACACCGGAAATATTTTCCAGTGCCCGGTTGAGTGCCTTGAGCCCGTATTGCCGCGCCTTTTCCGGGCGTGCCTGCATGTAGGGCTCGTCCACCTGAACGATGTCCGCGCCCGCGGCGAAGAGGTCCTTGATCTCGGCGTTCACCGCCGCCGCGTAATCCATCGCGGCCTCCTCCTCCGACTTGTAGAAATCGTTCTGCGCCTGCTGCGACATGGTGAACGGCCCGGGAACGGTGATCTTGGTTTTCTTCGTGGTGTGCTTCTTCAGGAAGAGCAGATCCTGGACCTCCACCGCGTGCTTGCGCCGGATGCGGCCCACGATGCGCGGCACGGGGTTCGGGTGGCCCGAGCGGTCGAGCGCGCTGCCCGGGTTGTCGACATCCACGCCCTCGAGCGCGGTGGCGAAGCGGTTGGAGTAGCTCTCGCGCCGGATCTCGCCGTCGGTGATGATGTCGAGCCCCGCCGCCTCCTGCGCGCGGATCGCGAGGACAGTGGCGTCCTCTTGCGCTTCCGCGAGATGAGCCTCTGGCACCCGCCATAGCTCCTTCGCGCGCACGCGGGGCGGAAAGCGGCCGGCGAGCTTCTTGCGATCGATCAGCCACTCGGGTTGCGGGTAGCTCCCGACGAGGGTGGTAGGAAAAAGCATCAGCCGCTCATTTCTCCTGCTACGAATTTGGGGGAGATCCGGCGCAGGCGCTCGGGATCGATGCGCCCGCTTCTCTGAATATAGCTCCAGGCGAACTCGCGCGGCGCGAGTTTCATGTGCTCGGCGAAGCGGTCGTACCAGGCGCCGCTCGCGTCGGCCGCGGCCACCAGCTTCTCGACGACCGGCCGGCGCGCCGTCTCGAAGTTCCTTAAGGCACGGTCGATTCTGGGCTCGGCTTCGAGGGCCTTCACCAGGGCGATGGCGTCCTCCATGGCGAGCCGCGTGCCCGAGCCGATCGAGAAGTGCGCGGTGCGCAGCGCGTCGCCGATCAGCACGGTTGTTCCCGAAAAGTACCGCTTGTTTCTCAGGCTGGGAAAGTTGCGCCAGATCGACTTGTTGGACACGAGCCGATGGCCGAAGAGCTTCTCCAGGTACTGGAGCGTGGCGGACTCGCCCATGGACGCGAAGCCGGCCCGTTCCCACGTCGCCGCGTCGCATTCGACCACGAACGTGCTCATCCGCGGCGAATGCCGGTAGTGATGCGCGTTGAACGTGCCGTGCTCGTTCGAGACGAAGGTCTGCGTCAGCGTGTCGAAAAGGCTCGGCGTGCCGTACCAGGCGAACTTGTTGGTGAGGTGCGAGACCTGCGTGCCGAAGTCGTGCCAGCCGCGAACGGTGGAGTTGACGCCATCGGCCGCCACGATCAGGTCATAGCCCGGAGCTTCCGCCTCGAGGTGCGTTTCGTACTCCGGTAGCACCCCAACGCTCGCCGCCTGCTGTTGCAGGAGCCGGAGCAGCTCGAGCCGCCCGATCGCGGCGAAGCCGATGCCGTCGATGACCACCGGCGTGCCGCGGTGCACCACCTTCAGGTCGGTCCAGGTCTCCATGCGCGGCGTGATGAGCTCGTAGGTGGCCGGGTCGTCGCCGCGCAGGAACTCGAGCGCGCGGTCGGAAAAGACCACGCCGAAGCCGAAAGTCGAGTCCGGGCGGTTCTGCTCCACCACGCGCAACTGCCAGCCGGGATGCTGCCGCCTTGCGAGGTAGGAGAAGTACAGGCCCGCCGGGCCCGCGCCGGCGACGAGAATACGCATCTACTTCAGGATCGGCCGCAGGTCGTCGAGCCGGTCGAACAGGTGCCAGATGTAGTCGGCGGTGCCGTTCACGCGGTGCGGGTGAAGGTCCGCGAGCCGCGGATCGCTGCAATAGCTGTCAAACGCCTCCTTCGAATTCCACTCGACGAGAATCATCACCTGGCGCGGCTCGATTGCGCCCGCCGCGACCTCGCGGAACTTTCCAAGCGCAACGACCCTGCCGCCGTGGGCCTGGACCTCGCGCGCCGAGCGCTTCGAGTACGCGAGGTATTCGTCGCGGTTCGCGACGTTGAAGAGGTTCAACGCATAGACCTTCAATTCCAGATCTCCCGCGCTGCTTCGACGCAGAGCCTGAGCTTCGCGCGCTCGTCGGCCTCGGTCAATGGATTGCCGCCCATGGTGCTGGCGAAGCCGCACTGAGGACTGATGGCGAGGCGCGCGGCATCGACGTATTTCGCCGCCTGCTCGGCGCGCTGCTTCAATGAATCCATGGTCTCCAGCTGGGGTGTTTTCGAGCTGACCAGTCCAAGCACCACGCCTTTGTCCTTCGGCAGGAAGCGCAGCGGTGCGAAGCCGCCGGCGCGCGGCGTGTCGAACTCGAGCAGGAAATGATCAACCGCGGCGCGGCCGAAGAACTTTTCGGCCACCGAGTCGTAGCCACCTTCGGAGAGGTACATGCCCTTGTAGTTGCCGCGGCAGACGTGCACCCCGACCGTGACGCCCTTCGGCCTACCCTTCACTGCCTCGTTGATGGCCTCGATGTACAGGTCCACGAGCCGGTCAGGATCCCCGCCTTGCGCCTTCACCTTGTCGCGCGCCGCGGGGTCGCAGAGGATCGCGATCGCCACCTCGTCGAGCTGCACGTACCGGCAGCCCGCTTTCGCCAGGTCGGCGATTTCCGCCTGATAGACCTTGCCGAGGTCCCTGAAGAATGACTGCGCGTTGTCGTAGGCGCTGCCCCAGTCGGGGAAGCGGTAGAAGTGCATCGTCGAGGGCGCCGGCATGGTGACCTTGTTGTTGCCGAAGCCGAGCTCGTCCAGCGTGATCGGCTCGGCTCGCGAAACCTTGCCGCTCACGTACGGCGCGGTGAACTTGGACTCGTGCCCCTCGGCGTCGTGGAACGTGAACACCGCGTCCTTCACTTCCAGGCCGCGGGTCAGCCGCACGAACTTCTCCCAGTAGGAGATGCGCCGGAACTCGCCGTCGGTCACCACCTTGAGGCCGCAGTCCTTCTGCAGCCGGACCACGTCGCGAACGCACTCGTCTTGCACCGCGCGCAGCGCATTGCCCGACAGCTGCCGGAACGCTTCGCGCAGCTTTTTCGGCCGCAGCAGGCTGCCGATGTGGTCGGCACGGGACGGCGGCGTCATTACTTGCCTTGAAAGCGGGGCTTGCGCTTCTCGTTGAAGGCGCGCACGCCTTCGTTGCGGTCGTCGGTACCGACGAGCTGGTTGTAGGCCTCGATGGCGAAGCGAAAACCGGTAGCGACGTCCATCTGCAGGCCGTAGTGGATCGCTTTCTTCGCCTGGCGCACTGCGAGCGGCCCGTTCGCGGCGATGGTGCGCGCGGTGGCGAACGCCTCCTCTACGACGTTGTCGCACACGCGGTTCACCACGCCCCACTCGTAGCCCTGCTGCGCGTCGAACGCCCGGCCGGTGAGGATCAGCTCCTTCGCGCGGCGCTCGCCCGCCGCCCGCGCGAGGTTCTGCGTGCCGCCTACTCCCGGAATCAGAGCAAGGGTCGTTTCGGGGAGCGCCAGGCGCGCGGTCCTCGCCGCATAGATGAAATCGCAGCACAGCGCCATCTCGAGCCCGCCGCCGAAGGCAGCGCCGTTCACGGCGGCGATCGCGGGCAACGGCAGCTCGAGCAGCGCCAGATATGCGCGCTCGAAGATCTCGTGCTGGGCGTTCCACGCGGCGTCAGTCATGCCGTTGCGCTCCTTGAGGTCACCGCCGGCGCAGAAGGCTCGCTCGCCGGCGCCGGTGAGCACTACGCAGCGCACCTCGCCCGGTTCGGCCGTAAGGCGCGTCCACAGGTCGAGCGTGTCCCGGCCCATCTGGGTGTTGAGCGCGTTCATCGCCTGCGGGCGGTTGAGGGTGACGAGGAGGAGGTGCTCGTGGCGCCGCTCGACGAGGAGAGTTTGGTAGGTCATCGAACGCAATCTAGCGCGGCGGCGGCAGCAGGTCGAGATCGCGGAAGAGCCGCACGAATCGGCCGACCAGGTCCTTCTGGTACGCCGCCAGGTCGCGGCCGCGCCAGTCGTAGAGTCCCTGGCCTTCGCGCGCTCCGCGCTTGCCTTCCGTCATCAGCTTCTCCACCAGCGCCGGCGGCTCGTAGCGCGGCGCATCGAGCGCCTTCGCCATCGACTTGGACGCGTAGTACAGGATGTCGAGGCCGCCATAGTCGATAAATTCGCACAGCCCCATCGCGGTGTAGCGCGGCCCGAAGCCCGCGCGTACCGCGCGGTCGATGTCTTCCGGCGTCGCCACGCCCTCCTCGACCAGCCGCGCCGCCTCGTTCATCGCCGCGGCCTGCAGGCGCGGCACGATGAAGCCGGGCGAGGGCGCGCAGCGCACCACGACCTTGCCAGCGGATTCGAGCACGCGTTTCATGCTGTTGTAGGTTTCTTCGGAGGTCGTCTTGGCCGGGCTGACCTCGACCAGTGGAATAAGGTAGGCGGGATTGAGGAAGTGCGCATTCACGAAGCGGCCGGGATTCGTGACCATCGCCGCCAGCTCGTCCGCTAGCATCGATGAGGTGGTCGACGCAATGATCGCATCGGGTCGCAAATACCGGCAGGCGCGCGCGAAAGCGTCGCGCTTCGCGTCCAGCGTTTCGGTGACGCCCTCGAACAGCACGTCTGCTTTCGCGAGCGCTTCGGGCGCCTGCGCATGGCCGATGACCCGGATGCGGCCGAGGATCGCCGCTTGTTGCGACTCGTTCAGGAGGCCTAGGCCCGCGAGGAGCTTTAGGTTCGCCGCGATCTCGGCCATGACGGGCCCGCTCAGGTCGCGCGCGATAGGCTTGAAGTCGATGATGTCGACCTGATAGCCGGCGTAGGCGAAGACGTGGCCGATGCCGCGGCCCATGCGCCCGGCGCCGAGCGATGCGATCTTCAAAGGATCGCCTTCAGGTCGGCGCCCGCCAGTCCGAGATTTTCGAGCGTGCGCCCCTCTTGCCGCAGGTCCCGGCCGAGCACCGCCGAGGCGAGCGACAGAAGGCCGCGCGCCACCGGGCACGGCACGCGCAGCCGCTCGCACACCGAGACGAGGAAAGCGAGCCCGTATTCGACGTCCTCGCGCATGTAGCGGTGCTCGCCGAGCACGATGCGCTCGCGCCAGTCCTGCGACTCGGTGAGCTTCTTGTGCACCTTGCGGCCGTACATCCACTCGTCGCCGTCGGGCTTGTAATGGTCGGCGAGCGGGAAGTGCGGCGCCCGGTAGCCGAGCGCCTCGCGCGCGGCGATGCGCTCGGCGTCGAGCTGATCGGTCACGCGCCGGATCGAAGGCTGCGTGCCCTCCTTGTGGATATCCCACTTCTCGAAATGCTCGAGCGGTCCCGCGTTCATCAGGATGAGCGGCGGGTGGATGATCGGGCCGGCGTTCATCAGCGCGCCCGACAGCGCGTCTTCCACCGGCTCGATGCTCGGGAAGGCTTTTCGAATCACCGCAAGCGCGCTTTCGTTTTTTTTCTTCGGGAAAACCCCGGTCGGCAGGCGCGTCGCCCTCGCGGTGATCGCCGCGGTCGCCGGGCCGTGCTTGCGCGTAAGCCACGGCAGCGTGCCGGTCTCGGCGAAGGCGAAATCGGCGCGGTTGCCGGCGTCGCGGATGAGCTTCGTCATCACATACGAGCCGAACGTGCCGGGCGCGAGGAACACCACCTGCCCGTCCGCCAAGTGCGGCGCGATGCGCTTCGAGTTGTCGGCCTGGGTGAACGCCGGGTCCGGCATGAACACCAGCTCGGCGCCTTTCAGGGCTTCTTCGATCCTCGAGCAGGCCCGTACCGCGACGCTGCGCTCTCCATCGGCATCTTTCAGCGTTAAGGAATCCTGAAGCGCGGCGCTGTTCCGACGCCACATGCGCACCTCGTGGCCCTTCTCGGCCAGGTCGGCGGCCGCGGCGTAGGCGCCGTTGCCGCCGCCGATCACCGCGATCCTCATTCCATTCACGATGCCTTCATTCCTTTATTCCGACCCAGCCTTTGTGAGAGAGGTCGAACACGATGCCGTTCGGATCGCGGAACTTGCGCTCGAAATCCACGCCGCCGCCGCCTTTCAGCTCGCGGTGGAAGCGGCCGCCGTTGCGCTTGACGCGCTCGGTGTAGCCCTCGAGGTCATCGACGATGAAGCCCATATGGTGGATGCCATGGAAGTCCTTGCCGCGCTCGTCGCCCGCAGCGTCGTCGGAGTGGAACTTGAGCAGCGTCAGGTTGATGACGCCGTCGCTGAGCGAGAGGCCGTCCCCGTAGGGCGTCTCGACATAGTTCACTTCCTCCAGGCCGAAGGTCTTCTTGTAGAACTCGGCCGCCGGCCTGAGCTCCGGCACCGAGATGGCGATGTGGCGCAATTTCGCGGTCATAGGGATTCCAGCAGTGCGTAGAGGTTTGCCTTGCGCTCGAAGCCGGCGCCGGGCGCATCCGGGATTGTGACGCGCCCTCCGGCGACGCGCACTCCATCCCAGTAGCCGCCGTAGGGCAGCGCAGCATCGGGCGCGGTTTCGGCCATCCCCAGCCCGAGGCCGGCGACGCAGTGCGCGGCGAAGAGATGACCGGCGTGCGGCACGAACTGCGAGCGCGCCCATTTCGCCGCCTCGTAGTCGCGCACGATCTTCTCGTACTCGACGACGCCGTAGGCGAGCAGCGGGTCGACCTGCACGAGATCGCGCCCCGGCCGCAGGCCGCCGTAGCGCAGGAGGTTGCGCGCATCGTCGAACGAAAACAGGTTTTCCCCGGTGGCGAGCGGCGCCGCGCTCATTTGCGCGTAATCCTTCAGCCGCTCGAAATCGAGCGGCGGCGCCGGCTCCTCGATCCACGCGAGCTTGAAGGGCTCGAGCGCGTCGAACCATGCGCGAGCATGCTTCTCGGCCAGGGCGCCGTTGACGTCCACCGCCCACGCGGTGTTCGGCGGCAGCGCGGCCGCTGCGCGCTCGAGGCGCACGAGGTCGCTCCGGAGATCGCCGGCGACCTTGATCTTGACGCAGGTATAGCCGGCATCGACCGCCTTCTTGACCTCGAAGGTGAGAGCGTCGTCGGTGCGGAAGTGGCCGCAGGTCGCGTACACCGCGATCTGCGGGTGCGCTTTCCTTCCAAAGTACCTTTCAATCGAGCGCCAGAGCGGTACGCCCTGCAGCTTCGCGCGCAGGTCCCAGGCGGCGGCCTCGATCAGGCCCACGGCGCCCGGGCGCTCGCCGTGGCCACCCTCCTTCTCGTCTGCCATCGCGATCCTGGCGAAGGCTGCCGGGTCCGGCAGCCCCTCGCCATCCAGCAGCGCCTCGGGCTTCGCCCGCAGCAGGCGCGGAATGAAGCGCTCGCGCAGCAGCGCGCCCTTGCCGTAGCGCCCAATGGAATCGAATGCGTATCCCGTGACGGTGTCGGAGACCAGAGCCAACGCCGATGCGGTCATCGACCCGAAGCCGATCGAGGCGTTGCGCATGTCGGCGCCGATGCCGACCGTGCGCTCGCGGCAGTCCGCAATGCGCATCTCTAGAACGGCACCGCAATGGCGCGATGCGGAGCCTCGCTGTCGATGAGGTCCACGCGCTTGAGAACGATGCGCAGCGCTTCTGCCTCGCGCCGCAGCCGATGCAGCACGCGGCCGGCGAACCAGCGCGTTTCGCCGGCGCGCCATTCGGCGACTACCAGCGCCGAGCGCACCTCGAGATCCGCCACCTCCACCGCGCTCACATGGTGCACGGTGCGCGAGACGGGAGTCTGCGCGTGAAGGTCGGGGCGCTCGAGCCGCGCGACGCGCATCGCGAGCAGCGTTTTCGGCTCGTAGAAGAGCGACAGCGCCTCCTGCGGCGAAGCCTGCGTGGGAAGCGTCGGCACCCAGTAGACCGCGTCCTCGGCGAAGAGCGCTAGCCACTCGGCGAAGCGCCGTTCGTCGAGCAGGCGCGCCTCGCGCAGCACGAAAGCCTCCAGCTCGTCCTTCATTGCGTCATGTGCTGGAGCCAGGCCGCGAACTGGTGGCGGATGGCGAGCTCGCTCGTGCCGCGGCCGAGTGTCGAGCCGTCCGGCTGACGGCGGTCGGCAAGCGCGCCGCGGCGCACGTCGATCCAGTCGCCCGCCGCACCCTCGAGGCCGCGCTGGCAGCGCTCGAAGAGCTCGAGGTCGTCGGAAGCGACCAGTGAGGCAGGCGAAGCGGCCAGATTGACGAACTGCAGCGTGAGCTCGTGCATCGCCGGCTCCGCGCCGTCGAGGCGAAAGCACTGCACCTCGACCACCGTGCGGTTCGCCGCAAGCGGCTGCACGACGCGCAGCACGGCAAAGCGCGAGTTTACCGACACGGTCGGCCACACCAGGTTGTTGAAGCGGTCGACCGCCAGTACCGCCGCGGCCTTTTCAGGGCCGTGGCGCTCGACCAGCTGCGCGCGGTAGCGCTCGTACACGGGGTCCGCGCGCTCGGGTGCGATCACGCCGCTGCGATAGAAGCCTCCCATGTAGACATGTCCGCCGGGAAATGCGTGCAGCGGCACCTCGTCCCACTGCGCCGCGCGCATGCCGTTGGCGAGGAACATCTGCGCGCCCTGCTGCGTCAGGCCGTCGGCGGCGAGCGCCTGCGGCTGGTCGCGTGCGGTCTCCACCGAGCTGCGATGCACGTAAGGCGGGTGCACGAGGTCGACCGCGTTCTCCATGAACATTTTCCAGTTGCCGCGGTACTCCAGGCGCAGCGCGCCGCCAAAGCGCGACACGGTGCCGGCCGGCGCGCGATCGAGCATGTTGTCGAAGGCGCTGGCGAGACCGCCCAGGAACTCCGCAAGCCCCGGGCCCTGCGCCGCGTGCGAGCCGAAGACGAAGCCGCGGTAGCTTTCGACGCGCGGCACACGCTCGAGGCCGAGCTCGACTTTCTCCGCGTAGCCCTCGGGTAGCGGCATGCCGATGAGATGGCCGTCCAGGCCGTAGGTCCAGGCGTGGTAGGGGCAACGGAACTGCCGCGCGTTTCCGGCGGGCTCTGCGACGATGCGCGCGCCGCGGTGCGCGCATCGGTTGTGCAGCAGCGCTAGGCCGCGGTCCTCGCGGCGCACGAGCAGGACCTCTGCCGACCCCAGGCGCCGCAGCACGTAGTCGCCGGGATTCGGCACCTCGCTCTCGTGCGCGACATAGAGCCAGGCGCGGCGGAAGATGCGCTCCTGTTCGAGCGCGAACACGGCAGGGTCGATGTAGGCCGCGCGATGCACGCGGCCGCGCTCAACCAAGCTGCTGTACTCCGGCGCCATGCGTACAGTCTACAATCGTCGCAGAGCCCATCCGTGGAGGAGGAAAGATGAAGACCCCGAAAGCCCTGCTGCTCGCCTGCCTCGCCGCCGCGGCGATGCCGGCAGGGGCGCAGGAAACGACGCTGAACGCCGTGGTATTCGTGCCGCGCAACACCACCTTCGGCGAGATCTTCGTGCGCTTCGTCGAGCAGGCGAATAAGGAAGGCAAGGGCCTGGTGCAGATCAAGCTGGTCGGCGGGCCCGACGCGATCCCGACCTTCGAGCAGGGCAACGCGCTGCGCACCGGCGTGATCGACATGGTGTCGCTCGCCCCGACGTTCTATACCAACGTGTGCCCGGAATGCGACGCGCAGATCCTCACGCCGCAGCAGACGCCGCAGCTCAAGAAGACGCCGTTCTGGACCGCGCTGCAGAAGTACACCAACCAGAAGCTCAACGCGCAGCTCGTGACCGCCTACGGCGACGGCATCGGCTTCCATATCTGGACCACCAAGCCGCCGGCCGGTGGCCAGCTCAAGGGCATGCGCCTGCGCACCACGCCGAACTACACGCCGCTCTTCACGGCGCTCGGCGTCTCGCTGGTGCAGACCGCGCCGGGCGAGGTGCTCACCGCCCTCGAGCGCGGCGTGGTCGATGGCTACGGCTGGCCGGCAATCGGCATGTTCGACCTGGGCTGGGGCGCGCACACCAAGTACCGCCTCGACCCGGGCTTCTACAACGTGATCGTCAACGTGCTGGTCAACCTCAACAAGTGGAATTCGCTGCGCCCCGAGCAGCGCGCGTTCCTCAACCGCATGGGCGACTGGCTCGAGGCCGAGAACGTGCGCTGGGTGGCCGAGCGCAAGGCCGCCGACGACAAGAAGATCAAGGAGGCCGGCATCCAGATCATCGACCTCGGCGCGGCGCATCGCAAGCTCGCGTACGACTCGTACTGGGACGCGCTCGCCAAGCGCGCGCCCGAGCCGATCAAGGAGCTGCGCGCCGCCTCCGACGCGCTGCGTTGAGGCGGGTCCTCGAGGACTTCGTCATCCCCGCGGGGCACGGGAAGGCCTTTCTCGTGCCGCGCAACGCGGTGCTGCGCATCCACCTGGTCGAGGACCGGCAGGTGGGCGACTGCTGCTTTTTCAACGCCAACGACCGCCGCGAGGTGTTCCACGTCGGCCAGACCTGGGCGCTCAACGTGATGCTCGGCACCGGCAA
>Ga0075421_100003017_pt1 | contig 20124 bp, 14 predicted proteins | sample SoiMetdeltSBSDD5_FD_75292 | JGI IMG/M metagenome (GOLD analysis project Ga0075421, IMG submission 75292) | Bulk soil microbial communities from a Populus tree surrounding site in Tennessee, USA - Soil MetaG P. deltoides SBSDD5 | ecosystem: Environmental > Terrestrial > Soil > Tree plantation... | reverse complement strand
TCGGCCTCTTTGAAACCGTTGTACCAGTGATTATCGTCGCCGGTCGTGATGTGCCCCAATCCGTCAATTTGTGTGCCCACGTTGTCGTTCATGAACAGCGCACAGCTATGCCATGCGAGGCCGGCTCTATTCGCTGTGGGCAAGGTGAACTCCAGATCCTTTTGTCGCTTCACGCCTTCGGGTGTTCGAAACGACAAAATCTCTCCTGGCGAGTGCCCGGGCCATTTGTAAGAAGTGCGGTCATAAGCGACACCGAGATCGTAGACCTTGCCTTGCTTCACCAGCGAGAGCGCGCTCAGAACCATCTGTGGTGTCACGGCATTGAGCGCTCCTACCTCATCATCTTTCCCCCACACCCAGCCCCAGCCCTTGCCTTGCTTCCAACCCTTGAGCGCAGGTGCTTTTTGAGCGTGAACCTCACTCAGATTCAATATTGACGCGATCCCGAAAAGCAGGCCTGCCACTGCTAGCAGCACCATGGCAGATTTCTTAAGTCTGACGTTCATAGTTCCCCTTTCGCAAAGTCTCATGACTTCCTTTGTGGAGATTGGACATTTCAGCGCGACGCCCACCAAATTGTAGAAGACAAGGATTATCATGGCCGAGTCAAACGTTCATACTTTTCCCCTCAAGCTGGTATGTTGACTGCGACCAGCATGCTCAACGGATCACGATTTGAACGGCAGAATATTATTACCAGCTGGGGTGAACAAGGCTACAAAAGTTTGCAAGCCTCCTGGGCTTCTCTATTGCGATTCTCTGCTCACGCAGCAGGGTGGCGTAGGGCCGAACCAGTTCGGCGGGGAGGGGAGCATATCACGGCTCCAACGTTGGATATTTTGTAGATCCGGATGATAACCGCTACGACGACGTGGTTCCCGGTCAGAGCGAAACATCCGGAGTTATCCTGTTCGATTCAATCTTTCAGGGCCTGGCTATCTCCCTAATGGCGGGAGAAGTGGCGTTCCCGCTGCTATCGCGCATGACGGTGCCGATCCTGTATTACTTGAGCGCAACACAAGGTGCGAGGGCGGCGGGCTAAATGGAAGATCAGTCGCAAGTCGAAAGCTCCATGACTCGAGTTTTGATCGCAGGGTGTGGTTACGTTGGAACGGCCCTTGGAAAGATGCTGGCGGCAGAAGGTCATGCCGTCTGGGGGCTGCGACGGCGCCCCGAGTTGCTTCCACAGGCCATCGCTCCCTTCCGGGCCGATTTGTGCGAGCCGTCGTCCTTGGCCGGCCTTCCCAATCAGCTGGATTTTGTCTTCTACCTGGCTGCTGCAGACGAGACCAGCGATGCGGCCTATCACTCTGTCTACGTCGTGGGATTGGCTAACCTGTTGGAAGCTCTGCTGGAGCAAGGACAGACTCCGAAGCGGATCTTCTTCACCTCCAGCACAGCAGTCTATGCCCAACAAGACGGTGAGTGGGTAGACGAGAACTCCCCAAGCCAGCCGGATCATTTTTCGGGCCAACGTTTGCTGGAAGCCGAACAGGTTCTGTTGTCGGGTCCGTTTGCGGCGACGGTTGTTCGACTGGGCGGCATCTATGGGCCGGGCCGCACTGGGCTCATTGACTCGCTGCGCCTTCGGGAGGCTGCTCGCGGCCCCGGAGACGGGGCTTACACCAATCGCATCCACCGCGACGATTGCGCGGGCGTGCTGATTCATTTGATGAAGCTGCCGAATCCGGAGCAGTTATACATCGGGGTCGACGACGAACCCACAGCGATGAACCAAATGTTCGACTGGCTCCAGAAGCGAACCCGCATCAGCACCCAATGGGCAAGACCGGCTCCCGTCGGGGGTTTACGCCGGTCCAGCGGTAACAAGCGCTGCAGCAACCGCCGTCTGGTGGCTTCTGGGTACGTGTTTCGCTATCCAACGTTTCGAGAGGGATATGCTGCGGTCCTAGGGCAAACAGACGAGCCAAAACTCTCTTGACGCGTAACATGCTCTCATTTGCCGGCCAGTCTCAACTACTGCGTGATTCTCCTGCCTTCCGTCAACTCGCGAGCTTTTGCCACAAGCTGGATAAATTCTGCCCGGTAGCCCTCTTTGTCCGCACCCTTGCCTTGCTCGGCCAGTTCAAGCACGCTCCCCAGTGTGGCCTGGCCCTTGTGAGGGGAATCGCGCAAAACCATTCCGAAGGCTGCGACGGCTGAAGCAAACTTGAAGTCATGAGACGCAGACGTCCAGGTGTTCCCGCGATCGGTGACTGGAAATTGCAGCAGCTTGCTTGTGTCTCCCTCAGGCTCTTTATAACGAAGCTTTACTGTGAGCAGCTCTCCGCTTTGGGCTGCAGTACTTGCCTGCGCGGTCTTCTGATACTTCAAGGGATCCACGCCAGGCAGCCCTAACTCCTTGCCCACGGGCACAGTCTCGTACAGGGCGGTGACCGTATGTCCGGCACCGATCTCACCGGCGTCCTTCGTATCATCATTGAAATCCTCGGCGCGCAAGAGGCGATTCTCATACCCCAGCAACCGGTAGGCGGCGACCTGGGCTGGATTAAACTCAACTTGAATCTTCACATCCTTCGCAATGGTTATCAGAGTGCCACCCATTTGCTCTACCAGAACCTTGCGGGCTTCGTTGATGGAATCGACATAGGCATAGTTGCCGTTGCCTTTGTCGGCGAGCTTTTCCAGCGTTGAATCCTTGTAATTCCCCATGCCGAAGCCAAGCACGCTGAGAAACACCCCGCTCCTGGCTTTCTCTTCGATAAGTCGAAGCAAGTCCCCCTGGTTCGTCACCCCGACATTAAAGTCTCCGTCGGTTGCCAGAATGACACGGTTGGTGCCCCCTTTGATGAAGTTCGCCATGGCCGTGTCATAGGCCAACTGAATACCTGCACCGCCATTGGTCGACCCACCTGCCTCCAGATTGTCCAGCGCTGCCAGAATCCGTGACTTTTGCTCGCAGGAGGTTGAGGGTAGTGCCAGACCAGAAGCCCCAGCATAGACCACCATCGCAACCCGATCATTCTCGTTCAGCTTCTCTACCAACAACTGCAGTCCTCTCTTAACTAGCGGCAACTTGTTGGGCGGCTGCATCGATCCGGAAACATCGATCAGAAAAACCAGATTGCTGGCGGGCCGTCTGTCCAATGCGATTTCACGGCCCTTCAGCCCGATCCTCACCAGGCGATGCTCTAGTTTCCATGGAGCCTGAGCGACTTCAACCTGGACGGCGAAAGGCTCTTTCCCTTTGGGGGCGGGATAGTCATGAGAAAAGTAATTCACCATCTCTTCGATCCGCACAGCGTCTTTGGGCGGGAGCATACCATTCACCAGAAAGCGGCGCAGGTTGGCGTAAGCAGCGGTATCGACATCGATCGAGAAGGTGGAGAGCGGGTTTTGAGCCACCTGCAGAAACGGATTATCGACGACGCGGTCATATGCTTCGGTATTGAACCGATTTACGTGCCGTTCCTTTTCACTGAGGGGCTGAGGCGGCCGCTCCCAATCACCCAAGCTTGGCTCATTACGTGTCAGTAACGAGCTTGTCGCATCCAACCTGCGTTGCGCCACCGCAGCCTGCCTGAACGCAGTTTCATGCGGTAGGCCCCCCACGCTTCCTTTCCCAAGGCCTCCAGCGATCGGGCTGCCCGCAATTGACAGCGGTGCGACCATGGCATCATAAGCCGCCTGTTCAGAGTTACGGGGCACAACCACGGCTGGCGTGAGGCTGGTCTGTGCCGATAGGTCGGCAGTTGAACCTGCCTTGGGCTGGTTCTTTGGAGGCTTACTGGGTTGTGAAATTGGAGAATTCAAGGGTCCGGGCTGATGGCCTGGAGCAGACCTCAATACTGTGGGCGGCACTGGAGCCGGAGGCCAGAGCAATTCTTCGCCTTTTCGAAACTGCATTAGGCCCAGAACCAAGAAAAGACTGGCAGCGGCGGCGAGGGCTGCGCCAACATAGACTCTGAATTGTCGCCTGCGAGTCGAACCTTTCTCCGCCTCAAGCTCATGGGTGAGCTGCTGCATCTGCTCCTTTGAAAGCGTTAGCGGAGATTCACCCTGCAGCCCCTTTTTCAGGAGAGCTGCAGGGTGACGGATTTCTTCGATCTCTAGCCGAGCCGCGGCCGAGCATTCGAGCTCCGCCTCGAAAGCCACGCGCTCCTCCGTGGTCATTTCATCAAGGGCGTAAGCCGTTAGCCTTGGGTCGTTCGCATCAATGTTCATTTGACCCTCCTCAAGCTCTGTTTAGTTTCGCTTGCCTGCTGGGCAGCCATCTCGTGACGGATCGTCTTCAATCCCGTATGAATCAGGAACCCAACGTTGCTGATAGAAAGTCCCGTCACTTGACTGATCTCTCTATAGCTCAAGTCATTTTGAAACTTCAGACGGATGACCTCTTGCTGGTTGTGCGGCAGACGTGCCAGGATCTTCAGCACATCTGAGACTGCTTCCGTCGTTTCCAAGTTCGCCACCATCTTGTCGTCCCAGTTATCGAGCGGGTCGGCCGGGGTTTGGGCCAGTGAGTTCATGCGGTTCTCCTTCCTGAGAATGTCGAGCGCTCGATTCCGACAGACAGTGTAGAGCCATGCATCCAGGTGCTCGCGCAACTCAGAAAGATCCTCTGTGCAAAGCTGGAGAAACGTGTCTTGCACCACGTCGCGTGCCTGATCCAGATTGCCGGTAATTCGCATCGCGTAGCGGAGCAGCGGCCCCTGCAGGCGGTCTAAAGCATGGCGAACACGGTCCTTTTGCTCGGCGTCGGCGTGGTCCATCGAGCCCTCACGGCACAGGAGTTTGCCTCAGCGCTGGAGGGGCATCATTCTGGGCTGTGTCATGTCGTGCAGGCGTCTTTCCAGACAGCTCACTCGCCGTTCCAGGAGGGTGACCTGGTCGCGCAGTACGGCGATTTCATCTTTCTTGTCACCGGCCAACCCTGTTGTCTGTTGACCCTGAATCCAAGAGCCAAGCAATAAGATGGACACCAACAGGGCCAGGATTGTTCCCTTGGTCAGCATGGCTTCGTCCCCAGAGACTTAGTTTTGCCCGGCGTTCAATCGGGCCCTGCAATGTGGTCTCATTCCCTTAACGTTTCAGAAGACGGTTTCTTAGAAGAAGCTTGCATTTTTTTTCTTGGCGGGTTTAGCCTTGCAGCACTGAAGTTGGGTTCTTTGAGGTGCGGTACTGGTGTCCCTTCAAAGTTGATTCGTGCCAGGAGGAGTTATGATTTCAGGCCGAAGAGACCTGCTGAAATCTGTTGGTTTGATAGGTTTTGTCGGAGCGGCGCCGTCGGGAAAGACCGCGGAGGCAGCACCGACAAGGCGAGATTTCTATGTGGAACTCGGCGTGCGTCCCGTCCTCAATTTTCGGGGAACCCATACGGTTATTGGTGCCTCCAAAGAGTGGCCGGAGCTGCATGAAGCCATGGCTGAGGCAGCCCGGCAATATGTAGTTCTTGATGAGCTGCAGGAAAAAATCGGGGAGCGGCTGGCAAAGCTCATCGGGAGTGAGGATGCCATGGTCACGACTGGCGCAGCCGGCGCTATTTCGCTTGGAACCTGTGCCAGCCTTACCGGCTCGGACACCGAAAAAGTTCAGCGGTTGCCGGATCTTACCGGCATGAAGAATGAAGTTGTCATCCAAAAGGTCCACCGGAACGGCTACGATCACGCCGTTCGCAATGCCGGGGTCAAGATCGTCGAAGTGGAAGGCAAAGAGCAGTTGCTTCATGCTGCAGGATCGCAAACCGCCATGATGTATTACCTGGGCGGAACGACGGGAGACTACGCTTGGGAAACGCCGGTGCCTCTGGAGGAATGCTTGGATGTTGCTCGAAAAGTAGGGTTCCCTGTGATGGTCGACGCTGCCAACATGTTGCCTCCCTGGCAGAACATTCAGAAACTGGCGGCGCTCGGCATCGACCTCATTTGTATCAGCGGCGGCAAGCATATGCGCGGTCCTCAGTGCTCCGGGATCCTGGCAGGCCGAAGAGACTTGATCCGAGCTGCACGGCTGAACTCCAACCCTCACTCCGATTCGCTGGGTCGGCCGCTCAAGGTGGGACGCGAAGAGATGATCGGTGTGTGGCTGGCAGCTGAGAAGTATGCGCACCTCGACTTTGCCGCGCTCGAGCGACACTCGTTCGAGCAAGCAGAATACCTGAGCCACGAACTCAGGCAGATTCCCGGGTTCGAAGTGAGCTATGAACCTCACGACCGGACGCGCCGCGTCCATCGTGTCGTCGTCCGGTGGGACGAAAAAGCAACGGCGCTTACAGCAGATGAAGTCGAAAGGCAACTGATGGACGGTGAACCGCGGATAGCTGTCTTACGTCACGATTCCGGCGGGCTTCTTTTCACCGTCTTTATGAACGACCCTGGCGACGAAAGGCAGGCCGCGCGAAGGATGAAGGAAATTTTCGGGCAAGGTTTGGGGAGGAGTGTACCTCAGGCCCTAAAGCCGTGGCGAGAGACTTCAGACCGGCGAGCGTGAAGACACTCCCGAGCGATGAGTGCGTCTGGACGGCCCAATGCACCAGCAGACGCCAGCACCAGATATGGTCGTTGTTATGAGCTGCTTTCCCGCGCGAAGCGGATCAGCGGGTTGCAATCGCAAGATAAACTATCCCAGTCTCAATGCCGACAGCCCAAGGAGGCGGGCCGTGATCTCTTGGAGGGGTGGAAATGGTGAAGAAACACTTTCTCAATCAAAAGCTTGGCAAGCAGACCAGCCGCCGCCAAACCCTCACCAAATGGAAAACTAAAATTGACTTGCAGCGAAAGCAACAGGGGAAACGGGAAAGGCCATGAGCCGGAGGAGGTGACTCTCGATGGGACGGAAACCCTTGCGACCCACCAAGAATTCCTTCGTCATGCCTGAGGATGCTTCTCTACGGCCTCGGGCCGAGAAGCGCGAATTGACCATCTGCAATCTGTTCGCGAACCGACGACTCACGGTTGCCCAAATCATGAACCTTCTGGACGAAACCTATGACCATGTGCTTGAAACACTCATCGCTAACAAGCTGGTCAGCGACCGCCGCAAGACGCCGCCACAATTCAAAAAGGGGGAGCGGCGACTTTCGCATTTCAAGTTGTGAATTAAAATCGTACTGCGCACAAGGCGCTAAGAAAGTCGGCCTTGCCAGGCACGTTGAACAGCCAATCCACCGGATATCACCAAGTGCTGTGGGACAGCCTGCCTTCGGGCTCAGCAACGAATCAAAGCGCTGCCTTTAGCGACATTCGTTTTGCTAGACGGCGTGTCGCTGCAACTCGTAAAACACCGTATCCAGCCCTCCGACCGTGCTCCGGTACATCAGGACAAAACCCAGCTTTTCCAGGACCCGAATCGACGCCACATTGGCCACATCGGTGCTTGCTCGGACGAGTGGCAAATTGAGTGAATCGAAGCAATACTCAATTACCGCCTGCGCTACTTCGGTCGCATAGCCTCTCCCCCAGAGGTGCTCCGCAACGCCGTAGAGTAATTCCAGCTCGGGCGGATCGCGAAAGGGCCACAGCCCGCCAAAGGCGCTCAAGTTCGGCGAGCCTGTCGGCCATGCGCCCCACAAGCCGAAACCCTGCTCTCTAAACATTCGCTGGCTTTGCTCGATTGCGGCGAGGGTTCGCGCCATCGGGATAACTTCGTCGTCCCATAGAAACCGCCGCACACCAGGACTCGACCACAGTTGATGCAGCTGGTCGGCGTCGCCAGCCGTGATCGGGCGCAACAGGCAGCGCTTTGTCGTCAGCTGGATGCGTTCTCCTCCGGTGACCTCCATCACCGCTCTCCTGGCGAGACGCCTTTGAACCCGCGCGCTCGCTTCCCCCACTGCAAGGAAAATGACAAGCCAATAGATCGCGGCCGCCGACAGATACGTGCCGCCGAAGGCCACGACTGCAATGCGCACTACCGGGAGGGTGTATATCCAGTCGCTTAAGTCTCTCCTGCTCTGACTACCGACCGGCGGTCGAAATCCGCCTGAGTCAGGCCTACCAACGCGCCCGGCGGTATCACAAGCCGTCAGATCAAATCAACGATGAAGAACTGCCGCGGTGAGTTGAGGCCCAGAACGACGGGTTGGTTCCGTCGCCTACAAGCAAATCGCCTATTGGAGCTTGTTTACCAGGATGCCGGCCTCAACTGGCCCGACGCGTCCGAAAGATACCTGAAGACTGCTTGGTGAGACAACACGTAAGCTGAGGAACTATCTCACGTCGTAAGGACCTGATCATCATCTACACGCACGTCATGAACAAGGGCAGCCAGAGGATTCGAAGTCCATTGGATCGAGGCTGACCGGGGCGGGACAGGTGCGGTCGTGCCCTTGAGAGGCGACGCACCCTACTCCTTTTTTGTTCGAGGAACTGCTCTAGCGGATGTCGTACTTCTTCACGAAATAACGGAAGGAGCGGAAAGACATGTTCAGTAGTTCCGCGGCTTTGGTCTGGACGCCACCCGTCTTTTGCAGAGCTTCGATGATGTACGACTTTTCGATCTCAGCGAGGTGTCGTTCCAAGTCGATGCCCGTTTCGGGGATCTTGTGAGAGCCGTTGCTTTCGGAAGGGTTACGGCGACTAATTTTGGGCGGCAACCGCTCGACGCGGATTTCTTCGGTCGTCTCGAAGGCGACAGCCCTTTCAATCGTGTTCTCCAGTTCGCGGACGTTGCCCGGCCAGTCATACTGCTCCAGGCAGCGCATAGCTTCGTCGCTGATGCGCGGGATGGAACGCTGCATCTGGACGTTGAACTTTTTGAGGAAATGCTCGGCTAGCAGCGGAATGTCTTCCTTGCGCTCACGTAACGGCGCGATTTCCAACGGAATGACGCTGACGCGGTAGTATAGATCTTCGCGAAATTTATTCTCGGAGACCAGCTTCGACAGATTCCTGTTTGTCGCCGCAATGACGCGCGTGTCCACCGGAATTTCTTCCGTGCCGCCCACGCGGCGGAACTTTTTCTCTTGCAGTACCCGCAAGAGCTTCACCTGCATGGAAAGGCTCATCTCTCCAATTTCATCCAGGAAGATCGTTCCTTTGTCGGAGACCTCGAACAATCCCTTCTTGTTGATGGTGGCCCCTGTGAAAGCCCCTTTCATATAACCGAATAGCTCGCTTTCCAGCAGGGTTTCGGGGAACGCGCCACAGTTGATGGAGACGAAGGGCAGGTCGGCGCGGCTGCTGTTGACATGGATGGCCTTGGCCACCAGTTCTTTGCCGGTGCCACTCTCACCGGTGATAAGAACCGTGCTCTGGGTCGAACCGATTGTTTCAATGGCATGGAATAGCTCCTTCATCTTCGGACTGCTGCCAATGATGTTGTTCATGCCGTTTTCGTGGTTGAACTGGCGGCGCATGAGCCGGTTTTCCTGGCGAAGCCGATAGAACTCCAGCGACTTGGCCACGGCGATCTTGATCGCGTGGACAAAGTTTTCATTGTCCTTCAGGATGTAATTGCTGGCGCCCAGGTTGAGCGCCTGAAGAGTGTTTTCCTGGGTAGCATAGGCGGTCATCATGACGACCAAGGTTTCGGCATTGGCAGCTTTCACTTCCCGCAGCAGGTCAATGCCACTGCCATCCGTCATCTTGATGTCGGAGATGACGAGATCGAAGACACTCGACTTGAGCTGCTGCAGCGCTTCCTGGTAGCCGCTGGCTGCAGAGACGAGGTGGCCTTCCTTTTTGAAGACCATCTGTAGCACTTCGCGCAACGATCGTTCGTCCTCAACAACGAGTAGCCTGGACATGATTGAACCCTCAATTCGAAGCCGCTTGCCGGGGCAACGTGATCTGAAACATCGTCCCTTCCCCCTTCGAGGACGTGATCTTGATCGAGCCGTGGTGAACGGCTACGATTTGCGAAACGATCGACAGTCCCAATCCCACTCCATTACTGAAGGACGATTGGAAGGGTTCGAAGATCTTTTCCTGTTGCTCGGGAGTCAAGCCCATTCCGGTGTCCTGGAAACTGATTCTTACAGCGCCGGGCGCTGCATCTTCCAACTGGATTGAGAGCTTGCCGCCTTCGGGCATAGCTCTTACAGCGTTGCCACAAACATTCCAGTAGACCTGCTTCAGCAGATCCGGATCCGCCTGACAATAGAGTGAGCTGACGGAGTCAAACCTGCAGTCGATCTGGTGCCGCACCGAGATCTCGGGACTGTTCTTGATCAGATTGACGGTGTCCTGCGTCAGTTCTTTCAAATTGACTAGGCGGGGCGAATAGTTGATGGGTTTCGCATACGCCAGGAAATCTGTGATGATGCGATAGAGCCGCTTGATCTCGACGGAAATATTCTCGGCCAGTTGCTGTTGCTCCGAATCCAGGGGCAGCTCGGATTTCAAGACATGAAACGATCCAGAGATGGCCGTGAGCGGGTTGCGGATCTCATGTGCAATGCTGGCCGCCATGCTACCCATCGCCGCCATGCGGTCTTTCTGCAAGATTTGTTTCTCCAGCTCTTTGATTTCCGTCAAATCCTGGAAGGTGTAGACATAACCAATTTGGCGCTGATCTTCGAGCAAGAACCGGGAAACCGTAAAGCCCAGGTAGATATCGTCCTCACGCACGTTCTTGATTGTTTTTTCAAAACGAAACGGTAGCTGGTCTTCTGGGATTCCGGCACCTCCCCAGTCGGCATCGCCGAAAATCTTCGTGACATGGGAACCGAGAATTGTTTCAGCGGCGTATCCAGTAATCTCACTGGCCGAACGATTGAACAGGGTGATGAAGCCATCCAGGTTAGTCGTAAATAGGCCGCCTCGCATGCTGTTGATAATGTTCTCATTGAAAGCCTGGAGGGTAGCTAGTTTCCCACGCTTGTCTTCGAGTTCTGAACCGGTCTTGCGAAGACTTTCGGAGAGGTAGCTGCTCAGGTAGGCAACGGCATAGAACGCAAAAATATTGGTGCCGATCAGATACTTCACTGTCCGCGAGTCGGCGCTGGAGAAAACGGTCGAAGGTAAAATCCCCTGCTGCGTTAGAACGTACTGGGCTGTCAGCAACAGGGAACTCAAGCTGGCTGCAATAGTTGCTCCCTTCCGGTAAAGCAGAATGCTCGCCATGATAATCGACAGCAAATAGAGGAACGGGAAATAACTGTCGATGCCTCCGGTGAAATAAACAATGGCAGAGATGATGAACAGGTCGCCGCAAATCTGAAAATAGGCCTGCGCGACGTAGCTCCGGTTTGCGCGCAGCAAGCTGTAGTGGACGAGCGTAATGAGATAGATGAAGATGATTGTCCGGAACAGGTCACCGGCGGCCTCGCTCTTGACCGAGGCCGATTCAATACCCAGGATCACGCCCAGGAGTGTGGTGGCCACGACAATACGCAGCTTAATAAGCCAGGAGAGCCAGTCTCGAATGTTTTCTGGCATAACTGCCCTTGGGAAATAATAGGAAAAGCAATGTGACACGCGTTCCCGCGTCAACTCGCCAGACTCTCGAAACGGAGAGACGGCGAACCTTGAAGTACTACTTTGTTGACTAGCTCGGTGCGCCGTTTTGCCGTTTCGTTTACCATCAGGCTCCTATCCTCGGGTATCACCGCCTACGACGACAGCTTCGCGATCAGGGAGAAGAGAGGCAGATACATCGAAATCACGATGCCACCCACAATGACCCCCAAAACCAGGATCATGATCGGCTCGATCGCGGTCAGCAAATCGGCCACGGCCGCGTCGACTTCATCCTCAAAGAACTCGGCAACCTTCGTTAGCATCGAGTCGAGGGCGCCGGTCTGTTCGCCGACACCGACCATCTGCGTGACCATGGTCGGGAAAACGCCCGACTCTCGCAGCGGCTCAACGATGGTCTTGCCCTGTTCAATTGAGGTTCTCGTCTCCATCAATGCTTCTTCAATGATGGCGTTTCCAGCCGTTTTGGCCGTGATGGCCAAACCCTCAAGAATCGGGACACCGCTGGTAATCAGCGTCGACAGAGTTCGGGAAAACCGGGCGACGGCAATCTTTCGCAGAACATTGCCGAGAACCGGGATCTTCAGGAGCAATCGGTCAACTGTCTTCCGTCCGTTTCTCGTCTGATAGTACTTCTTGAAGCCGTAGACCAGCCCAACCACGGCTGGGATCATGAAAATGATGTAGCGGCCTACGAAGTTGCTTGCGCCAATCACCAAGCGAGTGGGCAGCGGCAGCCCTGCGTCCAGACTGGCGAACAGATTGACGAAAATAGGGACGACTTTCCAGAGAATGAGGATAATGACACCAACGGCAATCAAGAGCACTGCCACCGGGTACACCATGGCCGACTGCACAGCTCTCTTCAACTTGACTGCCTTCTCAATGTAGGAGGACAGGCGTTGGAGGATGGTGTCCAGAATGCCGGCCGCTTCGCCCGCCGCGATCATGTTGGTGTAGAGGTTGTCAAACACCTTGGGATGTTGTCCCATAGCGTAGGCCAGAGTGGAACCGCCTTCCACCTCTGTCCGCACCGCTTGCAGCACACGCTGGAAGACCTTATTCTCTTGCTGCTGGCTGAGGGCTTCCAGACACTGGACCAGTGGCAGTCCGGCGTCGATCATGACAGAAAACTGCCGGGTGAAAATGGCCAATTCCTTCGACTTGACCTTGCCGCCCAGCTTAGGCAGTGAAAGTTCTTTGCCCTTTTCCTTGACCAACAGAGGGCTGATCTGCTCGCGTCGCAAAGCTGCCAGGGCTGCGTGCTTGCTCTCAGCTTCCTTCTCTCCCCGGACTTCAACTCCCGCCCGGGACCTCCCTCTATAAGCGTAAACGGGCATAAATAATCCGTCCTCCTCTTTCAAGTCCAAGGTCCAAAAGCCCTCGAGCCCAGGGTCTAAGGCTCTGCCGGCGACCCCAAACCGGTGCTTGTGGTTTGTTCCCTGAATCTCCGGGTTTAGACTTTCAACATTTTTACCGCCGCCCGGCAAGGGGAGTCGGGGTGGGGCGGTTCTGAGCTCCAGGTCCTCGGTTGATCATGTCTTGTAGCTCATCTGCATTGCTGGACCGCGACAGGGCCGTCTGCAAGGTAATCTGCTTGTTGAAATACAGCAAAGCCAGCGATTGATTAAAGGTCTGCATCCCAAATTTTTCTTGCCCTGTCTGCATCGCCGAGTAAATTTGATGGATCTTGTCTTCGCGAATCAGGTTCCGGATCGCGGCATTTGGAATGAGGATTTCCATAGCCATAGCGCGTCCCGAGCCTGAGGCCTTCGGCAACAGCGCCTGACACAGAATACCTTCCAAAACCAGGGAGAGTTGAGCTCGAATCTGAGACTGCTGATGCGCCGGAAACACATCAATGATTCGGTTGATGGTTGAAGACGCCGAGTTCGTGTGCAGCGTGCCGAAGGTCAAGTGGCCGGTCTCGGCAATACGCAACGCCGATTCGATCGTCTCCAGATCGCGCATTTCACCGATGAGCACAATGTCCGGATCTTGACGGAGAGCCGCCCGCAGCGCATTGGCGAATCCACGCGTGTCGGCATGCACTTCGCGCTGATTCACGAGACAGTTCTTGTGTCCATGTAAGTACTCAATCGGGTCTTCAATAGTGATAATGTGGTCATGCCGGTCGCTATTGATCTTGTCCAACATCGCGGCGAGCGTCGTAGACTTGCCGCTGCCAGTAGGGCCCGTGACCAGGATCAGACCGCGTGGCCTCTCGCACAGTGTCTTCAGCACGGGCGGCAGATTCAAAGTGTCAAATGATTTCACTTCGTAAGGAATAGTGCGGAAAACGGCGCCGACGGCACCGCGCTGGTTAAAGATGTTCCCTCGGAAGCGGGACAAGCCTTTGATGCCAAAAGAGAAGTCGATCTCGAGCTGCTCCTCGAAACGATGTTTTTGGGTGTCCGTCAAGACGCTGTAAGCCAGCTGCTTCGTCTCGGGCGCTGTCAGGGCCGGGTACTCCGTCAAAGGCCGAAGGTGGCCATCAATGCGGACCTGTGGCGGCGAGTTCGTCGTGAGATGCAAGTCGGACCCTCCCATTTCGGTCAGTTTCTTCAAAAGGTCACTCAGCGACAATGCAGACATTCGGCTTTCGTTCCTTCCGTAGAGAATCCTCAGCAGTCAGCTCTCATGCAAATTCTCCGGCTCAGCGCTGATCGCTGAAATGCTTTACTTCACTGTCTCCCGCAAGACTTCTTCCAGAGTCGTGACGCTGGCGCGCAGCTTCTGTAAGCCGCTAGCGCGCAGCGTGATCATGCCGTGCTCAATTGCTTTCTTTTTCAATTCGAGAGCCGAGGCGCCAATCAGAATCAGCTCCCGCAGGTCATCGTTGATCTCCATCACTTCATATAGACCGACGCGGCCCTTGTATCCGGTGCTATTACAGGTGGGACAGCCCTTGCCGCGGTAGGTCGGGATCTTCTTGGCTTCGGCCGGAGAGAAGCCCGCATCTACCAGGGCCTGCGCTGGTGTCGGGGATTCTTCCTTGCAATCCTTGCAGATTCGCCGGATCAGTCGCTGAGCGCAAATCAGGTGCACGGAGGTTGCCACCAAAAATGGTTCAATCCCCATGTTCATCAGACGACTGATGGTCGAGGGTGCATCGTTAGTGTGTAGGGTACTCAGCACTAGGTGCCCGGTGAGAGCAGCCTTGATAGCAATCTCGGCGGTCTCAAAGTCTCGGATCTCGCCGACCAGAATGATGTTCGGATCCTGACGCAGGAAGGAACGCAGCGCGGCGGCGAAATTCAACCCAATTTGCTCTTTCATCTGGACCTGATTGATTCCAGGCAAGTTGAACTCGACCGGGTCTTCAGCGGTCATAATGTTGGTGTCGATCTTGTTCAGTTGAGCAATTGAAGAATATAGCGTGTTGGTCTTGCCGCTTCCCGTTGGTCCGGTCACTAAGACCATGCCGTATGGCTTCGAAATGGCATGCTCAAACTTCTTGAGTGATTCCGGTTCAAAACCCAGTCGGGTCATGTCAAGCATGAGATTGTCTTTGTCCAACAAGCGCAAGACGACCTTCTCACCGTACAACGTGGGCAAGACAGAGACTCGGAAATCCAAGTCTTTAATCTTGCCTTCATTCTTCATCTTGATCTTGATGCGCCCGTCCTGCGGAAGCCGCTTCTCGGAGATGTCCAACTTCGCCATGATCTTGATGCGCGAAGTAATGGCATCTTTCAGTTTCAGGGGCGGATTCATGATGCTGACCAGCACGCCGTCGATGCGGAAACGAACGCGGAATTCCTTCTCGTACGGCTCGATGTGAATGTCGCTGGCGCCACGCTTGAGGGAGTTGGAAAGAATCAGGTTGACCAACTTGATGATGGGTGCTTCCTCCGCCGCCTGCTCAAGTCCTTCCAGGTCGATTGCTTCTTCTTCCGCTGCCAGTTCGAGCGAGGTGTCGTCCCCGGCGTCCATCAGCTTGCCGTCGACAACGGCGATGTCTTCCATCACACGCTTCAACTCGATGGCGTGTGAGGTGCCGTAGTACTTGTCGATGGCTTCCCTAATGGCCGTCTCCGACGCCACGACTGGCTCGATATTGAAGCCGGTCATGAACTTGAGGTCGTCCATGGCGAAGACATTCGTCGGGTCAATCATTGCGATAGTGAGCGTGGAACCCACTCGGCTCAGCGGAAGGATCTGGTACTTCTGGGCCGTCTCGACTGGGATCAGTTTGACGACCGAAGAGTCAACGTCAAAGAATGACAGGTTAATGGAAGGAACACCGTACTGTCGGGAAAGAATGGCAGTAATTTCGTCGTCCGTGACGAATCCCAGCTTGATCAGGCAGTTTCCCAGCCGACCACCGTTAACTCGCTGGTGCTCCAAAGCATCCTTCAGTTGTTGCTGTGTGATGAGATTCTCTTTGACGAGCAGATCCCCAATTTTGGACGACATGTTTCAAATCTCCCTGAGAAATTCTCGGCAGAAGCAAAAGGCTCCATTATTGAAATCTGATCAAAAGTGACAGAAATTGTTAGGTATACCCAAACCCGGACAAGTCCCAAACAAAGGGCGCGTTAGACCACAAATTCAATTGGAGAGCGCCTCCCACGTTCGGGGATTTTTGGACGAGCCGAGAGAAACACTGGTGGTACGGTTATCCAGGAAATATGCCGTACACGCTGGCCAACATTAGTCAATGAATTCCGGCTGTTGTTTCTGTAAAATATGAACATTTTGAGCTTTGCAGATCAGCACATCGGACGTTCTGGTCTGCCGGTCACTCATGCAAGCACCTGGCTCCAAGCGGCAAAAGGTGGTCATCGTCTGTCTCTCGGCGATCGTGACGATCCTTTTTGTCTGTGCCGTCTTGCAGCAAGCTCTTAACCTGAGCCCCTACTTCAGCGCTCCCGACCCGCAGACCGCTTTGCTTCTATGGGCGTTGACATCGCTGAATGTCATCCTGCTCGTCATCTGCACGCTGATTCTGCTGCGCAGCCTGTTGAAGCTTTATTTCGAAAGACGCAGTCACCAGCTTGGGTCCAAGTTCCGGACGAAGCTGGTGATTGCATTCATTGGCCTGTCTATCATTCCTGTTCTCTTCATGGCGCTGTTTGCCTACACGTTGCTGCATCGGAATCTGGACAAGTGGTTCGGCACGCCAATCGATCAGGTGGTAACCAACGTGGATCGGATCGTCCAGCAAATCGGCAACGACGCCAGCCTTCATGCTTCGCGCAGCGCAAAGTTCTTGGCGGCACACCCGGTCATCAAGACCCTCGTAACCTCACCCGGCGAGATGGATTTTGATGAAATCAGAGGCCTCGCGAATGAATATGACATTCCCTTGCTGGTGCTGTTCGACAAGTGGAGAGCGCCTATCTGCGCCTATCGGAATGGTCAGGTTTACCTCCCCGGCCATCCTGGGTTCAGGAAGATTGTTGACAGCTTCAAGCTCGTCAACCGGGACCCCAAATCAGGCCGGGCAGCCGAGGAGGTTTTCAATCGGCTTGTCAACCAGGCAGGCAACACAGAGGCGACCCTGCGTGCGTCCGACATCGATGGGCGGGAGATCATTCTAGCGGGAGGCACTATTCAGACCGGAGATTTTGAGTCGCCGGCCAGCCTGATTGTCGGTTACAAGGTTCAAGGGGACATTCTCAGATTCGCTACTGAAATCTCCCATTCGCGCGAAGACTACCTGGATCAGTCGCGCAATCGCAAAGCGGTCCGCAACAATTTCATGCTCTGGCTGGGATTGATCACCATGCTGATCCTGTTTGCGGCTGTCTGGATTGGGCTCTATCTTTCGAAGAAGATCGCTGTCCCTATCCGAGCGTTGGCCGAAGCATCCAACGAGGTCTCCAAAGGAAACCTGTTGTTTCAAGTTCACTGCCCTGCTGAAGATGAGCTAGGTATTCTGGTGAACTCCTTCAACCAGATGACCACCCAGCTCTACGAGAGTTCCCAAAAACTCGAACAGACCAATCGTGATCTTCAGGCTTCAAACCAAGCGTTGGAGGAAAGGCGACGTTATACGGAGGCCGTGCTGGAAAACATTCCAACCGGAGTCATTTCGATCACCTCCGACCAGCAAGTCAGCAAGATTAATCAGGCGGCACAAACCATGCTGCAATGCGACTTATCAATGGCGAACCGCTCAATCAGGGAGGTCTTTCATCCCGAGGACTTGGCTGAAATCCGAGCTTTGATTGAGAAAGCCGCCCACGCTGGAGTTGCTACCCGGGACCTTCAGCTTCACGTGAATGGGCGGAACCTCTATTGCGCGGTCACCCTGAGTTCGTTGGACAGCGCCATGGAATCGTCCGAGGGCTACGTGATGGTTCTCGAAGACTTGACCGAAGTGCTGAAAGCCCAGAAGGCCAACGCCTGGCGAGAAGTGGCCCGCCGGATGGCGCATGAAATAAAGAACCCTTTAACCCCCATCCAGTTGTCGGCTGACAGACTGCTGAAAAACTATTCCAGGTCTGTGAGTGCCGGGTCGCTTTCGGGACAGGCTGCCAACGGGTTTGAAGGCGTCTTGCGCGAATGTGTTCAGACCATCAGCCAGGAAGTGGCAACCCTTAAAAGCATGGTCGATGAATTCTCGCGGTTCGCGCGGTTGCCGTCTGCGAGCATGGTGCCGACGAACCTGAATGCGCTGATCGAGAACACATTGTCAGCATACGATGGACGGCTGGAGGGCATCCAACTGAGAACCCAACTGGCGCCGCTACCGGAAATCAGTTTGGATCCAGAACAGTTCAAGCGAGTTTTTGTCAACTTGTTTGACAATGCCTTGGAAGCCATGGACGACTCAGCCCGAAAGGAACTCTCCGTCGAGAGCCACTTCTATCGCTATCGGGAAACGGTCGAGGTCGTCGTGAAGGATACCGGACATGGCATTTCACCCGCCGACAAAGAGAAACTATTCCTCCCCTATTTCTCTACCCGGAAACACGGCACCGGTCTCGGATTGGCCATCGTCAGCCGCATCATCGCCGATCACAAGGGCTACATCCACGTGGAAGACAATTTCCCCAGAGGTGCCAGCTTTGTCATCGAGATTCCTGCCCGATAGTCTGCTGATAGGGAAGAATTTGACGACTGGTTCGCGTCTCGATCGATGACACCGTGCTCGCCTCCCTCCTCAAAGCTATGACAGAATCAAAGGTGTTGGCGTGTCCAGCCCTGGAAGGATTGCGACGTTGCCCAACCTGGGGTGAGGCGAGAGTCGTTCAATTCAGGAGTGCCCTTGCCACGAAATTCCATTCTTTTGATCGATGACGAAGTGGGTATTCAACAGTCCCTGGGTGCTGTCTTGACAGAGGAAGGGTTCAAAGTCGAGACGGTCAGCAGCGGCGAGGAGGGGCTAGCCCTGTTGGAGCGGCAGTCCTTCGAGCTGGTTCTCCTGGACATCTGGTTGCCTGGCATCGATGGATTGGAGACCTTGGAGGCTCTAAGGAGGATGGGAGTGCAGTCGGCTGTTGTAATGATTTCCGGCCATGGCACGATCGAAACGGCTGTCAAGGCCACGCGGTTGGGTGCCTTCGATTTCATCGAAAAACCGCTCTCGATTGAAAAGACTCTTCTGGTCGTCAAGAATGCTCTCGAGAACAAGCATCTCCAGGATGAGAATCTTACTCTGAAACGAGAGCTGGGTGCCCGCTACAGAATTATTGGCAACAGCGTCCCCATGAAAGCGCTGCGGCAGCAGTTGGCAATTGCAGCTCCGACCAACGGCCGGGTTCTCATCTTCGGCGAAAGTGGCAGCGGCAAAGAGCTCGTGGCCCATGCGCTGCACCACCAAAGCTTGCGTAGTTCTGCACCCTTCGTCGAGGTCAACTGCGCCGCCATCCCAGACGAGCTCATCGAAAGTGAACTGTTCGGTCACGTCAAGGGAGCATTCACGGGAGCAACCCAGAGAAAGGTTGGCAAACTGGAGAAGGCTGACGGAGGAACCCTGTTCTTGGATGAAGTCGGCGACATGAGCCTGAAGACACAGGCGAAGGTTCTGCGGGCCTTGGAAGAGCAACGCTTTGAGCCGGTCGGATCGTCGTCGCCTCTTTCTGTGGATGTGCGAGTTATTGCAGCCACAAACAAAGATCTGGATGAAGAAATGGAGAAGGGGAATTTCCGACAGGACCTGTTCTACCGACTGAATGTCATCCCGTTCCATGTGCCGCCTCTGCGCGAACGGGTAGAAGATGTTCTGGTGCTGACAGAGTACTTTATTCAGGAGTTCTCCAGGCGGTACGGTCGGAACCCCAAGGAAGTCTCCCCAGAAGCGATGGAGTTGCTCAAGCAATACAGTTGGCCAGGTAATGTCCGGGAACTGAAGAACCTGGTTGAACGCCTGGTGATCATGACCCAGACCACGCGGGTCGAGGTCCGCCATCTGCCCTGGGTGGTCCTCAAGGACAACCTGCCGGTTGAGGACCCGGCTGAGGCCCGGAGTCTTTCCGAAGCTCGCCAGGCGTTTGACCGGGATTACATTCTGAAGAAGCTGGAGGAAAACGGGGGAAACATCTCCCGAACTGCCGACGCGCTCGGAATCGAAAGGAGCCACCTGTACCGTAAGCTGAAGAGCCTGAAGATCAACCTCGAGAAGGCCTGATCCGCGAAGGGCACGAAGGGAAGGGAAGACGACTAGGCCAGGCAAGTGCTGTCTCGATGATTCGGGAGAAGGAGACTGATCAAGGGGCTCTTGAAATGGAGCGCTCTTGCGTCTGTAGGTTGCACTTTGGAGAAATGGAAACAGGGGGAAGAGTAGACGGCTGGA
>Ga0075421_100003015_pt1 | contig 20129 bp, 14 predicted proteins | sample SoiMetdeltSBSDD5_FD_75292 | JGI IMG/M metagenome (GOLD analysis project Ga0075421, IMG submission 75292) | Bulk soil microbial communities from a Populus tree surrounding site in Tennessee, USA - Soil MetaG P. deltoides SBSDD5 | ecosystem: Environmental > Terrestrial > Soil > Tree plantation... | reverse complement strand
CCCGCACAAACCGGCCCCCTGAGCTTCGGGAATTGAAAACCACGTTCAGGTGTAATAAATCCACCGGGGGATGCCGCCGGTTCCGGTGCAATTTTTCGGGAGAAGGCAGACTGAGCCTATTTCAACTTCTCCTTACGCGGCAAGCACTGCTTCCCATACCTGCAGGATCATGGCCCCTCGATCGGTGATCTCCGATGTGTCGAACTGCCCTTTTTTGATTTTGTCAGTACGGGGTACGGAAATGCGTTTACGGATCAGTACCGCGGGCGGTGGCGAGCGCGGCCCGGCGTGAAGCACGCTCGCTACTGCCCGCGGTACTGATCCGGAGGGCATTCCCGTATACGCGATTGCAAACCGATCTAGACCTCAGAGTGGTTACCCTATTTAATGCGGCTGTCTTTACCGGTTCGTGAGCGGCCCCTTGAGCTTATCGGTATTGAGCTCATCGATATTGATCGCTGGTACACCTACACCAGTGTACTTACTCACCAGATCTGTAACAATCTCTTTAACTTCCGCCGCGCTAAGCTTTGCTTCGCGGACCTTTCCTGAGACATGAAGGCGGGGTTTATCACCTTCGCGCTTCTTGACCTCTACGTCCAGGTCATCAATCCTAACGCCAAGCCGCTTGGCGTCTTCTCTAACTTTACTTTCAACTTTACCAGTCTTGATTTTCAGGGTTCCTACGAATTTAAGAGCCAGCACGTCAACACATTTCGGCATTGTATCCGGATCGCGTTCGGTGCCGGTATGGCCACTATAGACGAGTTGCCCCGGAACCCCTGCGGAAGGCGCGATTGATACGTAGAGTTCGTAACCTCGCTGGTAGTTAACAGCGACTAGAGTGCATTTACGAATCGCGTTGATGACTTTGCAATCGACTGGCTCATCTTTATCCCCGGTCAAAACCACTTCGATACGGCCTGGGGCTTCGATACTGCCTGCTCTGGTTGCGCACACTTTCGTGGGTATAATGCCTTGCGTAGCAAGGCATTCCCGGATTGTCGTCGCTAAAGGTCTATTCTCATCACACTCGTCAGACGTTAGCTTTGTCGTCCGACCTGCATAGCTCAGGGACAAAGTGATGAGGAGTGTGATGAGGCTGGCGGCAAATTTTCTCTGTACTGAAGTCATTTGATTTCTCTCCTACTGAATATTGTTGATCGACAGTGGGCTACTGCCGACTAGCCATGTTGTTAACCAAAATGGCAATATACAATGAAAGCGTACTGAGCCAGTGTCATTTTTGTTGTACCAATCAATTGACTTCACCCATCAACACGAATCCCGCCCAGTAATACGGGAGCCGCCAATCGGAGTTATTACCATTCAGAAACGAGAGCTGGGCGTTGCGCAACGCCTGCGGCGTTGTTTGTCCCTCGCGCCGGTATTGATAGAACCTCGTCGCCAGTGCGAGCGAGGATTGATCGTTGACCTCCCACAGAGTGCCCATAACGCGGGCGGCGCCGGCGTACATAAATCCGCGAGCAATACTGCCGATGCCGAAGCCGCGCGTTGTTTGATTTCGCGCGGTGTCGCAGGCGATCAGGGTTACCAGGTCCGCCGAGAGCTTGAGATTGTAGATGTCGGGCAAGTTCAGCAGAAAGTTTTTTTCCTCGACGCATTCTCTATTCAGCAGATGTGATAGCGCCAACCCCGTCATTTCCTGGTCACGTTCATTGAAGAGGCAGTGCGTGTAGAAGACGACATCACGGAATGGGGCCAACTTGTCCGCCAGCGCGTTGCTTCGTATGGCCTGAAACCCGAAGAGTTCGTGGCGCGAGGAAGAAGGCAGCTGCCCGAAAACAGCCGCGCGGAATGCGGCCCTCTCAGATTCTCCAAAAGGAACCGGTGACAAGCCTTCCGCTATCCGATCTGTCTCGACGACGGCGGAGGCCGCGCGCTGTTGCCCTTCTTTGCAGTGAGTCGCCTGCGGGTGCTTGGCGTTGAAAACGGGATCGGCAAAGGCGACGATGGATGACGCCGGCGCCTGGGATTCGCCCCTTGGGCCAGGCAGCGACAAGAGTGTCATCGCGGTCGGCTCATACACAATCTCGTGAGCCTCGATCAACAGGCGGGAATTCAGCCGGTTGGCCGCCGTTGAAGCGGCCGGCGTCGGCAAGGCGCCGAACGGAATGCGATCCAGAATACCGTCAGCGACGATCAACAGCTTTTTGTCACCCAAACGAGACGCGACCGGCCCCAGCAGCCAATTGCTCATTTTAATGGAATCGGCGCGAGCTTCTGCTTTGATCTCCTGGGAGCTGGCCATGGAGTCACGTACCTGCTGGGCAAGATCTTCGAGTTGCGCTTGTCCGGGCAGGGTGAAGACCTCGAATGTTGTCGGCGTGATGGCCCAGAGGTAGCTACGATCTTCTCCCAAGGCATACTCGAGCAACAGCGTGTCTTTTTTGAGCGCGCCCTGAATATCGCGCAGTCGGTCCAGGTTGAGGGGCGGACGCGCAATCCGCGACTCGAGTTTCTGGTAGTCTGTCGTGAGCATCGAGAGCTGAGCCAGGTTCTCCGGCGAACTCGGCAGAGTTTTGACAATCCGAAAGTCGCTGCGTATTTTCCGCAGTTTCGCGACATCGGTTTGCGAAACGCCTTGCGATGCGAGAAGATCCAAAATGTCCACAGATTCTGGCATCGCCGCCATCCTCGCCCGCTCTACTTGCAGCCAGGCCACCTTGTGATAATTGGCGAAAGACCGTTTGCGCGGCTTTAGCTTTCGCAAGGATAAGAGTATGTCGGAATACAGGTAGTAAAAATCGCGCTGGGCCGTGATGTAGGAAGAGCGCAAGTCCCGGGAGGCGATTCTCTCCGCGACCGACTCGACGATGCGCAGCGCGTCCTCGATCCGAGCTTTGGCCTCCACAAGGCGGTTGTCGTCACGCGCGACACGCGCTTGCGCCGCCAATACGACGGCTTGCTGGTAGCTATCATTCTTCTTCTGGCTGTCTGTCAGCGCCTGCTCCAGATACCGTCGGGCTTCTTGCTTTTGGCCGCGCGCATGCGCCAACAGCCCGAGAGAGGTGAGGGTATGATGAAGTCTGCGTCCCGTTCTTCTAAGATCGGCGGCCTTTCGCAGATTTGTGGACGCCTCATCGAACAAGTCACGCGCCTTGTCGGACTTACCCAAGCGGTTGTAGGTCATTCCCAGTTCATAACAAATCGTGCCGAGGTTGTGTTTGAAGGTGTCCAGATCATTGCTATCTTTGCCGAGCTCCACAGCTTTCTCGAACATCTGAAGCGCCCTCTCCTTCTCTTTGATGGTTCTCTCGCCGAGCAAATCCAGCACTCTCCCCAGCCCGCTTTGAGAAAACGCTTGTTCGACGGTGTCTCCGAGTTTGCCCTGGATGTCCAACGCGTCGTTGTAGGCTTTTTCAGCATCCGCTTTGAGGCCAAGCGAACGACAGGCCGCGCCGAGGTTGGTCAGCACGGTTTCCTCCTCTTTCAGATTCCCCAAGGCCCGCATCTTGACCAACGCCTGCGTGTAATGCTCCTTAGCCAACTCATATTGTCCGATCGAGCGGTAGTAAAGCCCCAGACTGTTGAGCACGGAGCCCTCGACGCGCCAGTCATTGGACTGACGGCTCAGGCCGAGCGCTTGATCAAAGAATTGCCGGGCCCGTTGTGTGTCTTCCCAGGTCTGGCTCAGTCGGTTGGAGACCACCCCCAGGTTGGCGATCGCGTCCGCCTGTCCGCGCAGATCCGACGCGAATTGGGCTTCTCGCAGCGCTTGCTGATAACGGGTCTCGGCCTCCTTGTATTTTTTCTGGTCATACATCACGTGCCCCAGGCGAATGAGCGTGATCGCGCTTAAGGAGGACTCCCCGGCCGCGCGCCATTTGCCGGCTGCGTCCTCGTAAGTTTTGACGACGAGATCACGTTTCTGCGTGATCTCCGAGTCGCCCGGCTTCTCCTCGTACAATTTGTGGGCGTCCGCGTAGAGCCGTTGCGCTTCCCAGCGGTCGTCGTCTTGCGCGGTCGGCGGTCGCGGCTGTTGAACCGTCAGTTTGTAGTGCCCGGTCGAAATCTCCCTGGACGTGAGACTCACCGCCAGTTTATACGCGCCGGTCTCTTCCGCTTTCAAAAAGAGTTTCTCTTCACCGACGGGGCCGTCGAAGTAGTCCACGGGAAGCCGCTTGTCGGCCGGTGAGGTCAGCGTCATCATCAGATCGCTATCGCTCTGTTCCAGCGTGACGGCCTGAAATTGCCCTTTTTCGAGATTAAGTGTGATGACGACTGATTCTCCCGTGCGGATGGTTCCTTCGGTCGGCTGACAGGCTTGCAGGACAAGCAGGACGCCGATTCCCAAGAGGAGCGAGAGACCGCGAGAACTCAGCCATTTCAACTTCCATAGACATAAAGGGGTGTGTGATTGCGTCATCGGAGAACCTCCTCGCTATTTGCACACTTTTTGCGCGTCGCCTCAATCAAGTCCTGGGTGATCCCCTCTACCACGTCCTCGCATCTCCCCTGATATTGGCGCCCGCTGGTGTCGGGAGGCCAGAGTATTGGGCCTTGATCATCCCCTGCGGCAGAATAAAGTCCGGCTTCGATGACAGTCGTGTCGGTTATTCGTCCCAAGACGCCATGGAGCCAGTCGGCTTTGATCATGAGCGCCGCCCTCGCATTTGCCTTCTCCGGCGCCGCCGCCAGCTTTATGCCGGCGGACGACAGCTTGCGCGCCAATTGCGACCTGACCGTTTGATACAATTGCGAATTCCCTCCATTCATCTCGATGTACACGTTGCGAATTTGACAAAGCTGCTGTTTTGTTTCCGAATTGGGCGAATGCGAAGGGGCTGTGCCGCCGGGACCTCCTAGCTTGTGGCCGGTTCCCAGTTTCGTCGGAGGCGCGACCAAAGCGGGCTGCGGAAGATCTTTCCGCGTAATCTTGTAAGATAACATCACAGGTTGCATATTTATTAATCCAAGAAAGCCTATTAGACAGGAGCTCGTCAGCGCCAGCAGCCATTTCCATCTGCGTGTGATAATTTGCTCCGGTGAACGAAACTTCCGCATCATCCGCATGAAAGTAGACTCTTGATACCTGACGGAGACTTGTCCTGCGGCCCCGTCTGCTTGTGGTTCGATGGCAAAGATGATCTTCCGCCCGCCTTCTAACGGCGCAGTGAATTGGGGCGCGGGAAGCGCCGGATCAAAGTCTTCCTCGCTCACCATGTAATGCGCCAGCAGAATGTCGCCTTCTTCAGTACGCGCAAGCACTTCGATAGAGCTCGTGTCGGCGCTCACCTTCAACTTACATTCGCGGGACTGTTCGAGATCAAGGAACGCGGCGTCACGGCCGTCTACGACGATTCGCAACAGTCCTCCGCTCCACCCCCGACGCCGTTTTGCCGCACGGCTGAGCCGAGCTAACGCGGCGTTAATCTCTCGATTGCGGAGCCGCGGAGTTTGCCTGGGCGGGGCGGGGCCGGCCGGTCTTTCAGCATTGGCGAAGACCGGCCAGAACAATGGCTGAGGAGACGTAGTCAATCCCGATTCCGCGAGCAAGAGTTGAAATCGCTCCGGGTTAAGAAGCTGGGAGATGAATTCCCCCTTGTTTCTGAATATGTCAGGCGTGCTAAGCGAACGTCGCACGTCGCGCGGCGTGAACTCTCTCAGACATTCTTTTGTAAACTCCGTTTGTTCTGAAGTGGCTGAGGACGCTGTTATCTGGTAAGTCGTCGCGCCGTTGGCCGCGCGGTGTGGTTCGATGCGTAGGAAGCGATTGAAGCGGTCATTCAGTTCGTCCAAGAGTTCACGTCTCGCTCTGGCGTAATATTGCTGGTCTTTGACCTCGCCTGACTTTTCCAAGAAATTTTCCAGGTATTCATAAATGCTCATGACTTGGCTCGTCGAGTAGCGGTACAACAGTTGTGTGAAGCTGACGACGGTCTTCAGACGGCTGTTTCGCAGGGCCATTAAGGCCAGATGTTTTAGGTAATACATCATCATTGTTTGATCCTTCAAGTTAGCTGCAGTGGTCGCCAGGAGGCTGAGGTTTTTCCTGACGGTAGTTTTGATTGACTGCTGGGTGGGATCCAAGCGCCGCGTATTCAACGCCAGGCGCCGGACTTGTTCCTGGACATCATCCGCATCTCCAACATTGATAGACTCAATGGCCTTCTCGAAATACTCAGAAACCTCGAAGACGAGGCGCTGAAATTTCTGTTCTCTCGAAAGGGTTCTTTGCCCCTGCGGGGGAGCGATCTCCCACCGGCAGGCCACCTCCAACGCGATGTGATAAGCAATCTGTTTGTTGCGGTGAATAAACCAAGCCATTTCATAGGCGAGCTGAAACCGTTCGCCCCTTTCATTATTTGTCATAACTTCCTCTCGAAAAGCGAGTTAGGGGTGGCAAACTTATCGAGTACCATCGCGCCATCGTCGTTGATGGTCAGGCTGCCGAGGACACATCTCACCGCTGGTTGCAGCCTGTTCTTCACCTTTTCTACTTCTTAGACAATCACCCTTCCTCCAAAGCGACGACAGCATACCGCATAGGCGCCGCCCCTCTAGTGTCATTTTTGTCGCCCGCAGCCAGACTCAGACGACCCACAAAAGTGACACCCTGATTTTTGCGGATTGTGGTTTGATCGCGGCGGATCGCTGATTTCAGTGATCCGGTACAAGAACAATTGATAAAGGTGTTGAACTATGAAACCGATGAGAGGTCAGTCATCAATGTGCGAATCATGAGTACGATTCGCACAAAATCCGCCGTAAGTTTTTCAAGTGGCTGCGCCAGATAGAGTTAGTGACCAATGCTTCGAGCGCTGAGAAAGTCGGACCAATACATTTCGCCACATTATTCGAAATAACGGCTACTTGGCGTTCTATCTATAAGCTAGCTATTATCAAAGAATTACAATTCTCACTCGACGGCCGCGAGTGATCTTACAGCGAATTGCACATGAATGAAGAGGTCGCTTGCTTACGCGCGCGGTACCGCTACCGCGACCGTGAGGGAGCGGATTCTTCATTCATCTGCAAACCGCTGTAAGAAGTAAGATCACAATATTTTGGCGGATTTTGTGCAAATCGCGCCTGTCGTCCATGACCATAATATCTTATGGCATCTCACGGCAATACCAAAAGAGCATTCGACGCGCGATCCTCTTGCCGGTAATGGCGAACCTGTTATTGGTACGACTCTATGACAAAGAGCCGGAACCTGATCAAGGGGTTACGATTTTCCGGCTCAAGCAACGATTCAGCGAGGAGATCTGGCAGGAACAGCTCGATCGTTCTGAGGCCAGACGGCGCAAAACTCGATCAATTAAGGCGGCGGCGTAGTTTCTATGTTTCCACCCGCCACTTTTCAGTAATTTAAAGGAGAAATAGGATGAGCAAAATTACAGTAAATTTCAAGAACCTCTGCGCCCTTTTTACCAACAAACTGAACCACGAATTGATGGTTGGGCTGCTAGATCTGACAGACTTCTATGGGGTTCAGAATGCGGATATTCACTACCCCAAAATTACTATTGAAACGGAGAAGAAGATCGTGAATCCCAATGGCGAGACGATCTCCATTCCGCAAAATTGGACATATGAGGGATTCCTGCGGACAAGAGGAAACCACTCACAAGAGGAGGATGCGCATGCGACGCATCAACAATGTGAATGCATGGGGACCATCTTCGGCAATATCATACTGGACGTCCGAGGACTGCCGCCCGGACTCGAACGGGAACTTTCAGATGACAAGAAAATGGAGTTGAGTGAAAGAGAAAATGCAAGGAGGCCGACGGATAAACCTGTCAAGATAGATTCCTTTGACAAATCTCTGGATATTGAAAAGCAACTCTACAGAAAGCGTCCGTTGAAGGTGAATCCGGATCTCTGCAAGGCCAAATTCTACTTCCGACATGGCGCCTTGTATTCAATTTTTGCTCAGCCTCCCAGAAAAGTTTTTTTTGAACCGAGCGGGAGTAACGCGGATGCTATTTACCCCATTGAAACCGGGCTGGAAATTGAGGTTCCAAATAACGGCTATGCGATTCTGCGCTTTTTAAACGTAGACACGCCGGATTTCGTGTTTCAAGGCGGAGAAGAGCGCAGCTATTACGTAACGATCGAGAACTCTCCGTCACATCATCAAAACGGCGACGTCGAAGCGCATGATACGAACCATTTTCAGTTTTATTACAAGCTTGTGGAAAACGAGACACTTAACCCAATGTACCTTCCAAGCGTCCGCATGCCGACTGTCGATGGAGGCCCGTTCTGTATGATTGGAGATTTTGGACTGGCAGATTATAGAGATCTGCAACTGCCAGAGACAAACGGCCTGACCGCCAAAAGGTTTCGTTGGAGAAGCAATGGGTCGACAACATGATCAAGCATTACGTAGAACCAAAGAATTTAGCGGATTCCCGATTGTCCGGTTGGATAGAAATATCCAGCCGGCGTAGGCCGGGGCGCTGCAGGAGTTTGCCAAACTACGCAAGTCGCGCGGACTGGAGAAAGCAGGCGACGTGTTGTTACTCGAAGCGCAAAGAGGCGTCGGCGTCAAACCCAACGAGTCCGCACAGAAAATTCTCCCTCGCATAGTAGTTTCGCCACGCGCCTGCGTCCTCTATAGACGGAGGGTAACAACAGGATCTTTTTAGCAACGATGCCGTAGCTTGCGGCGGATCCAGGTGAAACTATGGCGAATTCGCGGGTTTTGCCATATCCACTCTCAACCATTGTGTTCTTTCGTTTTGACTTCGCTGGGCCCGCGGAGCGTTAGTAAACCATGCCCCGTCTTCCGCTTGGCGCCTAGGCGATAGGCTATTTCCCTTCGAGGAGGATCAGATATGCCAGTTGCAACAACTTATCCCGGTGTTTACATCGAGGAGCTTCCCAGCGGCGTGCGCACAATTACCGGAGTGGCCACTTCGATCACGGCCTTCACCGGGCGCGCGCTACGCGGCCCGGTAAACAGCCCGACGCCAGTATTCAGCTTTGCAGAATACGAACGCGTCTTCGGCGGCTTGTGGAATTTAAGTCCGATGAGCTTCGCGGTACACCACTACTTCCTGAACGGCGGCTCGCAAGCGCTAATCGTGCGCGTGCATAATGGCGCCCAAACAGCCTCAGTGAATCTTCCCTTGGAAGGCGGGGCGGCAGGCAACCTGGCGCTCAGCGCCGCCAACCCCGGAGCTTGGGGCGACAAGCTCGCTGCCACCGTAGACTATGGCCCTCCGGCCACGCCACTTGCCGCGCCCAAATTCAACCTTACGCTCACCGACACAACAACGGGCGCCAAGGAGGTATTCTTCAATTTGTCGAGCGACCCGGCCAGCCCGCGTTTTGTGCAACTGGTCTTGGCGCAGGGCAGCGCGTTGGCGGTGGTGACGACGGCGCCCGCTGCCCGACCTGCCCCTGTGTCCAACGCTGATTTTACTGTCGCTGCCAATGCTGACGGCAACGACGTAACGGCAACGCAGGTTGTCAGCGGCAACACGCTGGCTAGCAATAAGGAAGGCATCTATGCGCTAGAGAAGGCGGACTTATTCAATATCCTGTGCATTCCGCCTTACAGCCAGACCGATGACGTTGATCCGGCGGATTTGGGAAACGCTTTTACCTACTGCAAGACCCGCCGCGCCATCCTGCTGATAGACCCACCGGCTGCCACCGACACTGTGGCCGAGGCGCAAACGCATATGGCGGCGCTGACCAAGGAAGAAAACGCCGCGTTCTTTTTCCCACGCGTACTGGCGCCCAACCCGCTGAAGGAAAACCAAATTGAGGTTTATGCGCCTTGCGGGGCGGTCGCTGGCGTATTGGCGCGCACCGACGCAACCCGCGGTGTATGGAAATCGGCTGCAGGCGTCGACGCCAAACTCGCCGGAGTGCTCGGCCTGGCCGCCAAGCTCACAGATAACGAGAACGGCCTTCTCAACCCGCTGGGTATCAACTGCCTGCGTGACTTCCCGGTTTATGGCCGCGTGGTGTGGGGATCGCGCACGCTGAAGGGCGCTGACCAGGAGGCCTCCGAATGGAAATATCTGGCCGTGCGCCGCACGACGTTGTTCATCGAGGAGAGTCTGTACCGCGGCACGCAGTGGGTAGTTTTTGAGCCGAACGATGAGCCGTTGTGGGCGCAGATTCGTCTGAACATCGGCGCGTTCATGCACAACCTCTTCCGCCAGGGCGCGTTCCAGGGCAGCACGCCACGCGAAGCCTACTTCGTAAAATGCGACAAGGAGACCACCACGCAAAATGACATCAATCTCGGCATCGTCAACATCATTGTCGGCTTCGCGCCGCTCAAGCCGGCCGAGTTCGTGATCGTCAAGATTCAGCAGATAGCAGGACAGATCGAGGTTTAATCCGGTAACGACCAAGCGAGGAATGACATGGCTCAATTCACAGTCAATGCGCAAAGATTCGATCCCTACAAAAATTTCAAATTCCGCGTCAAATGGGACGGCAGATACGTCGCCGGCGTCAGCAAGATTGGCGCGCTCAAACGCACGACCGAGGTCGTCAAGCACCGCGAAGGCGGCGATCCGAGCAGCAGCCGCAAATCACCGGGCCGCACCGAATACGAAGCGATCATGCTCGAACGCGGCGTCACTCACGACAAGGACTTCGAGCAGTGGGCGAACAAGGTCTGGAATTTCGGCTCCGGCCTCGGCGCCGAAGTCTCGCTCAAGGATTTTCGCAAGGACATCATCATCGAGGTTTACAACGAAGCGGGGCAACCGGCCGTCGCCTACAAGGTATTCCGCTGCTGGGTATCGGAGTTCCAGGCTCTTCCCGATCTGGATGCCAACGCCAACGCCGTCGCCATCCAGCATATCAAGCTCGAAAACGAAGGCTGGGAGCGCGATGTCGAGGTCCAGGAGCCGAGCGAACCCAGCTTCACCGAACCTGCCTGAGGAGTCGTTCATCTTGCGGTGAGCGGCTCCCAAAAAAATGAAAACCAACCGCGAAGTAACGAAGTAAGCGAAGAGCCTGAAAAAAATCGATGCGAGTTCGTTTTCTTCGTGGTCGGCTGTTGGAGAAGTGGATGCGCGCATTATCACCCGCGGAACTGCTTTCGGTTTGGGAGCGGGGAATGGGCCTGCCTCCGGCGCATCGCGCGATGTTGCTGTTGGCGGCATCGCTTCCCGAGATTCCGCCGGAAACGCTCGCCGAATTCAGCGTCGGCTGGCGCGACGGGAGGTTGCTCGATTTGCGCCAGGCCACGTTCGGTCCGCGGCTGGTCAGCGTGGCCTCGTGTCCAGAGTGCGGCGAGCGGCTGGAACTGAATTTCAACGTGGCGGACATTCAATCATCGTCGAATGGCGAGCAGGTCGATCCATTCGAACTGAAGCTCAATGGGTATGAAGCGCGCTTTCGTTTACTTAATAGCCGCGACCTGATGGCGATGGCCGGCGGACCGGCTCAGGAATCGTTCGCGACGGCGCGGCAATTTCTGGCGAGCCGATGTTTGATCGCCGTCTCTCATGACGGCGAGGAGATCGGCGCCGAACGTTTGCCGGGGGATTTGCTGGAAGCAATGTCGACGCGGATGGCCGAAGCGGACCCGCAAGCGGACGTTCAGTTGAAAATCTCCTGCGCAAAATGCCGGCGCCAGTGGCGGATGATTTTCGACATCGTCTCCTATTTTTGGAGCGAGGTTCATGCGTGGGCTGAACGTTTACTGCGCGAAGTCCACCTGCTGGCGCGCGCCTACGGCTGGCGCGAGGCGGACATTATAGCGATGAGTCCACAGCGCCGGCGGCTCTACCTGGAAATGATCACTTAATGAACGGCGGTTGAGACGGAGATGAGCGATTTCCTGGACAATCTGGCGGCTCGCAACCTGAACCTTGCGAACACGGCGCAACCACGTCTGGCTTCGCGTTTCGAGCCGGCGCCGTCAATCGGCGCCCCCGCCCTCGTTTTTCCGCATGAAGGCGCGTTGGACGATTCGGCGATTGAAATCGAGGAACGGAATGATGGGCTTGAGACTGGCGATTGGTCTCCAATAAGCGAAGCGACAGGCGCAAGACGCGAGCAAAAGCCCGCTTCGCAACCCTCGACGCGGCGATCACCGAAGACGGAACCGAAACAGGAATTGCCAGGAGCCGTCGCCCACGAGACCGAAATCGAACCTCGATCACACCGCGAAGGGCATGAAATTTCGCCGCGGCATGACCGCGTCCCCGCGAACCAGGTCCCGGCCGCAACCAGCCGGCGCCATTTCGATAAACCGGAGCCGTTCACTGAATCCAGTTTTGAAAAGTCAACACAGCTGACGTCCTCAGCCATTATGGAACCGCGATCCGAGGCTTCGTTGATCGTCGAGGAGAAGATAATCGTGGAAGGGTATGAAATGTCGCCGCGGCATGATCGCGCCCCCACGAGCCAGGCCTCGGTCGCAGCCCGCCGGCGCCATTTCGATAAACCGGAGCCGTTCACCGAATCCGGCTTTGAAGAGTCAACCCGGCGGACATCGACAGCCATTACGGAACCGCAATCCGAGGCTTCGTTGATCGTCAAGGAAAAGATAATCGTGGAAGGGTATGAAATTTCGCCGCGGCATGATCGCGACCACACGCGCCAGGCCCCGGTCGCAGCCCGCCGAGACCATTTCGATAAACCGGGGCCGTTCACTGAATCCGGCTTTGAAAAGCCTGCCCAGCTGACGTCCTCAGCCATTACGGAACTGCGATCCGAGGATTCGTCGATCGTCGAGGAGAAGATAATCATGGAGCGCTCGTTTTCAGATTCGCCGTTTATCGCCAGACGGGAAGATCGCGGGGGCGATGGGGGCCGAAGACGGGAAGGTCGCGGGGGCGATAGGGGCCGAATGGCCGGGCCGCTTCAATCCGCGGTCGAACCCGCGACGCGACGAACGGGCGTTGAGAGTGAATCGGAGACGGCTACCGCGAAGCCGGCGCCCGAAGTATCGAAAAAGATCGTCGCTGAGCCACGCGTCAGCCTTTACGTCGAACCTCGTCGCGCGGATTTGACGGCGCAGCCGCCGTCCGCGCCAGAAGCCCCGGTGATCAACGTGACGATCGGGCGCGTCGAAGTTCGCGCCAACGTCACATCAGCGCCTTCTCCCAAGCCGCGGCCCGCGCCTAAAACCATGAGCCTCGATGAATATCTGCGTCAGCGCGCGAACGGAGGTAACCGATGAGTGGGCCGCTCGCCGTCGCGGCGGTGACCGCGACGCTCAAAATCCTGATCAACAAAAGCGTGAGCGCCCTCAATCTCAATGGCCTCGGCAACTTCATCGTCAGCTCGCTGCCCCCCGACCGCGTTACTACCGGCGATCAGGAGCAGAACAGGCTCAACCTGTTTCTCTACCAGGTCACGCCGAATCAGGGCTGGCGCAACGTGGGGTTGCCCTCCCGTGACGGCAATGGAGATCGTTTGACCAATCCTCCGCTCGCGCTGGACCTGCATTACCTGCTGACGGCTTACGGCGCGAGCGAATTCAGTGACGAAATGTTGCTGGGCTGCGCGATGCAAACACTGCACGAAACGCCTGGATTGTCGCGGCAGGAGATTCGCGACTCGCTCACCGACACTCAGCTGCAAGGCACCGGTTTGGAATCCGCGCAGACGGGAAATCTGTCGGTGGCCGACCTGGCCGATCAGATCGAACAGATCAAGATTACGCCGTACTATCCAACGACCGAAGAACTGTCGAAGCTCTGGACGGCCATGCAGGCGCGCTACCGTCCGACGGTGGCATATCAAGTCTCGGTGGTGTTGATCGAAGGCGCGAGGCCGGTGAAAGCGCCTCTACCAGTGCTGAAGCGGGGCAAAGACGATCACGGCGTCGACGCGGTTACCGCGCCCGCGCCGACGCTCACCGGAGTCACTCCGCCCAATTCACAACCGGCGATCAGACTCGGCGAGGACCTGATGATCAACGGGCGGAATTTGAACGTCGAAGGCGTCGCGCGATTCACCAGCCTGCGGTTCGACGAAGGGATTGAGATTGCGCCGGCGCCCGACGGCGCGCCGGATCAGATCGCCGTTCATTTGCCCGGTCAGACCGAAGATGCGACGGCGATCAGCAAATGGGCGCCGGGCTTTTACGCCGTCTCGCTGGTGGTCAAGCGCACGGGCTTTCCGAAATGGACGACGAATGAAATTCCGGTCGCGCTCGCGCCGGTCATCACCGTCGCCCCGGCCAACGCGGCGCCGGGCGACCTCACGCTCACCGTAACGTGCCGTCCTCGCCTGCGTCCGGGGCAGCGCGTGTCGCTGCTGTTCGGCGAGCGCGAAATTCCGGTTGAAACGATTATGACACCGGCCGACACCACTCAGCCGACGGAACTGACTTTCCAGATCGAGTCCGCCGCCGAGGGCGTTTATGTCGCGCGGCTTCGAGTTGACGGCGTTGACAGCTTGCCGGTCGTGCGCGCCGGCTCACGCTTTGAATTCGACCCGCAGCAGAGGGTGACAATCGCATGAACGGCGCCGAACAGTGGCAATCGAATAACGAGGCGTATCTGGCCGCCGCGCTCAAATGGCTTCGTCTGGTCCTGCTGGCCGCCGCCGAGAAGTTTTCCGCCTCCAGGCCGCAACCGGCCGCGAGCAAACCGGGCGAGCAACCGGTCGCGGCGGAATCCGGCTGGTGGATATTCAAGAAGACTGAGCCCGCCCGCGCGCCGGTGGCCCTGTTGCCCGAAGCGATCATTGGCAGGGTCAGTGAAGAAGATATTGCGAAGGCCGCCGCCGCGATGCGCGAAACGGAAGATAGCGAGCCGCCGCCCGCGTTGGTCATTTTGGGTAACCGGTTCAGGCTCTCGCGTTTTGAACGGCAGATTTTGCTGCTATGCGCGGCGATGGAACTTGATACACGCACGGCGGCGTTGTGCGCTCGCGCGCAGGATGATCCGTCGAAGCCTTATCCGACATTCGCGCTGGCGCTGGCGCTGCTCGATGAGCCGGCCTGGGACGCGCTCACGGCTGATCGCCCGCTGCGTTACTGGCGGCTGATCGAGATCAATCAACCAGGGGCGCAGCCGCTCACTTCCAGCGCGCTTCGCGCCGACGAACGTATCGTCAATTTCATCAAGGGTCTGAACGAAGTGGATGACAGTCTGTCTACGCTGCTCATGCCATTGACGCCGAGCGTAGTGAAACTGCCCGATTCGCAGACGGCCCAGGTCGAAGCCATCCTTCGTTGCTTGAAAAACAGTCCCGCCGCCCCGGTCATCCAGTTGCCCGGATTCGATCAGGTAAGTAAACGGCTGATCGCCGCTGAGGTAGCCGCGGCCGCCGGTCTACAACTTTTCAAATTGCCGGTTGAGTCGCTGCCGGCGCACGCGGCGGAGTTGGAGACGTTCACGCGGTTGTGGCGGCGTGAGAGATTTTTGTCGCCGGTGGCTCTCTACATTGACGCTTACGAGGCCGAACGCGCGGGGCAGGCTGGCGCGACCGAAGTCTCGACGACTCGCGCGGCGCCGCTCAACCGCTTTCTCTCGCGCAACCAGGGGCTGTGCTTCCTGGACACGCGCGAGGCCTGGCCGGGATTGGGCGAGGCTGGGTTCACGTTCGACATCGCCAACCCGACTCCCGCTGAACAACAAGCGGAATGGGCCGAGGCGCTGGGCGAGATGGCTGGCGCCGCGCCGCGGGCGCTGGCGGGCCAGTTCAATCTCGACGTGATGACGATAGATCGCGTCGCTCAAATGGCTCTGGCCGAGTCCACAGCGAATTCAGGGGAGAGTAAAGAAGAGGTCTTCGACAACGCCTGGAGGCTCTGTCTCTCGGCTTCGCGTCCGAGGCTGGAATCGCTGGCGCCGCGGCTGGACGCGAAGGCGACCTGGGACGACATAGTTTTGCCGGAAGACACGGCCTCGTCGCTGCGCCAGATCGCCGATCAGGCGCGCAACCGCATGCAGGTTTACGAGGCCTGGGAGTTCCGCCGTCGGATGAATCGTGGATTGGGCATCAACGCCCTGTTCGCGGGCGAAAGCGGCACGGGCAAGACGATGGCCGCTGAAGTGATCGCCAACGACCTGAAGCTCGATCTTTACCGCATTGATCTTTCACAAGTGGTCAGCAAGTACATCGGCGAGACCGAGAAGAACCTGCGCCAGTTGTTCGACCGCGCCGAGAACGGCGGCGCGCTCCTGTTCTTCGACGAGGCCGACGCGCTCTTCGGCAAACGCAGCGAAGTCAAAGACAGCCATGACCGTTACGCCAACATCGAGATCAATTACCTGTTGCAGCGGACTGAAGCCTACAGCGGTCTGGCGATCCTGGCGACCAACATGAAGAGCGCGTTGGACACTGCCTTCATGCGGCGGTTGCGGTTCATCGTCACCTTCCCGTTCCCCGGCGTCGCCGAGCGGAAGCTGATGTGGCGAAAGGCGTGGCCGGATGCAATACCGAAAGACGGTCTGGATTTCGACCGCTTGGCCAGATTGAACCTGACTGGCGGGAGCATTCACAACATCGCCATCAACGCGGCGTTTCTGGCCGTACGGAGCCAGCCGCAGGTTTTGACTATGCCGCTGGTCTTCGAGGCGGCGCGAGCGGAGTTCAGGAAACTGGAACGACCGTTCAACGAGGCCGATTTCAAATGAAGATAAATTTGCACATCGAAAGACTGGTTCTTGACGGGCTCCCCTTGGCTGACGGACAGGGCGCCATCGTGCGCGCGGCGGTCGAAGGCGAATTGGCGCGATTGCTCAGCGAAGGCGGAATGGCGCCGGGCTTGCAATCTGGGATCGCAATGCCGAGTTTGCGCGCCGGCGCGATCAATTTAAACGCCGATAGCGGCCCGGCGCAGATCGGACAACAGCTCGCGCAAGCAGTTTATGGCGGCTTGACCACGACCTGAATCTGGAGGGTTAATCTGATGAGAGGCAGGGCTACAAAACAAGCCACAGTTGGATTCGCGCCCGCGCAAACCGCAATGCTGCAAACAAGTGGCGTGTTGCGGCGGAAGTGTTCTTCCTGTGACCAGCGCTCTCATGCGGGGACCTCTTGCCAGGAATGTATGAACAAGAGGCAACTGTCGCAGCGCCTTACCGCAAGCCAGATGGAACCATCGACCCTGTCATCAGTCGTTGACGATATTTTGCACTCATCGGGTTCTCCGCTCGACCCGTCAACACGAGCATTCATGGAGCCGCGCTTTGTTCACGATTTCAGTCGTGTTCCGGTCGGCGCGCAATCAAAACTTACGGTGAGTCAACCGGATGATCATTATGAACAAGAGGCTGATCAGATTGCCGAGCAAGTGACGAGCGCGTCTCAACATTCCGAGACGCCGTCAATGACTAAGGACGTATACCAACGGCGACAGCCGCCGGCAGTTGGGGAAGAATCGGCCGGATTTGATTTCAGTCGTGTACGAGTTCACGCTGACATGCAGGCGGCGGAAGCAGCCGAAGCGGTCAACGCGCGAGCGTTCACGCTCGGCAACCACATCGTTTTCGGCGCCGGGAAGTATGCGCCGCACACTGTGACCGGCCGTCGTTTGCTCGCACACGAATTGGCACATGTCGGCCAACAGGGACATGCGAGTTCAGGGGCCTTGGTACAACGTTCGATCAGGGTGGAAGCTCCCGCTGCCGCGACACCAAACCCGCCCGCCGGTCGCGCCAAGATGACCAACGCAGCAATTGTCGAAAGTTGGATTGATCAGTTATGCCCCACGGGCAACTGGACAGTTGATGCAGCGACAGGCATCGTCTCTTCCCCCGACCGAAACGACTTTTGCGCGGCGCGCCCGGCGCGTGGTCATGCTCACTCCAGCACGAGTGGGACACCGACATCCTGTCGCTGCCTGTGCGAGTTGACCGCCTCGGGATCGATTGACGTGCGCGTTCATGCTGCGAATGCCTTTACCGTTGGTGGAAATATCATTGATGTCACGGCGGCTGGTGAGGGTGTACAACTTCCACCCGCGGGCGCCGTTACCGCGCAGCATGTCGGCGTCAGCGGTAAAGAATTCGTCGGCATTGAGGGGACCGGCGATACCAGCCCACATTCAGGCGCCGGCCAAACCCAGGTACTGCGCGACCCTCCTTGGATAATTTTTGGCCATGAGGTCTGCGGCCACGCGAGGTTACAGGATCCACCAGCGGCGCGTTTATCTCATTTGCAAACTCCCAGAGGAAATGAACAGGCGGTTGATGTCGAAAATCTCATTCGCAGGGAACATTCTACCGTGGCTAACAGCTTTGGGATTCGGAAGGGAAATTTCACTGCGGGAGGGGCCTTTCATTTTGGTTCGATCTATCAGGTTCAGGCGGGGGAAACGCTGGTAAGTATCGCCCGCCGGTGTGGACTGACGCAGGCGGAAATGCTCACACGAATTTTCAGGGAGAATGGGGACCCGATTACCGTAGCCACGCAGAATAAGATTCGCGCCAACGAGCGGTTGTTGATTGACGGCGTCTTCTGGCACGAAGTCATCGCCGGCGAGGCCATGTCGAGCATCGCGACGATGTGGAATATCCCCCTGGCGTCTTTGACCCGCGCCAATCCGCAGATCGCTGATCCGCGTGTCATTCGCCGGGGTCAGCGTTTACTGGTTCCGGCTAGCTGAGAGATGAAAATCAATGCGACCGACCGAGTGGCTGCTGACATTGACCGTAACTTGTCTTGCTGGAATCACGGGCTGCAGTTGCGGCAGAGACCGAGGAAGTATGATGACGCAGCAAAACAAACCACTGATAACAATACGTCCCGCCGATCATCGGATCAGCAGGCAGGTTCCCGGTCAGTGGGAGCTGGAAGTTCTATGGCGGTTCGAAAATCGGGTAGGCGTTCCGCTTTACGTTTTGATTGCCCAGCCGCTTACCATTCGAATCGCGGAGCCTTTGATACTTGATCATTCCTCATCAGGCGTCGCGCGGCAGGTCGATCCAAATTACGATCCAGGTTTTTCAATAGCGACTATCCCTCCGTCTGGAGTGGTTGAGCGCCGGTTGACCTACCGCCTCGCTATGCCGGACTCGATCAAGCAGGCGATGGTGATCGGCAGGTTCGGCTACAGCGATTCAAGCCCGGACCCGGCGTGGGAAAAGACTAAGAACTGGGTTCAAGTGGCGGCTTGGCAAAAGATCGCCGACTCGGAAAGTTTGCCGGTGGTCTTCAACCCTTAATGTGAGATCAAAAGTTGCGCTGAAACGAGACATCTCAGCGAGTGATATGAAAACTCAGAGCATTCAACAGAATCATGCGAGCGCGACGCAATCATTGGGTGTGCTACAGCGCAAGTGCGACTCCTGTGGTAATCACACGGTGGCTGGTGGGATGTGTCATGAGTGCGAAAGCAAAGAGGGTTTGTTGCAGCGGAAATCGAATGGTTATTCCGAACCATCCGAGGTTCCGCCGATTGTCCACGAAGTGTTGAATTCAGCCGGACGGCCACTAGATGCGCAAACGCGAGCTTTCTTCGAGCCGCGCTTCGGGCACGATTTCAGCCGCGTGCGTGTTCACGATGACGCGCGCGCTGGCGAATCTGCGCGCGCCGTCAGCGCACTCGCCTATACGGTCGGCGAGCACATCGCCTTCGCGCAGGGCCAATACAACCTGGCGTCATTCGCCGGGCGCAGCCTTCTTGCGCACGAATTGGCGCACGCAGTACAGCAGCGAGGCATGACAGCGACGAGCGGTCTGGGCATAGCCTGTGCCGGCAAAGCCGGAGATCAATTGGAGGCGCAGGCGGACCAGGCCGCGGATCTCGCGAACGGATCCGTGCAAGAAGTCGCGTTGGGGCGCCTCGCCGCGCCGAGCTTACAACGGAATGGCGGGCCGGGCACGGCCTACAATATTCAACTCACTTATCCTCCTAACCACACCGAGCGCCACGAGGGGCTGTCGCCGGCTGCCGCATTATCGGTGTTGCGCAACTTCGCCAACCGCGTTGAGGCTCACCTTGAGGGCGGTCAGGAAGGACACCGATACCTGATCGAGATTCACAACGATCAATACATAGTTGCGACAGTCTCCGACATCTTCGGCGGGGTGTCGCTGCCCCCCTTGAGCGTCTGGGATGCGCCGCGCGCGGGTTTGCGCCGGGCGCGCGAAGCTATCGCTCGTGGAGAGATCGAAGAGGGAGAAGGCGAGCTTCAGCGAGTCGCCCAGCAGACGCGGGACGCGGAACGCCTGCTCTACGAGTACCGCGAAGGCACGGTGAGTGGAGCCGA
>Ga0075421_100003011_pt1 | contig 20142 bp, 15 predicted proteins | sample SoiMetdeltSBSDD5_FD_75292 | JGI IMG/M metagenome (GOLD analysis project Ga0075421, IMG submission 75292) | Bulk soil microbial communities from a Populus tree surrounding site in Tennessee, USA - Soil MetaG P. deltoides SBSDD5 | ecosystem: Environmental > Terrestrial > Soil > Tree plantation... | reverse complement strand
TGGATGATGCGTGCGCCGAGCGGAATGTCCTCGCCCTTGAGACGGTCGGGATAGCCGGTCCCGTCGTAGCGCTCGTGATGGTGCCGGATCGCAGGAACGGCATCGTTCAGGAAGCCGAGGCGGTCGATGATGCGCGCCCCCTCCTCCGCGTGCTTCTGCATCAGCGACCATTCGCCCTCGTTGAGCCCGGACGGTTTCAGCAGGATCGCGTCCGGAATCGCGAGCTTGCCGATGTCGTGGAAGAGCGCAGCGTGGCCGAGCAAATCGAGCTCGGCCTGCGAGAGCCCGAGCTCGCGGCCGATCGCCAGCGCGAGCTGCTGAACGCGGCGCGAATGGCCCGCCGTGTACGCGTCCCGCGCGTCGACCGTGGCGGACAGAGACTCCATTGCCGCCGTCGAACGCTCCTTGAGGAGGCGGTTCGCCTGCTCGAGCGAGACGTTCTGGGTCTGGATCGTCTCCGCGGCCTGGCGCAGCTTCTGGGCGCTCTTCTGGGTGTGCCGCAGATAGGCCTCCTGGGTCTTGCGCATCAGGAAGAGCGGCACGGCAAAGACCGCAAACGCCCAGAGGTGCGCCGACTGGTAGCCGAGGTAGATGACCCCGGCGATGAAGCCGTAGACGAGGTAGTGCGGGACGAGCCATGCGAAGCGCTCCTGGAAGGCCCGCCACCATCGCTCGTGGCCCTCCACGGCGGTCGCAAGGCTGACGAGGCCCATGTTGACCGCGAAGTAGGCGAGCCCGGCGCAGATCCCCGCGACGACGGTGAGAATCCGGCCCATGTCGCCGTGGATGTCGAGCGAGTGCAGCGAGAACGCGCCCACGGCTGCAAGCGAGGCGAGCGAGAGCGCGCCGACATTGAACAGGACGTGGTGCAGCGATTGGCGCCTCGCGCTCCACTCGACCGCCGCGGTCGTGATAGCCAGCGCAAGCGCCGCACGCGGGCCGAACAACGCCGCGCCGGCAAGCGCTCCGACAGCGGCGACCGAGATCGACCCGAGGTCGAGCTCGAGCGCGAGAGCCTGGCCCGCGCCGACGAGGGCGACGATCGCGATCATCCCGGTGATGTCGTGGCTCGTCCCGAAGACAAGGGAGGCCACTCCCGCCCCTGTGCCAACAAGGCCCACGAGGCCCACGACGGCGGCAAGCCGCTTGGAGAGGGAGAAGAAAGTCGGGCCGTGGACGGCGTGCGGCCGCGGATGGCGGCGCTCCTCAGCGTGGTGGTTGTCGACCTGGCTCTGCAGGGGCGCCTGGTACTCCCCCTCGTCCGGCACCGCTACGAGCGGCGTCGAGCGAGCCTCCGGCACGACGAGCGGCTCAGAGCTCGCGTCGAGGACGCGGTTGCGTCCCTGCAGCTTCGCTCGGTAGACCGCGAGGTCGGCCTGGTGAATCAGCTCGTTCGCATCCGCGCCGTCCCGCGGGAAGCCGGCGACACCGATCGAGACCGTGGCGCTGATCGGCTCGCTGGAGGTCTCGACGTCGATCCGCGTCGCTGCGACCTCGCGCCGGATCCGCTCGGCGATCTCGAAGGCCTGCTCCGGTGGAGTCTCGGGCAGCAGGATCGCGAACTCCTCGCCGCCGAATCGGGCCGGCACGTCGTAGTGCCGTAGGTGCGTTCGGAACGTCTCGGCGATGGACTTCAAGACAGCATCGCCGGCGAGGTGGCCGTAGTTGTTGTTGATGTCGCGCAGGAGGTCGAGATCGGCCATCACCAGAGTCAGCGGCCGCTCGAACCGTTGCGAGCGTGCGAGCTCCTCGGCGAGCGCCGCGGCAAAGTAGCGCGCGTTGAAGAGGCCCGTCTTCGGGTCGACGCGCGCCTCCTCCTGCAGCTGCGGCACGCTGAGCGACCGGTGGATCAGCAGCAGCGGCGCGACCGCGATGGGCAACAGCCACGGATTCAGGACCCAGAAGACGCCGACGCCGACCCCCAGCGCCGCCAGCACGAGGTCGGTCGAGAGGCTCTCGAACGAGAAGATGCCGAGCTCGCGGAACGAGTGGCTGTAGAAGAAGTGCAGCATCGGCGCGAGCAGGATGTGGTTGATCGCCACGAAGACCGCGGCGGCGGCGATCCCGGCGAGCGCCAACCTGAGGTCACCGTTCGGGATCAGGTGGTCGGCGCCGAGAATGGCGTGGAAGCTCGCCCAGGTCGCGAGCAGCGAAAGCGTCCAGCTGCAGATGTTGAACGTCTGGCTGTACCAGGCGTTCCTGTTCTTGAGCCACTCGGGGACGTGCTGGATCAGGCCGAGGAGGGCCACGAGCTCCGGCGGCAGGAGCATGACCGCCGGGATCAGGAAGACGACGGTCGTGTGGTACGCCTGATTGCGGGGCGTCCGAACGACGAAGAGCTGCGCGATCGCGGCTGTGGAACCGAGGACCAGGAACGTCGCCCAACCGGGCGTGTCGGCCCGCAGCTGGGTGACGAGCGGGATCGACGCCGCCGCGGCGATGACCGCGATGACAAAGAAGTAGGCCGTCGCCTTGAACGGCGGCTTCCCGTCCCGCTCATGCTCCTCGAACGGGCCGGGAACCTCCGGCAATGCGATGCTGCCCGGAATAGCACTCATCGGGGGGCAACCTCCCGAGCAAATCGTTTGACTACCGGCTGAATCCGGTGGTGAGCTCTCCAACCAAACCGGCCGCGTAGCGCTCTCAAGCAGTTGTCTCCCGGGTCAGCAGGGGCGTCATCGCAACCGCTGACCCCGGTCCGGCCGGGATGAACGGCCGGGCGAGCATGTAGCGCCAGTTCGTTGCGTGCCCGCACGCGCCCTTCGACGCCTGCGGGCCGGTGGCCGCCTTGTCCTGGGACGTTCCTACAAGGGAGTTCCGCTGAGTCCGCATCTTCTGCCGTCTCCTTTCCGCCCTCAGGCGGCGCCGCGGTTTCGGAAGCCGGCGTGCCCTGCACGACTACGCCGCAAAAATCAATCTCTATTGGCAAGCTACGGGGGTTCAAAGGGGGCAACATCCCCCTTTTTCGGGACACGGCCAATATCCCCCTAAAGGGGGAGCCCCCCACGCCAGCCGCTAGCGTCCGGCCGTGCGCGCAGTTCCGCTCCAGCTCGAGATCGTTCTTGCCCGCGCAACGGGCACCCTCTCCCGCGTCGCGGGCGTCGGCGGCGGGACGACCGTGCCGGGAAAACTTCTCTGGAAGCTCGACCCCGGGGCGGTCGACGAGCTCGCCGGCCGCCTCCCGCTCGGCTCGGCGCTGGTTTCCGCGACCAACGGCAAGACGACGACCGCCGCGATGGCCGCGGAGATCCTCCGGGGCAAGCTCAGGTTGGCCCACAACCGCTCCGGCGCGAACCTCGTGTCCGGTGTCGCCTCGAGCCTGTTGTCGGCCAGAGATGCCGAGCTGGGGCTGTTCGAGGTGGACGAGGCGGCCCTTCCCGAGGTCGTAAGGCGGCTGCGACCTCGGGCCGTGTGCCTCGGAAACCTCTTCCGGGACCAGCTCGACCGCTATGGGGAGCTCGAGCTCGTCGCCGGACGCTGGCGGGCCGCGGTGGGCGGGCTTCCGTCCGATTCTCGACTCGTCGTCAACGGCGACGACCCGCAAGTCGGCGATCTCGGACGCGACCGAGATCCGGCCACGAGAACGGTCTTCGGCGTCGACGATCCGCGCCATGCCCACACCGCGCTCCAGCACGCGGCGGATTCGAAGTGGTGCATCCGCTGCGGCACCCCGTACGAGTACATCGCCGCGTACATGGGCCACCTCGGTGACTACCGCTGCCCGAATTGCGGCCACGCCCGCCCGCCGCTCGACGTGATCGCGCGAGAGATCGAGCTCGACGGGATCGAGCGCGTCTCGTTCGAGCTGGTCACGCCGGAAGGATCCAGGCAGGTGCGCCTCGGCGTTCCCGGCCTCTACAACGTCTACAACGCGCTCGGAGCCGCCTCGCTGTCGCGTGGCCTCGGTGCAACCCTCGACGATGTGCACGCGGGCCTGGAGCGGTTCCATGCCGCGTTCGGACGGTTCGAGCGGATCGACGTCGACGGAAAGTCCCTGCTGGTGCTGCTGATCAAGAACCCGGCCGGTGCAAACGAGGCGATCCGAACCCTGCTCGCGGGAGAGCCGCCCACACTTCTACTGGTCGCCCTCAACGACGCAACCGCCGACGGCAAGGACGTCTCGTGGATCTGGGACGTCGACTTCGAGCCCCTCCTCCCCACCCTCGACAGACTCGTTGCGACGGGCGACCGCGCCGCCGAGCTCGCTCTGAGGTTCAAATACGGCGGCCTGGACGAGACCGCGATCGAGGTCGTGACCCAGCTCGAAACCGCGCTTGACCGTGGGCTCGAACTGACACCGCCCGGCGGGCAGCTCGTGGCGTTGCCGACCTATACGGCGATGCTGGCCCTCCGCGAGGTCGTCGCGCGGCGCGGCCACGTGCGCCCGTACTGGCAGCCCGCCTGACGCCCGCAAAGAGGAGAGCCCGGGGCTGGCGCCCCGGGCTCGATGGCAATGCGAGGAGTGCTTCGGTTAGGGCCCGACGAGGCTCGCCGGCAGCTGCAGATCCGGATCGGCCGCAGCCTGCGCGAGGTCGGTCCAGTCGGCGAACGAATCGGTGATATTGCCGGCCGGATCGCCGTCGGCGGCATCCTCGTACGAGGAGTCGCTCCAGGAGACGTCCCCCCAGGAGACGTCTGCGGAGGTCAGGCCGTCGGACCAGCTGACGTCACTCCAGGAGACGTCGCTCCAGGAGACCGCCGCGAGCGACGAATCGCCCCAGGAGACGTCGCCCCAGGAGACGGCATCCCAGGAAACGTTGGCCTTGACCGTGGACTCCCAGTTGTCCGAGTTGAAGACGGGCGTGCTCCCACCCGCCGGATCGGCCGTCAGGAACTGATCGAGGGCCTTGTTCGGGTTCGGCGGGCTGCTCGTGAGCACCGACTTGATGGCATTGACCTCGCCGACGCCGAGCGAGCCCTTGACCGCGGACGGGGTCGGCCGTGCGCCCGCCATCAGGGCGCCCTTGATCTGGTCCGGCGTCCACGACGGGTTCCGCGCGAGGATCTGCGCCGCGATTCCCGAGACGATCGGGGCCGCGAACGACGTACCCGACAGCTGGATGTAGCCGGGCGCGACGATGCTCGTCGCTTTCTGCACCGCCAAGGTCGAGCCCATGGGTACCGGGCCGACCATGTAGCGCCCGTCCGCCGAGACTTCCGGCTTCGCGAAACCGTCGTTCGTGTAGCCGTACGCCGACCACTGGGGCGCCGTGTCGTTGTTGGGGCTCGGGTTGCCGTCCATGTCAGCCGCGCCGACGGTGATCACGAACGGATCGTTGCCGGGGGCGTAAGGGACGCCGCTGGGGCCGTTCGGGAGGCCGTAGTTGCCGGCCGCCGCGACCACCGTGACGCCCGCGAACCACAGCTTCTCGACCGCCTTGTCGAGCGCGTCGTGCGTGAAGCTGCACGAGCTCGACGAGTGCAGCGAGAAGTTCGCGACCTTGATGTTGTACTTGTCCTTGTTGGCGAGGATCCACTGCGCCGCCGCGATGACGTCGCTCGTCCGCGCCGTGCCGGTGTCGTCCATGACGTCGAGCGAGACGATGTTCGACCTCGGAGACGCGCCTGCGTAGCCGGCCGCCTGGCCCGCAGCGATGCCCGCGACGAACGTTCCGTGGCCGCGGCCGTCGCCCGCCGAGTTGCCCGGCAAGGAGGTCAGATTCACCTGCTGAACGACGCGCGCGCCGAAGTCCGCCGCCTTCGACGTGTCGACGCCGGAGTCGACGATCGCGATCGTCGGCGCCGTCAGGTCGGACTGGGTCTTCGCGGAACCGGCCGAGAGAGGCGCGTTCCACAGCTTGTCGATCCCGGTGTTCGGAACCCAGAGCTGCTTGGACGAGAACGAGCCGGTCGAATGCGTCGGTGCATCCGGCGTGATCGTCAGGCCGTCCACGCCGGCCAGGAGCTTGAGCTTGCTTGCCGGCATATCGAGCGCGACGCCGTCGATCAGCTTCAGCGGACGGTCGAGGTGGCCGAAGCCCTTCACCTTGCCGAGCAGGTCCGGGTCGTCGGCCGTCACGATCACATTGATCTTTGCGTTCGGGTGCTGTCCGGCCTGCGCGAGCATCCCCGGCGCGACCCAGGTCGGGTCGGAGCCGCGGCCGCCGCCGTTGTCGCCTGCACTCGCCGCCAACGGGATCCCGAGCACGAGCGCAGCCATGATCAACGTGACAAGGCCGCGTCCACCCTTCCCCCACAGCGCGTTCGAGCGCGAGTCGTCGTTGTTACCCGTGCCCCAGAGCGCACTGGAGCGCGTCTGGCCACGAGTCCCGCCATTCCTCAACATTGCCAACCTTCCTCTCTCCCCCGCTTTACGCGGGGCCGCATTTCCGCAGGAGCCAGGCGCGTACGCGCCCGCTCAGATAACCGGCGGAACGTATTTGCGAGTCAGCCGAGGAACATCCCCCGCCTGGGTGAGGACCGGACGATTCCCCCTTCCGGGGGATCAAGAGCGAGAGGTAGGGTTCGCGGCCTGTGGAGGCGCTCCTCGTCGGGCATCTTTTCCCGGATTACCTCAACATCTACGCCGACCGCGGCAACATCGCCGTGCTGGCGCGCCGGGCCGCCTGGCGCGGTTTTCAGCTCGACGTGCAGGCTCTCGGAGTGGATACAGAGATCCCGCCGGGCGAGCACGACCTCTTCTACGTCGGGGGCGGGCAGGACCGTGAGCAGGCGCTGATCGCCCCCGCCTTGGCCGCTCTTGCCCCGGCTCTACATGAAGCGTTTGAAGGCGGCGCCGCCTTCCTCGCCGTCTGCGGCGGCTACCAGCTGCTCGGTCGCTTCTACCGCGATCAGAGCGGCGAAGAGCAGCCCGGCGTCGGCTTGCTCCCGCTCCACACGATCGCGGGCTCTCGCCGGATGATCGGGGACGTTCTCCTCGAGTGCGAGCTCGAGCCCGGCGTGCGGCGGACGCTCGCGGGCTTCGAGAACCACGCCGGTCGGACGATCCTCGACGACGGCGCCGAGCCTCTGGGGCGCGTCGTGTCCGGGTTCGGCAACGACGGCGAGAGCGGCTATGAAGGCTGTCGCGCCGGGCGCGCGATCGGGACCTACCTCCACGGCCCCCTGCTGCCGCGCAACCCGTGGCTCGCCGACTGGCTGCTGGCGCAGGCGATCGCTCATCGAACAGGCGCCGAGCCCGAGCTGGCGCCGCTCGACGACGAGCTGGAGATGCAGGCTCACACGGTCTCGGCCGACCGCGCGCGAGCGCGCGGCGGTCGTTTCTAGGCCGGCTCGCCGCCGCAGCCGACATGCGCCGCTGCGGCGCACCACCGCTCCTCTTTAGGGATCAGGTCCCGCAAGTCGTCAGGCCGCGAAGCGGCCGGACTTGCGGGCTACCTCGCCCAAAGGGCGCCCAAGTACACGGCGGGATCGCCGGAGCGCCAACGCTGAACGAAGCGCTGGATCGGCGGGTGCATGACGACGTCGCCGAGCTCGTCAACGGCGAACAGGCGATGGCCACGCACGGCTGCGTCGCGCGAATTGACGGCCTCGAGCGAGCGCCCCCCGAGATCGGCCGCGAAGATGATGTGCACGACGTGCTTCCCCGCCTGGCTATGCACGGGGGAAATCGAATCCACGATCGCAACCGGCCCTTCGACCGCAACCTCCTCGCCAATTCCGAGCTCCTCCCAGAGCTCGCGGTGCAGCGCGTCGACCAGGCTCTCGCCGCTGTTGACGCCGCCGCCGGGGAGCAGCCAGTACTCCTTGCCGGGCTTCTCGTGCCGGCAGAGCAGCACGCGGTCGTTCCAGCGCAGCACGGCCGACACGCGGATTCTCGGCTCCATCAGGCGTGGGAAGACCCGAAGCCGCGGACGCCACGCTCGCTCTCGGGAAGCACATCGGTCTCGAGGAGCTCGAGCTCCGGGACGGGAAGCACGACGAGCTGCGCGATCCGCATGCCCGGCTCGACGACGAAAGCCTCGCGCAGGTCGGTGTTCAGAAGCACGACACGGATCTCCCCGCGGTAGCCCGAATCGATGAGCCCGGGCGCGTTGACGACGGACAGGCCGTGCCGAGCCGCAAGCCCCGAGCGGGGCTGCACGAAGCCTGCGTAACCATCGGGTATCGCGACTGCCAGGCCCGTGCCGACCACCGCCCTCTCCCCCGGTCCGAGCTCGAACCGATCGCACGCGGCCAGGTCGAGCCCCGCGTCGCCCGCGTAGGCCCGCTCGGGGACGACCGCGTCCTCGCGCAGCCGCCGAACCGGCAATTCGATCAACGCGCCGAGCGCGCAGGCTCATCACGCGCCTCCGCCAGCAGGTACGGCGCGAACCGAGGCAGCTCGCGCCGGGGGAGATGCGCACGGATGTAGACCCCGTCGGGTCGATCGACACGCTCCTGAATCGGCGCACCGAGCGCGTAGAGCTCCGCGAGCCGCGCCCCTTCGTCGTACGGCAGCAGCATCCGGACGGCTTCGAACCGCTCCTCGAATCGCTCGGCAACACGCGTTCGGAGCTCGTCGAGCCCCTCGCCCGTCGCCGCGGACACCTCGAGCGCCCCCGGGTAGCGGCCCGCGAGGCGTCGTCGCCGGAGGGGATCGACGAGATCGATCTTGTTCACGACCAGCTCGACCGGGACGTCGGTGGCACCGATTTCCGCGAGCACGTCCTCGACGGCAGCGTGCATCTCGTCCAGCTCCTCGTCCGCGGCAGACCCGTCGACGACGTGCAGGACGAGATCGGCGACGAGCGTCTCCTCGAGCGTCGCGGCGAACCCCTCGACGAGTTCGTGCGGTAGGCGCCGGATGAAGCCGACCGTGTCGGTGAGCAGGTACTTCCTGCCGTCGACCTCGAATCCACGTGTCGTCGGGTCCAGCGTCTCGAAGAGCCGGTCGCGCACGGAGACGTCGGCGCCGGTCAGGGCGTTCAGGAGTGTCGACTTGCCGGCGTTCGTGTACCCGGCGAGCGCGATCACGGGCGTTTCGGACCGGCGCCGGGACTTCCGGCGCGTCGCGCGCTGGCGCTCCAGCGCGCGCAGCCGGGCGCGCAGCACCGAGACCCGGCGCCGCGCCAGCCGCCGGTCGGTCTCGAGCTGAGACTCGCCGGGGCCTCGCGTGCCGACACCGCCGCCGAGCCGCTCGAGGTGCTGCCAGAGCCCGCGCATCCGCGGCAGGTTGTACTCCAACTGCGCGAGCTCGACCTGAAGCTTCCCTTCTGCGGTCACGGCGTGCTGCGCGAAGATGTCGAGGATCAACTGCGTGCGATCGACGACCCGCGTCTGGAGAGCGTTCTCGAGCTCGCGCTGCTGCACGGGCGAGAGCTCGTCGTCGACGAGCAGCGACTCGGCGCCCGAGCGGCCGAATGCCTCCTCGAGCTCGACGAGCTTCCCCTTGCCGACGTAGGTGCGCGGGTGAGGCTTCGGCGACCGCTGGACGAGCTCGGCAACGGGCTCGACTCCGGCCGTCCGCGCAAGCTCCTGCAGCTCCGCGAGCTCGCGGCCTGCGTCGACTCCTTGTCCGAGCACCGCGACGACGAACCCGCGCTCGGGCTCGGCACCCGGAGCGGGATCCGGCTGGCGTAGCGTCACGCTGAAATTATGACCTCACCGATGTCCGAGCAGGAATATCGCGACCGCCTGGCCGAGCGCACGCTCGCACTCGTCAGCATCCCGTCGGTGAGCCGCTCCGAAGCGGAGGCGATGGCCTACGTCCGCGACCAGCTGCCGCTCGAACCGCTGTTCGCGAGCGACGACGTGCTGTACGCGACGACTGCCCGACGTGAGGGCCTTCCGCTTGTCCTCCTTGCCGGCCACGTCGACACAGTGCCGGCACAGGACAATCTGCCGGGGCGGATCGAGGACGGCGCGGTCCTCGGGCTCGGCGCGAGCGACATGAAGGGCGGAATCGCGGTCATGCTCGAGCTGGCCGGCTGGGCTTCGTCGGCGGAGATCGAGCTCGACCTCGGCTTCCTCTTCTTCACACGCGAGGAGCTGCCCGCCGAGGAGAGCCCTTTGCCGACGTTCCTGGAGGAATCGCGGGAGGCGGCGGACGCGGACCTGGCGATCGTGCTCGAGCCGACCGACAACGAGATCCACGTCGGCTGCGTCGGCAACCTCAGCGCGCAGCTCACGTTCCGCGGCGTCAGTGCGCATTCTGCTCGGCCGTGGACGGGCGAGAACGCGATCCACAAGGCCGCCGCGACGCTCGCGCCGCTGGCGGAGCTCGAGCCGCTCGACGTCGACGTCGACGGTCTCGTCTTCCGGGAGGTCGTCAGCGCGGTCTCGATCGAAGGCGGGATCGCCGACAACGTCGTCCCGGACCGGTGCATCGCACGCCTGAACTACCGGTACGCGCCGGGGCGCACGCGCGAACAAGCCGAGGAGCGGATCCGTGAGCTCGCCGGCGACGCCGAGCTCGAGATCCTCGGGAACTCGCCGCCGGCCCACGTCGTCGTCGACCGACCGCTGGTGGCGAGGCTGCGCGAGGCAGGTGACTTGGACATCCGCCCCAAGCAGGCGTGGACGCCCGTTGCCCAGTTCGCCGAAGCCGGCCTCGACGCGGTCAATCTCGGCCCGGGCGCGACGCGCTACGCCCATCGAGCCGACGAGCGCGTCGAGATCTCCGCGCTCGTGCGGACGTACGACGCGTTGCGGCGATTCGCGGGTAGCGTCTGAGCGTGCAGCTCTCGCCTGTCCTGGCCGCGACCGGCACCTACCCGTTCGTCCGTCTCGAAGAGGCGAAGCGCCGCCTCACCGCCGAGGGCGTGGGGCTGATCGACTTCGGCAAGGGCGACCCGCGCGAGGAGACCGATCCGCTGATCCGCGAGGCGCTCGTCGACGGCATCGAGCCGCTGATGGGCTACCCGCTCGCCGAGGGCCTGCCCGAGCTGCGGGCGGCCGTTGCCGCCTGGTGCGCGCGCCGCTTCGGCGTCGAGCTCGATCCCGACACCGAGGTGATCCCGACGTACGGGAGCAAGGAAGCGATCTTCCACCTCGCACAGGTCATGCTCGACCGGGACGGCGACAAGCGGCTCGTCCTCGCCACCGAGCCCGGCTACCCGGTCTACGAGCGCGGCGCGCTCTTCGCGGGCGCCGAGTTCGGCTACCTGTCACTGCTCGAGGAGAACGGCTTCTTACCTGCCCTCGACGGCGTTCCCGCCGAGACGTGGGAGCGAACGGCGATCGTCTGGATCAACTACCCGAACAACCCGACCGGCGCGGTCGCCTCCCTCGAGTTCCTCGAGCGCCTCGCCGAGCTGGCGGCCGAACACGACTTCCTGATCGCAGCCGACGAGGCGTACACCGAGCTCTGGTTCGACGAGCCGCCCCACTCCGCGCTCGAGGTCGGCGACCGCTCGCGCGTCGCCGTCTTTCAGACGCTCAGCAAGCGGTCCTCGATGACCGGGTACCGCTCCGGTTTCGTCGCCGCGGCTCCGGAGCTGATCCGAGCCCTCAAGCAGTACCGCCCTTCCGTCGGAACCGCGCCGCAGGAGTTCGTCCAGCGTGCGTCCGTCGTCGCCTGGGGCGATGAGGAGCACGTCGAGCGCACACGCGAGATCTACGCCCGCAAGCGCGAGGTGCTGCTGAGCGCGCTCGCCCGTGCGGGCATCCGCGTGGCGGGGAGCGAGGCGACCATGTACCTCTGGCTCGAGACGCCGGCCCGCGAGAGCTCGGAGGCGCTTGCCGAGCGCCTGCTCGAGCACGGCCTGATCGTCTCGCCCGGGACGTTCTTTGGGCCCTCGGGCGAGGGATATTGGCGGCTCGCCCTCGTCCCCACGCAGACCGAGTGCGAGCGGGCGGCCGAGATCCTGGAGCGTGTGCTGTGAACGAGCTGTCGGCCGAGCGCGTCGAGGAGCTGATCGCGGCACTGGACCGTGGTGAGACGCGGGTCGCGGAACGCGTCGACGGCGCCTGGCGCGTCAACGAGGAGGCCCAGCGCGCGATCCTCGAGTACTTCCGACTGCGGAAGATGGAACCGCGCGAGGTCGGTCCGTTCGAGTACCACGACAAGATCCCGCTCAAGCAGGGCTACGAGCAGCTCGGCGTCCGCGTCGTCCCGCCGGCCACCGCGCGCTACGGCGCGTTCCTCTCGCCCGGGGTCGTGCTGATGCCGAGCTACGTGAACATCGGCGCCTGGGTCGGCCCGCGGACGATGGTGGACACCTGGGCCACGGTCGGCTCGGGGGCGCAAATCGGCGCCGACGTTCACCTGTCCGGCGGCGTGGGCATCGGCGGCGTGCTCGAGCCGCCCGGCGCCCGCCCGGTGATCGTGGAGGACGGCGCCTTCGTCGGCTCACGCGCCGCGATCGTCGAGGGCGTCGTCGTCGGGGAGCAGGCCGTGATCGGTCCGCACGTCACGCTCGGCGCCTCGATCCCGGTCATCGACGTGACCGGCCCGGAGCCTGTCGAGCATCGCGGCTACGTGCCGCCGCGGGCGATCGTCGTGCCGGGCACACGTCCGAAGGAATTCCCGGCCGGGACGTTCAACCTCGCTTGCGCGCTGATCATCGGCTGGCGGAGCGAGTCGACTGATCTCCGCGTCAGCCTGAACGAAGCGCTTCGGACCCACGATCTCGGTGCCTGAATCGACGACCGCTTGAAACGGCGGACACCGTCGTCAACAGTTCGTTCGTGATCTGTCCATCCTGCGGCGCCGAGAATCCAGCCGGCTTCCGTTTCTGCGGCTCCTGTGGCGCGGCCCTAGCCGAACCCGCGGCCGAAGTGCGCAAGACCGTGACGGTCGTGTTCTGCGACCTCGTCGGCTCGACTGCGCTCGGCGAGCGCACCGATCCCGAGGTCCTGCGCGAGCTGATGGGCCGCTACCACGCCGAGTTGCGCACGATCCTCGAGCGCCACGGCGGCACGGTCGAAAAGTTCGTGGGTGACGCCGCCATGGCCGTGTTCGGGCTGCCTCAGGTTCACGAGGACGATGCGATCCGTGCCGTGCGCGCCGCGGTCGAGATGCGCGACGCGCTCATGCCGCTCGGCCTGGAGGTGCGCATCGGCGTCAACACGGGCGAGGTCGTCGCCGGCACCGGCGAGACGCTGGTGACGGGCGACGCGGTCAATGTCGCGGCCAGGCTCGAGCAGGCCGCGGGAGCAGGTGAGGTACTGATCGGTGCTGGAACGGAGCCACTAGTGCGCAATGCGGTTCGCAGCGAGCCGGTCGAGCCCCTGACGCTGAAGGGCAAGAGCGAGCCCGTCCCCGCGTTCCGGGTGCTGGAGTTGCGCGACCAGTTGCCGGCCTTCACGCGTCCGATCGCGACCCCGTTTGTGGGTCGCCGCGAAGAGCTCCGCCAGGTCGGGGACGCGCTCGCGAGCGCGATCGAGACGCGCACGCCGCAGCTCGCGACGATCATCGGGCCTCCGGGGATCGGCAAATCGCGCTTGGCGCGCGAGCTGCTCGGAAGCACTGACGCCCGAGTCGTGCTCGGCCGCTGCCTCTCGTATGGGGAGGGAATCACCTACTGGCCGCTCGCCGAGATCGTCGAACAGGTCGGCGACCTGCGCGAGGCGCTCGGCACCGGCTCTGACGCCGACCTCGCAGCGCTCCGCATCGGCGTCGCGCTCGGCTCGGCCGACGCGACCGCGGCGCCCGAAGAGATCGCTTGGGGCTTCCGAAAGCTCTTCGAGGCCCTCGCCGCCACGGCACCGTTGATCGTCGTCCTCGACGACCTTCACTGGGCGGAGCCGACACTCCTCGACCTGGTCGAATACGTCTCCACGTTCGCGCGCGACGTCCCGCTCTTCATCCTCGGCACAGCGCGGCCCGATCTGTTCGAGGAACGCCCGGCTTGGACAGCGCCGAAGCCGAACGCGACCATCGTCACACTCGAGCCGCTGGCAGAGACGGACAGCGAGAAGCTCGCCGAAGGTCTCGGCGAGCTCTCCGAGGAGTCGCGGGCGCAGATCGTCGAAGCTGCCGAAGGGAACCCGCTCTTCGTGGAACAGCTGGTCGCGATGCGGGCCGAGAGCGGCGACGGCGAGCTCGAGATCCCGCCCACGCTGCACGCGCTGCTCGCGGCCCGCATCGACCGGCTCGCCGAGGAAGAACGGGCCGTGGTCGAGCGAGGCTCGGTGGAGGGCAGGCTCTTCCATCGAGGCGCCGTGGCGGAGCTCCTGGCCGAGGCGGCGCGACACGAGGTCGGCGCTCATCTCCTCACCCTGGTGCGTAAGGAGCTGATCCGGCCCGATCGGGCAACTGTGCCCGGCGACGACGGCTTTCGCTTCGGGCACATCCTGATCCGGGATGCAGCCTACGAGGCGATTCCGAAACGTCAGCGAGCCGAGCTGCACGAGCGCTACGCGGACTGGCTCGCCGCAAGGCTCGGCGACCAAGCACCCGACGAGATCCTCGGCTACCACCTCGAGCAGGCCTACCGCTACGGCGCGGAGCTCGGTGAGGAGGATCAGGCGGTTGGGGCCCGTGCCGCCGAGCGGCTTGCGGCCGCTGCGCACGCAGCGCGCGTGCGGCACGATGTCACCGCGACCCTCAACTTCCTCTCCCGAGCGGTTGAGCTCGTGCCCAGCGATCCAGTCCGACGGCGGTTGCTGGCCGACCTGGGCGGGGCGCTGATGGAAGCGGGCGAGCTCGAGCGCGCCGAAGAGACGCTCGAGGAGGCAACGGCACTCGCGCGCTCCGCCGGAGACGCGCATGTGGAATGGCTGGCACGTTTGCGATCGGCGATCGTCCGCATTGGCCGGGAGCCCAAGGGCGCGGCGGAAGCGGCACTCCGCGACGGGAGAGCGGCGATCGCCACACGAGAGCTCGAGGACGATCAGGAGGTGCTCGCGTGGGCGTGGTTCGCGATCGCCGAAGCCTGTCAATTGCGTTCGGAGGCCGTCGAGCAGCAGCACGCCCTCGAGCGAGCCGGCGAGCACGCCCGAGCGGCGGGCGATTTAGCGCTCGAGGTCGAGGTGCTCACCCGGTCCGCGCCGGCGATCATCTACGGAGCGGTGTCGGTCGAGGAGGGCATGCGCTATGTCGATCGCATCCTCGAACGGCTCGGCCACGATCCGGCCGTGCACGGTCTCGCGCTTCATATCCGTGGGCATCTCCGGGCGCGGCTGGGCGAGTTCGATAGCGCCATCGAGGAAATCATTGAGTGGCGTGCCCGCTTCCGTGAGCTCGGCCAGGAGATGCTGTACGCGATGACCGCAGGGTGCGTCGCTGACGTATGCTCCTGGGCGCAGGACTGGGCAGGCGGCGAACGGGCGTTACGTGAGTCGTACGAGCTGCTCCAAGGAATGGGCGAGAGAGGCTTCTTCTCGAGTTGCGCGTCCGCTCTCGGCGAGGCGGTCTACCGGCAGGGGCAGATCGACGAGGCCGAGCAACTCAGCGCCGTCAGCGAGGAGTTCGGGGCGAGGGACGACCGCTTCAACGAGGCCTCGTGGCGGGCGCTGCGGGCGAAGGTGCTGGCCGCACGAGGCGACTTCGAGCAAGCCGAATCGCTTGCTCGCGAGGCAGTGGAGATCGCGGTCGAGACCGACTACTTCGAGTTGGCTGCGGCAGCTTGGCTCGACCTCGCCGAGATCCTGCAGGCCGCTGGCCACGCGGACGTCGCAACGCCGGCGCATGAGGCGCTGGTGCTGTACGAGCGAAAGGGAAACATCGTGGGTGCCGGCAGAGTGAAAGCGCTGCTCGAGACTGCCTAGCCGATCCTCTCGGCCGGGCCGGTCAGGAACGCCAAGCCCTCCTCGATCCGCACGCGCAGCGTTCCGCCCGGAAACGCGACCTCCGTCTCGCCCTCGCCCTGAGTCGCCGCGGCGACGGCGACTGCGCTCGTTCCCGAGGACTTCGTCTCCCCGACCCCACGCTCCCACACACGGGCTGAGACGCGGCCGGTGTCCTCTACCCGGGCGACCTGGACGTTGGTTCCGTCCGGGAAGCGCGGGTGACCCTCGAGCAGCGGACCGAGCCTTCCGATCTCGCCGGGGTCGCCCAGCACGACCGCGTGCGGGTTGCCGACCGAGACGGGCAGGAACTCGACCCCTTCGACAAGCTCCGGCGCCCCGACGTTGACCGGTCCCAACTCCTGCTCGACGAGACCGTTCAAGATCCGCGCCCTCGTGACCCGATCGCCGACACGGATCCGCACCTCGTCCGCGCCTACGCGCTCGGCCAGCCACCGCGCGGCGATCCTCGTGCCGTTTCCCGACAGCTCGGCCCGCGAGCCGTCCGGGTTCCAGACCGCGATCTCGGCTTCAGCGCCGTGGACGTCCAGCACTTCGAGGACGCCGTCGGTCTCGTAGGCGGAGGAAAGCTCGCGCGCCCGGTCAGGCGTCAGCCGCTCCTCCTCGACGAGCAGGTAGACGTTGCCGTGTGCGGACCACTTCGAAGATGTCATCGGCGACCTCGCCGGGCGGGCGGTCGGCGGCGACGGTAACAAGGCCCGGGAGCCGCCGCATCCACTTGCGCTGGTAGGCCGCGTAGCGGCGCGTCCGCAGGTTGAGGGCCTCGATCGCCTGGTCGCGCGGAAGAGTGGCGATGTCTTCGAGGCCCATCGCCTTGCGGGCGGTTGCGGAGATCGGCCCGGCCAGGGCGCGCCGCACCTCTTCCTCGACGCCGGCCTCGAACATTTCCCGGGTGCGCTCCTCGATCCGCCGGAGGAGCTCCTCGCGCGGCACGTCGAGGCCGGCGACGAGGGTCGGATGGCGGGTGTCTCCGCTCCACAGCCTGTCGGCTTCGGGCTTCAGCGAACGTCCCGCATCGGTCAGCTCGAGCGCCCGGACGACGCGGCGCCGGTCGTTCGGGTGCACGAACGCTGCGGCAGCGGGATCGCGCTCGGCGAGCAGCGCGTGCGTCCGCTCGGCCCCGACGCTGTCGTAGAGGCGCTGCCAGTGCGCCCGCCGCTCGGGCGCCGGCGCCGGCGGAAGCTCGAGGGACGAGAGCGCGGCGCGGAGGTACAAACCGGTCCCTCCGACGACGATCGGAGTCTTCTGCGCCGCCAGGCTTTCGTCGATCGCCGCATGCGCAAGCCGTTGGTAGTCCGCCACCGACGCCTCGTGGTCGAGGCCCCAGACGCCCACGAGCCGGGTCGGCGTCCCGGGCTGGTTGGTCAGGATCGGCAAGCCTCGGTAGACCTGCATCGAATCCGCCGAGATGAGCTCGGCGGGGAAGCGGGACGCCAGTTCTTCGGCAACCGCAGTCTTGCCCGACGCCGTCGGCCCGAAGACCCCGAGCACGAAATCGCCGCTCATGCCCCGATTGTGGTGTTTGGCTTCTCGCGGGGCTGCCGATACCCGCCCTGTGAAGCTTCGGCGCCGCTTCAGCAAGCACGACCATTTTTCCGTACGGCCTCACGAACTCGCCGGCTTCGTCGCGCTGGGTGCGATGCTCTCGGCCGCGGCGATCGTAGGCGTCGCCTGGGCGGCCGGATTCGGGGCGGTCGCCGAACGCATGCGCCAGGTTGACGCCATGTGGCTGCCGATCGCGCTCGCCGCGGAAGCCCTCGCCTACGTCGGTTATGTGCTCGCCTACCGCGAGGTCGCGCGCGTCGAGGACGGGCCGAGCCTCCCTCACAGGCGCGCGCTCGCGCTCGTTGCGACAGGCTTCGGCGTCTTCGTCGCCCGCGGCGGCTTCTCGATCGACCTGCACGCGTTCCGCCAGGAGGTCTCGGACCGCGAGGCCCGGGTGCGAGTGCTCGGTCTCGGCGCGCTCGAGTACGCCCTCCTTGCTCCCGCGACGTGCATCGTCGCGATCCTGTTGCTGCTCGACCACGTCCGAACACCCGGAACCGGGGTGACGATGCCGTGGGCGATCGCGGTGCCCGTGGGCGGCATCCTCGCGCTGTCTGCGCTTCGGCTGCGCGACCGCCTTCGCGGAGGTAGCGGCTGGCGCGACCACGTCGCACAGTGGCTGGACTCCATCCATGTGATCCGGCAGCTCTTCCTGAAGCTGGAGCACTTCGCCGGGCCGCTCGGAACGGCGATCTACTGGTTCGGGGACATCGCCTGCCTCGCCCTCTGTCTGCGTGCCTACATGGGCCACTTCCCGCCCGTTGCGCCGCTGCTGGTCGGCTACGCGACCGGCTACGCGCTCACGCGTCGCACGCTCCCGCTGGCGGGGGCCGGCGCCGTGGAGGCGCTCCTGCCTTTCGCGCTCCTGTGGACGGGGACGCCGCTCGCGGCCGCGGTGATAGCCGTGCTCGCCTACCGGATCATCAACTTCTGGCTGCCGATCGTTCCCGCAGTCTTCGGCCTCCGCGCGCTGCGCGCGGCCGGCGGCTAACGGAGCCGGGCCGCCGCGCGGGCCAGATCTTCCTCGCCCAGGCCGCCGGCCCGCAAGAAGCCGGCCACGCCCCCGTATCGCCGCCCGAGCTCGTCGAGAACGCCGACCATCGCCGCGGCCGGCGACGCGAGCATCCGCCGCAACCGCTCACGTTCCGCCTCTGTCTCCGCCGCCGCGATCCACTCGTCGTGTCGGGGTTGAAGGCGAACCTCGCTGAGCGCGTAGTCGGCGGCGATCGCCGGGATCCCGACGCCGGCGAGATCGAGCAGGAACGCACAGAGCAGTCCGGTTCGGTCCTTTCCGCCGACACAGTGGACGATCACGCCGCCCTCGGGGGCCTTGGCGACTGCGCGGACACCAGCCGCAGCGTTGGCCTGGAAATGCTCGAGGAAGATGAGGTAGGCCTCGCGTGTCTCGGCCGCAGCGTCCGGCGCCTCGGGCCGCATCGCCTCGAGCTCCGCGACGATCGTGTCCCACTCGGCCTCGTTCGCCTCCATGAAGGGCACGTGCACCACATCGAGGGAGAGCTCGCCCGGCGGGTCGTCGGCGAGCTCGTGGTCGCCGCGTAGGTCGACGACCGTGCGGACGCCGTAGTCCGCGACCGCCTTCCAGCCGGACTCGGTGAGCTGCCTGATGCTGTCAGCGCGGACTACGCGACCGAAGCGAGTCTCGCCTCCGTCTTCGGTCGGGTGGCCGCCGAGGTCGCGGACGTTGAGGCAGCCGTCCCAGGCGAGTTCCCTCCGGTGGAGCGCCAAACTACGCCGCGACTGCCGCGACGGCGGTGCCGCGGAGCGTCGTCGATGTCGCTCCCTCGATCGCCACCGGAACGAGCTCGCCGGGCTGCGCCGAGCCGGTGAAGTTCACGGTCGTGTTCCGGCGGGTCCGGCCGCGCAGCAGGGTCTCGTCCGTGCGGCTCGGGCCCTCGACCAGAACCTCCTCCAAGCGCCCGATCCGCTGCCGATTGCGCGCCTCCGCAACTCGCTGGACGACCTCGATCAGCCGCTCGATCCGCTCGTGCTTCACCTCGTCGGGCACCTGGTCAGCCATCTCGGCGGCCTCTGTCCCCCGACGGGGCGAGAAGACGAATGTGAAGGCGCTGTCGTAACCGACCTGCTCGACCGCGCTGATCGTCTGCTCGAAGTCGTCGTCGGTCTCGCTCGGGAAGCCGACGATCAGGTCGGTGCCGAGCGCGAGGTCGGGAATCTCCGCGCGCATCTCCTCGGCGAGCCGCAGATAGCGCTCGCGGCTGTACGTGCGGCGCATCGCTTTCAGGATCCGCGTCGAGCCGGACTGGAGCGGCAGGTGCGCGTGCTCGCAGACCGATGCGCACTGCGCCATCGCCTCGATCACCGGCCGGCGAAAGTCCTTGGGGTGCGGGCTCGTGAACCGGATCCGCTCGATCCCTTCGACCGCATCGCAGGCCCGCAAAAGCTCGCCGAAGTCGGTCCTGATGCCCGCCATCAGGTCGCGGCCGTAGGAGTTGACGTTCTGGCCGAGCAGAGTGATCTCGCGGACGCCCTCGCGGGCAAGCCGTTCGACCTCGGCGATGATCTCGCCCGGCCGTCGGCTCTGCTCGCGGCCTCGCACCGACGGGACGATGCAGTAGGCGCACTTCGAGTTGCAGCCCATCGAGATCTGCACCCACGCCTGGAAGCGGCGCTCGCGATGCATCGGCAGGTTGCCCGCGAAGCCGCGCTCGTCGAGGCCGAAGCTGCCGCGCTCGACGCCGAAGCCGCCGGCGCCGACCCAGTCTCCGAGGTGCGCGATCGAACCGGGGCCGAACGCAACGTCGACGTATGGGTAGAGCTCGAAGAGCCGCTCGCGCTGCGCCTCGGCGTAGCAGCCGCCGACGGCGATCACTTTCTCGGGATCGCGGCCCTTGAGGGCCTTGGCCTGCGCGAGATGCGCGGCGAAGCGCTGGTCGGGCTTCTCCCGGATCGTGCAGGTGTTGAAGACGAGCACGTCCGCCTCGC
>Ga0075421_100003010_pt1 | contig 20144 bp, 18 predicted proteins | sample SoiMetdeltSBSDD5_FD_75292 | JGI IMG/M metagenome (GOLD analysis project Ga0075421, IMG submission 75292) | Bulk soil microbial communities from a Populus tree surrounding site in Tennessee, USA - Soil MetaG P. deltoides SBSDD5 | ecosystem: Environmental > Terrestrial > Soil > Tree plantation... | reverse complement strand
CTCCGCCCGCAGGCCTTGCCCTCCCCAGCGCCTCCGTCGCGTCACCGAAGAGCTCGGCGGCGGTGGGCCCGGCTGGTGCCGCTATCTCCCTTGCTGGATGGTCCTCGCTCTGCTGCGGTGGCGGCGGGCCCGCCATCGGCAGCCCCTCCTCGTGCAGGACCACGGTGTGCGCGGCGCGGTCGCCGAGCCGTTGGCGGCGGGGTGAGCCCTCGACGATGAAGTACTCGACGGCGATCAGCGTCAGCGGCCCGTCGATGAGGCGGAGCAGGTTCCGCACCGCGGCGGCGTTGTAGGTCAGCTCCACGTTGGCGTCGACCGGCACCACGCGCAGGTCGAGGATGCTCTTGCCGATCGTCTGCCCGTAGCGCCACTCCGCGATCGCGAAGTAGTTGAACCAGGCGGTGAGCACGGCGAAGCCGACGATCGCGCCGGCGGCCGGGTCGTCCCCGACGAGCGGCGCGACCAGGTAGGCGACGCCGATGAACCAGACGACGTTGTCGATCAGGAAGGCGAGCAGGCGCCGCCAGAAGCCGGCGAAGCGGACCGGATCAGACATGGGCCTCGATCTCCCCCAGCGTGGCGATGTCCCCGCCGCCCTCGCGGTCGAGCAGTAGCGCGCGGATCCCGGCGGCCTCCGCGCCGGCCACGTCCTCCTCCGGCGTGTCGCCGACGTGCAGGGCCTCAGCCGCGGCGCAGCCGGCCTCGCCAAGCGCCGCGGCGAAGATGCGCGGATCAGGCTTGCGCGCTCCCGCCGCGGCCGAGCAGACGACGCCGTCGAGCGCCGCCCCCAGTCCGCAGCGCTCCAGCACCTCGGGCAGGGAGATGTCCCAGTTGGAGACGCAGAGCAGCCGGAGCCCCCGCGATCGCAGCCCCTCCAGCGCCGGTGCGGCGTCGGGGTAGGGCTGGAAGCGGATCGCCGCCACCAGCGTCGCCGCATCCACCTCTACGCCGAGCGCGCGCGAGAGGACGCGGGCGCAGCGCTCGCGCAGATCGGCCAGGGACTCGGGGTCCGCCCCCTCGTGGCTGTGCGCCCGGTAGTAGTCCATCTCCTTTCTGACCCCGGCGCGCAGCCGCGGCTCGGGCACGCCGTCGCCGAGCGCGCGGCGCAGCCCCAGCCAGGGGGGCTCCAATTCGACGAGCGTGCCGAGCGCGTCCAGGAAGACGGCCCTGGTCGGCGCGGCGGCGGGCGGTGGGGTTATGTTGGCGGCGATGGCGCAGGCAGTTTCACAAATCGTCCAATCCGCCCTGCCGATCGCGGAGGGGAGCTTCTGGCACGAGCACGGCGACGAGGTCTCCGCCGCGATCACGCTGATCTTCACCTTCGTGATCGCCTTCCTCGTCGACCGCCTCGTGATCGGGCGCGGGATGCGCGCCGCCGAGCGCAGTGGGACCGGGGTCTCGCGGGCCGCCCACACGCGGCTCCGGGTGGTGCGGCGGCTGGTCTTCGTCAGCATCCTGGTGATCGGGATCGCGCTGGCGCTGAGCCAGTTCGCCCAGATCAAGCGCCTCGCCACCGGGATCCTCGCCTCGAGCGCCGTGCTCGGGCTGGTGATCGGGCTGGCGGCGCGCCAGACGCTCGGCAACATGGTCGCCGGGGTGATGCTCGCGGTGAGCCAGCCGATCCGCATCGGGGACCGGATCACCTTCGAGGAGGTGACCGGCCGCGTCGACGACCTCACCCTCTCCTACACCTACATCGACCCGGGCGACGGCGACCTCGCGGTGATCCCGAACGAGAAGATTGTCAGCGGCACCGTCTTCAACCACTCGACCGGGGACCGCGGCGCGCCGGTGACGGCGTCCGCCTGGGTGCCTGCGGGCACCGACGTCAGCCGGGCCGCCGAGGAGCTGAAGGCGAGCGCCGGCGCCGACTCCGTGCGCGTCGCCGAGTGGACGCCGGAGGGGATCCGCCTCGAGCTGCGGCTGAGCCCGGACCGGGAGCGGACGCGCCTCGGGGACGAGGAGGCGGCGCTGCGCGAGCGCGCGCAGAAGGCTCTGCAGGGCGCCGGCCTGCTTCCCGAGACCTGACCTGATCCGGCCGGCCCGGCCGGAGGTACGCTTCGGCGATGTCGCAGCGTGGCCGCTCCAGGCGCCGGGGCCACAAGGGCAGCAGCGTCCGCAGGAATCTGCTGATCACGACGGCGGCCCTGCTCACCGTGATCGCCATCGCCGCCGCGGCGGTGGTCGGATGGGTGCTCGACGTGGCGGCCGACGCGCCGCCGCTCTCCTCCTGCAAGCGGGTCCCGAAGATCGGCAACTCGGTGGTCTTCGCCGCGAACGGCAGCCGGCTCGGCTACATCGCCTCCAGCGAGATCCGCGTGCCGGTGACGGGCCGGCGCATCCCCGCAAGGGTGAAGCAGGCGACGATCGCGATCGAGGACAAGCGCTTCTACGAGCACGGCGGCTACGACCCGCAGGCGATCATCCGCGCCGGCTTCGAGGACCTCGAGTCCGGGCAGCCGAAGCAGGGCGGCTCGACGATCACCCAGCAGCTGGTCCGCAACCTCTGCCTGAAGAACCCCCAGGACACGGTCAAGCGCAAGATCATCGAGGCCAAGCTGGCCAGCGAATACCTGAAGCGGCACTCCAGGAAGGAGGTCCTCGACCAGTATCTGAACATCGCTTCCTACGGGACGATCAACGGCTCGACCGCGGTCGGGATCGGCGGTGCCGCGCGGGTCTACTTCTCACGCCCGGTCTGGAAGCTCGATCTGGGCCAGGCGGCGCTGCTGGCGGGCCTGCCGCAGGCTCCCTCCCAGTACAACCCCGTGCTCAACCCCGCCGCCGCGCGCGCCCGCCGCAACGAGGTCCTCAGCGCGATGGCGGAGGTCGGCTACATCTCGGGGGCGGAGGCACGCGAGGCGAAGTCCGGTGGCCTCGAGCTCGACCCCTCCGCCGACTACTTCGCGCGCCACGAGCCGTTCTTCTTCGACTACGTGCAGGAGAAGCTGATCCAGCACTACGGCGTCAACACGGTGCGCAGGGGCGGCCTCCGGGTCTACACGACGATCGAGCCGGCGCTGCAGCGGGCTGGGGCAGACGCGATCTCCTCGATCCTCTACTACCCCGACGACCCGCGCTCGGCGATCGTCGCGATCGACCCCCGCAACGGCGAGATCAAGTCGATGGTCTCGAGCTCCTCCTACTCCGACAACCAGTACAACCTCGCGACGCAGGGCCACCGCCAGGCGGGCTCGACCTTCAAGGCGTTCGTGCTGACGACCGCCGTCAACCGGGGGATCGACCCCTACTCCACCTACTACACCTCGAAGCCGCTCGAGCTCGACCTGCCCGAGTGGGGTCACTGGTCGGTCTCCACCTACAGCGGCACCTACGGCGGCTCGATGAGCGTTCACGACGCGACGCTGCTCTCCGACAACACGGTCTTCGCGCAGCTCGATCTCGACGTCGGGCCCAAGCAGGTGGCGGCGACCGCGAAGAAGATGGGGATCACGACGAAGCTCGACGGGATCCCCGCCGAGGGCCTCGGCGGCCTCCGCCTCGGCGTCTCCCCGCTGGAGATGGCGAACGCCTACGCGACGCTCGCCTCCGGGGGCATCCACCGCAACCCGGTGGCGATCCGCAAGGTGGTCTTCCCGGACGGCCGGGTCGAGCACCCCCAGCAGGCGGACCCGAAGCGGGTGCTGCCCGAGAACGTCGCCTACGAGGTGACCCGGATCCTGCACGACAACATCGTCGCCGGCACCGGGGTCTCGGCCTACACCGGCTGTGCCGGGCAGGCCGGCAAGACCGGGACCACGGACCGCTACACGGATGCCTGGTTCATGGGCTACCAGCCCAACCTCTCGACCGGGGTCTGGGTCGGCTATCCGGAGTCGAACGCGATCGAGATGACCGCCGTCCACGGGATCACCGTTGCCGGCGGCACCTTCCCGGCCGAGATCTGGCATGCCTTCTACACCAACGCGGGGGTGCCCTGCGATGACTTCACCGTCCCCTCGCAGCCGATCCAGTGGTCCTCCTTCTTCGGCAGCTACACCTCACCCGAGCCGCACAGCGGCGGCATCTCAGCCGGCTCCAAGCACGGCGGAGCGGGCGGTGGTGGTGTTGGAGGCGGAGGCGGAGGCGGAGGAAGCTCAGCCCCCTACTACGACCCGAGCCTCTACGCGCCCGGCGCCGGGCAGCAGCCGGCGCCGCCCCCCAGTCCGCCGCCCCCGCCCAGCCCGTCCCCGGCGGCCGGTGGGAACCTCGGCGGCGGCAACCCCACCGGGGGCGTCGGAGGCAATTGAGCGGCGCGGAGGGGCGCCGCCTCAGCGGCGTCCTCGGGCTCTGCGGGCTCGCCCTCGCCGCGGTGCCGCTGGCGGCCCCCGGGCCGGGCCTCGTGCCCGCGGCCACCTCCGGCGGCCCCGGCTGGCTCCTCGGCCTCTTCGGCGGCGGGCTCGGCGTCTCTCCCGGTCTCTACTACGGGCTGCTCTGGGTCGCCTTCGCCTCCTACCTGCTGGTGCTCCGCGCCGCTCCGGTGATCCCCGGGCGGCTGCTCTGGGGCTCGATCGCCGCCCTGCTCACACTCTTCGTGCTCGCCCCGCCGCTGCTCTCGCAGGACGTCTTCAGCTACATCTCCTACGCCCGGCTCGGCGCCGGGCACCACCTCAACCCCTACGTCCACGTCCCCGCGGAGCTTCCGGCGGACCCCGCCTACCCGCACGTCGGCTGGACCGACAGCGTCAGCGCCTACGGACCGGCCTTCACCCTCCTCACCTACCCGCTCGGCCTGCTCTCCGTTCCCACGGCGCTGTGGACCCTGAAGGCCGTCTCCGGGCTCTCGGTGCTGGCACTGGCGGTGCTCTGCGCCCGCCTCGCCACGGCCCGCGGGCTGGATGGGCGCACGGCGGCCGCCTTCGTCGCACTCAACCCGCTCGTCCTCGTCCACGTCGTCGGGGGCGCTCACAACGACGGCCTGATGATGCTGGGCGTGCTGCTCGGCTGCGCCGCGGTGCTGTCCGTGCGCGAGGCGGCGGGCGGCGGCGCCTTCGCGCTCGCCGTGGCGGTCAAGCTGTCGGCCGCCTTCGCGGCGCCCTACGCGCTGGCCGGCTCCCTGCGCCGGGGGCGCTTCCTCGCCGCCTTCGCCACGGCGCTGGCGCTGCTCACGGCGCTCAGCCTCGCGGCGTTCGGGGGCGAGTTCCTCGACTCCTTCGAGATCGCCGGGGAGAACCAGGCGCGGATCAGCAACTACAGCGTCCCCAACAGCCTCGCGGAGCTGTTCGGGCTCGGCTCCGATCCGCTCCGCCACGCCATGCTTGCGCTCTTCCTGCTCGCCGCCACGGCTCTCCTCGTCTGGGCCTGGCGGGGCGCGGACTGGGTCCGGGCCGCGGGCTGGGCGGCTCTCGGCCTGCTGCTCGCCTCAGCCTGGCTTCTGCCCTGGTACGCGATCTGGGTGCTGCCGCTGGCCGCCCTCGCGCGGGACCGGGCGCTGAGCGGACTCGTCCTCGCCTTCACCGCCTTCCAGCTGATCAACCGGGTCCCGCTCTAGCGCGGCGCGCTCGAAGCGGCGGCCGGCGAGCGTGACGGCGCCTACGTAGAGCAGCTCGACGACGGTGAAGACCGCGCGCACGGCGATCGCGATCACCGCCCCCACCGCGAAGCTGCCGCTGGGCAGGGCGACCTTCACCGCCCAGGCGAAGGCGGCGTCGCGGATCCCCAGCCCCGCCGGGGCGACCAGCGACAGCACCGCGGCGACGAAGCCGACCGCCTGGGCGGAGCCCACCTCCGGCAGCTTCGAGAAGGGGATGTAGTGGACGGAGCGGGCGGCGAAGTAGACGCCGACCCCGGCCACGCACCAGTTGAATGCGTAGAAGCAGAGCATCGCGAGGATGCCGCGCAGGGGCATCGTCGCCGGCAGCGGCTCCCGCCCGAAGGCGGTCAGCACCCGCCGCGAGAGCGGGCCGAAGACGCGCGGGCTGAGGATCACGATCGCCGCCGGGACCACCGCCAGCACGGCCCAGCGCAGCGGCTGCCCCTGGAGATCCGGGTGGCTGATCACGAAGTAGCTGGCGACGGCGACTCCCGCCGCGACGGAGATCGCCTGCTCATAGATGATGCTCGCGAGAGTGATGCGCCGCGGCACGCCGGCGCGCTCGGAGAGAACGAGCCGGCCGAGCAGATAGAGAACGCTGCCCGGCACATAGCGGGCTAGCAGCGGCTGGCCGTAGGCGACCTGCGCGCGGGCGAAGGGAAGGCGGTAGCCGAGGAAGCGCAGGATCAGGTCCCACCCCAGCCCGCCGAGCATGTAGAAGAAGGGCAGCACGGCGAGCGCGGGCAGGACCCAGATCAGGTCGAACTCGACCCCCTTGTCGCGCAGCTCCCCCCACTGGCTCGCCACCGTGAAGACGAGGAAGCCGAAGATCAGCAGCCCGACCCCCAGCTGCAGCGCGATGCGCAAGAGCCTGCTGCGCGGCGGGCGGCTTCCCACCTTCGCACCGAGCTCCCCGAGGCGGTGCAGGATCGGATCGCGGGGTTCCATCCCCGGCGGACCCTAATGCGCGCTCGTGGCGGCCGGGTCGCACCGCCGCGCCGCCACGAGGCGGAGAATGCGCCTGTGGGCGAGTTCGACCTCCTGGCCAGGCTGCGCGAGCGCCTGTCCCCTCCCGCGGGCCAGCTTCTGCTCGGGGCCGGCGACGACGCCGCGATCAGCGTGCCCGAGGGCGCGACCGCCACCTCGGTCGACGCCCTCGTCGACGGGGTCCACTTCCGGCGCGAGTGGACGCCGCCGGCGGCGATCGGGCACAAGGCGCTGGCCGCTGCGCTCTCCGACCTCGCCGCGATGGGCGCCGCGCCGGGTGAGGCCTACGTGGTGCTGGGGGTGCCGCCGGACCTCGACGAGGACGGCTGCCTGGAGCTGCTGGGGGGAGCCGAGCGGGTCGCGCGCGAGACTGGGACCCAGCTGGCCGGCGGCGACGTGACCCGCTCGCCGGTGCTCTGGGTCAGTGTCACCGTGGTCGGCCACGAGCGGGGGCCGGAGCGGCTCGTCACCCGCGCCGGGGCCGGACCCGGCGACCTGCTCGTCCTCAGCGGCGAGCTGGGCGGCGCCGCGGCGGGCCTGTTGCTGCTCGAGGAGCCGGCCCTGCCCGCGGACCTGGAGAACGCGGTTGCCGGAGCCCTGCGGCGCCGCCAGCTCGAGCCCTGGCCGCGGCTTGCCGAGGGGAGGGAGCTGGCGCGCAGCGCCCGGGCGATGATCGACATCAGCGATGGACTCGCCGCCGACGCCGCCCACCTCGCGGCGGCCAGCGGCGTGCGGCTCGAGATCGACGCCGCGGCGCTGCCGGTCGCCGAGGGGGTCGCCACTGTGGCGGCGGCGGCCGGGCGCGATCCGCTCGAGCTCGCCGCCGCGGGGGGCGAGGACTACGAGCTGCTCGCCGCCCTGCCCGCGGGGTCCCCGGCGGCGGAGGGCTTCACGATCGTCGGGACCGTCGCCGAAGGCGAGGGCGCCGAGGTCAGGCTGCCTGGTGGTCGCTCGCTCGCGGCGCCGGGGTTCGATCAGCTTCGCTGACGCCGGCGGACGAGCCGCTGAGGAAGGTCCGGAAGCCCCGGCGCTGCAGCATCGCCTCGGCGACCAGCTCCGGGTCGGGCTTGTAGTGGCCTGCCTCGACGAGACTCTTCAAATGACGCTGAGACATCCTTCTTCTCCTAGGTCCCAAACCGAACTCCCTTTCGCTTGGTTGCGTTATCGGCAACCTAGGCGACTTCCTAAGTTCTAGGTACTCGACTATATGTCCAAGCTCAGCGGCCCGAGCGCCCCGGCAGCGCCGATTCGGTGCCGCCCAGCGACCCCGGCCCGGCGTAGGTGAGCGGCCCCCGCATCCGCACATCGGGGCGCGCGAGGTCGGGCGGGGTCGGCCTCGTGGCCGCGACCTCGAGCAGCGCCAGCAGGCAGGCGCCGAGCAGGCAGAGCGGGACCAGGGCCAGCGGGCCGAAGTGGCGCCCCGTGAACATCAGCAGCAGGTCCCATGGCGTCGAGATCCCGGAGCCGAGCACGCCCCCGAGGTGGACCAGCGCCAGCAGCGGGATCACCAGCCCGGCCACCCCCGCGGCCGCCGCCAGCGGCAGGCGGCCGCGCATCTCGGGCAGCGCCGCGAAGAGCCAGAGGTGAGCGGTGGGCACGAGCAGCAGCGCCAGGTAGGGGTTGGCGAACCAGATTCCGAGCGCCGAGAGGAAGATCAGCGACCCGATCGCGGCCGAGACCGGCTCGTCGCCCTCCTCGGGCAGCGGCAGCCGGTGCAGGTAGTAGACAGCCACGGCGAAGGCGGCGGTGAGCAGCGCCAGCACGGCGACACCGCGCACACCCGGGGTGAAGCGGGCGGGGTCGAAGGGGAAGGCGGGATCGGGGATGGCGCCCGGGGCGGCCAGCAGGTAGGCCAGCAGCATCACCGCGACGAAGGGAATGGCACGGCTGAGCACCCAGGCGAGCGCCAGCACCCAGTGCTCGCCGCGGCGGGCCGATCGGACCAACCCGTCGATCGAGACAACACCGACCGGGATCAGCAGGGCCAGCGCCAGCAGCGCCAGCGCCCAGCCCGGGATCAGCTTCCCCGCCAGCGGAACGTACGCGTCAGGCCCGTGCTCCAGCCCGGCGCCGCCGTCCAGGGCGTAGGCGAGCGAGAGCACCGAGCGGCCGACCCCGCCCAGCGTCTGCACGGAGAGGTCCGCGAGACGGTCCGAGCCCTCCGGGAGCGGCCGCGCCCCCACCGAGCTGATCCCGACCGCGGACACGCCGGACTCGATCAGCGGCGCCTGGTCGCCGAGGCCGGCCGGCACGGCGAGGCGCATGAGGCTGCCGATCGTGCTCAGCTTGACCCCCCCTTCGGCGCCGAGCTCCGTGCCCAGCGCCTCCTTCGCGCTCTCGATCAGCTGGATCGAGGTGCTCTGGGGGCCGGAGGACCAGGGGATCACGAGCGGCCGCCGCAACACCCGCGCGGCGGGCTGCGAGAGCACGATCGCCGCCTCCGCCGGCTCCGCGCTGAGGCTGTCGGCGAGCTGCCGCGCGCCCGCTGCCCCCGCCGCGGAGCCGTCGAGGGAGACGAAGACGATCGTCTTGCGGTGGCGCACGCTTCCGAAGGCCTCCGCGAGCTCGAGCATCGCGCCGGTGGCCGCGCCGCTCGAGACCGCGCACTGCCCGCCGGCGCAATCGCGCGGGGCGGCAATCACAAGGCGGGAGCTGGAGAGCCCCGGCAGGACCAGCGTGACGTTTCGCAGCGAGACGTCCTCGCCGTCGAAGCGGCCGTCGAAGAGCTGCTCGGAGACCTCGCCCCCCTCGATCCCCCGGAAGCGCTTGGCGACGAAGGCGGCCGCGGCATCGTCCCCGGGGCTGCCGGGGGAGCGGTCGGGCGCGGCCTTCAGCAGCTGCCTGGTCAGGTTCGCGGCCTGTCCCGCCTCGAAGCCGTCCGTCGCGGCGTCGCTGCGCAGCGGCTCCGGGCGGGAGACGACGGAGAACATCAGGATCACCGCGGCGGCGAGGCCGAGGAGAAGGCTGAGCCTGTAGAGATGCGGTTGGAGCATGGCGAGGCCCGGAGGCGCAGTCGCAGAGGCTACGGGTGGGCGGCCGCAGGCTGTCACGAGGCCCCCGCAAGCTGTACAAGCCGTTGCACGGCCGTACCCTTTTCCTGATGACAGAGGGGAACGCCCGCATCCTGCTGGTGGACGACGAGCAGTCGGTCCAAACACTGCTCAGCTACCCGCTGCGCAAGGACGGCTACGAGGTGATCTCCGCCCGCGACGGGCAGGAGGCCATGCAGCGCTTCGCCGAGGGCCGCTTCGACCTCGTCATCCTCGACCTGATGCTGCCGCGACTGGACGGGATCGAGGTCTGCCGGCGGATGCGCTCGCGCAGCCAGGTGCCGATCATCATGCTCACCGCCAAGGGAGACGAGATCGACAAGGTGGTCGGGCTCGAGATGGGCGCCGACGACTACATCACCAAGCCCTTCTCGGTGCGCGAGTTCCGCAGCCGGGTGAAGGCGACGCTGCGCCGCTCGCGGATGCTGGGCGGCCAGCCCGACGAGGAGCCGATCTCGAGCGGCGAGCTCGAGATCGACTTCGACCGGCGCCTGGTCGGGATCCGCGAGCAGGAGGTCCGCCTCACCTATGTCGAGTTCGAGATCCTCGCCGCGCTGGCCCGCGCGCCCGGCCGGGTGCTCAGCCGGGAGACCCTGCTCGAGCACGTCTGGGGAGACTCCGAGTACCGCGACCCGCGCACCGTGGACGTCCACATCCGCCACCTGCGCGAGAAGCTCGAGCGCGACCCCAAGGACCCCGAGTACCTGTTCACGGTGCGCGGGGTGGGCTACCGGTTCAGGGAGTAGCGGCGTGAACCTGGCGGCGCTCAACACCGTGCGCACGAGGCTGGTGCTGCTCTTCTTCGCGATCACCGCAGCGGCGGTCGGCTTCGTCTACCTCTACGTCGTCCCGCAGCTCGAGTCGAACCTGACCGCGGAGAAGCTGACCAGGCTCGAAACCCGCGCCTCGGCGCAGGCAAACCGGCTGGAGGCGGCGCAGCGGGCCGGGCTCTCGCAGTCCGAGCTGGCGGCGCTGTTGCGCCGCATCTCGCAGTTCACCGATTCGCGCGTGACCCTGCTCGGCGTGCGCAACGGAGACACCCGCCCCTCCTTCGTGGTCAGTGACTCGCAGCCCGAGCGCGGCCCGGTCAGCTCCGGCTTCGGCCTCGCGAGCCTGCAGGCTGGAGACAGCTCTGCGGCGGGCGTGCAGTCGCTCGGCGGCGGGCGAAGCGCCGAGGTGGCCATGGCGATCCCGCCCTCTCACCCGGCCTGGATCGCGGTCTTCTCCGAGCCTCTGGGCGAGGTGGACGGCAACGTCGCCCTGATCAAGCGGCAGATCCTGATCGCCGGAGGGATCGCGCTCGCCCTGGCGCTGCTCGCGGGGCTCTGGGCGGCCCGGGCGATCTCGCGCCGCCTCAGCCGCCTCGAGGACGCCGCACAGAAGGTCGCCGACGGCGACTTCGCGACGCCGATCCCGGTCGACTCCTCCGACGAGCTCGGCCAGCTCGCGCGCACCTTCAACGACATGCAGCGGCGTCTCGCCGACCTCGACAGCGCCCGCAAGCAGTTCATCGCCAACGCCTCGCACGAGCTGCGTACGCCGATCTTCTCGCTCGGGGGCTTCGTCGAGCTGCTCGAGGACGAGGACCCAGACCCCGAGGTGCGGGCCGAGTTCGTGCGCACGATGCGCGAGCAGGTGGAGCGCCTCACGAAGCTGACCACCGACCTCCTGGACCTCTCCAAGCTCGACGCCGATGCGATGGAGATCGCGCCGCGTCCCGTCGACCTCGGCGCCCTCGCCCGCCAGGTCGCGCGCGAGTTCGGCCCCGCCGCTGACCGCCACAGCTCGCGGCTTGAGCTGCGCACGCCGCAACAGCCGGCCCTGGCGGAGGCGGACCCGGACAGGGCGCGACAGATCATCCGTATCCTGGTCAGCAACGCCCTCACGCACACCCCCGAGGGCACCAAGGTCACCGTGAGCACCTACAGGACCAAATCGCGCGCCGAGCTGACCGTCTCCGACGAGGGACCCGGGATGCCGAAGCGCGTGCGCGAACGCATCTTCGAGCGCTTCTACACGGGTGACTCCGTGAGCGGCTCGGGGCTCGGGCTGGCGATCGGCCGCGAGCTCGCCCAGCGGATGAGCGGAGGGATCGCGGTCACCTCGAGCAAGGGCTTCACCGCCTTCACGCTCGACCTCCCGCAGGCCGCGGCCGGCGCTCCCCCGGCTGCGATAACCGCCGGCGAGGCGCGGGGGTGAGCGCCAGCGCCCGGCAGCGCAGGCGCCGCATCCTGCGGCGCGGCGCCCCGGCGGCCGTCCTCGCCGCGCTCGTCCTCGCCGGCTGCGGCGGCTCCGGGGGCGACACGAGCGGCACCGCGCAGCAGCCGGCCGGCACGCCGGCGTCAGGCCCGCCGCCGCGAGTGATCGTGCAGACCGCGGGCAGCGGCTTCGACGCGGCGCGGGTCTACCGCGAGGCGGCGCCCGGCGTGGTCACGATCCGCTCCGTCTTCGGGAGCGGCGGCGGCCTGCTCGGGAGCGGCGCGGCGGCGGCGGAGGGCTCCGGATTCGTCCTCAACGGCGACGGCGAGATCGTCACGAACGCCCACGTCGTCACCAACGGCTCCGGCGCGAACCGCGCCAAGGCGGACCAGGTCTACGTGGAGTTCCCGGACCGCAACATCGTCAGCGCAGACATCGTCGGCTTCGACCCCTTCGCCGACGTCGCGCTGCTCAAGGTGGACCCGTCGGGCCTCGACCTGCACCCATTGGCGCTGGGCGATGACGAGAACCTCGTGGTCGGCCAGCCGGTCGCGGCGATCGGCAGCCCGTTCGGCGAGCAGCAGTCGCTCTCCGTCGGCATCGTCTCCGCGACAGACCGCTCCGTGCGCTCCCTGACCCAGTTCCAGATCGAAGGGGCGATCCAGACCGACGCCTCGATCAACCCGGGCAACTCGGGCGGGCCCCTGCTCGACGCCGGCGCCCGCGTGGTCGGGATCAACCAGCAGATCGAGACGCGCTCGGGCGCCAACGACGGCGTCGGCTTCGCCGTCCCCGTCCACGCGATCAAGCGCTCGATCGACCAGCTGCGCAAGAACGGCTCCGCCGAGTACGCCTACATCGGCGTCTCGAGCCAGTCGCTCTACCCGCAGCTCGCCGACAAGCTCGGCCTCGACACGAACCGCGGGGGGCTGATCGCCGAGGTCGTCCCGGGCGGCCCGGCGGACGACGCCGGCCTGCAGGGCGGCGACAAGCGGATCCGCTTCCAGGCCGGCAGCTACCGGACCGGCGGCGACGTGATCCTCGCCGTCAACGGGCACCCGGTCATCCGCCCCGACGACCTCGCGCGGCTGATCTCCGCACTGCAACCCGGGGACAAGGTGACCCTTCAGGTCCTGCGCGACGGGAACAGGCAGGACATCCAGGTCACCCTCGGGGTCCGGCCGACCAGCGTCAACTCCGGTTAGGATCGCGCGTTCTGGCAGCGCGGGCCGGGGGTCACCCGGCCTGAACCCAGACCCGGACCCCCACCCCTCAGCCCACTCCAGTGCTCCAGGAAGTCCCGCTCGGACAGAAGTCGCTCGCCGACTACACCCACCTGGTCGGCCGCGACCTGGTGGAGCGCGTGCGCGAGCTCGCCGAGCCGCTGAAGGGAAAGCGAGTGCTGCACGTGAGCGCCACCGCCTTCGGCGGCGGCGTCTCGGAGATCCTCTACACGATCGTCCCGCTGATGCGGGACGTCGGCCTCGACGCGCATTGGAACGTGATCTTCGGCAAGGAGGAGTTCTTCAACGCGACGAAGCTTCTCCACAACTCGCTCCAGGGCGACCCGGCGACGCTGAGCGAAGAGCAGTGGAAGCTCTTCTGGGAGATCAACCAGCTGAACGCGGAGGGGCTGGACGGGGACTGGGATGCGATCGTCGTCCACGACCCCCAGCCGGTCGGGCTGCGCCACTGGGCCGGGCAGAACGGCCGCAAGTGGATCTGGCGCTGCCACATCGACCTCTCCGTGCCGAACCCGGCCTCGATCGGGGAGCTGCAGCCGATGATCTCCGAGTACGACGCAACCGTCTGGCACATGGACGATTACGTGCCGGAGGGGCTGCGCGGGGACACCCGCGTGCGCATCGTCCCGCCGGCGATCGACCCGCTCTCCCCCAAGAACATGGCCTTCTCTCCGGATGACGCGGCCTTCGTCTGCGAGCAGTTCGGCATCGACGTGGACCGGCCGCTGCTCTGCCAGGTCTCCCGCTTCGACCCCTGGAAGGACCCGATCGGCGTGATCGACGCCTACCGCCAGGTGACCGAGAAGATGGAAGACGTGCAGCTGGCGCTGGTCGGCTCGATGGCGACGGACGACCCGGAGGGCTGGGAGTTCTTCCAGAAGACCTTCGAGTACGCGGCCGGTGACCCCGACATCAAGATCCTCAACAACCTCAACAACGTCGGCGCGATCGAGGTCAACGCATTCCAGTCGCAGTCCGACGTGGTGCTGCAGAAGTCGATCCGCGAGGGCTTCGGGCTGACCGTCACCGAGGCGATCTGGAAGGGCCGCCCGACCGTGGCCGGCAACGTCGGCGGCATCCCGCTGCAGATCGTCGACGGCCAGACCGGCTTCCTCGTCAGCTCGCCCGAGGAGTGCGCGAAACGCTGCCTGGAGATCCTTGCGGACCCCGAGCTCGGCATCCGCCTCGGCCGCTCCGGCAAGGAGCACGTGCGGCGGCAATTCCTCTCACCGCGCCTGCTGCGCGACTGGATGGAGATCTTCACCGACCTGGAGGTCTGAGGGCGGGCGCCGGGTAGGCTGATTCCGGTGAGCCCGGACAGCGATCAGCCGCTGATCATCGTCTCCAACCGCGGTCCCGCCCAGTTCGCGCGGGACGAGAACGGCGAGCGCTCCGTGCGCCGCGGAGGCGGCGGGCTGGTGACCGCGCTTTCGGGGCTCGTCTCCCACCGGGACGCGCTCTGGATCGCCTCCGCGATCACCGAGGAGGACGTCGCGGTCGCGGCCGAGCAGGGCGGCCCGGTCGAGATCTCGATCGACGAGATCGACTATCGCGTGCTCTTCGTCGAGAGCGATCCCGCCGCCTACGACGACTTCTACAACGTGATCGCCAACCCGATCCTCTGGTTCGTCCAGCACTACCTCTGGGACCTCTCGAACGCGCCGGACATCCGCCAGGCGGAGCTCGACGCCTGGGACTACGGCTACCAGGCCGTGAACCGGGACATCGCCCAGGCCGTGCTCGGCCAGATCGAGGGCCGCAGCCGGCCGCTGGTGATGCTCCACGACTACCACCTCTACACCGCCCCGGGGATGATCCGCGAGGAGCGGCCCGACGCGCTCCTGCATCACTTCGTCCACATCCCCTGGTCCCAGCCGGACAGCTGGCGGATCCTCCCCGGCCGCATCCGCGAGGCGGTCTTCCGGGGGCTGCTCGCCAACAACATCATCGGCTTCCACACCAGCGCCTACTGCCGCAACTTCCTGCGCTGCTGCAGCGAGCTGCTCGAGCTCGAGGTGGACTTCTCAGAGCTCACCGTCCAGCACCCCGGCGGCGAGACATGGGTTCGCGCCTACCCGCTCTCGATCGACGCCGGGCGGCTCGAGCAGGCGGTCGCCTCCGAGGAGGTCGCCGAGGCCGAGCGCGAGGTGCTGGAGCGGCGGCGCGAGCACCTGATCATCCGGGTCGATCGCGCCGACCTCTCGAAGAACGTGCTGCGCGGCTTCACCGCCTTCGACACCTTCCTCCAGCAGCACCCGGAGTTCCGCGAGCGGGTGACCTTCATCGCCCACCTGCAGCCCTCGCGACAGGACATCCCCGAGTACGCCGAGTACCTGGAGCGGATCGAGGCGCTGGCGGCGGTCGTCAATCACCGCCACGGGACCACCGACTGGATGCCGATCGACCTGAAGATCTACGAGAACTTCTTCGACGCCGTGGCCCGCTACAAGCAGTTCGACCTGCTGATGGTCAACGCGATCTTCGACGGCATGAACCTGGTCGCGAAGGAGGCCCCGGCGGTCAACGTCCGCGACGGTGTGCTGATGCTCTCCGAGAACACCGGCTCGCACGAGGAGCTCGCCGACTGCGCGCTCTCAGTCAACCCGTTCGACATCCAGGAACAGGCCGACACCATCTACCGGGCGCTGACAATGGACCCCGAGGAGCGCCGCCTGCGCGCCGCGCGGCTGAAGGAGATCATCTACTCCCGCAACCCCGGCGACTGGGTCGACGACCAGCTCGCCGACATCCGCCTGCTGCGCGAGAAGCACGCGAACGAGCCGGTCCGCTAGCCGCTCAGCGCGGCGCGAACTCCTGCGAGCCGTCGCCCGGCGGAGCGGGCGGCGGGGGCGGGGAAGAAGGAGCGGGCGCGGCGGGCGGGACGACGACCGCCGGGGTTGGGGCCGGTGCCACGGGCGGAGGCGAGGGCGGCTGCGGAGCGGGGGCAGGCGCGGCAGGCATTGGCTCGCCCGGATCCCTGCGGCGCCTTCGCCGCCGCTGAAGGGGCCGAGCTACGTGGTCGTGGCGGGGCCGCGCGGCATGGGGGGTCTTGACCGGACGCCCCGCACTTACCCGGACGCGGACCGGCGGGGCGGGCGGCCGATCCAGCGAGGGCGGAACCGCCCGCCGCGCCACGCTCGGCAGCCCGACGTCCGCCGCCAGCGGCGGCGGACGGGGCGGCTCGAGCAGCGCCGGCAGCGCCTTCGCCGCGAGCCCGCAGGCAAGCGCGGCGGCCAGCGCGCGGAGCGCGCCGCGCCTGCGTATTCGCATCCTTGCCACGGGATTCACAAGGCCGCCGCGGCCCCAGCCTCTCCCCGGAGCGAAGCGGTCCACCCGCTATAGTCACGCGCCGCCTTGGCTGATCGAACCCGTGAATACGAGCTGGTCCTGATGATCGATCCGGGCCTCGAGGAATCCGCTCGCGACAAGCTCGCGCAGGATGCCCGCGGCCGGATCGAGGCGGACGGCTCGCTCAAGCACGAGAACGCCTGGGGACTGCGCAAGATGGCCTACGAGATCCGGCAGCGCACCGAGGCCGACTACCGCTGGTACCGCTTCGAGGCCTCTCCGGAGCTGCTCCAGGGCCTCGACCACAACCTGAAGATCACCGACGGCGTGCTCCGCTTTCGCATCTTCAAGGTCGATCCGGAGGCGCCGGTGCTCGGCGCCCCGCCGGCCGGCAGCATCCTCTCCTCCCGCCCCGGCGGAGACCGCGGGGACCGCGGGGACCGGGGAGACAGGGGCGGCCGCGGCGACCGCGGTGGGCGGGACGGGGGCGGCGAGTCCCCGGACGGCGAGGAGCGGGCGCCCGCGGAGGCCGCGACTTCCGAAGTCGCACCTGCCGAGGCCGCCGCCCCGGCCGACGAGTAGTCCGATTCGTCCCGCTCTTTGCGCGTTTTCCCCCTGCCGCCGGGGAGAGTCGCTCCGATCGCGCTCTTAGACTGCTGTCTTCGACAAGCTAGATAGAGGAGCGACGAGCGTGGCAGCGACGAACATCAACGTGGTTGTGGTGACCGGGAACCTGACGCGGGATCCGGAGCTCCGCAGCACTCCCGGCGGGACGTCCGTCTGCAAGCTGCGCGTAGCCGTCAACAGCCGCCGCCGCGACCAGGGCGGGGAATGGGTGGACAAGCCCAACTACTTCGACGTCACCGTCTGGGGCGCGCAGGGCGAGAACTGCGCCAATTACCTCTCCAAGGGCCGTCCCGTCGCGATCGACGGCCGCCTCGACTGGCGGGAGTGGGAAGCGAAGGAGGGTGGCAAGCGCCAGTCGGTCGAGATCATCGCCAACTCGGTCCAGTTCCTGGGCTCCCGGGATGGCGGCGGCAGCGGCGGAGGCAACGGCTTCTCCCCGGCCAGCGACGTGCCCGCGGACACCTCGGACTTCGAGGAGGCCGGGGTCGGCGGCAAGGAAGACGACATCCCCTTCTGAGCCGCCGCAGCCCGCGGTGACTCGCTAGCATCTCCTTTCGGCTCGCCCGGCCTCCCGCCGGGCGACTTCCACGTAAGGACCAGAAGCAGTGGCACGCACCAGAGACGCAGGACCTCCGCGCCGCGGCCGCCGGCCGTCGGACCGGATGCGCCCGCGCAAGTACACCCGCATCAACGTCGAGGAGATCGACTACAAGGACCTGAACCTGCTGCGCCGCTTCATCTCCGACAAGGGGAAGACGCGCTCGCGACGGGTCACGGGGCTCTCCCGCAAGCACCAGAAGCAGCTGGCGCTGGCGGTCAAGCGGGCGCGCGAGATCGCCCTGCTGCCCTACGTCGGGGAGCGCTGATGGCGCAGGCGATCCTGCTCAAGGACGTCGAGGACCTCGGCGTCCGCGGCGACGCGGTTGACGTCTCCCCGGGCTACCTGCGCAACTACCTCGTGCCGCGCAAGCTGGCGCAGCCGGCGACCAAGGGCTCCCTCGAGGAGGCCGAGCGGCGCCGCGAGGCGACAGAGAAGGCCGAGCGCGAGCAGGCCGAGCGCGCCCAGGAGACCGCGGCCCTGCTCTCCAAGACGGTGCTGACGATCCACCACCGCGCCGGCGAGGACGGCAAGCTCTTCGGCTCCGTCACCGGCAAGGACATCGCCGACGCGATCCGCGAGGCGCGCGACCTCCGCATCGACCGCCGCAAGGTGCAGCTCGAGCAGCCGATCCACTCGATCGGCACCTACATGGTCGACGTCGAGCTGCCGGGCGGGGCGACCGCCTCGGTGAAGACGATCGTCGCCGAAGAGAAGTAGCCCCTCCCGGCGGAGATTTCTTTTCCCCGCATTTGCGGCAACGCCTCCCACGGCTGCGCCCGCCTCTGTTTTCCTAGCCCGAGCCCGGGCTGCGCGGGGTGAATCCGCCGCCGCGGGCGCTTGACTGGGAGAGCCATGGCGACCGCACCCACCACCTCCGTACCCCCGCAGAACATCGAGGCGGAGGAGTCGGTGCTCGGCGCGATGCTGGTCTTCGAGCCGTCGGTGACCAAGGTGATCGACGAGGTGAAGCTGCAGCCCGGCGACTTCTACCTGGACAAGCACCGCACCGCCTTCGCCTGCATCCACGAGCTCTACGCGGACTCGAAGGCGATCGACGAGCTGACCGTGACCGAGGCGCTGACCCAGCGGGGCGAGCTGGAGCAGGCCGGCGGCCGCAACTACATGTCGGAGCTGGCGGCCAAGGTCCCCGCCGCCGGCAACGCCAAGCACTACGCCGAGATCGTGCAGGAGAACTCGCTGCTCCGCCGCCTGCTCAACGCGGGCCAGGAGATCCAGCAGTGGGTGCGGGAGCGCGAGGGCCAGCCGCGCGAGCTCTCCGAGCGGGCCGAGAAGCTGCTCTTCGAGGTCGCGCACAAGGAGCAGGCATCCGACTTCAGGCTGCTCTCGGAGATCCTCAGCGACGAGCTCGACCGCCTCGAGAAGCTCTCCAGCGGAGAGACCGAGCTGACCGGCACACCCTCGGGCTTCCGCGACATCGACGCGATCACCGGCGGCTTCCAGCCGGGCAACCTGATCATCGTCGCCGCGCGGCCGGCGATGGGCAAGAGCGCGCTCGTCGCCAACATCGCCGAGAACGTCGCCGTTCAGCGCGGCCTGCCGGTCGCCTTCTTCTCACTCGAGATGTCCGAGGTCGAGCTGGCGCAACGGTTCATCGCCTGCCGGGCGCGGATCTCCGGTGACAAGCTGCGCAAGGGCCAGGTCGCGCAGAAGGACTGGCCGAAGGTGGTGCGCGCCTGCAACGAGCTGGAGGAGGCGCCGCTCTGGTTCGACGACTCCTCCGACCTCGGCATCCTCGACCTGCGGGCGAAGGCGCGGCGGCTGCACGTGCAGGAGGCCGAGCGCGGCGGGCTCGGCCTGGTGATCGTCGACTACCTGCAGCTGATGCGCTCCGACGATCCCCGCGCCAACCGGGTCGAGCAGGTCGGGCAGATGAGCCGCGGGCTGAAGATCCTCGCGCGCGAGCTCTCGGTGCCCGTGCTGGCGATCTCCCAGCTCTCCCGCGCACCCGAGCAGCGCCACCCCCCGAAGCCGCAGCTCTCCGACCTGCGTGAGTCCGGGCAGCTGGAGCAGGACGCGGACCTGGTCGGCTTCCTCTACCGCGAGGACTACTACCGCGACCCCGAGGACGAGCCGGACGGCCTCGCCGACCTGATCATCGCCAAGCACCGCAACGGCCCGATCGGCACCCGCAAGCTCGTCTTCCTCGATCGCTTCCCGAAGTTCGCCGATTACTCAGGCCAGGAGCGGCCGATCGAGCAGCCCGCCGGGGTCGGTGCCGCGCCCGGCGACCTCGCCGCCGGAGGGCCCGACTTCTAGTGGCGGGCCGGACGGAGGTCTTCCGGGATCGCTCCTGCCCGCTGGGGGTCTGCGACGGCTCGGGCTGGATCCTCGGCCCCGAGGACGTGGCGCGGCCCTGCGAGTGCCGGGAGCAGCGGCTGGCGCGGGTGCGCACCCGTGGCGTCGCCTCGGTGATCCCGACCCGCTACCGCGGCGTCTCCTTCGAGCGGCCCCCGGTCTCCGACATGGCCCGCGACCTGCAGACGAAGGCCGCCGTGGCCGAGGTGCGCTCCTACATCGACCAGCTCGACGAGCGCCTCGACGAGGGCCGCGGCCTCTGGCTCTTCGGGGACACCGGCACGGGGAAGACGACGCTG
>Ga0075421_100003009_pt1 | contig 20145 bp, 20 predicted proteins | sample SoiMetdeltSBSDD5_FD_75292 | JGI IMG/M metagenome (GOLD analysis project Ga0075421, IMG submission 75292) | Bulk soil microbial communities from a Populus tree surrounding site in Tennessee, USA - Soil MetaG P. deltoides SBSDD5 | ecosystem: Environmental > Terrestrial > Soil > Tree plantation... | reverse complement strand
GGCGCGACCATCGTCGCCAGCTGGAAGCCGCCGTCGACGAACTGATCGGCGGTCGGCGCCGACAGGCGGATGAATTTGACGTTCCAACGCTCGAGCTGGGCCAACCGGCCTCGGGTCCCGATCTCGGTCTGCAGGAGGCGGATGTCGCGCTGGGCAAGCGCAATCCGGGTCTCGACCTCTTCGAGCTCGGCGCGCTCCGACGCGACGTTCAGGGAAACAAGATAGAATCCCAATGCGGCACCGGCGACCGCACCGGCCCACAATACAGAACCGAACCCGCGCGCACTCATTGCTTTGCCCTCCTTGGCAGGGCCCCCTTCATTTGGTCCCACGCGGGCGCATCGGTGCGGACCGCGGTACGGAGCCGGGCCGAGCGCGCGCGCGGGTTTCGGGCCAGCTCGGCCTCCGACGGGGAGACCGGCTTGGCGACTTGTTCGAAAGTCGGGGAAGGTCCCTTGGCGACCATCGGCCGATGGCGCGATCCGGAGGGCACATCACCGCTTCGAGTCTTGAGGAAGCGCTTGACGATGCGGTCTTCCAGGCTGTGGAAGGTGACCACCGCCAAGCGGCCGCCGGGACGTAGCGACCGCTCGGCGGCCCGGAGTCCCTGCTCCAGCTCGTCAAGCTCTGCGTTCAGATGGATGCGGATCGCCTGGAACGTGCGGGTAGCGGGATCGCTCTTCTGTCCCTGGCGATAACCCAATGCCTTCCGCACCACCGCCGCCAGCTCGGCCGTTCGGGTCAACGGCCTGGCAGCGACGATGGCGCGGGCAACCGCGCGGGCGCGCGGTTCCTCCCCATATTCCTTAAGGACGCGGGCAATCTCGCCCTCTTCGGCATGGTTGAGGAAATCTGCTGCGGACTCGCCCGACTGGCTCATGCGCATGTCGAGCGGACCGTCCTTCTGGAAGGAAAAGCCGCGATCCGCCTGGTCGAGCTGCATCGACGAGACGCCGATATCGAGCGCGATGCCGTCGACCGGCAGCAGGCCGCGTTCGGCGAGCACCCGGTCCATCTGGCTGAATCGCTCGTTGATCAGCATAAGCCGCGGATCAGGGACGAGTGCCGGCCCGTTCGCGATGGCGTCAGGGTCGCGATCGAAGCCGATCACTCGTCCCGCCCCCTCCCCAAGCATGGCGCGCGAGTAGCCGCCGGCCCCAAATGTGCCGTCGACATGGGTCTCGCCGGGGACGATGGTGAGACCCGCGACGACCTCTTGCAAAAGCACGGGCAGATGGGCCGCATCGTTCGTCACTGGCCGCGCTCCTCGATGCGGAAGCGGGCGATGTCCTTCATGTCGTCGGGAATATTGGCGTCGGCGAGGAACAGCTTGGGGTTCCAGATCTGGAACGTCTCGCCGACACCGATGAACAGGGCCAGATCCTCGATCTGGCCCTTCCGGCGCATCATCGGGGGCACAATGATGCGGCCTGAACTGTCGTAGGGCACTTCCTCGGTGGCGCCGAACGCCATCATCGTCCGGCGCGCATAGTCGAGCTCTGCAGCGGGGTCGGTTTCCTGCTTTTCCATTAGGCGCTCGAGCTTCTGGTGCTTCAGCGCGGCGTAGGCGGGATCGTAGGCGCTCAAGGCGGGGAAGGCGTCATGCTTGGCAAGAACGATCGTGCGGGCATCGCCGCGCCGTTCGATCACTTGGCGCAGGAAGGCGGGCACGGAGACGCGACCCTTCGCGTCCACCGCGTTCAAAGCACTGCCTTGGAACAGATGCTCTAATGCCACTGCCTACCCCTCGGCGCGGCACGACTCCCCCGTTTGCGGGTGCACGCCGTCGCGTGCGCCCGACACCTGGTTTCGACTCAAACAGGTTTGCCCCGCGCTACAGTCGATGTTGGTAACTCAACGCATCGCGGGATACAATGGATTTTGATGCCATTTCGTGGGTTTCTATGCCCTGTGGCGGATTTTCAACGCTTTTTTACGCCTTATTAGGGGTTTGTTCTCTGACTGTTCCTGGGTGACAACCCTGTGGATAAGTCTGTTGTTATTGCCCGGGACTCGTGGACCTAGCGGGATTCGAGCAGGGCCAGCTCGTCGATCAACAGGTCGAGATTGTCGGCATCGCCGCTTTCGACGTTGATGAAATCAGCGTCCGCAACGATCGTGGCGCTGCCCCGCCCAATCCGGCATCGAGCCACGACGCCATTACCCGTGATTTGGCAATGCTCGTCGCTGGTCAATTGACCGCCGGATTCTCCGGCCTTCGGCCCGACCAGGGTCAGTCCCCAATGGCGGAGCAGGCCGGTGTCGGCAAAGGCCGGCGGCGGCCGCAGCCGGTCGCCGAGAGGCCGCTCGCTCGGCCAGTCGAGTTTCGGATCTGCCAGAAGCATGACATGCCCGCCGTCCCTCACCCACTGGTCGAGCTCGACCAGCGCTGCGGCCGGCTGGGCGCGCGCATGGGCCATCAGCAGCAGCGTTTGCCCTTTTAAGCTAGGAGCGTCGGCAACGCCGATCGGCTGGACATTGTATCGCTGCTCCAGCCGCGCCAGCGCTGGCGATCCGGCGCCATTTAGTCCAAAATTTTCGCCAAAAATTATCGGCAGGCTGGTGACAAGTGCCAAGGTGGGACGGTCCGCGAGAGCCCTTGGGCCAAGTTTATTTTCATCCGGCCCGGCAATTGCCCAAGCGGCAAGGGCGGCCAGGCCTAACAGGCAAGTGACCGCGCCCGCGATTTGCCGGTTCACTGTTGCTTGGCGGGTGCCGCCTCCCCGCTCTCATTTTCTTGCGTCATGCCCGGCGCAGCGCCGATTTCCGCCAGCGGCTCGGCGGGCTCGGCGAATTCGTTCTGCACGGTCGGTGCGACCGAATCCCCGCTCGACCGGCTGATCGCCGTACCGAGCAATACCAGCAGAAAAACGAAGGCCAAGCCGGTCAGTCCAATGCGGATGCGTTGCATCCGCTCTTCCCTTTGGACGCGGTTCATGCGCACAACCTATGCGTCAGGGGCGTTATTTGCAACGAACTGCCGCTTTACGAGGCAGCCATAGATTGACAAAGGGCGACTCTATGATTCGCACCATCACCCTCATCACCATAAGCGCGCTGGCGCTGGCCGCCTGTGAACCCGAAACCATCGACGGCAACAAACGGCCCGATCCTATGGCAGACGAGTTGGCCAACGCCGCGCCGGTCGAACTGCCGCCGGCAATCGCCGCCAGCAAGACCTATCGCTGCAAGGACAACAGCCTGGTACAGATCGATTGGCTGGCGCAGGGCAAGGGCGCTTATGTCCATGGCAACGGCCAGGAGCAAACACATGTGAAGCCGGCCGAGCCGGTCGAGGGCAAGCCGGCCAGCACCGATCTTACCGCCGAGGGCGGCTATCTGCTGAAGGGCAATGCCACCGCGTCGACGGTCACCCTGACCCGCCCCGGCAAGGGCAGCCAGGCGTGCAAGGGCTGATGAGCTAGAAAAGGCCCCCGGATTTCCGGGGACCTTTTGATTCAAGCCGGTTCAGTTTCCTTCTGCTTCGAGCTGAACTGCTCCATGCGAGTCTGCATCTCGCTTTCCGAGACATCTTCAACATGGGTGGCGAGGCTCCATTGGTGGCCGAACGGGTCGGTCAGCGTGCCCATGCGATCGCCCCAGAACTGATTCTCAACCTTCCGATGTTCTTTCGCTCCGGCGCCGAGCGCTTTCTTGAACGACGTATCGACGTCCTCGACATAGAGCACGATGCTGGACGTCGGCCCGCCGCGCGAGTTGGGCCCTAGGTGTCCCATCTCGGGGAATTCGTCGGCCAGCATGACGAAGCTGTCGCCGATCTTGATTTCGGCATGGCCGATCTTCTCGCCCATCGGCAGCCGGAATTTCTCCTCGGCGCCAAAGGCCTTGGTGTAGAATTCCAGCGCACGCTTGGCATCGTCGACCACCAGATAGGGTGTGACGCTGTTATAACCTTCGGGAATTGGCTTCGGCATGAGTCTGCCTCCTTGTCCGATTCCCCCCGCGGCAGCGACTATCGGCCCGGGATATGTCGGAGGCAATTCGGCGACTCGCTGCCCCGTCTCGTTTGACAGCCGCTTGGTCGCGACCGCTGAAATCAACAGTCTGTTGCAGCAGGAATCTCAGATTGCATCAGAACTGACAAAGTAGGACAATCGCCAGTTCCTGAAAGGGGGTCAGCTTGTTCGGAATATTCGGCAAGCAATTTCAGGCTCTGGTCGATTCTGTGCTTGAGCCCGTTTGGAGTTGGGTTATCGCTCGCTCTTGGGCGTTCCGGGCATCGCTAATCCTAATTGTGTCGATCGCTGTCGGTGGATGGCAACGACCAGATCTTGTTCAAGACTTGTTTGAAAGGGCAAGATTTGCCTATCGCGTTGAAACTTCTGACAGCCAAACCATCCCGCTAAGCGAAAGAACTGAGGCGCGCCTCAGTCGAACACTCGGCCGGCTTGGGGACGTCATTGAAAATGACTTGTTGCCCGAATCCCGCCAAAACATGACGGCTTGGTCAGCGTCTCAAACGCTCGTCGCAGGGCAGAGCCTGGGCAAGGAACCGGAGGATCCCGATGCCTTGGTTGAATTCATCCGGCGAGCGCGTGTCTCTTCCTGTTTCTGTTGGACCGAACTTCCAATCGATCGGCAACACGCTCCCGGCTTACACATCTCGGGATGGGTAATTACGGCGTTGGCTGGGATGAATCGCGGGCTAGAGCCCGACGAACTCTCGAGTTTGCTGGCGCTGCAATCGACCGACGGGTCATGGACCATCTTCGCCGGAGCAGAGCCGAACAGTTGGGCCTCGACCTATGCAACGGCGTGGATGACGCTCGGGCTCCATCGCCAATTGAAGGCGGACCTCGTGACGCCGTCGCTGAAGACTCGTGTGAAGGGATCTGTCAGGCGCGGGACAGCTTGGCTGCTTCAGAAGCGCGAAAATGGACGATGGCGACCCTATCCCAATCGGGCATCCAGTATTCCTTCCAACAGCATTTCGGGCCTTGTACTTCATGTCCTTCATCAAGTCGGCGCGCCTGAACTTGTCGCGATTGACCGGCAATGGCTTCAACAATTGCCCGACGAGGTAGTCGAGGCCAGTTCGAAAGAGAGTCCATATGTCGAAGTGCCCACCAGCGCGGGGACGCAATTTGACCACTTTCAACAGCTGGAGGCACCTTGGATGCTTGCTGCCACCGCCGATGCCTACCAAGCCGGCAATGGCGTCGAAAAGCGCCGCGCGCTGACATGGGTCGAGCGGTCTTTGTCGCGAGCTTCGTTCGATAATGCCGACTCCCAGCCTGACAATTGGTGGCGCGCTGAGCTAGCGATCGGCCTTGCCCACCTCGAACGGGTAAGGCTTGGGACCGCGACTTCTCGTCGTTAGCGCTCATCTCTCCAGGTGACGGAAGTGGGCAAGGCCGCTAAGGGGCGCGCCATGACCGTCCTGACCGCTTCCCGCATTACCCCCGAAATCGTCGCCGAGCATGGCCTTAGCCCGGAAGAATATGATCGCGTCCTACACGCGCTGGGACGCGAGCCTAACCTGGTCGAGCTCGGCATTTTCTCGGTGATGTGGTCGGAGCATTGCTCCTACAAATCATCACGTCTGCACCTCAAAAAGCTGCCGACCGAGGCGCCCTGGGTGATCTGCGGTCCGGGCGAAAATGCCGGGGTGATCGACATCGGCGACGGGCCAAATGGCACAAAGCTCGCCGCCATCTTCAAGATGGAGAGCCACAACCACCCCTCCTACATCGAGCCCTATCAGGGCGCGGCGACCGGGGTCGGCGGAATCCTGCGCGATGTCTTCACCATGGGCGCGCGTCCGGTCGCCAACATGAACGCGCTGCGCTTCGGCCGGCCCGACCATCCCAAGATGCGGCACCTGATCGCCGGGGTGGTCAGTGGCATCGGCGGCTACGGCAATTGCGTCGGCGTCCCGACAGTCGGCGGCGAGGTCAATTTCGACACCGCCTATGACGGCAACATCCTGGTCAACGCGATGACCGTCGGCGTCGCCCAGGCCGACAAGATCTTCTATTCGGCCGCGACCGGGCTCGGCAATCCGATCGTCTATGTCGGCTCCAAGACCGGCCGCGACGGCATCCATGGCGCGACCATGGCATCCGCTGATTTCGACGAGAACAGCGACGAGAAGCGCCCAACCGTCCAGGTTGGCGACCCCTTCACCGAGAAGCTGCTGATCGAGGCCTGCCTCGAGCTGATGGCGACCGACGCGATCGTCGCCATCCAGGACATGGGCGCGGCGGGTCTGACTTCATCCAGCGTCGAAATGGCGTCCAAGGGCGGCGCCGGCATCCGGCTCGACATGAACAAGGTGCCGTGCCGCGAAGAGGGCATGACACCCTATGAGATGATGCTGTCGGAATCCCAGGAGCGGATGCTGATGGTGCTGAAGCCCGGCCGCGAAACTGAGGCCGAGGCGATATTCCGCAAATGGGAGCTGGACTTCGCAGTGATCGGCCAGGTGACCGACACCGGTCGCATGCAGCTCGAATGGAACGGCGAGACGGTGTGCGACATCCCGCTCGGCCCGCTGGCCGATGAGGCGCCGGAATATGACCGGCCGCACCTGTCGCGCGAAGACTATAAGGCCTGGGCCCAGGTTAGGCCGCTCGATGACATCCCCGAGAGCACCGATATCGCGGCGGACCTCCTAAAGCTGATGGCCTCCCCCAACCTCGCCTCTCGCCGCTGGATCTGGGAGCAGTATGACAGCCAGGTCGGCGCAGACACGGTGCAGAGGCCGGGCGGCGACGCCGCGGTGGTCCGCGTCCACGGGACGAACAAGGCGCTGGCGATCGCCACCGACTGTACACCGCGCTACTGCTATGCCGACCCCTATGAGGGCGGGAAGCAGGCGATCGCCGAGGCCTACCGCAACCTTTGCGCGGTCGGCGCCCGGCCGCTGGCAGTGACCAACTGCTTGAACTTCGGCAACCCGCAGCGGCCCGAAATCATGGCCCAGTTCGTCGGCTGTCTCGAAGGCATGGGCGAAGCCTGCCGCGCGCTCGACTTCCCAATCGTGAGCGGCAACGTCTCCCTCTACAACGAAAGCAAGGCCACCGGCGGCGGTTCTGCAATCCTGCCCACGCCGGCGATCGGCGGTGTCGGCTTGCTCGAGGATTGGGAGAAGTCAGCTTCAATCGCATTCAAGGCTGAAGGTGAACATCTCATCCTGATCGGTCATTCGGACAGTTATGTTGGCCAGTCACTATGGCTCGACGTCTGTCACGGCCGCCGCAACGGCGCCCCACCGCCGGTCGACCTTGCCACCGAGAAGCGCGCAGGCGAATGCATCCGCCGCCTGATCGAAGCGGGGCATGTCACGGCGGTCCACGATTGCTCGGACGGTGGTGCCGCGGTTGCCGTCGCCGAAATGGCGCTTGCCGGCAACATGGGAATGACGATGACAGTCGTCGAGCAAATCCCCAATCCGGGCGCCATATTGTTCGGCGAGGACCAGGGCCGCTACGTCGTCACCACCCCCGACCCCGACACGGTTCGCGGGCTGGCCAATGCCGCCAACCTCTTCGCGGTGCCAATTGGCGCGACCGGCGGAGATGCGCTGACTTTCGATCTCGTCGGCCGTGGGGGCCCCCAGTCTGTTTCCATCGCTGACCTTCGCGCCGCCCATGAGGGCTTCTTCCCCGCGCTAATGCAGGGCGAACTTTAGGGAACTCGACGTTTGCCTAACCATGCGGGAAATAGATGCGATGGCGGGTGCCGCCGTCTCCCGTCTCCAGCTCGTAGCGGGCATCAAGCTGCTTGGTGAATGTGTCGACCAGTCGAGTACCAAGGCCGGTACCTCGGGTTCGGGCGCTGCGCTTCATCCCGATACCGTCATCGGCAACCTCGAGCAGCAATCCTTCAGCAGTTTTCCTAAGCGATACTTGAATTTCGCCCCGGCGGCCGTCGGGGAAAGCATGTTTCAGCGCATTGGTCACCAGTTCGTTCATGATGATCGAGAGCCAGGTGGTTTCGTCGGCGCCAAGGTTGATGTCCTCAAAGTCGCAGTGAAGCGACACACCCGGCCGGGACAGGCCCTGATTCAGTTCTGCGCATAGTTCACCAAGGTGCTGGCCGATCCGGACCTGCTCCAGACTGTCGCTGCTGACCGCCAGCTGCTTTGCGGCCATGGCGATCGCGCGGATGCGGTCGGCGACCTGCTCCAGCGCTTGCCTGACTGGCGCGTCCGCGCGCCTGGCCTGTGCCAGGACCAGCGCCAGCACCGTCTGGTAGTTGTTGGTCGTGCGGTGGTCGATCTCCGCCAGGGCCTGGTGGATTAGGTCCACTTGTTCTTCGCGTCTCGACCAGGCCCGGTCAATCTCGCGCTGGTAGAGCCAGATGATGACGATCGCGACCAATTGGGCGGCGGTTGAGATCGATAGCCCGCCGACTAGCTGGGCTTTCTGCACAGCTTTACTGGCCGGATCGACGATCAGGGTCCAGGCGAGCCACTGGCCGACGATAACCGCCAAAACGCCGCTTCGCCAACCCGCGAGGACGGTGGCCCCAACCGCCGCGACGAACACGAAGGCATAGGGTGCACGATCGCCCGTCCACGGGATGAGACCCATCCGCGCCAGGGTCAACACGACCGGCATGGCCATGCCGGTCGCAATCTCTATCACCAACGGCGGTACCCGGTCGGCGAACCGCTCGGGTAGCCGGGAACGCAGGATCCTTTTCACGGCCGAACCCCCACAAACGCCCAACAACACAAATTCGGCGACCGCTGGCGATTAATTCCCATGTTTAAGACGGAATCGCAATGATTTGGCGAAAGCATGGTCAACGCGCATTAACCAATGCCAACTTGATTGTTGCGCCATGGTCCTTACAAGCCGACGCGGGTGGGGTGCATCGCAGCGGTTGTTTCCGCCTGCCCGAGTTGAGGATCGCTTATTGTCCGATCTACTGAGTCTGACCGAAGAGCAGCGTATCCAGCTCCTCGTCAGCGCCGTCACCGACTATGCAATCTACATGCTCGAACCCGATGGGCGGGTGGCGACGTGGAACCCGGGTGCCGAGCGGTTCAAGGGCTATAAGGCCGAAGAGATCATCGGCCAGCATTTCTCGCGCTTTTTCACGCCCGAAGACATTGCCGCGGATCTGCCGGACCGCGCGCTTCGGACGGCAGAGCGCGAAGGGCGGTTCGAGGCCGAGGGGTGGCGATTGCGCAAGGATGGCGAGCGCTTCTGGGTCCATGCAATCATCGATCCCATCCAGTCGCCCGAGGGCGAGCTATTGGGCTATGCCAAGATCACCCGCGATATTACCGCCAGGAAGAAGGCCCAGGATGAGCTGGAGGCAGCCCGCGAGGCGCTGACCCAGTCGCAGAAACTGCAGGCGCTGGGGGAATTGACCGGGGGAATCGCCCACGACTTCAACAATCTGATGACGGTCATTGGCGGGGCGAGCGATTTCCTGCTCAGGCATCCCGACCTGTCGGTGGCCAAGCAGCATCGCTATCTGGCATCGATCGCCGACACCGCAAAGCGGGCGACCGACCTGATCAGTCATCTCCTGGCGTTCGGTCGCCGCCAGTCAATTCATCCGATCGTCGTCGATCTCAACGTCAGGCTCGACGCCTTCGTCGAGATGATCGGACGCACGCTCGGATCGCAGGTCAGGGTAGAGCTGGACCTCCAGGCCAGGGATGCAAGAGTGAAGGTCGACCCGACGCAGCTGGAAATGGCGCTGCTCAATGCCGCCGTAAATGCCAGGGACGCCATGCCCGGCGGGGGAAAACTCAAACTGTCCACCTACGATTGCGAACTCGAGGGACGGCACGCGGTCTGCATCGGAATCGCTGACGAGGGGTCGGGCATTCCGCAAGATGTGATGAACCGGGTGTTTGAGCCCTTTTTCACGACCAAGGAAGTGGGCAAGGGGACGGGTCTCGGCCTGTCGCAGATCCATGGGTTTGCCCTGCAGGCTGGCGGCCATGCCGAGATTGAATCGCGCGAAGGAGAAGGCACTAGGCTGCGGATTATCCTGCCGGGCACCGCCGAGCCCCTTCCTGAGCCAAGCCGGGAGGAAGGCGCCGCTCAGCTTCCCAGCGGCCTCACGGTGCTGTTGGTCGAGGACAATGTCCAGGTGCGCGACTTCGCGGCGGAGCTGCTGGAAGACCTGCAGTGCGAAGTGGTCACGGCCAACGATGCGACCGAGGCGCTGGTAGCGCTGCGGGCGCAAGACTTCGACGTCGTCTTTTCAGACGTGATCATGCCCGGCATGAGCGGCCTGGAGCTGGCGGAGCGTCTCGCCGAGTTGCGCCCGGAGCTCCCGGTCCTCCTTGCGACCGGCTTCAGCGAAAATATCTCGCGTGCCGTCGCCATGCGCTTTGCTGTCGTTTCCAAACCATATGATGTCACCTCGCTTGCGCGGGGCCTGGCCGAGGTCACCACCCGGCAGCACGAGCGCGCGGATAGCTGACGCCCTTGCGCGACGCGGCCCGCCAACGCAGGTTGCGACCTGACACAAATAAGGGACAATCATGACCGACGAACCAGGCGCAGAAACTGCTCAATCCGCTCCCGCCTGGTACTGGCTGGTTGCGGTTGCCGCTCTGCTCTTCGAAGGCGCCGGCGCCGTTCTGTTCGTCAATAGCCTGACAATCGATCCGGCCACGCTGCCGCTCGATCAACGTGTCGTCTACAACTCTACGCCGCAGTGGATGACAATTGCCTGGGCAATCGCGATTGGCGCGGGATTATTGGGCGCTATCAGCCTGCTGCTGAGGCGCCGCTTTGCCGAGCCTCTGCTACTGGTTTCGCTGCTCGCCGTTGCGGCGCAATTTGCCGGACTGTTCCTGATCAAACAGCTGCGTGAAATCACGCCTGAGGATCATCTGATCGTCCCAATCGTCATCCTGCTGTTTGCCTACGCTTTTTGGCAGACTTCGAAGCTGGCCCGGCGCAAGGGCTGGCTGGGCTAGAAAGGGTCCGGGCGCGCCAGGGGGCGTAGAGCGCGCCCGGTAGAGGGGAGTCAGCGAGGCTTCTTCGCGGCCTTTTTCTTGGCAGTCTTGTCCTTGCTCACAGAGGTGTCCGTCGTGGCCATCGCTTCCGGCGCAAGCGGATCATCCTTGGCGGCGGGCGTCGCGGGCGTGGCAGGCGTCGCGGCCGTATCCGCCTGAGGATCGGCCGGTGTTGCCGGCGTGGCAGGGTCGGCCGGCGTCGCGGCGTTTTCGGATGCCGGCTGGCTGGCAGGCTCTTGCGCCACCAGCACCGCGCTGGTGCTGAGCGCCAGCGACGCCGCCGCAAAGGTGAGAAACATGGTCGGCTTGTGCATTTCATTCTCCAAGTCGGGGAAACGGACAGGCATCGCCCGCCCGCTGGAACGGCCTACGAAGAAGGGCGCGTTAATTTCCCGGGTTGTCGGCGGGGCGTTGGTCTGCCGGGGTTGACGGACCCGGCACGGATCAGGACGAGGGAAGCAAGGGACTTGGTTTCCGCTTTTCGTCAAAATTACCCCAGGCGCCGCCGCAAACCGCGGCAAGATCCGTCGAGCGGCTTGTTGCGATCGCGTCGCGGAGCATGGCGGCGACCCTCTCGTTCCGCCGGAGGTCGTGACGGAGCCCGGGGACCGATTCCAGGTGGGGGATTTTCGCCAGGAGCCTCACCGCGGTTTCCAAATCGCTCAGGGCAGCGGACAGGTTTCCGACGCTGGCATAGGCGCATGCACGGCGTTCGTAGGCCGAAGCATAATCCGGCTGCGCCCTCATGCCGGCCGTCAGGTCGGCGATCGCTTCGTCAAATCGGCCGAGACTATTGAGGCTCCATCCGCGGTGATAGTGGAAGCGCATTCCGTCCGCCCCGGGCTCGCCAGCGAGTCCGTTGATGAGATCCAGGGAAGCCTCGACATTGCCGATCTGGCGCTCGAGCATCGCGAGGCGAAGTGTCGCTCGAAATTTCTCGTCCGGCCATCGCTTGAGGATGTCCTGATAAGCCGAGCGGGCCTCGTCATAGGAACCCAGCACCTGGAGTGACCAGCCGATCCCCAACGCAACCTCGACATCGTTCGGTGCCAGCATCGCAAGTCTTCGATAATCAGCGAGCGCCGCGACCATTGCGCGATCCGCCGGATCGCTGTCGGGGACCTCATTGCCCCCGATCGAGTCATAGGCACGCGCACGGGTCCCCAAGGCCAATACTTCGAGCGACGGATCGAGCTTCGATCCGGCTAGCGCGCGATCGATCTGGCCGATCGCGTCACGTGGGGCGGCCGATGTCGACAAGGCCAGGGCCAGGCCAACCTGACCTTCCGCCGTTCGCGGGCTGAACTTACTGGCATCACAGGTGCGCTCCGTTTGGACCCGAGCTTCGTCAAGTTCGACCGAGCAGACCGGATAAATGAACTTCTTGCTCGCGGCATCGAAATGGGCGGCGGACGGGTCGTATTGGACCTTGATGGCTAGACCGGCGGCATTCGCGCTCCGCAGCAGTTGCCACAGGGCGTCGGAATGCGCCTTGTATTTCGGCTCCAGCAAGAACCGTTTTCCTTCATCCCAGGTTTCGAACCAGTTGCCGCCATCGGCCTGCGGCTGTGCGGCATGCACGTTGCCGTACGAGGTGAATTCGGCCGGACTCTCGGCGACGGCACTTGCAGCCGACAATCCCAGCAGTCCGGCCGCCATTGCACCCACCAAACAAGAACGAACCGCCATAGATCCTCCCCCAACTCGGCCCGCGACGCTAGCGGCCTCATGACCTCGGTCAAGCGGGGCTGGTTGCGGCACTGCACAATCGCTAGAAGGTGCAGCCATGTCGACCTTCACCATCGATACGGCGACCAGCCGCGCGACCCCGACGCCGGTTCCCGGCAAGCGCATGACCGTCCCCGCCATCCGCGGCCGCAAGAAGGCCGAAGGGAAGAGCTTCAAGACCGAGCAGCCGCTGGTCATGCTGACCGCCTACACGATGCGGATGGCGCAATTGCTCGACCCGCATTGCGAGATGCTGCTGATCGGCGACAGCCTGGGCCAGGTGATTTACGGCCTGCCTTCCACCGTGCCGGTCACGTTGGAGATGATGTGCGCCCACGGCGCGGCGGTGGTGCGCGGCAGCTGGCACGCGCTAGTCGCGGTCGATATGCCGTTCGGAAGTTATGAGGGGTCGCCGGAACAGGCGTTCGCATCCGCCGCGCGGATCATGAAGGAAACCGGCTGTGCAGCGGTCAAGCTGGAGGGCGGCGAGGCGATGGCCGAAACCATCGATTTCCTGACCCACCGCGGCATTCCGGTGATCGGCCACGTCGGCCTCACCCCGCAGGCGGTCAATGTGCTGGGTGGCTATGGCGCGCGGGGCAAGAGTGCAGACGAAGCCAAGAAGATCCTGGCCGACGCCAAGGCAGTGTCCGATGCCGGCGCTTTTTGCATCGTGGTCGAGGGCGTCATGGAACAGATCGCCGAGCAGGTCACCGAGACGGTTCCGGTCCCGATCATCGGCATCGGCGCCTCGCCCAAATGCGACGGCCAGGTCCTGGTCACCGAGGATATGCTCGGCCTGTTCGAACGCACCCCGCGGTTCGTGAAGCGCTACGCCGACCTCGCCAGCGAGATCGGCGAAGCGGTCGGCAAATATGCCGACGAGGTCCGCACCCGCGCCTTCCCGACAGCGGAACAGACTTACCGGCCAAAGGGGTAGGAAGGGAAGCAGCAGCTAGGCAGCGATGCGACTTGGTAACGCCTTCTTGCTGGTCGTGGCAGCGCAGGCTGGCCACTCCTTCGAGGAATATCTATTTCGCTTGTACGACGAGTTGCCCGTTCCGCGCATGCTCAGCGACTTAGTCTCTTCAGATCGTGCCGAAGGATTCTTGTATATCAGTCTCGCGCTAACCGGTTTTGGCCTCTGGTGCTGGGCGGGCCCAATTCGAAGGGAATGGCCATCAAAGCGAATTTTCGCTTGGGGATGGGCATTGGTGGGAATGGCGAACGGAGCCGGCCACATTATGCTTGCCGTTGGGACCGGGGGCTATTTCCCAGGCGTGATGACGGCACCATTGCTCCTCGTCACATCCGCTGTGCTGATGGCGAACCTCCGGAAGCCGTGACCCCTTTGCCTTTCCCGCCCGCCGCGCTAGACGGCTTCCCGCCAGCTTCTGTTCATTCGGGGTGGGGAAGGAAGCGGCCCACGATCCCCACGTTTTTGATTGAGGACCCCTTTGGCGCTTCCCAACGATCCGGCCGAAACTTTCGTCCGCGAAGTCGATGAAAATCTCCGTCGCGACCAGCTGCGCGACATGGCCAAGACCTATGGCAAGTGGATTGTCGCCGCGATCATCCTGTTCCTCGCGGCGGCGGGCGGCTACCTCTATTGGCAAAGCCGGCAGCAGCAGCAGGCATCTGACGAGAGCGAGGTGATGTCGGCGGCGCTCGACAAGTCCGAGTCCGGCAATGTGAAGGGCGCCGTTGCCGACCTGACGCCGATCAGCGATTCCTCCAGCGACGTCAATGCTGCCAGTGCCAAGCTGGCGCGCGCGGCGCTCGCCCTGCGCCAGAACGATCGCAAGACGGCCATCGACATCTACCGCGAAATGGCGGGCGACGACGGCCTGCCGCAGCCCTATCGCGATGTCGCAACCGTCCGCGGCACGATGACCGAATATGACAGCCTGAAGCCTGACGAGGTGATTGCTCGCCTGTCGCCGCTGGCGGAGCCGGGCAAGCCCTTTTTCGGCAGCGCCGGCGAGCTGGTCGCCATGGCCATGCTCGCCAAGGGCGATCGCGCCGGCGCCGGCCAGCTGTTCGCCAAGATTGCTGCGGACCCTCAGGTCCCGCAGACCATCCGCGCCCGCGCGGTCCAGATCGCCGGTTCGCTCGGGGTTGACGCTACCGCGTCGCTGCCCGGCATGCCCGGTGCCATTCCTGCTCAGTAGGACATGACAAATATGCGTCACGTTTCACGCGTTTCCCTTCTTCTCCTGTCGGCTTCGCTGCTTGCCAGCTGCGGCGGCGGCGGTCCGCTCGGCGTGTTCAAGAAGAAGGACAAGATCACCGTCCCCGGCGAGCGCGTCGCCGTCCTGGTCAATGAGGCCGACATCGAAATCGATCCCGCCACCGCGGCCGAGCAGATGAGCCTTCCCGCCGCCGTCACCAACGAGGCCTGGGCGCAGTCCGGTGGCAACGCCAACAAGTCGGTCGGGCACGTCTCGCTCGGAACGTCGCTTGGCGTCGCCTGGACCGCCTCGATCGGCAAGGGCAGCGACAAGGACGGCCGGTTGGGCGGCGGTCCGGTCATTGCCGACGGCAAGGTGTTCACCATCGATACTGCCGGCACGGTGCGTGCATTCGACGCCCGCAATGGAAGCCAGGTCTGGTCGGCCCGGTTTGGCGAGGTCGGCGACAATGCCGCGTCGATCTATGGCGGCGGCGTCGCCTATGACGCGGGCCGGGTCTATGCGACCAATGGCCTTGGCTATGTTGCTGCGTTGAATGCTGCAGACGGCGCCGCCGTGTGGACGGTCAAGCCGGCCGGGCCGCTTCGCGGCGAACCTTCGGTCGCCGGCGACGCGGTCTATGTCATGAGCCAGGACAACCAGATTTACTCGCTCAAGGCGGCGGACGGCTCGACCAACTGGTCCAATGCGGCCGCGCTGGAAATTGCCGGCGTATTTGGATCGGCCGCCCCGGCGATCGGCCAGGGCACCGTCGTGGCGGGCTTTTCGAGCGGCGAACTCAATGCCTATCGCTACGAGAACGGACGCATGGTGTGGCAGGACGCACTGTCGCGCACGACCATGTCGACCAGCGTCGCTTCGCTATCCGACATCGACGCCGATCCCGTCATCGACAGCGGCACCGTATACGCTGTCGGTCAGGGCGGGCGGATGGTCGCGCTCGACCTGTTCTCGGGCCAGCGGGTATGGGAACTGAACTTCGGCGGCATTTCGACGCCATGGCTCGCCGGCGACTGGGTCTTCGCGGTCAATGACAAGGCGCAGCTGGTGGCGATTGCCCGCCGGACCGGCAAGATCCGCTGGATCAATCAGCTGCCGCGCTATCGCGACCAAAAGGACCGTAAGGGGCCGATCAGCTATGTCGGGCCAGTGCTGGCCGGCGATCGCCTCATCGTCGCCGGATCGAACGGCGCACTGATCAATGTCGATCCAATCAGCGGCAGCTTCCAGAGCCAGGTTAAGCTGGAGGACGGCGTCAGCTTTCAGCCGGTGGTGGCCAACAGCACCCTCTACTTGCTGACCGACAGCGGCAGGCTGGTCGCTTACCGGTAGGAGTTCCCCCGCGGAGGCGGGGGCCCAGACCGCGAAGCGCTGACGGAGGGGCCCCTCCACCTCCTCCGGCGGTCCATCAGCCGTTTCGGCATGCTGAGGGCATGCCGGCTTGCGGCTGATCCCTCGAAATCGAGGGGAGGAGATTGACCGCGCCTCGCCGAACCGGCAGGGGCAGCGCCATGCCCCTTCCCACCGTCGCCATCGTCGGCCGCCCCAACGTCGGCAAATCGACGCTGTTCAACCGCCTGGTCGGCAAGCGCGTCGCGCTGGTGGACGACCGGCCGGGCGTCACTCGCGACCGGCGCGAAGGCGAAGGGCGGCTGTTCGACCTGACCTTCCGCGTCATGGACACCGCCGGGTTCGAAGATCAGGACCCGCAGTCGCTTCCCGGCCGGATGCGCGCCCAGACCGAGGCCGCCGTGCGCGAGTCCGATGTTGCCCTGTTCCTGATTGATGCGCGCGAAGGGCTGACCCCGCTGGATGAGGAAATCGCCCGCTGGCTGCGCAGTCATGCCACACCTGTCGTGGTTGCGGCCAACAAGGCGGAAGGGCGCGCCGGGGAAGCGGGTCTGCTCGAGGCCTATGCGCTCGGCCTGGGCGAGCCGATCGCGATCAGCGCCGAACATGGCGAGGGTCTGGCCGATCTGTTCGAAATGGTCCGCCCGCACGTCGAGCATGAGCATTTTGAGACCGAGGCCGAGGAAGCCGAGCATGGCGAAGGGCCGCTCAAGCTGGCGGTCGTCGGCCGCCCCAACGCCGGCAAGTCGACCCTGGTCAACAAGATGCTGGGCGAGGAACGGATGATCACCGGCCCCGAGGCCGGGATCACCCGCGACAGCATTAGCATGAACTGGGAATGGAACGGCCGGCCTGTCCAGCTGGTCGACACCGCGGGCCTGCGCAAGCGGGCCAAGGTCGAGGACAAGCTGGAGAAGCTATCGGCGTTCGATACAAAGCGGGCAATCGATTATGCCGAGGTCGTCGTGCTGCTGCTCGACGCTACTCGCGGGCTGGAATCCCAAGACCTGCGCATTGCCGACCAAGTCCTGGAAGAAGGCCGGGCACTGGTGATTGCCCTCAACAAGTGGGACGTGGCCGACAATGCCTCGTCGCTGTTCAACGGGGTCAAGGCGGCTCTGGAGGAAGGCCTCAGCCAGCTGAAGGGCGTGCCGGTGCTGACCGTGTCGGGCAAGACCGGCAAGGGCATCGACCAGTTGCTGGGCGCCGCGTTCGAAGTGCGCGATCGCTGGTCGCGGCGCGTGTCGACCGGCGAGCTCAACCGCTGGTTCGAACGCGCCGTCGAGGCCAATCCGCCGCCCGCGCCGGGGGGCAAGCGGATCAAGCTTCGCTACATCACGCAGGTGAAGAGCCGGCCGCCGAGCTTTGTCGTGTTCGGGACGCGGGTCGATCAGCTGCCGACCAGCTACCAGCGCTACCTTCTGAATTCGATGCGGCGTGACCTGGATTTGGGCCCGGTGCCGCTGCGCCTGACCATGCGGGCGCCGAAGAACCCGTTTCATAACAAGGGTTAGTTCGGAAAATAACCGGTCCTTTACCCTTTCGGGGTTAGGCATTGCTGGTGGGACCGCGCCCGGACCAGGGGCGCTTGGGAGCATGAGATCAGGTGGAAGACGGCTCGGACATCATTGACTGGGTGCATTTCGAGAAGAGCCGGGCCGAGCTTGGGCCGGGCTTCATTCGCATCCTGAGCTATTTTCGCGAAGACGGCGCGAAAAGCGTCTACGCGATCGAACAAGCCATGCACGAGCACAACACGGTCGCGCTGGTCATCCCATCCCATACGCTGAAGGGCGAATCGCGCCAGTTCGGCGCCGAGCCACTGGCGGCCGTGGCCGAAAAAATTGAGCAAACCGCCCGCTTCTGCATCGAGACGCACCGTTTTCCCGACGAGCTGATCCCTGATGTGGTCGAGCTGCGCCGGCTGTGGAGCCGGACCATCGAGCTATTCGACAAGGCGACCAACCCGCTGCAGAGCCGCGCCGTCGCACCCGGTGGCTTCGGCAAGAAAGCCGCCAACCAGGGCTTCGGGCGGATTTAAGCCGCGGCCGGCAAGGCCTTCCGCATTGGCTGAAGCGATCCACGCGCCAGGCTGCGCCACAGCCATTCAAGCGGACCATATTCGAACCGTTCCAGCCACGGCTTCGACCAGGCCAGCATGACGCCCCACATCGCGATGACGACCAGCCACAGCTGAGCGCGGGTCAGTTCGCCGAAGAAGCCCAGGCCCCAGCCATAAAAGACGCCGGTCATCATGATCGAGGTGCCGAGATAGTTGGTGAAGGCTGCGCGGCCGGCCGCGGCGATCCGCTGCGTCAGCGCACCGCCCTTGCGCGTGAGCAGGATGACCAGCGCGGCCACCGCGGCGATCATGAACGGCCGGATCACGACCGTTGCGGCCATCGAATAGGTGATGAGTGCGAGCGGGGCAAAATTATCGCGGAAGATCAACCAGATGAGCAGCAAGTAGAAGGGCAGCGAAATGGCATAGCCGCGAATGGCGGCTCGCCGATACTCGGCATCCGTCCACTGGCCGGTGAGATAGCCCGACTTGAGCGCGGCCATGCCGAACAGCATGTAGGCCAGCGTTTCCGGCCCGAACATGATGCTGAACATGACCGGTTCGAACGTATGGTTGGTCAACTGGTCTTGGGCGACACCGGACCAGGGGCCGAGCATCAATCCCAACTGCCGGCTGATCTCGGCCGGGGCCGGCACCCGCACCCACTCGGTCAACTCATTCCATTGGCGCATCACCTCGGGGCTGACGCCCGGCTGGGCAACTTGTGGCGCCAGGTCGCGCACCTGCCCCGCCAGGCCGCCCATCATCAGGAACTCGAGCAGTACCAGCGCGATGCCGATGAGGATCAGGGTGCGGGGCCCCTTCCCGCGAAACAAGAAGGCGACCATGCCGATCGTCGCATAACCGAACAAAATGTCGCCGAACCAGATCAAGTAAAAATGGATCGCGCCGAACAGGAGCAGCACCAGCATCCGGCGGTAATGAACGGCCGCGCCGTTCTCGCCCTTGGCCTCCGCGCGCTGGATGACCAGCAGCATGCTGGCCCCGAACAGGAAGGAGAACAGCCCACGCATCTTGCCGTCGATCAGGACGAAATTGAATGCATAGACGGCGAAATCGACTGGCGTCTCGCTGCCATAGGCGAGTGGATTGATATAGGCCGCCACGGGCATGGCGAAGGCGACGATGTTCATCGCCAAAATGCCCATCACGGCAACGCCGCGCACAATGTCCAGTGTTGGAATGCGATCGGTGGATGTCGTGGCCATCTATGCCCCCCGGTTTGATCTCAACATATCGTCATTCCCGCGAAAGCGGGAACCTAGATTCTTTCCTTTACTGGGTCCCCGCTTCCGCGGGGATGACGAGTAGAGCTACTCCTCCGCCGCCTCACTCTGCAGCTGGACATAGTTCTGCAGGCCCATGCGCGCGATCATGTCGAACTGGGTTTCCAGCGTGTCGACATGCTGTTCCTCATTCTCGAGAATCTCGCTGAACAGGTCGCGGCTGACATAGTCCTGGACCTTTTCGCAATGGGCGATCGCGCCTTTCAATTGAACCAGCGCCTCCATTTCCAGCGCCAGGTCGCACTTCAACATTTCCTCGACGCTTTCTCCAATCCTGAGCTTACCCAGCATCTGGAAGTTTGGCAGCGCGTCCAGGAACAGGATCCGCTCGGCCAGCTTGTCGGCATGCTTCATCTCGTCGATCGATTCATGCCGCTCGAACTCGGCGAGCTTGTGGACACCCCAATTGTCGAGCATCCGGTAATGCAACCAATATTGGTTGACCGCGGTCAGCTCATTCTTGAGCGCTTCGTTGAGGAGCTGAATGACCTTCTTGTCGCCCTTCATCGCGGCCTCCTTTCGGACAGCCGGCATCTACGCCTGCAAATC
>Ga0075421_100003008_pt1 | contig 20146 bp, 20 predicted proteins | sample SoiMetdeltSBSDD5_FD_75292 | JGI IMG/M metagenome (GOLD analysis project Ga0075421, IMG submission 75292) | Bulk soil microbial communities from a Populus tree surrounding site in Tennessee, USA - Soil MetaG P. deltoides SBSDD5 | ecosystem: Environmental > Terrestrial > Soil > Tree plantation... | reverse complement strand
TCGCTTCCTCGATGAGCGCGTCGCTGCCCGCGCTCGAGAGCGCCGTCAGCACGCGTCCCTGCCGGCGCACCCGTACGACACCGGACGCGCGGAAGGCGATTTCGGGGGCCTCGCCGGCGAACACCAGCTGTACGCGGCGATACTGTGCGCGCAGGTCCTCGAGTTCACCGGCGATCACGGTCCGTCCCGCGTCGATGATCGCGATGTGATCGGCAATCTGATCGACGTCGGCGAGATGGTGCGACGAGAAGAACACCGTGAGGTTCTCCGTCGAGACATGTGTGACGAGCGCCTGCAGGACCTCTTCACGCGCCGCGGGATCGAGGCCAGAGGTCGGCTCGTCGAGGACGAGCAGCTCGACGCCGCGGCACAGCGCCAGCAGCAGCGAGAGCTTGGTGCGCATGCCGAGCGACAGTCCCTTGATCCCCTGGTGCGGCGGCAGTCCGAACGACTGTAGATAGCGCTTCTCCAGATCGCGGCGCCAGTTTGGGTAGAACGCGGCGGTGAAGCGAATGATCTCGCCCACGGTCATGTACTCGTACAAAGCCTTGTTCTCGTCCACGAAGCCGGTGCGCGTGCGAATCTGCACGCTGGCGGCGGGATCAGCAGCGGCCAGACCGAACACGCACGCCCGGCCCGAGGTCGGGCGCGCCATGCCGAGCAGCAGCTTGATCGTGGTGGTCTTGCCGGCGCCGTTGCGGCCGAGAAATCCGAAGATGGATCCGGCTGGCACCCGGAGGTTCACGCCACGCAGCGCGTCGGCGGCCTCGAACCGCTTCTTCAGATCCACCGTTTCGATTGCCGGTGCCTCAGACACCGCGTCCTCCTGTTTTGCTCAGCCCGGCCAGCTCCGCTTCGAACAACCGCCTGATCTCCTCGTCGCTCAGCCCGCGGTCGCGCAGCCGTTCGACCGCTGCGGCGACGATCGGTTGCGCGGTCCGCAGGGTGTCGGTCGCCTTCTTGCTCCTGGCCGCCTGGCCCGAGACGAACGCGCCGGCGCCATGCCGCAGCTCGATCACGCCTTCGTGTTCGAGCTCGCGATACGCCTTGGCGACGGTGTTCGGGTTGATCACCAGTTCCTCCGCCAGCGGCCGGATGCCCGGCAGCTGTTCGCCCGGCCTGAGCGCCCCGGTTTCGATGGCGTGTTTCACCTGCTCCATCAGCTGGAGGTAGATGGGCACGCCGAGCGAGGGATTCGGCCGGAAGATCATCGCAGTGATACGGTCACTGTGCTACTGAACTAGTACAGTAAGACTGTGAACGAAAGTGCCGCGGACTGTCAAGAGGAAAAGATCGGCGGCCGGTTCGTCGCTATAATCCGGCCATGCCGTTCGACTCACGCTCACGGCACCCCGAGCAACGTCGAGGGGTGAAATACGTTGTTCTTGGCGCCGCATTGGCGTTGGCGCTCTCTGCGGCGATGCCGGCCGACGCACAGTGGCTGACGACGAAGACGCCGGGGATTCCGCGCACCAGGGACGGCAAGCCGGATCTCAAAGCCCCGGTCCCGAAACTGGCGAACGGCAAACCCGATCTCTCAGGGATCTGGCGCGCCGAAGCCTTTGCCTATGCGCTCGACGTCACCACCGACTTCAAGCCGGGCGACATGCTGCCGTGGGCCGAGGCGCTGGCGAAGGAGCGCGGGGCACGATTCAGTACCGACCATCCGTTGTTTCGATGCATGCCGGAGATCGGCGCAACCTACGCCCTAACGGGACCGTTCAAACTGATCCAGAACGCCAGCACCCTGGCGATGTTGCCGGAAGGCGGCCCGTATCGACAGATCCTGATCGATGGCCGCGCGCTGCCCGACGATCCCCAGCCGACGTGGATGGGTTACTCGGTCGGCCGCTGGGAGGGCAACACGCTGGTGATCGAAAGCGGCGGCTTCAACGATCGCACCTGGCTCGATCTTGCCGGGCATCCACACACCGAGGCGCTGCGCACCACCGAGCGATTCACGCGCAAAGACTTCGGGCACATGGAGATTCAGATCACGTACAGCGATCCAAAGGCCTATGCGCGCCCATGGACCATCACGGTGCAGGCGGACCTGATGAGTGACACCGAGCTGCTCGAGAGCGTCTGCAACGAAAACGACAAGTCGTCCCGACAGCACTTCGTCATCACCGACGACGACCGGCGAAAAGGGCAGGCGGAGTTCGTCGTCCCGGCTGACGTGCTGGCGAGCTACGCGGGCGCCTACAACATGATGATCGCCGGCAAGGCGATTCCCGCGTCCGTCGTTTTTGAAAACGGCCGGCTGTTCGTCGCGCCGCCAGGGGCGGGGAGGATCGCCCTCGTCGCGCAATCGGAGACCACGTTCTCGGGCTATGGCGCTCCGGTGGTCTTCCGCAAGGATGCGAGCGGCGCGGTGACGGGCTTCGTCATCCACACCGTCGAAGGGGATCAGGAGTTCGAGCGCAAGCGCTGACCAACGAACGCACTAGCCTGGCGCGCCGGCCTTGATGGTCTCCAGGCCATGGCCCTGCGGGCTCGTCTCGCGCGCCCGAAGCGCATAGGCGAACACGAATCCGAACAGGCTCAGGAACAGAAACATCCACAACATCGGGGTGTAGCCGCCAGGATTCGTGTCGCTGGCGCCGAACGCGTCGTTCAGTCGTCCGGCGACTTCATTGATCACGGTCAATCCGATCTGCTGCACCATCGTCATCAGCCCGTAGGCGGTGCCGAGGCGTTGCGGTTCGACCAGATACGGCACCGCCGGCCAGATGATCGCCGGGACCAGCGAAAACGCCACGCCGATCATCACCGTCGACACCCAGAGATTGGTGTTCGTGAAGGCGAGGATTGGAAACGCTGCCGCCAGAAGAAAGCAACCCAGCGCCATGAACGCCGCACGCCGGCCGATGCGGTCGGCCATCAGGCCAAAGAGGGGAGTCGCGACAATGGCGGCGAGAAATACATAGCCGTTCAGCGCGCCTGCTTCCTGCAGCGTCACGCCATGCGCGTGCTGGAAATACTTGATTGCGAACGTGCTGCGGAAAGGAAAGATGACCGAGTAGAAGGTCACACAGAGACCGATGACGTACCAGAACGATCGATCGAAGTGCCAGAGGTCACGCCAGACGAAACGATCGGTGGCTGCCGCTCCCGGTACGTCGTAGCGACGGGACAGAAAACGGTCCATCACGTAGTAGACGACGCAGGCGACGACCGCGATGACCGACATGCCGACGGCGAGCTCGAGCGGTGGCTGCCAGCCCTGGTCGTACAACGGCTTGGCCCAGGTGGTCGAGTAATCGGCGGCAAACGACCCCCCGCGCGCGATGCTCAGATTGACGCCGAACGCGAACCCGAGCTGCCGCCCGACGAACCACTGGCCGATCGCGACCGTGATGGCGACGATCATCGATTCGGCACCCAGCCCGAAGATCAGCCGTCCGAGCGCCATGGTGAAGAAGCCCGTCGCCATGGCCGTGACCAGCGCACCGATCGAGCAGATCGCGGCAAACATCAACGTCGACAACCGCGTGCCGAAGCGATCGACGATCACGCCGCCAATCAGGACCATCACCATGTTCGGCGCGCTGTAGATCGAGTTGAGCCGGCCAATTTGCGTGTCGGTGAACCCGAGCATCTTCTGCAGCAGATCCGCAACCGGCGCGATCGCGTCGTAGACGTAGTAGTTGCCGAACATCGCCACGCTGATGGCGACGAGCACGGTCCATCGCCATATCGCCGGCGGGGGATTCTTGACTGCGAGAGCCGGATTGATCGCCATTCTGGCGGTCAGTCTACCGCACGGCGCTACACCGTGGCGACGCGGGGCGAGAGCGGCCGCGCCGGCAGCCGCGAGACGAAGGCGATCGTCAGACCGATGGCGATCGAGGCGATCAGCTCGAGTCCGAGCTGCTTCACGACGAGTGAATCCGGCCACGGCTGCTCGGCATACCAGAGGAGGTACAGCGGTGCCTGGCTGACGAGCCACGCGATCACGCCGAGCTTCAGCCCTCGCGCCATCTGCGAGCCCTCGAGCGACAGCCGGCCGTAGATCCACACCAGGCCCGAGATGAGGCACAGGTGCGAGACCGGCAGCAGCAGCGCTTGCCATCCCGGTCCGTTCCGGGCGGAGTCGCGCAGCAGATTCCCGTAGAAAGGCGCGTAGTCGGCGGCGAGGACGAATCCGTGAATGCCGATCGCCAGAATCTGCGCGACGAGGAAGGCGGCAAACGTGGTCGCAACGGCGCGTGCGGTGGTCATGACGGCTCCTGATCCTTGACCCAGGCGTGTGCCCGATCCTGAAGCTTCTTCGGTGACAGATCCTCGATGCGGCTGGCAATCGACCAGCGATGCCCGAATGGGTCGCGCAGGATGCCGTAGCGATCGCCCCAGAACTGATCGGCGACCGGCATCAGTACCGTGGCGCCGGCATCGACGGCGCGACTGAACACCGAGTCCACGTCGCGCACATACAGGTGCAGCGTGACCGACGTCCCGCCGAGGGTTGCCGGTGACTGCATCGACTCGGGAAACTCGTCGACCACGAAGAACCTGGAGTCGCCGAGCAGCAGCTCGGAATGCATGATGGACTGCCCGTCGGGCGCCGCGTGGCGGAGCAGTTCGTGCGCGCCGAGTGCCTTCGTATACCACTCGAGGGCCGCGGCGACGCCTCTCACGGCCAGCTGGGGCGTGATGGTGTGGAAGTCTTCGGGGACTGGCGGCGTCTTCATCCCGCGTTCCCTCTCGGCGGACGGGTGGAGAGCAGGCCACGGTGGCGGGCCGCGTCGACCAGATCGGCGAGCCGCTGCGCCTCGCGCCTGGCCACCGTCTGGCCCCTGGCGGTGAGCCGGTAGTAGCGCCGGCGGTCCTCGTCGGCCTCGTCGTGCAGCGAGATGGCCAGCTCCTCGATCAACCCGTCGACCAGCATGCGCTGAATCGATCGATACAACGTGCCGGGACCGAGCCGGGTGTCGCCGTTGGTGAACCGCTCGACGTCCTGCATGATGCCGTAGCCGTGCGATTCGCCGTCGGCGAGCGCCAGCAGGATGTGGAAGACGGCCGCCGTCAGCAGCGGCGACGGCTGGTCGTCGGGGGCCGGCTGTTCTCGCTTCGCCGTGGATGTAACCACGGTGGATATATGTATCGTGGAGCCATCAGCGCTGTCAAGGCGGCGCGGCCGGCGGCCTAGCGCTGGAGCGTGGCGCGAGAGGTGAGGGTGCGGCCCGGCACCACCGTCACGCTGAACAGCATCGGCTCGTAGCCGCTGGCGACGATGGCGATGAGGTGCGGTCCGGCGGGCAGCTCGAGGTGCTGGTAATACCCGCGGAACTGCTCGACGCGGCCGGCGCGCCGGCCGTCCACGTAGACGTCGGCATTCCATGGCTGGATATCGAGCTGAACACCGCCGGTCGGTGCCCCGTCGCCGACAACGGGCGGCCCGACCTGATTGCGCTCGGCCAGCGTCGCGATGTCCGACGGCGTCCAGAACGGCAGGAGCAACCGTGATGGCAACGGCGGGCGTGGAACGGTGGCGGGAGCGGCCGCGCGGGAGGTGAGCCGGCCGCGCACTTGCGCGTGTGCCGGCATCGTCACCACGAAGACGAGAACGAAGAGCGTGCCGGCGACGCGAGCAGGCTTCATACGCTGACCCCCGATGCGGTTGTCGTGCTGGCCATGCGGCAAGGTCCGCCTGCTACTTGCCGCGCTCGTCGGCGCGGGCACCCTTCAGAATGTGTTCGAGACCGCGGTTGCCTTCGTGGCAGCCGTATTCGAAGATCTGCGACGAGTCGTCCCTCGTCAGCGGCATCGTGAAGGTGAACGGCCTGGTCCAGACCTCAGGGTCGTTGAATGTCACTTCCCATTGAACGGTCTTCGGTGACGTGGGCGTGAAGCGCTCGGTGAGCGTGAATTGCTCGCTGTTGAAGCGGTTGTTGTAGCCGAAGTGCGTGCGGTTGGTGAAGTTCTTGGTCTCGACCACCAGCGTGTTGCCGTCCCAGCGGCCCCGCGCATCGCCAAGGTATTCCCGGATCTTGCCGCTGACCCGCGGACGTCCATCGAGAGGAATGATTCGCGCCTCGTGAATCATTTCGTAGCGGATGGCCACTGCATCCGGCGTCTGCACGATCTCGTACGCATTGCCATAGATGGCGGGCATCATCGATCCCGGCAGACCGCGTGTGATGCAGCGGTCGTAGAGGCTGCGATCGAGCCACGAGTCGGCGCGGCCCTCGCCGTTGCGTGCGTCGTTCAGCGCCGCGGCGGCCGCTTCCCGCTTCAGCGCCTGCGGCGTCATCGGCGGCAGCTTGCCGTCGGGCGGGTCGATGATGAGCCACGGCCGGCTGCCGTTGCCCTGCAGATGCTCGTACCAGTGCGTCGGACCGGCGCCGGTCTCGGCGCCGCCGATGCCCCCGGCGATTTTCGCGGCCGCGGCCTGGCGCTGCCTGGCCAATGCCGCCAGATCGGCGGCCGTGAACTCCTTGGCGGAGCGTCCCGCGAATTGATCGGGCCGCTCGAGCGGCGTGTTGGCCTCGTCCTTGTTGGTGTAGACGCCTTGAAGGTCGGGATGCCCCCATGGGGTCTTCGGCGGCGTCCAGGAACCGGATTGTGCGAGTGGTGATGAATGAAGCAGCCAGCCCATCACCACGAACATCACGGTGGCGCACAGGGCCGTACGGCCAAAGATGTTCATAGAGCCTCCCCCGGAGGCGGATCGTACTACGATCGGGCGGCGGTTCTGCGAACGCTGTGTCGAGCCGCGACAAAGAGTCCGCCGACCAGCGCGAAGGCGAGGATGCCGAACACCTGCACCCAGTCAGTGGTGCCCGACGGGTGAAGGACGCGCCAGAAGGCGGCACCCACATCGAACCCCGAAGCGGGCGTGCTGCGCATCACGCTCAACGCATCGAGGAGCGCGAGTGCCACGATCGCAAGCCCGGCCACCACGACCCCGCCAATGACGCCTCGGCTGACGAGTGCTGGTGAGACGAGCGGCGCTGACACGGTGCCGTGCTCGTCGATGTCGAGCTCCGGATCGCGGACGCCGAACGGCACGAAACGAGCAAGCATGATGAGCCCGGGGATGCCGATGGCCATCGTGGTCAGAAAGAAGGTGGACCAACCGAGCGCATCGACGGCGAAGCCGGTGATCGGACCCGCGAGGATGCGGGGCAGCGCGAACAGGCTGGAGAAGAGCGCGTACTGCGTGGCCGAAAACTGTTTCTGCGTCAGACGCAAGAGCAGCACCATGAAGGCGCCGGTGCCCATGCCCGACGTGAGCAGCTCGAAGCCGGTCGCCGAGTACATCGCCGGCAGGCTCGGCTCAGTCAGTCGCGAGAGAAAGAAGTAGCCGGCGTTCGAAAAAAGCTGAAGGAAGCCAAAAATCCACAGCGAGTGTCCAAGACCGACGAGCGTGGTGAGCCAGCCGCCGATGATTGCGCCGACGATCGTGGCGGCGGCCCCGACCGTCGCCAGTGCAATGCCGCGATGATCCGCGTTGTAGCCCATGTCGATCAGGAATGGGCGAGTCAGTGCCTGCGCGAGTTGATCGGCGAACTTGTAGAGGACGACGAACAGGAGGATTTCGAGCGCCTGCCGGCGTTTGAGGAAACTGAGAAACGGGAGCCACACCGCATCCTGCAGTGTGCGCGGCGAGCCGGCGGGAACCTCCGGCTCCGGTGACTTCCACGTGATGATCAGCATCGGCAGGTAGACAAAGGCGAGCAGCGCGTTGACCGCCGGCCAGCCGATGCGCGCGGCGATCGTGATCGTCAGCCCTCCGGACAGTGCCATCGCGAGCCGGTAGGCGGCGGTCCGCGCTCCGGACGCGGCACCCTGTTCGTCCTTGCGCAAGACCTCCACCGCGTAGGCATCGATGGCGACGTCCTGAGTGGCGGATGCCACCGCGATGGCCATCGCCAGCGCTCCAACGACCCAGATCGCTTCCGGCCGCTGGCCGACGCCAGCCAGCATCAGGGTGAAGGCGAACAGCGCGACCTGCGCCAGCGCCATCCAACCGCGCCGTCGTCCCAAGAACGGCGGGACGTACCGATCCATGAGCGGGGCCCACAGCACCTTGAAGGTCCACGGCGCTTGCGCCAGCGTGATCAGTCCAACCACACGAATGTCCACGCCGATGTCGCGCATCCAATCCGGAATAGCAAACCACACCAGGCCCAACGGAAGACCGGACGCAAACATCTGCAGGACGACGAAGGCCGTGCGCTTCGAGCGCATGGCGAGCATCAGGCTCGCGAATGCGCTGCGGGGTGGGGCTGTGGTTGTGGTCGTCACGTGCTGTCACCGTACCACGTCGTTGCGGCTCTGGCTATGCGTTTACTGGATGAGTCCTGCCGGCCGGCCGCAGACCGCCACCCTTCAAACCGTGACGATTGCGGCTGGCGTCGCGACGATCATCGTTTCGGCCGAAGTCGCGTGGCGCGCTACTGGTTGGTGGTTGGTGGTTAGTGGTTGGTGGTTGGTGGGTGGTGGGTGGCGGGTGGTGGTTCGAGTCAGTGTTTAGTGAGCCGCCGGTATTCGAGGAGCAGTGTCGTTCGCCAGCGCACGATCATTCCGAAGGCCAGCACGAAGAACAATCCGGCCGTCTGCTGCACCGAGATGAGGCTGCTGATGTACTGCCGCAGTCCGAGGCGCACGGCGGCCAGCGCCAGAATGACGACCAGGAACCATCGAGAGCGGCGCATCATGATGAGGCCGTCCTCGACGGTGAGCTGAGGCGACGAGACGAGCGGATAGGCGAACACGAGCGCTCCCAGCACGAAGGCGGCGGCACCCCAGATCCAGGGGATGCGGAAGGCCGGTACGGCGAACATCGAGAACCCGGTGCTCATTCCCAGCGGAGGAATGATCAAGCTGCGCAGTGAGACGGGACGCCTCGACTCGCGTATGCGCCACGCGAGAATCGCCAGCGTCCCGGCGAGTGCCGCACCGAAAGACGCGATGGGAACGTCCACTGCCGCTAACGACTCCCGATCGTCACGCTGGTGACCGAGAGACCGTTCCGCGCTCCCATGCTGATCTTCGAGGGCGCATCGGACTTGCCGCCTGGACGCTCGGCCGTGATGCGGAATTGTTTGTTCTGGCCCTGCGCGCCCTTGGCCACCTGAGCGCCGATCTCGGGCAGGAGCGTACCGATGCGGCTCGGTGCCGCGATGCTCTCGTAGCGGCCGTTGGTCATCTTGGCGATGTTGATCCCGACCTCCGTCTGCACCGCGCCGCCGCTGGCCGACTGGCCGGAGGCGCTCACCATGACGACGTGAACCGTGGTGGGTTTCTTCTGGGCCCGTTCGAAGATCTGGTTCACGTCACGGTCGAGAACCCGGTTGTCGCCTTGCGTCGTGCCGAGTGTGACGATGACGCCGAAGAAATCGGTCTTGTCGCGCTCGAAGCGCTGGAGCGCCTCGCCGAGTGATTCCACGAACCGTCCGACAGTGCTGTCGGGGGCCAGCCTGTCGATCCCGGCAAGCAGCGCCTGGCGATCGGTGGTCGCGCGGACGAGGAATCTGGGCTGCGGCGCCGTCGTCACGATCGTCGTTTCAATCCCTGGCGGCAGCGCCTCGAGCAGACCACGGAGGCCATTACGCAGCTGGTTGAGGTTGGCCGAGCCAATGCCGCTGCCGTTATCCAGCAGAATCTGCACTTTGGTGGTCCACTCGATCGGCTCGACTTTCAGCACCTTGGCTTCGACGTCATTCTCCAGCACTCGCACGTCTTCGGGCGCGAGCGAGGCAGGCGGCGCGCCGCTGCTGTCGAGGATGGTGGCGTACAGCTGAATCTGCCGCTGCGCGGACGTACCGACCGTGAACACGCACAACCAGAGGAAGAGACCTGTGACCGCCACGAGTCGTGATCGCATGCGTTTTGCCTCCGTCAGGTGCTTAGACGCCAATTCCTGGACGAAGGCTCGCTGCCAGCTCACACGCCACACGTTCATGTGGCGCGTGAGACGACAAGACCGCTTCAATCCAGACCGATGCGCGTGCCGCGGGCCGTTCCCTCGGCGTGCAGCTCCGGGATGAGTTCGCCATCGGGATTGTAACTGTCGGCAGACCAGGAACCCGTATAAGTCATCCCCCTCCGATCGAGCCGCAATGTGACGGTCATGAGGAACGTGCCGGCGAATCCGCCGTTGGCGTCCCAGTTCCAGGTCATGTGCTTCAACTTGAACGTACGTTGGGCGATCTGCTGCCAGATGCCGACGCAGACGTTGCCGAGCGCAGGCGGGAGACCGTTGCTGATCATCATCTCCGTGCCGTCGGCGTGAATGATCTGAAATGTCTGATCGTATCGAGCCGGGCCATCGCCGAGCAGGAACACGCTGTTCCAGAGGCCAACGATGGAGGATGACGAGTCGCGGTCGTCGAGTGCCGCGGCCGGAGTTGCACTGAACAAGGCACGAGGCGCCGCGAGAGCGGTCTTCGCCGGAGTCGAAAAGCACGCAGCCGCTGCGTTCGACACGAGTCCAGGACATACAGTCACGATGGCCAGGGCGGTCACGGCGGCGAGGCGGGAATGGCGGATTCGAATACGAGTGTTCATGGACGTCCTCCTGCGCTCACTGTGTGAGCACGTGTGAGGGCGTTCAACGGACACGAGCGGCCATTCGCGTGATGACCGGTGATGACCGCTATAATCGCCGCCCTGAACATTCGTCACGTCGAGGTCCTAACCCCTAAGGACCGGTTGGAGTCCTGGAAGGAGATTGCCGCCTTCCTCAACCGTAGCGAGCGGACCGTTCGCCGGTGGGAGGAGAAGGAAGGCCTCCCCGTTCATCGCCACGCCCACGACAAACGAGGATCGGTCTACGCCCATGTCTGGGAGTTGGAGCGCTGGCGTGAGTCGAGACGTCAGCTCCTCGAGGCGGAGCCTCCCGACGTCGCGGCATCCGCGATCGAGTCACGTCCGGCAGGAAGACGGCGATGGACGATTGCGGCTGCCCTTGTGATCGTGACGGTATGTGCCGTCACAGCCCTCTGGTTCCTCCGTCGTCCGCCGTCGACGACGGCGAGACCGTTGAACCCCGAGGCGGTTCGGCTGGTTCAACTCGCGAACTTTGGGCTCAACGCCGGACGTGTTCAGGTCGAGACCGGCATCAGGTACTACCAGGACGCCATTCGCCTCGAGCCGCAGTACGCAGCCGCGTGGTACGGGCTTGGAACTGCGCATCTCGTACAGGCATGGTTTGGAGAGGTGCCTGCGACGGAAGCCGCCGCGCGGGCGAGGACCGAGGCCGAGCGTGCGATTCGACTGGATCCACAGAGTGGTCCGGCGTTTCGGCTGCTCGCCGGGATCAGCCATTTCGTGGACTGGGACCATGTACACGCCGAATCGCTGATCCGGCGGGCGCAGGAGCTCAAGCCGGATGACGCGGTCGCATTCAGCTGGCACGGCGACTTTCTGGTCGACCAACGGCGGTTCGACGAGGCGCTGACGTCTTACAAACGGGCGCAGGCGGTGGCGCCGCGGTGGCTGGAGCCGATCACGTTCATCGGCAACGTTCACTATTTCACCGGACACCCCGACCTGGCGATCGCCGAGTATCAGCGTGTCCTCGACTCAGAGCCCAACTACGGATTGGGCAACCTTTTCCTGGGGCGCGCGTACCTGGCCGCGGGCCAGCCCGACAAGGCGATCGCACAGCTGCGCAAGTCCGATGAACTGCTCGGCGCAGTCCCGATGTCTCGAGCCGATCTGGCCTATGCACTCGCCAGTGCCGGCCAGCGCGCCGAGGCCGAGGGGATCCTTGCGCAGATGCTCGAGCGTCGAAGCGAAGGCTACTATCCGGCCTTTGCCATTTCACAGGTCTACCTCGGCCTCGGAGAGACCGATTCAGCGCTCGAATGGCTCGAGCGCGCGACCGGTGAACGCCACCTCGGTTTCTACCTGCCATCCGTCGATCCGTTCTACGACCCGGTCCGCTCGCATCCTCGCTTCAAAGCCGTGTTGAAGCGTATGCACCTCGAATAGCTGTAACTCAGCGGAAGGGAACGCGAAACTGTTCGAGCGGCGCGCGGTTGGCGTTAGGGTAGATAGGCAGGAGATTTTCTGTGCAAGTTCATGAACACGTCTACCCGAACGTGGTGGTGCTCGAACTGACGGAGCGGCTGACGGTGGAAACCGAATCAGTGCTGAGAGACGCGGTACGGCGTCAGCTCGACGCCGGACGCCGCCATCTCGTACTGGACCTGGGCGCCGTCCCCTACGTCGACAGCTGTGGCCTTGGCACGATGGTGCAGGCGTATGTGTCCGCGCGCCGCGCCGGTGGGTCGGTGAAACTCATGAATATCACCCCGCGCGTGCGGCAACTGCTGACGATCACGCGCCTGATGACGGTGTTCGAGCTGTATCAGCCTCACGCCCGGGCCAAGGGCGCATAGCCAGGGCGTTCACACGCGGTACGTGTCGGCGCGCCACTGTTTCACCGCCTGCTTGATGGCCTGGGCACTCATCGACTCGTCAGCCGCCCTTCGTGCCAGCACCGCGAACTCGGCATCCGACGCGAATCGCAGCGCCACGATCTGCCGCATCGTGAGCCGCGAGTCGAGTAGCTTTCCCGTCAGCACGTAGTGGCGGAGCTGTTCTTCGGCTCGAATGGCTCGATCCTGCGCCTTGAGCGGGAACACGCGCACGAAGACGAACAGCAGTACGGCCACAATGGTCAGCGCCACGATGAGCGACGCGCTGTAGAAGCGTGTGCTGTCGCCCCACGATTTGGTCAGGTTCACGATTGACCCGACGAGGGTGACCAGCAGAAGGCCGGTCAGCACGCGGTGATACAGCGGCACGATCTGCGCGTGATTCTTGTAGCTCTGTTGCGTGTCTGCCATGTGTCCAGCCTGAAGTATAGGCCGAAGTAAGATAGGCGCTTCTTCAACGACAGGAGATCGCATCGTGGCATTGGAGCTGGGGCTCAAGGGCAGAACGGCGCTCATCACCGGGGGCAGCAAGGGCATCGGCCGCGCGATCGCCAGGGGACTGGCGCGGGAAGGCGTGAATCTCGTGTTGATGGCGAGGGGCCAGGAACTCCTCGAGCGCACCGCGGAGGAAATCGGCAAGGAGAGCGGCGTGAAGGTCGTTGCCGCCGTCGCCGACATCACCAAGGCCGATCAGGTCGATGCGAGCGCGGCGGCCGTCAAAGACGCCTTCGGCACCGTGCACATCGTCGTCAACAACGCCGGTGGGCCGATGCGGCGCATGGATCGGCAGATCCTGTGGCCGGATAGTGACTGGATCGGCGACCTTGACAACAAGATCCTCGGTGCGCTGCGCGTGACGCGCGCGTTTCTGCCGCTCATGCCCAACGACGGGACTGGCCGGATCATCAACATCAGCGGCACCGCGTCGACGATCGTCTGGGCGCCGGCGTTGACGCATGGCCTGAACAACGCCGCGATGAACCAGGCGACCGGGTACCTCGCCACCGATCTCGCCAGTCAGCAGATCACGGTCAACACCGTCGTTCCGGGGCTCGTCGGCACCGAGGGACGCCAGGTCTGGGCCGAGAACATGGCCAAGCAGCAGAACGTCACGAAAGAGGAATTCGTCGCCAGCTTCTGTAAGCGGATGGGCATCCTGGCCGGCCGCTGGGCGACGATGGACGAAGTGGCCGACACGGTGGTCTTCATCGCCTCGGACCGCGCGCGCTATTACAACGGGGCCAAAATCATTCTCGACGGCGGATTGAACGTCAACGCGCGACCCGCATAACCGATCGATGGCGCGCACGCGCGCCGCCTGGCCGACCCACGAAATTTGTGTTTGGCGCCACCGTTCCTGTAAGCGCCGGTCCGATCCTGTAAGCGGGCGCCGCAGCGCGCGGCACGCACGAACCCGCACAAATCGGCCCATTTTGCGCGGGTTTTCGGTCGCGCACTCGACTCGCCCGTCAGCGGCATGAAGATGGCACGCTTCACGCCCTCAGCGGACGAGTATGGATCCTGCAATTGCGCGCACTCCGTCATCAACTTCCGTTGCCTTTCAGGATGGACTTGGACAGCGGCGACTGAGTGTCAGTGTGACCAACGAGCCGCTCGAGCTGCTCGCGCTCCGCGAGGAGCTCACCGCGGTTTCGTCATTCGAGTTTGCCCTGCGCGATCGCGTCAGCCGCCTGTCGTCGTTCCAGTCGGAACACTACGGACGTGTGCGCGGTGTCGAGCGAGTTGGCAAAACCGGCACCACACTGGCCATCGTCTCCGAACACGTTCAGGGCGTCCGTCTCTCGGAAGTGCTGTCGTTCGCCGAGTCGCGGCTGCTGCCGATCGAGACCAACGCGGCGCTGTGTCTCGTCCGCCAGTTGATCCACGCGCTGGCGCTGCTGCATCAGAAGATGCCGGACGTCTGCCACGGTGCGGTGGGTCCCGAGCGCATCGTCGTCACGCCGCAGGCCAGACTGGTGCTCGTCGAGCACGTGCTTGGCGCGGCGCTCGATCAGCTGCACTACACGCATGAACAGTACTGGAAGGCGCTGCGCATTCCGCTGCCGCGTACGGGGTCGGGACCTCAATTCGATCGCCGCAGCGATATCACCCAGGCCGGTATCACCGCCCTGGCGCTGATCATCGGCCGGCCGATTGCGGAAGACGACTACCCGTCGCGCATCAGCGAGATGGCCGCGGGCACGTGGGCGCTCTCGGCCACCGGCAGCATGGAGCCGCTGCCCACAGCGCTGCGCGACTGGCTGATGCGAGCGATTCAGCTCGATGCGCGTAATCCATTTCCATCGGCGCTCGAAGCGTGGGCCGAGCTCGATCGTGTGCTGCACTACAGCGATCCGATCGCCGAGGTTGCGGCGCTCAAGGGATTCCTGACGCGCTATCACGCGAGTGTGGCCGCGGAAGGTGGAAAGCCGGCAGGCCCGGCGCCATCAGCGGCACCCGCGCCGCGTCCAACGCCGGTGCCCAGCGTGTCGCTGCAGAATGTGGCAGGGGCGCCATCGGCGCCCACGGCTCCCGGCGCTACGGCAACGGCTGGTGCCGCGCCCAAGTCTGGTCCGCATCCGGTCGCGCCGCACGCGGCGGGACCGCAAGCGGTCGCACATCCTCGGCCCGTGGCTGCCGTGCCGCCGGCGCCGAGCGTTTCCTCGTCAGGTCCCAATCCGGTCGTGTCACTGCACCCCCAGGCATCCACACGCCCTGAGTCTCCGGTCGCTTCCGCGGTGTCGCCGCCAGGCAAGGACGATCAGGCGCTTGAAGACAGCCGGCCCGAGGAGGCCGAGAGCGTCATGGACAAGAACAAATCGTTCCTTCGCGGGCGGTGGATTGCTGCCGCTATCGTTCTCGTCGCCTTGACGTCGGGTGGCACGCTCGCGGTCGGTCGCATCATGTCGCCTGCGGCGGCGCCAGAGAGTCCCGGCACGCTGTCGGTGCAGACCAATCCGGCTGGCGCCACCGTCGTGATCGACGGGCAGCAGCGCGGCATGACGCCACTCAATCTCGAGTTGAAGCCCGGCCGCCACGTGGTGGAGCTCGTGACCGACGGCGACGTCCGCACGATTCCCGTGACGATCACTTCGGGCGGGCAGGTATCGCAGTTCATCGAGATTCCGCGTGCGGCGTCGGCGCTCGGCGAGCTGCAGATTCGCACCGAACCTGCCGGAGCGACGGTCACCGTGGACGGCCGCCTGCTCGGCAAGAGCCCGCTGACCGCGGAGGGACTGACGCCGGGCCAGCACACCGTGGTCGTCGAGAACGAGCTCGGGCCGGTGACGCAGCGCGTCACGATCGAAGGCGGCACGACCGCGTCGCTGGTTGTCCCGATGACCACGCCGCGCAACGCGCCGGTGTCTGGTTGGATTTCGGTGAATGCGCCGATCGACGTGCAGCTCTACGAGAACCAGCGTCTCCTCGGCAGCAGCCAGACCGATCGCATCATGGTGTCCGTCGGCCGTCACGATCTCGAACTGGTCAACGAAGCCCTCGGCTATCGCGCGTCGAAGACGGTGAACGTCGTGCCTGGCCAGACGTCGTCGATCAAGCTCGATCTCCCGAAGGCGCCGATGGCGCTGAACGCCCTGCCCTGGGCCGAGGCCTGGGTCGACGGCGAGCGTGTCGGCGAAACCCCGATCGGCAGTGTGCAGGTCAGCATCGGTCCGCACGAAGTCGTGTTTCGCCATCCGGAGCTTGGAGAACGGCGGGTCGTCACCACCGTGACGCTCGCGGGACCCGCCAAGGTGAGCGTTGACATGAGGAAGAAATAGCCATGCGGATGAATGCTTCGGTCGTAGCATGCACCGTAGCGGTGCTGGTTGTGTCGGGACCCAGACTCCACGGACAGGACTCTCTCGACGCCGCCCGTCAGCTCTATGCGTCAGCGGAATACACCAGTGCGCTGACGATGCTGAACGCGCTGGCCGCCAACAACTCGCCTCGCGAGGAGCGGCGCGCGATTGCGTTGTATCGAACGCTCTGTCTGCTTGCGGTGGGCCGCGGCGCCGAGGCCGATCGCGCCATCGAGTCGATGGTATCGGCCGATCCGCTGTATCGTCCCGATGCCGACGACATCCCGCCGCGCATGCGGACGGCGATCGCCGAGGCGCGCAAGCGCATGCTGCCGTCGATCCTGCAGCAGAAATACAAGGAGTCGAAGGCGGCATTCGATAGTCAGGACTTCATGCACGCCGCATCGGGCTTCAAGGAGATGCTCGACGGCCTCGCCGATCCCGACATCAGCGCGGCTGCGGCGCAATCGCCGCTGGCCGACTTGAAGACCCTGGCGGTCGGCTTCTTTGAATTGAGCTCCAAGGCGCTCGTGCCGCCGGCAGCGTCGATGCCGGTTGTCGCGGCCGTCGCGCCGCCACCGATGGCGCCCGCCGCCGCGTCGGTCAAGGTACCGAAGGTCTACACGGCGGACGATCGCAATGTGATTCCGCCGCAGGCGATCCGGCAGCAGATTCCGGCGTTCCCCGGCAAGGTCACCGTGGCCAAGACGGGGGTCCTCGAGCTCGTCATCGACAACAGCGGCAACGTCGAATCAGCGATGATGCGCGTGCCGGTGAACGCGCAGTACGACCGGATGGCGACCACCGCGGCCAAGTCGTGGCAGTATCAGCCAGCCACCGTCGATGGCACACCAGTGAAGTTCGTGAAGCGCATTCAAGTGGCGCTCGTACCAAATCAGTAGGTCACCGCACATTCGTGTAATTCGGTATAAAGGCAACGCCGCGCAGGTCGAACGACATGCGCGGCGTTTGTGTTGAAACCCGGGAAAATCCCTACCTTCGCCGGCTCAGCTTAGGCGCGGCTCGATTCCTGCACTACAGGTAATTCGGGACCGCGCACTCCTCCTGCGCTCCCGACAAGTCACAACTTTATGTCTGCACTACTGCGCTCGACGTGCGCGCTGCTGGCAGTGTCTCTTCTGGTTCTCGGAACGGCGAGTCACGCGTCCGCGGATACGATCACGCTCCAATGGGATCCTGCCCCTGAACTCGTTGGATACAGGGTCCATGTCGGGGTGCAGTCCGGATCGTACACGCAACATTACGATGTCGGGCAGGCCACGCTGTTTGCGTTTTCGACAGCGGCTCCGGGACAGCGATACTGCTTCAGCGTCTCCGCGTATCTGACATCCACGATGGTCGAGGGGCCGAACTCGACCGAGGTCTGCGGCTACAGCAACACGCCGCCGACGTTGATCAATCCGGGAAACCGGACATCGACTGTCGGCCAGGCGGTCACGCTGCAGCTCCAGGGATCCGATGCGGATGGACAGCCGCTGACCTACAGCGCCAGCGGACTGCCCGCAGGACTCTCGCTGATGGCGAGCACCGGATTCATCTCCGGTACGGGCACGACGGCAGGCACCTACACCGTCACGGCAAATACCAACGACGGCGTTCTGAGCGCGACCCCGCAGGTCTTCACGTGGAGTATGACGGCAGGAGCGGATACGACGCGGCCGACCGCATCAATCACGGCGCCAACGAGCGCCGCAACCTTCTCCACGGCGAATTCGACGATCAATCTCGGGGGTGCCGCGTCCGACAACGTCGGCGTCACGCAGATCCAGTGGTGGAGCGATCGCGGCGGCAGCGGTGTGGCGACCGGGACAACGAACTGGAGCGTCTCGAATGTGGCGCTGCAGACCGGGACGAATGTGATCACGATCGCGGCCGTCGACGCGGCGGGCAACTCGGGTTTTGCATCGTTGGCGGTCACGAGAACGACAACGCCCACGGATACCACGTTGCCGGCCGTGTCCATCATGGCGCCGACCACAGGAACGACGTACTCGACGACGTCATCGGCAATCAATCTGTCGGGCAACTCGTCTGACAACGTCGGTGTCACGCAGGTGCGATGGACGAACGATCGCGGCGGCAGCGGCGTGGCAAGTGGCACGACGAGCTGGGGTGTCTCGAATGCAGCGCTGCAGACTGGCACCAACGTGATCGCGGTGACAGCGCTCGACGCGGCGGGCAACGCCCGCACTGCGACGTTGACGGTCACCCGATCGACGGCGCCTCCGCCTGACACGACCATCCCGACGGCGACGATCGCCACGCCGACCACCGGGACGACGTTCTCGTCGACGACGTCGACGATCAACTTGACGGGGAGCGCCTCTGACAACGTCGGCGTGACACAGGTGCGATGGACGAACGATCGCGGCGGCAGCGGCGTAGCCAGTGGCACCACGAGCTGGGCGGTGGCCTCGATTCCGCTGATGACGGGCACGAATCTCATCACGATCACGGCCGTCGATGCTGCCGGAAATCCCGGAATGGACGCGCTGACCGTGACCTATGCCGGAACGACGACTCCGCCGCCGCCACCACCTTCACCGACCCTCACGCTGTCCGTCGTGCGGTCGGGAACCCGATCGGTACAGCTGACGTGGACGGGAGCGATCTGGCGAACCGTGGACATCTACCGGGACGGCATCAGGATCAAGAACACGAAGAACGACGGCACGATCGGTGACTTCGTGCCCAGGGGCGGAGGCACGTTCAAGTATCAGGTCTGCGCGCCGGGCTCGACGGCTACCTGCTCGAACATGGCCTCGATCACCTTCTGATACCGGGCGACGCCCGTCCAGAGAACAGGACCCGGCCTGCGCTGTCCAGTGACAGCGCAGGCCGGGTCTTTGTGTCAGACTCGACGGATCGATGGTTCCGCGCTGGCAGGGGAGTTGCTCATCTCTTCACCATCCGTCTCCTGATGGAGGCGGAGGAGGTGCCATGCCTCGTCGAGCCATCTCCTGTCTGGCCGCTGTCCTCGTGATAGGAGTGCCCCTGGTATCCGCCCAGGAGCGCAGGGCGCCTGCGGGAGCGGTTGTCGTAAGGGAAGTCCAGGTCAGGGAAGTGCGCGTCGATCAGCCTGAGCCGACCCGCCTCGACGACCAGCGTCCTATCTTCGGCGCCGAACGACCCGTCGATCCGGGTTTCATCAGCCGTCCTATCGCTCGGCCGCAGCATGCCGTCACGACTCCGCGGCATTCGAACCGCGGGCGGAAACGGTTCTACACATTCACGCCGCGCTACAACATCGGGTACGGCGTCGTGGTTGGATACCCCATCCTGTATCCGTACGCATACCCGTACGATCCGTTCTCGGCGACGACGTCCGTGGTGCCGTATCCGGCGGCTCCTCCAGCCCCGAACACATACTCGAACGCCGCGTCGGTCGCGATAACGGGAACCGTCACGCCGCGATCGCCGGTGGCCGCCGCAATCGCGTGTGAGGCGTCGGCGCCGTGCGGCGGTCTCAGCTTCGACATCACGCCCGAGAGCGCGCAGGTCTACGTCGATGGTGTCTTTGCTGGCAGCGTCGACGACTTCACGCCGGGGAGCGCGCCGCTGCTGCTCGCGCCTGGCGCTCACTACGTCGAGATTCGATTTGCTGGCTATCGCACGGCCAGCTTCGACGTGACGATTGCCGCAGGCGAAGTGACGCCTTACGAGGGAACATTGGAGCGCTTGCGTCTGCAGACGCCGTGAGCGGCCACTCCATCGATCGCGGACTCTGCGCCACATGCCTGCATGCGCAAGTGATTACCAGCGCACGCGGCTCGACCTTCTCGCTCTGCAAGTTGTCGTTTGTGGATTCGCGGTTTGCGAAGTATCCCGCCCTGCCAGTACGGCAGTGCGCCGGGTATGAGTCCCAACCACCTACCACTAACCACTAACCACTAACCACTAACCACCAACCACCAACCACCAACCACCAAC
>Ga0075421_100003007_pt1 | contig 20147 bp, 33 predicted proteins | sample SoiMetdeltSBSDD5_FD_75292 | JGI IMG/M metagenome (GOLD analysis project Ga0075421, IMG submission 75292) | Bulk soil microbial communities from a Populus tree surrounding site in Tennessee, USA - Soil MetaG P. deltoides SBSDD5 | ecosystem: Environmental > Terrestrial > Soil > Tree plantation... | reverse complement strand
GCTCTCATAGACCTGCTCAAAATCATCGGCCTGCTCATACAAATCATCAAAGCTGTGATAAATAGGGCCTTCTGGCAAATGTTCCACAGTCGGATGTATGCGGGTGCGTAGATGTACCTCAGTTGCATCACTGAGAATTCCCCATGCTTCACGTGTAATCTGCCCCGGATCGCCCGGCCCTAACCCAACAATGATCAATCCCATGCTTATGCCTCAAACTACTTTGTGGCTACCACACCAAATGCCTTCGGCTTGGGGATTACGCTGCTGAATCCCGCTTCTTTCAACCGTTTGATCACACCCCGTGTAACTTGCTTGCCAGAACGGCTTTCAGGATCACCAATGTAATGAAACAGGACGCCCTTGCGGTTTAATACCCGATATAACTCACGATAGAAATCCCCGGAGTATAGATCGCCTGCAAGATTGAACATGGGCGGATCGTGAATAATCCGCGAGAATTGGGCATCATCCATCTCTTCGATAATGTCCCAGGCATCCCCAATTCGCTGCTCGATTTTTGGGTTATTAAACAAATCCTGTGACCAGGGATTGTACTGAGCAATCTCAAGTGCTGCCGGATCAAGTTCAATTGTAATTACATGCTCTGCCGTTTTCGCTGCCTCAATTGCTGTGTAGCCAAGACCTGTCGCGGTATCCAGCACCCGGCCCGTTATGGGGGCAGCAGCTTTGATCTTGTTAAGCGTATCTTGATACGGATCAACCCCTTTGATCCGGTGCATCGTTAACCCGGAGACTAACGTCGTCGGTGCATTCTCCGTCGGGCACAGGGAGCGCGGCCAACCTGTTACCTCTGAGAAAGTCTGGATAGGATGGATTGCTTCATCTTCGACCCAGAAACACACATTCTCCGAATCTGCGATTCGTTCTACATCCTCCCAGAATACTTGGGTCAAATCCGGGAAGATTAACCCCTCGTCAGGCAGCATCACATCGACTTCTGTTCGATTCAAATCCGGCGAGATTATGGCAGTTCGCTCGCCTGCCTTTCGCGCTTTGAGAATCGGCTTCACTTGATAGTGCGAAAGCACAATCAATGGTCGCTGCATGGTGAGGATTATAACGGTTCAGATGCTGTCATGCTGTCCCGAAACACAATAAGGCCGCACTTACGCGGCCCATAGTTCTAAACAGATAGGACGGCAGCTATGTAGCCAGTGCCACCGTCCCACGTCGGCTATACGATTCCCGATAGACCTTCCAGCGATTACCGCTTGGTATAGGTTGGGGCCTTGCGGGCGCGCTTGAGGCCGGGCTTCTTACGCTCTTTCTCGCGTGGGTCGCGGCTCAACAGCCCCGCCTTACGCAGAGACGAGCGTAGCTCCTCATCATACACAACCAGCGCACGGGCCAGCCCCATTGTGACTGCGCCAGCCTGCCCGGTGACGCCACCTCCACGCACCTGCACGGTAACATCCAACCGCCCGCGAGTGTTAGTCACATCAAGCCCTTGCATTGCTGCACTGGCATCGCCAGAGCGCGGGAAGTAGACTTCGAGCGGCTTGTCATTCACGACGACATTACCGCTTCCGTTGAGATGAACGCGCACGCGCGCGGTTGCACGCTTGCGACGCCCTACTCCTTCATAATACTGTTCTGCCATTGAGTCGCCCTCTTCTAAAAGACTCGATTATCTAAAGATTACAGTTCCCACTTTTCGGGATTCTGCGCGCCATGTGGATGCTCAGGGCCTGCGTATACCTTGAGCTTCCGTAAAATCTGGCGGCTCAAATCATTCTTGGGCAGCATCTTCTGAACGGCTTGGCGGATCACGCGGTCGGGGCGCTTCTGCATCACCTGACGCATATTCTCCGCCTTTAGACCGCCGGGATACCCTGAGTGATGATAGTACATCTTCTTGTCCATCCGGTTCCCCGTTACGGCGACCTTCTCCGCATTGACCACGATCACATAATCACCGCAGTCCATATGCGGGGTGAAGATCGCTTTATGCTTGCCACGCAGGACTGTTGCGATGCTCGTTGCGATGCGTCCGAGGGTCAATCCCTCCGCATCCACGACGTACCAGTGGCGCTGAATGTCGTCTGCTTTTGCCGAATAAGTCTTCACGCTGTCTAAACTCCTTGCGGCAGGCTTGCTGCCAGCATTTATGCTTCTGGCCTGTCTGACCGCTTGGGATCGCAACAGGTGTTTATTCATCAACAATTGTTCGGATACTCGACCCCGATCAAGGTCAATCCCTGAGGCGGGGCCAGAACACCGGCTTTACTCGGGTTCCGGGCGGCGAGTATATCGCGAAACTCCGAGGCTGTCATCAGCCCTTTCCCCACCATCACCAGCGTCCCAACGATTCTGCGAACCATTCTAAACAGAAACGCATTTGCCGTGATCGTAAAATGCTGTTCGTCGCCTTCGGTTGACCAGTGCGCTCTTGTGACCATTCGCACCGGATTATCGCCGTGGGGCGGCCTACCGAAGGTGCTGAAATCATAAGTTCCGATCAGGCAGTCCACCGCTTCCTGCATCGCAGCCACGTCGAGCAAACTTGGCAGATGCCACACGTACAACCTGCGAAGTGGGTCAGCTACAAGCCCGACGTACAGCCGGTAGCGATACGTCCGGCTGATTGCATCGTAGCGTGGGTGGAAATCCGCCTCGGCTTCCTGAACATCCCTCACAACAATATCGTGTGGAAGGTTCACGTTCAGCGCATTTCGTAAAGCGCCAACCGGATGCTTCCACTCCAGATCGAAGGCGATAACCTGTCCACTTGCGTGTACTCCCGCATCAGTACGCCCTGCCCCGATCACCGCACTTCCGACGCCACCGATTTTCGCAAGCGCCGCCTCTAGTTCCCCCTGCACGGTCCGCGACGATTGTGCTTGTCGCTGAAATCCGTGATAGGCAGTTCCATCATAGGCGACGGTTGCCTTGTACCGCATCGACTATAGAGGGCGGTTATGCCTCTTCCACCAACGAGAGCATCACCATTGGGGCAGCATCGCCCTTGCGCTGACCTAGCCGCACGATCCGCGTATAGCCGCCCGGACGCTCCACGTAGCGCGGAGCAATCTCGGAAAATAGCTTCTGCACGATCTCACGGTTGGTCAGATCGCGGGCAATCAGACGCTGGGCATGCACCACGATAGCACGGGCTTCCCGCTCCAAACTCTCGTTGTCACCATCCTGTGCTAACCCAAGCAGACGTTTCGCCTGTGCATCGGTAACGATCTGGCGCAGGTCTTCATCCTTGCCATCTTCGGCCAACTCGAGCAGCCGATGTGCATCCCCGCGATTTCGCGCGAGGGTGATCATCTTCTCGGCCTGGCCTTTGACAGCCTTCGCCTTTGCTTCCGTTGTCTTGATCTTCTCGTACTGGAACAGTTGAGTGATCAAGTTGCGGCGGAGCGATTTTCTCTGCTTGGTATTGCGTCCAAGCTTCTTCCCTGCAACATTATGGCGCATGATTCTTTCGCGTCCTTTTCCGAGTCTTAATCGGGAAACCTATTCGGCTTCGCCAGCAGTCGCCTCATCGCGCAGGTAACCCTTGCCGCGCAGCGCGTCCATCAACTCTTCGAGCGACTTCTCCCCGAAGTTGCGGATCGCCAGCATCGCATCCTCGCCCTTGTCGAGCATCTGGATAACTTCACCGATATTCGTGATTCCCGTTCGCTTCAACGAGTTAAACACGCGAACGCTCAGATCAAGGCTCTCGATGGGGTACTCATACCAATCGGGAGTTTTCTCCCCCTGAGGCTCCGGCTTGCCTTCCACCGGGCCAAAGGAGTCTGGATCGACGTTCGCAACGATTCCTAAATGCTGCATCAAGATACGCGCAGCCTCGCTCATCGCATTTTCGGGAGCAATCGTCCCATCCGTCCATACTTCGAGGATGAGCTTGTCGTAATTCGTCTTCTGACCCACACGCGCGCGCTCCACATCATAGCTGACGCGGCGCACTGGGCTGAAGATCGCATCGACAGGTAGCTCACCGATGGGCAGACGACCACGCTCCTCGGCGGGCGAATAGCCGCGTCCGGCAGCGACAGTCATTTCCATTTCCATCCGTGCGCTATCGTCATCCACCGTAAACAGATAGAGATCGGGATTCTTGATCTCCACCTCCGGCGGGACGATCAAGTCTGCCGCCGTCACCACCCCGCCCTGAACATCCAACCGGATTCGAGAGGAGTCATGATCATGCAGCACTAGACGCAGTTGCTTGATCTGCAAGATAAGCTGCGTCATGTCTTCCCGCACATTCGGGATCGTCGAAAATTCGTGGTGGACATCCGCCACCCGAATCGACGTTACCGCAGCACCGGGCAGCGACGACAGCATGACCCGCCGAAGTGCATTGCCAAGTGTTATGCCAAACCCGCGCTCCAACGGACTGATGATGAAGCGACCGTAGTTCCGCGACATCGCGTCGCGCTCAATTTTGGGCAGCACCATTGTGTTCGTGGTCAACGAACTTGCCTCCTGAGCTTACATAAATAACAGCTAACAACATCCAACTAAGATAGCCACCCATGATGCAGATATTGTCGCAGCCGTGCTCATGAGCAACCACTGCGACATCTTCCACATCCCAATAACTTTGCAAATTACCTGCTGTAGTACTCCACAATAAGCTGCTCGCGAATGTTCATATCGATATCGGAGCGCTCCGGCAAGCGGGTCACGGTTCCGCTCATTGTGTTTAGATCGCGGCTCAACCAATCGGGAGGTGTAGCTTCTGCCGCAACATCTCGTACCGTCTTGAAGTAAATACGCTTGCGACTCCCTTCGCGCACCTCGATCACATCGCCGGGGTGAGCTAGATACGACGGCACATTGGTGCGCCGCCCGTTCACATTGAAGTGCCCGTGCTGAACCAACTGCCGCGCCTGTGCCCGCGACTCGGCGAGGCCGAGGCGGTAGATCACGTTATCCAGACGGCTTTCCAGAATACTGAGCAGGTTTTCACCCGTTACACCGGGGCGGCGCAGTGCATCGCGGAAATAGCGATGGAACTGGCGCTCCAGCACGCTGTAAATGCGGCGAGCCTTCTGCTTCTCCCTTAACTGAAGCGAGAAGTCAGAGGAACGCCCTCTACGAAATGATGTTTCCTTACCATGTTGGCCTGGTGGGTAATTGCGGCGCTCAATGGCGCACTTCGGCGAGAGGCAGCGAGACCCCTTGAGGAAAAGCTTTTCCCCTTCACGCCGACAAAGTTTACACACAGGGCCTGTATATCTTGCCATGTTTGTGCTTCTTCCTTCGTCTGTAACAGACAATCAATATGGATTTGTACTAGACGTTATGCACGTGCTCGCCAGTTCATGCCGAACAACTTTGGCATGAGCGCGAACATACGCGATGAACTGCCACCAATGAGGGGCCTGATAACTAGACCCGACGCTTCTTGCGTGGGCGGCAGCCGTTGTGTGGAATCGGCGTCACGTCAGTGATCGACCGCACCTTCAGCCCACTGCTCAAAATCGCGCGGATTGCCGCCTCACGACCAGGGCCGGGGCCTTTCACGAGCACATCAACTTCCTGCATACCATGCTGGGTAGCTGCTTCGGCGGCAAGCTGCCCCGCCATACGAGCCGCATACGGCGTGCTCTTGCGGGAGCCCTTGAAACCGGCAGTACCAGCGCTCGCCCATGAAACCGCGTTACCCTGCTGATCGGTCATGGTCACGATGGTATTGTTAAATGTGGCGTGGATATGCGCCTGCCCGTAGGGTACATTCTTACGTACCCGGCGTGCTGCACCGCGTGTTGTTCTGCGCGTACGTCCCATTCGTCCTCCGAACGACCAGATAACATGTGGTTTAAGCGCATGTTATCTACAAAATCCTTAACGCCTGTCATAGAGCAGGCGTTAAGGTCAACCCTTACTTCTTCTTTGCTCCGCGACGGCGGCCACGACCGGGAACGGTCTTTTTCACACCGCGTCGAGTACGAGCATTGGTACGGGTGCGCTGACCGCGCACGGGCAAATTGCGGCGATGCCGCAGCCCACGATAAGTCCCGATTTCCTGAAGGCGCTTGATGTTGAGCTGCACCTCACGGCGCAGATCGCCTTCAACGCGGTAGCTCCCGCCTATGAATTCGCGCAGTGCTGCTACTTCCGCCTCGGTTAGATCCTTGATCCGCGTATCCCGGTTGACCCCGGTTGCGTGCAGAATCTCGTTGCTGCGAGTGCGCCCGATACCATAGATGTAGGTCAGGCCGACCTCAACCCGCTTGTTGCGCGGAAGATCGACACCCTCAATACGTGCCATAAATCGTCTCCACCCCTAGTGCTGCCCAGGGCTTACCCTTGGCGCTGCTTGTGCTTTGGATTTGAGCAGATGATATGCACCACGCCCCTGCGCTTAATAACTTTGCACTTTGGGCAGCGGCGCTTAACCGACGCGCTTACTTTCATGATTCAACTCTCGCTTTTATTAAGTCCAACGCCTCGCAGTTTTGTGCGTGGCGAGTTCTTCCGGCGTAAACAGACCTATTATTGTATCACAAAATTACCACTTTGTCAGTATTTCCGGGCCATTTTGCGTAATCGCGACGGTATGCTCGCAGTGTGCATTCAATCGCCCATCCGACGAAACGACAGTCCACCCGTCCTTCAAAACCGTTACATCGCGGTCGCCGAGCATGACCATTGGCTCAAGAGCCAGTATCATACCCGCGCGCAGTCGCGGCCCTCGTCCGGGCGTGCCCCAGTTGGGCACGTGGGGTTCTTCGTGCATCGACCGCCCCACCCCATGACCGCCGTAGTCTTTCACGACTGTCATTCCTTGTGACTCAACATAATCGTGGATCGCTGAGGAAAGATCGCCCAGAGCGTTACCGGGTACACACTGTTCGATGCCGACAGCGAGAGCCTGCTCGGTAACTTTCAGAAGGTTCTGTGCTTCCTCGCTGATCGTTCCGACCGGAGCGGTATAGGCGGCATCTGCCACCCATCCGTTGTACACCGTTCCACAATCTATGGTGATGATGTCGCCTTCCTGTAATACGCGGTCGCTTGGTATCCCATGCACCAGTTCTGCGTTCACCGCCACCGTGAGCGTAGCTGGAAACGGGTTCGGGCTTCCGGCTGGGTATCCCAGAAAGGCAGGCGTCGCCCCATATTTGGTAATCAGTCGATAAGCAATCTGATCAAGTTCTCGCGTTGTGACTCCGGGGCGAATTGCCTCACGGACAGTCATCAGCACTTCGTCATTGATCTTGGCGGCATCCCTGATCTTCTGGATGTCAGCCTCGCTTTTCAGGATGATTGCCATGACTCAAAACCTACCCGCAAGCCGACTCGTACGGGCGGGTCTCAGTGGGTGCGGAAAGTGATTTCTACTTAGCAGATATAAGATTTTCCCACGTCCACGACCCGCCCTGAAAAACAAAAATTGATTTACGGATAGACACTCAGTGCGCCCCCGCGTGTTCTTGCGGAATCGCATTGAGAAGTGCAGTGGTTACCTCATCCATTGATTGGTCACCGTTCACCGTTTTGAGCAGCCCCTCACGCTGATAATAATCTACCAACGGCTGAGTCTCAGTCAGATACACTTCAAAGCGCCGTTCGGCAACTTCTGGTGTATCATCCCGGCGACCTTCCTTCTGCGCACGAGTCAAAATGCGTTCCACCGTCACATCCTTCGGAACTTCGACTAGCAAGGCTACAGTGATCGCATCACCCCACCCGGCTAGAAACTTCTTTAACCACTCGGCCTGATCTGCATTCCGTGGGAACCCATCTAGGATTGCCCCGCGCGAGCGGACATCATCACGTGACAATCGTTCCTCGACAACCTCGATGGTTGTTTTGTCATCCACAAGAGCGCCGCGCGCCATGATGTCCTGCACTTTGCGAGCGAGCGGTGTTTCCATTATTTTCATCGCTCGGAACAGATCGCCGGATGAGACATGCGGCACATTTAAGCGTTCCGCCAGCCGCTTCGCCTGAGTTCCTTTTCCGGCTCCTGGCGGCCCCAGCAAGACAATGTAAGTTCGCATTCTTCGCCCTTTTAGGCTTGCGACGGTGAGGAGTAGCACAAGCAGCAGAACGATGAATCCTGGCTGTGTGCTGCCACCCGACTCCATTTCTTAGCGGATAAAGCTGTCGCGGTGGCGCATCACAAGCTGGGCTTCAAGCTGCCGCAGCGTATCGATGACGACGCCGACGATGATGATCAAGCCACCACCGCTCACGATCAGCAGCGCTTGGCGCACTTCTGTGCCAGAACCCGGCTGGATCAAATCCATGATGATCTGGATCAATCCAGGCAGAACTGCAACGCCGCCAAGGAACAAAGCGCCCACCAGTGTAATGCGCTGGGACACTTTGTTGATGAACTCCTCCGTGCGCTTGCCCGGACGGATGCCGGGAATAAACCCGCCGTTCCGTTGAAGGTTATCGGCGGTGTTCATGTTGCGGATCATGATGTCGGTGTACAGATACGTGAACGCAACCACCATCGCAAAGTACACCAGCCAGTAAATCGCCTGCCCGCCGATCCGCGCCCCACCCTGCTGCCCGAAGATAGTCTGTATCGTCTGTGCAGCATTGGCAATGATCGCAGAACTGCTGTTTGCAAAAAAGCTCGCCAGAATTCCTGGGAAACTCAAAATTGCCTGCGCGAAGATGAGCGGGATCATACCCGCCGTATTGACCCGCAGTGGCAGGTACGTGCTCCCGCCGCCATACATCTTCATTCCTCGTACACGTTTCCCGTACTTGATTGGGATGCGGCGAGTCCCTTCCTGCACGACCACGATCACAAGGACAGTAATAACTGTCAGGAAGACGAATAGAAGCACGTTGCGGATGATTACACCGGTCTCAGCGCTGACGAGACGGTTCAGATTCGGCAGGATGCGTGACACAATTCCCGCGAAGATGATTAGTGATAAACCGTTGCCGATTCCATCCTGAGTGATCAACTCGCCGAGCCAGATTGCGAACATCGTCCCGGCGGTCATCGTGAGCAGCACGGTCGCGGTGAGCAGCACATTCGGCGCGACACCGTTCGCAGCTGCAAAGCCGAACCCTGGAATGATCGGCTGACCACTCTGGGCAAACAGATTGATCTGGCCCACAGCCTGGAACATGGCAATCGGAATTGCCAGAATCATCGTATACCGATTGATCTTGTCGCGGCCCGCCTGACCTTCCTTCGAGATTTCTTCCAGCGCTGGAATCACAGGTGTCAGTATCGTGATGATAATCTGCGCGGTGATGTATGGATAAACTCCCATAGCCAGCACCGAGAAGTTTGAAACCGCCCCACCCGATAGCAGATCAAGCATCTGCGCGAACGTTCCGATGCCCGAATTCGGATTCAGAACCTGCCGCAGTACCTCGCGGTCAACCCCCGGAACCGGGATGTTCGCCGCAAACCGATAGATAACCAGCAGGATAATCGTGATGATAATCCGACGCCGGAGGTCCGGCAGTCGGAATGTCTCACGCAGACCGTCAAAGATTGACATTGCGTCCTCTCTTTAACCCGATAGGTTACTCGGCGCTGCCAGAATGGGCAGCCCGCAGTGCCGCGATCTGTTCCTTGCGCAGCTTCTTGACAGTCGCACGCGCGCCCGTCACCAGCAGGGTTAGCTGCTCAACCGAACCACCCGCAGCTTCAATCTTTTCACGGGCGCTCTTGGTAAACGCATGTGCCTGCACCTGAACTGCCTTTTTCAGATCGCCCCGCCCTAGAACTTTGATCGGCGCTTCAATATCGCGGATCAGCCCGGCGGCAAACAGCGTCTCAGGAGTAATCTTCGCCTTTTTATCGAACCGTGCTTCAAGCTGATCGGTGTTCACTTCCTGATACTCGATCCGGAAGATGTTGTTGAATCCTCGCTTGAACGGCAATCGCCGAACCAAAGGAAGCTGACCACCTTCAAAGTATGGCCCCTTCCCGCCGCCTGAGCGAGCGCCCGTACCTTTAGTACCGCGCCCGGCGGTCTTGCCCTGACCCGCAGCTTGACCGCGACCTACTCGCTTGCGCTTTTTGGTTGCACCCTTGTTGGGACGCAGGTCGTTAATCTTCATAGTGATTACTCCACGCCTTCCACATTTACCATGTGAATGACCTTATTGATCATTCCACGCATCGCAGGGGTATCCTGCACTTCTACCACCTGATTGATTTTGCGAAGCCCAAGCGACTTTACGGTCTCACGCTGATCACGCTTATAGCCGATCATGCTGCGCACCAGCTTCACACGGAGGTGCTTGGGCTGGGTAACCTTTTTCTTTGCCATTGTTACTTGCCCTCCTCGCGCTGCTTCTGCTTGCGAAGCCAGAACGGTGCGATAGCGCTTACTTCCTTGCCACGAGCCTTCGCGACATCCCGCATATCCTGAAGTTCCTGAAGCCCCGCGAGCGTCGCTCGCGCAACATTCAGCATGTTGGAGCTGCCCTTCGATTTGGTCAGGATATCCTTGATCCCAGCCGCCTCAACCACCGCACGCACGGCTCCGCCTGCGATGACCCCGGCCCCAGGCGCAGCCGGGCGGAGCATTACTTCAGCCCCACCAAACGTCGCTGTGACGGGATGCGGGATAGTTGTCCCAACTGTGGACACCTTCTTCATATTGCGGCGAGCGCGTTCTGTCCCTTTGCGAATTGCATCAGGAACACCGCGAGCCTTGCCCGTCCCCACTCCGACATTGCCTCGGTTGTCGCCAACGATGACCACTGTGCGGAATGCAAACCGGCGGCCACCCTTGATCACTTTGGCAACGCGCTTGATGTCTAGTACGCGCTCGTCCAGTTCCTCACGGGGCTCTGCTGCGCGCGGTTCACGTCGTCTTCCCATGTTTCTCTCCAACTCGTACCCCTTCTCTAGAAGTCCAGCCCCGCTTCACGAGCCGCATCAGCCAAAGCCTTCACACGGCCATGGTAGCGGAACCCGCCCCGGTCAAACACAACCTGCTTAATACCAGCGTCGAGTGCGCGCTGTGCAATCAGTTGGCCGACCATCTTGGCTCGGTCGGACTTCGTAGTGGCATCGCTTTGTGGCTGTAAGTCAGTATCGATATCCGATGCCGCAGCAAGTGTGTGTCCCGCAAGATCGTCAATCACTTGCGCATAGATATGCTTATCGCTGCGAAACACATTCAGGCGTGGACGCTGAGTCGTGCCTAGAACGCGCTTGCGCACGCGAAGATGGCGGCGCTTGCGCGCCTTTTGAGCCTTCTCTGTCATAACCGTTCTCCTTCAAAATGACGGTTGGCATAGAACCGGAATGACTCCCGGCTCAGGGCTGCAAGTGGATATGATCATCCATTGCACACCCCATTAGCCACCTCTATTAGACCTTCGACTTACCAGCCTTACGGCGAACGACCTCATCCGAATATCGGATGCCCTTACCCTTATAGGGTTCCGGTGGGCGCAGCTTGCGAATATCTGCCGCAATCTGCCCGATCATCTCTTTATTATGTGAAGTGATCACAATCGTTGAGCCACGATTATCTACGGCAAATGCAACACCAGGCGGCGGCACGACCAGAATATCGTGCGAGTAACCTAGTGCCAGCCGCAGATTCTGCCCTTCCATCTCAGCACGATAGCCCGTGCCAGTGATTTCGAGGCGCTTCTCGTACCCAGTGCTGACCCCAACCACCATATTGTTGAGCAGCGCACGGCTCAGGCCATGCAGTGCACGGCTGCGGCGCTCATCATTGGGGCGGGTGAGGACGAGAGAACCATCCTCGGTCGCGATTCCCAGTTCAGGATCGAACTGGCGCTTCAGCGTGCCCTTCGGCCCCGTGACTGTCACCAGATTATCTTCAACGGTGACATCCACACCCTGCGGGATCGCAATTGGTTTCTTGCCAATTCTAGACATAGGTAACTCCGTGCCTTACCAGATGTAGCACAGCACCTCGCCGCCGACGCGCTCACGGCGCGCCTGCTCGCCTGTCATGACGCCCTTCGGCGTAGTCAGGATGGCGATGCCCATACCGCTCAACACCCAGGGTACATCCTTGTAGCTGGTGTAGATGCGGCGGCCCGGCTTGCTAATTCTCTTGAGATCCGTGATAAGCGGGCGGCGCTCACGCCGCGCGCCAACATACTTTAATTGCAGCGTCATCCACTTGAAGGGGGTCTCATCTCCGATGTTGTAGTCTTCGATGTAACCCTCGTCCTTCAGGACGCGAGCGATTTCTTCCTTCATCTTGGAATGAGGAATCTTCACTTCCTCACGCCCGGCCATCAGCGCGTTGCGTACGCGTGTCAGCATATCACCGATTGGGTCATTAACGTACATTCCACATATCTCCTGCTCAGGGGATCACCCTGCACGAAACTACCAGCTTGCCTTCGCAACGCCGGGTATATCACCCTTGAGTGCCAGTTCCCGGAAGCAAATCCGGCAAAGCTGGAACCGGCGGATATAACCACGTGGACGCCCGCAGCGTTGGCAGCGATTGTGTACACGCACTTGGTACTTGCGACGTGCTTCGCGGTAGGGCATGCACTTTTTTGACATTCATCCGCTCCTTCTCTAACGAACGTACTGCGGAACTGAGATTTCAACATTCTGGAACGGCATCCCCAGCAGGCGGAGCAGCTCACGGCCCTCTTCGTCTGACGGTGCAGTTGTCACAATGGTGATTTCCATCCCGCGCACTTTGTCGATCTTGTCGTACTCGATCTCCGGGAACAAAATCTGTTCGCGCAGACCGAGAGTGTAGTTGCCGCGACCATCGAACCCTGTCGAGGATATTCCTCGGAAGTCTCGCGTTCGGGGCAGCGCCACATTCGCCAGCCGATCCAGAAATGCCCACATATGTTCGCCGCGCAGAGTAACTTTCACGCCGATTGAGCGCCCCTCGCGCAGCTTGAAGTTCGCGATGCTTTGCTTTGCTTTGGTCACGACGGGTTTCTGCCCGGTGATCTTTGCGATATCCTCAACCGCCGCATCCAATGCCTTCGCATTGTCGAGTGCTTCGCCAACCCCAACGTTCACAACAACCTTGCTGACACGCGGAACCTGCATCACGTTAGCATAATTGAAGCGCCGTATGAGCGCTGGTCGCACAACTTCTTCGTAGTAACCCTTAAGCTGATGCATTAGTCAATATCCTTCCCGCACTTCTTGCACACGCGGATCATGTGACCATCCTCGCGGCGGTGGCCCACGCGGGTCGGCTCATCGCATTGCGGGCAGACAAGCATAACATTTGACAGGTGAATAGGGGCCTCAAACTGAATGATTCCCGCCTGCACCTGACCACGACCTGCCTGCATGGGACGCTGGTGCTTCTTTCGAATATTGACGTGCTCGATCACGATCTGATCGTCCTTCGGCATCACGCGGAGCACGCGACCCCGCGCACCTTTGTCATTGCCAGAAATGACAAGCACTGTATCTTCACGTTTGATGTTCGTTTTCTTCATTGTCATCGTACTACTCCTGCCTACAGTACTTCCGGCGCGAGCGAGATGATCTTCATAAATCCCGCGTCGCGCAGTTCGCGTGCCACTGGCCCGAAGATGCGCGTCCCCTTAGGGGCTTTTGCGCCTGCTTCGGACAGGATAACCGCAGCATTCTCATCAAAGCGGATGTACGAGCCATCCTCGCGGCGGTACTCTTTGGTCGTCCGCACTACCACTGCGTGAACAACGTCGCCCTTTTTGACAGCGCTGTTCGGGGCTGCGCTTTTTACGGTAGCTACGATTTCATCGCCCACACCGCCGTAATAGCGCTTCGAGCCGCCCATCACGCGAATAGTCAGGAGTTCCTTGGCGCCAGTGTTATCGGCCACCTTGAGCCGGCTTTCCTGCTGGATCATCGCTTATTTCCTCTCAACTTCAATTTTGACGGGCTACTCTGCATCGTCCTCGTCGTCATCATCCTCGCCGTCGATCACATCTTCGACAGCTTCCTTGACCTTCTTTGCGGTCTTCCTGACGGTCTTGACAACGCTCTCAGCAGCATCCTCGACGGTTTCGGCAACTGCTTCGGGGATCGAAGCAACGGCGTCAACCAGTGTCGTGCGAGCGCTTGCGTCCTCGCGCAGTATTTTCTCGACGACCCAGCGTTTATTCTTGCTGAGCGGGCGGGACTCGACCATCACCACTTCATCGCCGATTTCACACGCGTTTTCCGCATCGTGCGCCATAAACTTCTGAGACCGATATATGGTCTTGCCATACAGTGGATGACGGAACGCACGCTGCACGCGTACAACTACCGTCTTATCCATCTTGTTGCTGACCACCTGTCCAGACAGCCGTCTGCGATTATTCGTCATGATTCATTCTCCTCTGCGACATCATGTCGCCAGCCGCCTGTAGCTCGCGCTCACGTACCACTGTGAGAATTCGAGCGATGTCGCGCCGGAGGATTTTCAGGCGATTGGTGTCCTCAAGCTGCCCAGATGCTTGCTGAAAGCGCAGATTAAATGCTTCCTGCTTCGCGTCGTCCAGCCGGGTTGCCAAATCTTTTGCGGAAAGATTCCGAAGTTCGGATGCTTTCATTGACCCATTACCTCCACGCCCGAGATAGGATCGATGCGCTTCACGATCTTTGTCTTCACGGGCATCTTATAAGCGGCACGCATGAGCGCTTCTTGGGCAGTCGCTTCATCCACACCACCTACCTCGAACATCACGCGGCCCGGTTTTACGACGGCAACCCAGTGATCAACTGAACCCTTACCCTTACCCATACGAGTCTCAGCTGGTTTAGCGGTCACAGGCTTATCTGGGAAAATCCGAATGTATACGGTTCCGCGACGCTTGAGAAAGCGCGTAATCGCGCGGCGGGCGGCCTCGATCTGGCGGCTGGTGATCCAGGCAGGCTCCAACGATTGGAGTCCAATCTCACCGAAATCCACCTTGTTGCCACGCGTCGCCTTGCCTGTCATACGGCCACGAAATTGCTTGCGATACTTAACACGTTTTGGCATCAACATGGTTGAACATCTCCACACGGCACGATGACTGAGCACCATGCCTGTTTTTTAACTCCGGGCTACTGGCTGACGTAAACGCCTGCGCTGGCTGTCGGTTCTTCTTCCTTCAGCACTTCGCCCTTATAGATCCAAACCTTTACGCCAATCCGCCCGTAGGTTGTCAGCGCTTCGGTGAAACCGTAATCAATGTCCGCGCGCAGCGTGGTGAGGGGAACCTGCCCTTCCTGAACCGTCTCGCGGCGGGCCATTTCCGATCCTGCTAGGCGGCCCGCAACACCGATGCGGATTCCTAGCGCCCCTTGACGCATCGCCTGCTGCACCGCGCGCTTCATCGCGCGGCTGTGCGAGATACGTCGTTGTAGCTGGCTGGCGATATTCTGCGCGACGAGCATTGCATCCAGATCAGGCTGGGAAATTTCCTCAACTTCGATCTTGACCTTCTTGCCATCTGTCAGCGCTTCCAAATCCTGACGCAGCTTCTTGACCGCCTCGCCCTTCCGACCGATCACGATACCGGGACGTGCGGTATGCAGCGTCACCTGCACCTGACCGGGATAGCGCTCGATCTCGACGTGCGAGATACCAGCGCTCTCATGCAGACCTGTGATAGCCTCGCGGATTTTCAGGTCTTCGTGCAGCAGTTCGCCGTAGCGGCTGCCATCGGCGTACCAACGTGCGTTCCAGTCTTTGATCACCTTCAGGCGATAACCAATTGGATGTACTTTGCGCCCCATACTTTATTTCTCCTGCTTCGTTCTGCTGCTTCGAGTCGTCGTGCGCCGGGCGGGTTTGGCCGCTGGGGCCGCTTCCTCACGTTCGCTAAGAACTACCGTCACGTGTGCGGTGCGCCGAATCAAGGGCTTGAACCGCCCGCGCGCGCCGAAGCGCCGCCACTGCCGCCGAGGGCCCTCGTTCGCATAAATCTGGCTGATGAACATCCCAGCCGGATCAATCTCGAAGTTGTTCTCGGCGTTTGAAACCGCGCTCTTGACGACCTTCCACACCAGAGGTGCGCCCTTCTGCGGCATATTATTGAGCACATCCAGTGCCGCCATTGGGTTCATGCCCCTCACCTGATCACAGACCAGACGAATTTTCTGGGGCGAGATGGGTAGATATTGAGCAGATGCACGAACGTCCATGGCTACTTCACAACCTTCTTTTCCTTCCCGAAGTGACCTCGGAAGGTGCGCGTCGGGGCGAATTCACCCAGACGATGCCCTACCATGTTCTCCGTGACATAGATCGGCACATGACGCCGACCGTCGTGAACGGCAATCGTATGCCCAACCATCTGCGGGAAGATCACCGAGGCACGGCTCCAGGTGCGGATAACCTTCTTCTCCCCTGCGGAGTTCATGTTCTCGATCTTCTCTAGCAGTTTGGGGCTTACAAATGGCCCCTTCTTCAAACTACGCGACATGTTTTCCCTCCACTACGGCATGCTTTAGCAGATACGTGCTAGTCACGCCTCTTGTAACCTCATCTATGACCGGCTTACCGACGCCGCTTCGTGGCACGGCGGCGCACGATGTACTTGTCGGTGGACTTATTAACGCGGGTTTTCTTGCCCAATGCAGGCTTGCCCCACGGAGTCTTCGGGCTTGGCATTCCGATAGGTGAGCGGCCTTCGCCACCGCCATGCGGATGCGAATTCGGGTCCATTGCTGTACCACGTACCGATGGACGCCAACCCATCCAGCGCTTGCGGCCCGCCTTTCCGATCTTGATGTTGCCATGATCGGTATTGCCCACCTGACCGATGGTCGCCATGTTATCCTGGCGAACCATCCGAACTTCACCGGACGGCATACGAAGGGTGGCATATTCGCCTTCCTTCGCCAGCAATTGCGCCGATGTCCCTGCCGCCCGCACCAACTGACCGCCCTTGCCCCGATGCAGCTCAATGTTATGAATCACCGAGCCGACTGGGATGTTGCGGAGCGGCAGCGCGTTGCCGGGACGAATTTCCGCCTCAGCGCCCGCCATAATCGTAGCCCCGACTTGCAAGCCGAGCGGCGCAATCATGTACCGCTTCTCGCCATCCGCATAGACAACCAGTGCAATTCGCGCCGAGCGATTTGGATCGTATTCAATGCCAGCGATCCGTCCCGGCACACCAATTTTATCTCGCTTGAAATCGATGATGCGGTAGCGGCGGCGATGCCCGCCCCCACGATGCCGCACCGAAATGCGCCCCTGATGGTTGCGCCCTGAGCGGCGGTTCAGCTTCTCGGTGAGAGACCGAACCGGAGCCGAGCGCGAAATTTCTTCAAAATCATGGCCCGTCATGCCGCGCCGACCTGGCGATGTGGGCTTATACTTCTTGATTGCCATTTGCTTATACCTCGCGAGTCAGGCGGTTCTACCCACCTACCCCTACACAGTATGTCTTCTTCTTGAATGTTACTTTTTGTTAAACAAGCTTTTTAGCTGCCACCGTTGCTTTTAGCTGACTGCCAACCGCTAATTGCTAATTGCTTACCTCACACCCCGAACAGGTCAATGTTCTGACCCGGCGCGACGGTCACGTAAGCCTTCTTCCACGCGCTGCGGCGAATGTATCGCTTCCGCAGGCGGCGGCCCATCTTCTGCGGCATCACCGCAGTCCGAACCTTGAGGACGCTCACGTCGAAGATTGATTCAACCGCGTCCTTCACCTGACCCTTATTCGCGCGCATATCGACTTCGAAGCAGAAAACGTTATGTTCGCTCGATAGCCGCTCGCTCTTTTCCGTCACCACCGGGCGGCGGATCACATCATATAAATGAAGCTCGCTCATCTTACTCGCTCCTCACCGATTTACTCAGCCAGTTCTTGATGACTTCGAGCGCGTCGAGCGGCATCACAACCATGTCGTACTTCAGCAGATCGCGCACATTGAGGTAGCTGGCACGTAGATAGTGTGCATGATGCATATTTCGGATCGAGCGCTCAACGTTATCGTTTGCTTCTGCCAGAAGCACCAGTGCGCTGCTGTCACCAACGAGGTTGTACAGCGCATCCGCCATATCGCGGGTGCGAGGCTGCTCAAGTGCCAGTGCATCCACCAGCACGATTTCGCCATCAGCCGCCTTCGCTGAGAGTGCCGAACGCAGCGCCTCGCGCCGCATCTTCTTGGGCATGTCTTTCTCATAGCTGCGAGGCTGAGGCCCATGTGCAATACCGCCGCCGACAAAAATCGGCGCGTTGCGGCTGCCGTGACGTGCCCGCCCAGTACCCTTCTGGCGGAACCACTTGGCCTTTGTGCGATTAATATCGCCCCGCGTTTTCGTTGAGTGCAGGCCGAGCCGCGCATTCGCCATCTGGCGAACATACGCTTGGTGCATCAGACCCACATTGATAGGAGCCTCGAAGATGTCGCTCGGCAGTTCTACCGTATCGACTTCGCGCCCCTGAACATTTCTAACTGAAAGATTGATCGCCATGAGTCTACCTCTACTGCCTCTTAACGGTCGGGCGGATCATCACCAGCCCGCCCTTAGCGCCGGGCACGCTGCCCCTTACCACGAGCAGATTCCGCTCCGCATCGACCACAACGACTTCCAGATTTTGCGCGGTGACTCGCTCACCACCCATCCGGCCTGCCATCCGCAGACCCTTGAGTACGCGGCCCGGAGTAGATGTTGAACCAATCGAGCCGGGTGCGCGCTCACGATCCGAAGCACCGTGTGTCTTCGGCTGGCGGTGAAAGTGGTGGCGCTTGATCGTACCAGCGAAGCCTTTACCCTTGCTGGTTCCCACAATATCGACGTGTTCACCCGTCCGAAAGACATCGACCGTAATCTGTTGGCCTTCTTCAATGCCCGACAGATCGTCGGCTTCGAACTCGCGCAGGTGGCGGAGCGCCGGAACCGGGCTCGCCAGCGTTTTACGGCGGCGATCCTCAGTCGATTCCAGTAGACCCAGATGGCCGCGACGTGGCCTGCTCATCTTGCGCTCAACCGCGCGGATGCGTTTCTCATCGTCGTCAATTGCCGCTCCGATTTCCTCGAAGCCAAGCTGGATGGCATTGTAGCCATCTGATTGTTCACTCTTGATCTGCGTAACCCAACAAGGGCCTGCTTGGATCACGGTGACGGGCGTTACGACACCATCTTCATCGAAGATTTGTGTCATTCCGACTTTCTTGCCTAGTATGCCTTTGATCATCTTGGCACTGCCTCCAGAGAGACTGCATCCGGCAGCAGAGATTTTCCCTGCCCACCCGCATCATCCCTCATCTCCAAAATTTGTCCGCGCGGATGTTTAATCCGGCGCTCGACCTTCGTTCTTACACCCTATCCAAAAAGTGACCTTGTAGGGGCGCACGGTGGCGAAGGTCGCTCACCTATAGGAATGCGCCCAAGTGACGGATAGAGACCTAAATCCTGATCTCGATGTCCACACCTGCCGGCAGATTCAGCCGGGTCAGGGTGTCAATCGTCTTGGCGTCAGGGTCCATCACGTCGATGATGCGCTTGTGAATACGCATCTCGAAGTGCTCCTGCGAGTCCTTGTCGATAAATGGACTTCGCCGCACCGTCCAGCGCTTGATTCGCGTCGGCAGAGGAACAGGCCCTACGACCTGCGCGCCAGTGCGTTCCGCCGCTTCCACGATCCGCCGCGCTGATTCGTCGATGACGCGGTGGTCATACCCCTTAAGTCGAATACGGATTTTTTGCTTAGCCATGCAACTTTCCTTATAGATTGGGTGTCGGCGTCTTCTTCCGACACCCATCCGGCCTCTGCCGTAAACAAATTTTCTCTCAGTCGTACTTCGTAGGGCGGGTCTTGTCGGCTGTGAGACTCAGTACGATGAGCAGAAATTGCATCCCATTACAGCCGCGACCCTCCCTATGTGATCTCCGATACTGTGGCGTCTTTAGCGAATACCCTGCCGTCGCTATCTGCCACTACACCGGCTCGCCCTTGGCGAGCGCCTCGACCAGCTTATCAGGCAGCTTCTCGTAGTGATCGAACTCCATCGTGAAGTTCGCTCGCCCCTGAGTCATACTCCGCAGGTCGGTCGCATAGCCGAACATCTCGGAAAGCGGGACCATTGCCTGAACAGACTGCACGCCACCGGGGCGCGGGATCGTCTGCTGAATCTGGCCGCGACGTGCCGAGATGTTGCCCTGAACCGGGCCGAGATATTCTTCGGGCGTAGTCGCTTCGACCTTCATCACAGGCTCTAGCAGAACAGGCTTAGCCTGCTTTGCCGCATCCTTGAACGCCATGCTGCCCGCGATCTT
>Ga0075421_100003006_pt1 | contig 20149 bp, 17 predicted proteins | sample SoiMetdeltSBSDD5_FD_75292 | JGI IMG/M metagenome (GOLD analysis project Ga0075421, IMG submission 75292) | Bulk soil microbial communities from a Populus tree surrounding site in Tennessee, USA - Soil MetaG P. deltoides SBSDD5 | ecosystem: Environmental > Terrestrial > Soil > Tree plantation... | reverse complement strand
TCTCAGGACATAAATCCGATGCTAGAAGCTGATCCTCTTCTCAAGTGGCGTGACGAGTTCCCTATCCTGCAAACATCCAACTATCTAATCAATAACTCACTTGGTGCGATGCCGCGTGCGGTCTATGGCAACCTGCGTGCCTATGCGGATATGTGGGCCACACGCGGCGTTCGTGCATGGAGTGAGGGCTGGTGGGACATGAACGTCGAGATTGGCAACCAGATCGGAGAGATCATCGGCGCGCCGGATAGCACGATTTCTATCCATCAAAATATCGCTATCGCGCAGGGGGTTTTGCTAAGCTGCTTCGACTACGAAGGGCCACGCAACAAGGTCGTGGTTGAGAACGGAATCTTTCCGTCGGATTACTACAATCTGCGGGGAATGCTGCCCTCGCATGTGCAGATTGAAATGGTGGAGAGCCATGACAACGGGATTACTGTGCCTGTTGATGAGATCGTCGAGGCGATTGACGATCAGACTCTGTTAGTTCTAATTAGTCATGTCCTGTTCCGCAGCGCCTATATTGTCAATCTTGACCCAATTATCGAGAAGGCGCACCGGGTTGGGGCGATTATGATCGTAGACGGCTTCCATGCGGGTGGGATTATTCCGGTGGATGTGAGCGCCCTGAACGTAGATTTCTATCTCGGCGGAGTACTCAAGTGGATGTGCGGGGGGCCAGGTGGAATCTTTCTTTATGCAAGACCGGACTATCTCAAGACGATTACTCCCCGGCTGACCGGATGGATGGCTCACAAGCGGCCCTTCGCTTTTGAGCCTGAGATCGACTTCCGGGAAGATGCGTTCCGGCTGTTGAATGGAACTCCGGCTATTCCGTCTCTATATGCGATCCAGCCGGGCATTGAGATTATCGCACAGGTGGGCGTAGAGACGATCCGTGAGAAGTCTCTCCGAATGACCGCTCACATGATTCAACGTGCGGATGCGGCAGGATGGGAGGTCAACAGCCCGCGTGAGTCAGAAGAACGTGGTGGCACAGTGACAGTGAATCCGCCGCATGCTTACGAAGTGTCACGCGAACTGCTGGCACGAAATATTGTGATCGACTACAGAATTGGTGCGGGCATCCGAGTATCACCGCACTTCTATAACACCTTCGAGGAAATAGACGCTTGCTTTGATGCAATAGCGGATATTCTCAGCACCGGGGCATGGGAACAGCACGCACAGAATCGGGAGTTCATCACGTAGGCCATCTGTGGAGACGGTTCAAAGCGCGTCGGGTTGAGCCGGGATCATTGGTGAGGACAGCATCACAGCCGAGTGCAAGGTACAGCCTCAGGCGGGCATTGGGATAAGGATCGAGCGGGCAAACAATCTGATGCTTCGCGTGGGCCATTGCCACATAGAAAGGATTGAGCAGCAAGATCGGCCAGAAGGGGCCTAAAAGCTCTGCACCAGGTTTGGGAATCAGCCGATTGAGGGTGATAAATCCAGTCGGAATATCAGGCGCAACGGCTTTCACCGACTGTACTCGGTTCAAATGGAATGAGAGCACTACCGTTCGCTCTCGCATCCCTGCTGCATCTACCTCCACCAGTAGCTTCCGCGCAACTTCCGAATCAAGGAACTTATCAGTTTTGAGTTCCAGCGCCAATGCACAATTTGGCGGAATGATTTTGAGCGTCTCAGCGAGGGTGGGAATACGCTCGTCGGCAAACTCTGAGCGACCGTAGCAGGCACTGGCTTCCTTTACTTGATCAAGTGTCATGTCTTCGACTCTGCCCGTACTCAAAGTGGTGCGATCCAATGTAGGGTCGTGGATACAAACGAATATTCCCTCGGCAGTGACGTGCAGGTCGGTTTCGAGTAAGTCTGCACCTTCGTCGAAGGCACGGCGGAAAGCGGCAAGAGTGTTTTCAGGACAGGAGATCGAGTTGCCACGATGGGCCATCACGTAGGGTTTTATTTTGCTAGGAAGCTCAAGTTTCATTGTATAGCTCCGCGAGAATAATGGAGTAATCAGGCCGGAAAAACACCGATTTTCGTACTCAAAAAGAATTGTGACATCAAGAATCTGGTGAGATGCGTCGCAAGGGCTAATGTTGAAGAATCAGGATTCCGAGCTTGAGTACAAACAGGTTGGATTCAGGTTAATAAAACAGATGACTTTTTCGGAACCGTGACACGGGTTTTGAAGGATGTGTCTCAAAAGTACGGATCATAACGAGTGATTGAACCGTTGTGACTTGATCCAGTCAACAAAATAGTAACACAAAGCCGAGGGGTGAAAACTGAACACACCCTCGGCTGTCAATGAAAATTTGTGGAATGAAATTTAGCCGCCTGCCATCGCTCCCACAATTCGAAATGGCTCTTTGCCCTCTGTGACTGCATCAGGGAGTGGGGTATCGGGTGGATCGTACGAGAGGTCCTGACCACAGGCAAAGAACCGGATAAACGGTCGGCGCTCCAGCGTGCCATAGTCGCGGATTGTTCCCCGCAGCATCGGATATGCGGCTTCCAGTGCATCCAGAATTGAACCCTGGGTTACTGGCTCTTTCACTTCAAGTTCCAGGTCGCCGTTAAGCTTCGCCAGGGTTCTTAGATGGGCAGGGAGTACAATGCGGATCATGGTAGTACCTGTACCTCGACAGAAAGCACAGCCGGAAGGTCACGGACAATAGGCGACCATTGGTCGCCGGAATCAGTTGACCCATAGACCTGCCCGCCAGTTGTGCCGAAATAGATTCCACATGAATCGAGTGTATCAACTGCGAGCGCGTTACGCAGCACATTGACGTAGCAATCACTCTGCGGCAGCCCTTTTGTCAGCGCCTCCCACTCATTGCCACCTGATCGGCTGCGATAGACACGCAACTTACTATCGGGGGGATAATGCTCGGAGTCGCTCTTGATTGGAACAACGTAAATGGTTTCCGGTTCGTGGGCATGAACTGCGATGGGGAAGCCAAAATCGCTTGGCAAATTACCACTGACTTCATGCCACGAATCACCACAATCGTCGCTACGCATGACATCCCAGTGTTTCTGCATGAACAGCACTTCGGGACGTGACGGGTGCATCGCAATACTGTGAACACAGTGACCCACTTCGGCTTCTGCGTCAGGCAGCTCGCCGGATGACTTCAGCCCGTGAGTGGCTGGCCGCCACGTCTTACCGGCATCGTCGGTGCGGAAAGCGCCTGCGGCTGAAATGGCAACATACATCCGGTTAGGATCGTCGGGACTTATGATTATGTTGTGCAGGCACATCCCACCCGCTCCCGGCTGCCAGAGATCGCCTTTGACATTTCGCAGGCCAGGAAGCTCCTGCCATGTTTTCGCGCCGTCACTTGTGCGGAATAGGGCCGCATCTTCAACTCCAGCGTATAGTGTATCGGGGTCGGTTCGGGATGGTTCTAGATGCCAGACTCGCTTGAACTCCCAGGGATGCTGTGTGCCATCATACCACTTATGTGTTCCAGGAACGCCGTCGTAGGCGAATTCATTACCCATTGCTTCCCATGTCTTGCCGCCATCATTTGAGCGTTGGATTAGCTGTCCGAACCATCCGGTGGATTGAGACACATAGAGCCGATCTGGATCGGCTGGTGTACCCGTAGCGTGGTAAATTTCCCAACCTCCAAAGTGAGGCCCATCGATTTTCCAATCCTCGCGTTTCTCATCGGAGGTTAGAATGAAGGCTCCTTTGCGTGTGCCAACTAAGACTCGTACCTTGCTCATACGTTTCTCCCTCTGAATGGGTTCCTAGGCTACCTTAATAATAGAACCGTTGTTCTTATTCGTCAACTCACGTAGTTGGCATTTGGTTTGTTTCAAGCGTGGGAATCAAAGCCGTATCATGATGCGTAGCGCACACAGATGCGCATCTGAACACTCTACGAATAAGGCAATCTTCATTTCTACTGAATCAGAGTCGCAATCATGGGAGCGGTGCGGGATGCAAATTCCTCTGGTGACTCGGTGCAGTGCTTCTGCCGACTCCAATGCAGTGCAGCACCATAGATTGCCCAGCTTGTCAGATCAGCTACCAGTGCTGGCGATGCAATGTGTAAAGGGCTATCTAGGGATTGCAACCCTTTTAGTAGAGCTTCGCTAACCAGTAAGGTAATTTGCTCATCAAAAGGCGGCAACCCTTGCTTATCTACTGGCATACAGTGATCATCAACATGAGCTAGAAACTCGCAGACGGTTGCAATCAGAGATTGTATGGTACTGGCACAGTACTCGTAATTCTCAGTTAGCTTACTTTCGAGAGTTTGCCGGAACATCTGGCGCATAGAGTACTCAAAGAGTGCGTACTTATCGGGAAAGTGCGCATAGAAGGTAGCTCGATTCACCATCGCCCGATCAGCAATATCCTGAATTGTGATCGAATGGAACTTTTTTTCTTCCAGCAGCTCTACGAATGCTTTTTGAATCAGCATTCGCGTTCGGCGTACTCGTAAATCCTCTGTTTTGACGGTTTCAACCAACATTTTTGCCTCTTTGTTGTCTACGCAACAAACACCTGATTTTGTTGATTGAACTTCTGAAATGTAGGGCTAACATTTATATTGTAAACAACAAATGTTGCTTTTGCGAATATTGTTGAACATAAGGGGATACTATGAACATCGCATTATGGATTGTACAGGCCATACTGGCTCTAGCCTTTGGGATGGCTGGTTTCATGAAATTGACTCAGCCAAAAGAAAAACTAGCCGAGCGCATGGGGTGGGTCAACGACTTCTCCTCGAACATTGTTCGAGCTATTGGGCTGGTCGAGGTGCTTGGAGCGCTTGGGCTAATCTTGCCTGCACTAACGGGTATTTTGCCATTCCTAACGCCACTGGCGGGTGCTGGTCTGGTGTTAGATATGTTGGGTGCGGCGGCAACTCACGTGCGGCGCAAGGAATATCCTTTCATCACCGCAAATTTGGTCCTGCTTGTTCTAGCAGCATTCGTGGCGTATGGGAGATTCGTGATCGCGCCGATATAACCGCGCTAGCTGTGAGGTACACTATGGTCATGGCACAAACACAATCTCTGACGACACCCTTTACGATTGATCCGGCGACACGGCTGGGACGTGTGTACTATACGGTTGCCAATCTTGATCGCCAAACTGCGTTTTATCAGAATATTTTCGGTTTCAAGCTGCACTGGCGTGAAGGTGACTCGGCAGGAATGGGCGCAGGTGGCGAGGACTTGCTGCGCCTAACCGAGCAGCCAGATGCGCGCCGTATTCGCGGGACAACGGGTTTGTATCACACTGCCTTTCTTGTGCCGACTCGCTGGGACTTAGCCCATTTGCTCAAGAGCATTGCAGAGACTCAGACGCCGATTCAAGGGATGACAAATCACGGCACGCACTATGCTATCTATCTACCCGATGCTGAGGGGAATGGTATTGAATTAGCGTGGGACTTTCCGAAAGATCAATGGCCGACGAGCTTCGAGGAAATGATGCGGAGCAATCGTGCGCTGCATCCACAGGAAGTACTGCGCGCATTGGATGAGAAACAGGAGGCATGGGAAGGGGTAAGTGCAGGTACAAAGGTTGGGCATGTGCACCTGCATGTCTCAGAGTTGGACTCGACCGATCATTTCTACCGTGAAATACTTGGCTTCGAAATCCCCAGCTATTTGAAGAATCCTCCGCCGCAGTTTGCAGACTCGGCAAAGTTCTTTTCGGCAGGAGGATACCATCACCATATCGGCACAAATGTGTGGCAAGGTATCGGCGCACCACCGCCGCCCATGAATGCAGCAGGGCTAAGATATTTCACGGTCGTTACGCCGAGCGAAGCAACGCTGAACGTTGTTTTGGAGCGACTTGAAGAAGCGGGCATTGGATCAGAGGAAATATTAGATGGCGTGCTGGTACATGATCCCTCACAGAATGGCGTCCTCTTGACATCAGAAGATCGACTGCGAAGGAATCAGGACTAATGTACCGCGCAGGCAGAATGGGCAGGGCACTCTGTCACTATGCGTAAATTTTGAACGTGAGCCGCCTCGATAGGCGGCTCGTTTGTTTGAGGATGGTACAGATGCCCTGGTAGCGCCCGCTCTCCGGTTCATGTTAAAATCCTAGTACTACTTCAATAGGGTGGCTTGACCTCTAGCATTTGCCTATAAATGTCACAATGCCTGGTTGCGAACCTGTATTGGTAACAACAAAGGAACTGTTATGCTGCGCGCCGTTATTTTTGATATGGATGACACTCTGATCGATTGGAGTGAGCGTGACTCAGATTGGATGGCTCACAGCCGCGAATGCCTGCGCCCAATCCACGAGCATCTTGCCTCGCTAGGAAATTCTCTGCCAAATCTTGAAGATATGACTGAGGTCTATGCCGATCAAGCACGGGCGGCATGGGAGGCAGTCACTACGCCTGAATGGGTGTGCCCGCGCCAGATCGACATTTTGCGTAATACCATCAAAGCTATCAATCTGGATGTTGAATCCTTCGACATGGAAAAGCTGCAACGCATGTATGGCTGGAAGACTATCGGCGGGGTGCGTCCGTTTCAAGATACGGAGATGGTGTTGAAAGCCCTCCGCGATGCTGGACTCCGGATCGGGCTAGTCACAAACGCCGATCTGCCAATGTGGATGCGTGATGCCGAGTTAGACAGCTTCGGGCTGACGCAGTACATCGAAGTGCGGCTGACGGCAGGCGACGTAGGACGATTGAAGCCACATCCAGAGCCGTTTCAGAAAGCAATGAGCATGCTGGATGTGCTGCCTGACGAAGCTATTTTCGTCGGAGATCGCGTTCAGGATGATGTGGTTGGGGCGCGGGCTGCCGGAATGCGTGCCGTGTGGATCAGGCGGTCAAACGGGGGCTGGATTGATCCACTTGACGAAACTGCGAGCTATAAGCCCAACGCGACGATCTACCGGCTGGCCGATCTCCTAACGACGTTTGATATATGGTATCCGGGCTGGCGCAATCGCATTAAGACAGAAAAACTCCGCGAGACAACCGAGATTGCGAGCACGAATGCTGCGGGCAGTCGTTTTTGATCTGGGTGGGACACTGCTGCACTACCACGATCCAGAATCGAGTGAACCTGCACGCCCGTTCTTCCGCATCACACGTATGGGTGTGATGGAGATGATCAAGCAAGTTAGGGCACTAGGGTATGGCAACCCCGACCCGGCTGCAATGGACGAAGCAGTAGATCGACAGATCCGCGAGTCGTACACACAAACTATGACTCAGATGCTCGGTGGGAGCGTCGAGGGGCCGCTTCGGGCAGCGTTAGTGGACAACGGCATTGTGCTCAATGATGAGCAATGGCAGGCGATACGCCCTTCGTTTTACAGCGCCATCGACCCGATTGTCACACCGCGAACGGGTGCAAGGGAAACACTCAGCGCACTCAAGGCGGCGGGCTACCAGCTTGCACTTATCTCGAATACATACTGGGCCGCCGATCTGCATGATCGGCATCTGGCGGAATATGGACTGATCGATTTCTTCGACGTGCGGGTTTACTCTGCCAATACCACTCACATCAAACCGCATCCTTCCATCTTTCTCGATACGTTGACTGCCCTCGGAGTAGAGCCGTACGAAGCGGCGTACGTTGGGGACAGACCCGATATTGATGTAAAGGGCGCTCAGCAGGTCGGGATGCATGGCATCCTGATCCGCTCACCGTATGATCAAACCCTACTTGGCGAGATTGTCCCTGACGCAATTATCGACGAACTGCCTGAATTGATCCCAGCATTAGAACGATTGGAACTGCCTGCATGAGCAGCCCCATCCCCGTTGTATACGTCTTTTACGGCGCAGATGAACCGACCCTCAAAGAGAAACTAACCGAGTTCTGCAAAAAGGCCATCGATCCGGCGATGGCCGATCTGAATACGACCAAATTAGAAGGCGCAACAGCCGAACTTGGAGATATACAATCGGCAGCAAGGACGCTGCCGTTCCTCGCAGAGACACGGCTGATCCTCGTCGATAACATTACGGAATCGAACGGCGGGCGTGGGGTGATCGACGAGATGGCGAAGTTCATCCCAACGCTGCCAGACTGGGCGCGAGTGGTGTTCATCGAGACAGGAATGCAGGATTCGAACCAAGATTCCGATTCGGTGCGGAAGCGAAAAGCAAGCCGCCGGACGGCTCTCAAGCGGCTAATTGGTCTGGTAGAGAAAGACCCACGCGGCAAGGTATATGGGTTCGCGCTTCCGAATGATCCACGCAAGTGGCTGGCACAGCGAGCAGCGCTGCACGGTGCAGAGATCGATGGATATGCGGCGAATGTACTGGCGGAAAGGGTCGGCGAAGACTTGGTTCTGGCCGATACGGAGTTAACGAAATTGGCTGCCTATACGAACGGCGAGCGCCCGATCAGCGCGGCGGACGTGGAACTGCTGACGCCGTTCACGCCGGAAGCCAATATCTTTCATATGGTAGATGCCATCGGCAAACGGGAAGGGCGGGAGGCGATCACGCTGTTAGAGCAACTTCTGGACGCGGGCGACGAACCTCTGCGATTATTCAGCATGATTGTGCGGCAATTCCGCTTGCTGCTCATGATGCGGGAACATCTGGATAATGGGGGCACACCGAACAATGCGGCCCAAGCACTCGGACTGAATGACTTTGTAGCAAAGAAGATTGCAGAGCAGGCGCGGCGCTACAGCATCGAGCAGCTAGAGCGCATCTATCACTTCCTACTGGAGACGGATGTCGCGATGAAGGGTGGAGTTGGGGACGAGGATTTGTTCGGCAAGACGATTGATCGGCTTGACCCGGCACTGGCGCTTGAGGAATTTATTGTAAGACTGGCGGCAAGATAGGATGTTCGGGTGCTAGAATCGTTGAGAGCCGGGGTCGGCGTACCCGGCTCTCGCTTAAAAGGAGGAGAAGAAGAGATTTTTCGCCCTTCAGATTAAAGAATACTCCATTCTATTCTTAGTATCCGGTCGTGGGTTCTACGCTTACCCTACGGAATCCCTACGCTCCATGATGAAAATCGATGATCTATGCATGAACGGTTATGCACCTGCCAGAGTTTTAGGGTAAGTCAAGGATAAACGGGCCAAGATGCTGAGTCTCCGAACAGTTGCCTGATACATCACAGACTCGTAGATGGAAATACCATGTTCCGTTGACAAGCGGTTGGCTTATCTCAGTAAATACCTCCGGTCCATATTGAAGAGTCGAAGTATCAAGGTCGGTATCAGAATTTGCACCCCACACACCAGCATATCCGGCGATGCCAGAACCATTCCCATCACTGGCATCGTCGCTCCAATCAACCTCGATAATGTTGTTGGTTGTATCTGTTCCTCCGACTGTATGGGTTGGACTCGTCAAAGACGAAGGCGGGGATGGTGCAGAGTCGTCAAGCGGCGTACTGAATGTCCAAGTGGCGCTCCACGGCCCCGGATTTCCAATGCCATTCACGGCGCGAACTCGCCAGTAATACGTCCCTTCTGGCAGCGCTACCAGGGATATAGTGGCGGTCAGTCCAGTTAGATCGACTTCAGGGCTAGCGAAGCTCGCATCATTATCAATCTTCAGATCATAGGTTGCGGCGGAAGCGGCGGGATTCCAAGTCAATGTGACTGTGTTGATCTCAAGGACTGTGCCATTCGTAGGAGTCAAGAGGACTGGCGATGGGGGAAATACTGACTGTACTGTGACACTTCGGATAGGAGAATATATCCAGTTGCTCCAATTCCCGGCTTTGTCTTTCGCTTGCACGCGCCAGTAAAGCACTCCTTGATCCCCGGTAGGTGGCTTATAACTCGCTTTGGTGAGCTCAGGCGAGGTAAACAAGATATTGGTAAAGTCAGAATCCGTCGCATATTGCAATCGATATGTCGTGTAGTTAGTAGCCACCCAACTGAATATCGGCATTCCAGTAACAATGGCCCCATCTATGGGAGTTTTCAGGGTAGGAGGAGGCGGCGGAACCGTATCAATCGTGAAACTGCGATACATGCTCCATAGGCTAACAATACCGCCATTCGCTGCACGAACTCGCCAGTAGTACCTGCCGTCTGAGAGGGAAGCAGCATCATAGCTAGTCCCTGGAAGACCTGCCCAATCCTGCTCAATTCTGATCGCGTAAAAAGTTGATGAAGTCGCAATTTGAATCTGGTAAGTTGTGGCAAGGGGTACAGGATTCCAACTTAGCCTCGGTGTGTTATCGTTCATCAGAGACGCATTTGCTGGATTTGCAAGTGTTGGGCTGGTTAGTATGATGCTGACAATGTTCACGCTCCAAACGTCAGCAGGCGATGTCGATAGACCCCAGTTACCCGCCGCATCCTTCGCTTGGACACGCCAGTAAAGAATCCCCGTATCATTCGTCACAGGTTTGTAACTAACTGTTGCCAGTTCCGGTGACGTAAACAAGATATTGGTAAAGCCAGAGTCTGCCGCATACTGTAACTTATAGCGCACAGCGCCTGTTGAGCCTTTCCACAGGAAAGTAGGCATTCCACTCACCTGAGCGCCATTCGCGGGTGATACCAGCACCGGGGGATTTGGAGGTTTTGTATCGACGGTAAAGCTGCGGGGTATGCTCCAATTGCTGTCTCCGACCCCATTCACTGATCTAACCCGCCAGTAGTGCACGCCGTCTGATAGAGTATCGGCATCATAACTAGTTCCGGCGACTGTGGGTGGGTTCTGTTCGATGCTAGTAAGAGCAAAGGTCGATAGCTTGGCAATCTGAACTTCATAGCTGGTAGCATAGGCTGCCGCATTCCAACTGAGAGTTGGGGTGCTATCCCCAGTCAAGAAACCGACGGGATTTATCATCGTGGGGATGGCAGGCATAGATGGATTGATCGTCACCGAACGACCTGTGCTCCACACACTCCAATTGCCTGCCGCATCCCGCGCGCGGGCGCGCCAGTACAATGTTCCGACGAAACCCAGTGCAGGGGTGTAAGTGGTTCCAGTAAGCTGAGATGTAGTTTTGACTCCGGCTGTAAAGACATTGTTTACTGCCGATTGAAATTGATAGGCTACCGCCCCTGTTACTGGATTCCATGTAAAGATTGGCATGCCGATACTGTTAGCACCCTCCGTCGGGGTATTCAAAATCGGTGCGGAAGGAGGCGTCGTATCCAGCGTGAAGCTGCGAACTGTGCTCCATGCGCCAGGGGAGCCAAAGATATTTATTCCACGCACGCGCCACGCATAAATCCCATCAGGGAGACCAGTCGCTTGATAGCTGGTCACGCTAACTGCCTGATCAACCTCAGGACTGGTAAAGGTCGAGTTGTTATCGACCTGCACCTGATGTGACTGCGCATTCGCTGTGCTCCCCCATGTTAGGGTCACCGGGCTGGTATTGGTTAAAAGGCTAGTAGCAGGGGCAATCTGGATGGGAGCAGCAGGCAGCAGAGGTTTGATCGATACGGTTCGGGGTACGCTCCACGCACTCAAATTGCCTGCCGCGTCTTGAGATTGAACATGCCAGTAATAGACGCCCTGTGGCATCGGAGTAGGTGGTGTATAAGTTGTAGATGTGACAGCCGGAGAGGTGAAAAGGTTTAATGTGAAAGAAGCATCACTGGCATATTGGAACCAGTAAGCAACCGCAGTAGCAGATGGCATCCATTTGAAAGAGGGATTTCCCTGAAATACTGTTCCAGTAGATGGGCTGCTCAGGATTGGTGCAGGTGGCAACTGGGTGTCCAGTGTAAAGTGATAGGTCTCACTCCACGCGCTATCGAGATTATTGGTGTCGCTAGCCCGAACATGCCAGTAATATGTGGTGTTGGGCGTGTCTGGCAGTGGTGTAGAAAGCGTATAACTCTGAGACGCGCCTGGGGATGCATCAGTATTAAACGATTCAGCAGGGTCGAAGTTCGAAAATGTACTAAACTGGAGAGTATATGCCACCGCAGGGGGAACAATACCCCAGTTAAATGTGGGGGTCTTATTATGGATGATGCTCCCGTCTGTTGGGCTGTCAAGTTGAGGAGCTTCTGGAACACAGCTATATATTTCGACATCATCTACGAACCAGCCCAATTCAAAGGGACTGCTGCTATCTGTGGCCGTGCGGAAACGGATATAGAATTTATCGCCTGCAAAGCGGGTTATATCGTAGCGGCTGGAACCGTATCCTTGACTGTCCCCAACAAATGCACTGAGATGTATGGGATCAGCGACACTAAGGGGATTCGAAGAACTAATCGGACCGTTATAGTCTATACCATCAAAATGTGGGCTGAGATCCGTCCACGCACCGAAATTCGCGCTGTATTCAACAACACCGCCTTCGTGATCTGGCCCCTCGAACTGAAAATCATGGTTGAAACGTAGATAGAGGGTGCGCCCAGTAGGCAATGTGACGTAGTTGCGCATCCTCGCTACGCTATCAGAATTGACTTCGTTGTCACTACCAAATAATGAGACTGCACCGCTCGCCGCATTCAAAGCTGATAAACCCCACAGATTGGGACTCGGTGGAAGTTCAGGTGCTAGTGGGAGACCTTCGAAATCCCAATCAAGACTGCTACCATCGAATGACTGATAGTAAATATCCTCAGGGACATAGCCTCCCGGACAAACACCCGCTTCAGAGACGGAGTCATTCACTACCGCCATCAATTGATCAATTGGAAGCATGCCGTGTTGCTCGGCTTGAGGAATGTTAATTGGTAAGGATAGATCGGCTGAGATGCGATGGCTGGTATCTTGAGCATGTGCGCGGGGAATCACCTTGTCTGATCCCCCAATCAGAAAGTTTAGTAGGATAGCGAATAGTATGGCAAGATCGCGGTGTGAGGAACGGTGACTTGATGGCAGACCTTGTGACATGTTTAACCCCTTGAGTGGATCTGGGCATCAAGAATGACTATTACGGTCAGTGTATCACAACCTATATGGAAAATGAATAAGGAAATTACGACTTGTAATGAGATTGGAATCTGAATTTGGCAAATAGTGAGAAACGCCATCTCCTGGACACAAATTGGGAGCAACTATGGCTTTTACCCTTGCAGCAATGATTCTCCGCCATCAATCCATATCTCCGTCCCAGTGATCAAGCTGGCTGCATCCGAGGCAAGGAACAATACTAGATTGGCTACTTCCTCCGGCTGACCGGGGCCGCCGTGCTTGAGCGGGACTGCTCCCTCCGGGAACTCGACGGCAGGTTTGATGTTTTCTAAATTGACTTTCTCTGTATTCTCATCGATTTGGGTCTTGATCCAGCCAGGGCAGATCACATTGACACGGACATTGAACCGAGCCAATTCCAGTGCGAGCATTTTCGCCATTGCTACCTGACCCGCTTTCGTCGTTGCATAGGCAGTCGCGCCTGTGCTGCTGAACATACGTGTACCATTTACAGAGGAAGTCACAATAATTGAACCGCCCTGCTTTTTCAAATAGGATACGGCAGGACGGATCGTATAATACGTACCATTGAGGTTGATATTGATAGTTTCGTTCCATTTATCGGGCGTCAGGTCTTCTACGGGAGCCCACAATCCATTGATCCCCGCGTTAGCAAATACAATGTCGAGCCTGCCCCATTGGTTGACCACCTGGCGCACCGCGTTTTCCATCTCTTCGGGTTTGGAAATATCGCTGATGATCGCAACGGCCTCACCGTTATTGCTCCTAATCTGATTGGCGATCTCTTCCTCCTGACCATCACCGTCCCGGCCTACAACAGCGACCTTCGCGCCTTCTCTGCCGAAGGCGACTGCTGCCGCTTTGCCAATCCCTGAGCCGCCGCCGGTTATCAGCGCGACTTTATTCTCAAAACGCATGGATTATTCTCCCTGCCTAATGGTGACCAAACTGTTGTTAACTCTAGTGGAATGCCGCAAGAATCACGTAAACAAAAACGCCCACTGTCGTTCAAACAGTGGGCGCAGTGCTATAACTCTCGATTGGTCAGATTGCGGTGTTATTTCTTCCGGCCCAGATTCGTCTGTGGAGCAGCAGCACGGGCTTTTTGTGCTTTCGTGGCGCGGGCAGCGCGTTCTGCCTGCTGCTGGGCAGCGCGCTCAATGGGATCGAGATATTTGGTTTCTTTCTTTAAGCGGGCTTGCCGTGCAGCGATCTGACTGTCGATCTGCTGGTTCAACACCATTGGATCTTTCACGACCAGCATCAGACTATCGCCACTCGCGGTGAACATGAACTTGCTCCACATCCGTTTGAGAAGCTGTGGCGTGAACGGCTTTGGGAGTGATTTCAAATCAAGGGCCGTACATGTACTCCCCTCAAAGGGTTCAACTAAAGCAGCCTCCTGCCCCTTGAGCTTGTCAAGCGGGTAGTGCATCCCAAACTGTACCAGTCGAAGCTGCTGGATGCGGGCATAGGAAACATCTACTGGAACCACACCGGCCTTGATTCGCAGAGTTTTCTTGCGGGCTTCAACGTAACTACCCAAACTCAGATAAACACTAAATAAGTACAGCAATACACTTGCACCAACTAACACGTAAAGCCAGATGCGCTGATCCCAAAGACGGGAGAGCAAACTTTGATCGCCACCCTCCAGAATGCCGCTGTTGCCGAGCCAGCCAATTGCTAATAGAACGATGCTGAATACTGCAAGCAGAAAAGGCAGCGTTCGCATACGCTGGCCCAATCGGTGATAGACCAGCAAACGATGCCGCTTGACCGATCTCCTTTTACTCTGCGCCATAATGACCCCGGTTCATACCAATTGCGGTTGAAGTGAATCGCTCTGCTGACGTGCCAGAATCCAAAAACAAGTATCGGTTATTCGCTGATAGGCATCGTAAATGCGAACGTCGTTCCCGCACCCTTCTCGCTGGTGACGATCATCTCGCCGCCCTGCATCTCAACGAGGTTTTTAGCAATTGTCAAGCCCAGACCCGATCCGGGCTGCTCGCGCACATACGCATCATCCGCACGCCAGAACTTGGTAAACAACTTGGCGACTTGCTCCGGTGTCATCCCGACACCTGTATCGCTGATCTCGCAGCGCACCCGCCCATCCTCGCGCAACGCGCGGATCGTGATCGTGCCTCCGTTTGGCGTGTATTTGTAAGCATTAGAGATGAGGTTCGTAAAGATTTGCCCTAGCCGCTTGGGATCAACACGAACGGCGGGCAGATCAGCCGGAAATTCCACGTTAATTGTGTGCTCGCGGCGCTCAATCTCGTTCTTCATCGCTGGCAACAGCTCGTTCACTATATCGGCTGGCCGTACATTATCGGAGATGTCTAGCGAGAGTCTTCCACTTTCGATACGGGCAAGGTCACTTAGATCGCTGACAAGCAGGGTCATACGGTCAACATTGGCCTTGATAATTGCGAGATAATTACTCTGCTGGTCAGTGAGCGGCCCGACCATCGTAATCATATCCGTGTAGCCCTTGATCGAGGTCATCGGCACACGAAGTTCGTGAGTCATTACCGCGACAAACTCATTCTTTGTCTCATTGGCGCGCTTCACTGCCTCGTAAAGCTGCGCGTTCTCGATAGCAATCGCAGCATGATCAGCAAGACGTGACACAAAGGCGAAGGATTCGGGGGTGAAGGGGCCGCTAATACGTTCCAACCCAATCACACCGATGACCCGCCCCTCTCTCTGAATGGGCACAGTTAAGCTGTCCTCGCGGTCGCCGTCGAGGGTGTAATCGTCGTTGAGCATCTCCATCACGGCAGACGGCGTATTGCCATGCTTAGCAATGACCCGCGTCTCACCTTCTTCCAGATCGATTAAGCCGATAGCACCGTTATCAGCTCCGGTTACACGGACTGCCCAGCCGAGGGTTAAGTCCATCACCTTGCCGAAATCAAGCGTCTCGTTAAGCTGCTGATCGATTGCTTGCAGCTTGGAAAGCTCATCAACACGCTGACCCAGCGCTTCGTCAGTACGAGTGAACAGCCTCGCGTTCTCAAGGGCAATCGCGGCCTGCGTTGCGAAGGCGGAAAGCATTTCGAGGTCTGCTTCGTTGAACACTCCCGTACGGATACGATTATCGACATAAATTACACCGATCACATGACCGCGCGTCCTCAGAGGAACACACTGGATGGAACGAAGCTGGTGTGTGACGACGCTGACTTTGGAGGAAAAACGTGGATCGGTGGAGGCATTGGTCGTAACGACCTGCTCACCCGTATCTGCCACCAATTGAATCACGCTGCGGCTGATCTCGAAATCTTCCCCGTCGAGGTTTTCATGCTCCATGTTGCGGGCGGCCATCATTTGAAGCTCGTTCAATTCATTAAAAAGCAAGAGGAAGCCGCGCTCGGCTCCTGTTAGCTCGATGATGGCATCCATCACCTGATTGAGCACATCGTCAAGCTGTAGTGATGAACCTAAGGCATGACTTACCTGATACAGAGCTGCCAGTCGTCTCTGCTCGTCGCTGTTCTGATACTCATCCGCGACAGAGGTGAGCAGCTTACTCAGTTCATCTAGACGGGCCGACCAGTAATCTTTCTCGATCATGTCCGCACGAAGCTGAGTCCGCAGCAGCTCCACTGTCTGGCGGGCATTGGATAGACCTAGCGCTACATCCTGCTTACTGGACACGGGGGATTCTGCCATTCGACAATCCTTTACTCAAACAGCAACATACCTATGTAGTTAACTTATCAGGGCTTGAATTATTGTATGTCAATTTTAGCATACCTGCGAGTGAGGATTCTGCCTGTTCACATCATGTTTCCAAAGTCATGCAGAAAGTTCAATGGTTCGATAGAATCGAACAGGCTGATATGAGCAGGCAGCCTCCCCCAAGCTAAGGAGAATCGAGATGCAGGTCATTATTACCGGAGGAACCGGGTTTATCGGCGGGCATCTAGCACGGAGCCTTAGTGCAGATGGGCATGAAGTTATTGTGCTTACTCGTAATCCTGATAAACATGTAGATGACCTGCCACAATCCATCCGGCTCGCAAAGTGGGATGCGAGAACTGGCTCTGATTGGGATCAGCTAATCACAGCAGATACCGTGATTGTCAATCTCGCGGGGGAGCCTATCGAAGGGGTCGGGTTTATCCCAGCACGTTGGACTTCAGAACGCCGACGCCGCATTCTGGAAAGCCGAGTCAATGCAGGTAAAGCGGTGGTAAGCGCTGTTGAGAATGCGCCAGCAAAACCCCAGGCGCTATTACAAGCCTCTGCGGTCGGATACTACGGCTTCCATGAAGATGAGATCATCACCGAAGATTCTCCTCCCGGTAGTGACTTCTTAGCTGATGTTTGCGTGCAGTGGGAACAATCGTCGAGCCTTGTCGAGTCGATGGGGGTGCGCCGCGCTGTCTTACGCACGGGCCTGCCGCTAGACCCGAAGGATGGCGTAATGCCGCGACTTGTACTGCCTTTCCGCTTGTTCGCTGGAGGGCCACTTGGCAGTGGCAATCAGTGGTATTCATGGATTCACATTGCAGATGAAGTCGGCGCAATCCGCTATCTGATGAATGGGGCAGCATTAAGCGGACCATTCAACTTAACATCGCCTAATCCAGCAAAGAATAAGGATTTGGCGAAAACGCTGGGCCGCGTTCTGCAACGACCGTCATTTCTGCCCGTACCTGGATTCGCCCTTAGGTTGGTCTTCGGAGATGTGATCGATCTGGCGCTGAAAGGGCAGAGGGTGATTCCTGAGCGCCTGTTAAAGGTTGGTTACACCTTTAAGTTTCCCGAACTTGAGGCGGCGCTGCACGATCTACTTGAGAACTAATAATTAGCCTTAATGGGCAGTATTATCAGGTAGGCAAAAAGCCTGTATACGTCCTTGTAAATCTCTATTACACTTACTGCAAGGGAGCATCTTCCAGAACAGGAATCAAACAAATCATGGCATGGGAAAAGACAATTTCGGAAAGCGAACTGTCAGCAGGCGCGCGGAAGGTCGTTAAGGTCGGGGAAAAGAATGTCCTGCTCGTGCGGCATTGCGATAAGATTTTTGCGATTTCCTCAACCTGCCCTCATTGGGGATTGCCATTGGAGTTAGGGCGGCTAACCGATGACTGCGGAATCGTTTGTCCCTGGCATCGAAGCGGCTTTGATCTGGCAACGGGTGACGTTAAGGCATGGGCCCCTTGGCCGCCGGGATTGGGAGTCGTCCTCGGCGCAACCTCTCGTCAGAAAGTGCTGTCCACTTATCCCGTTAAGGTGGAGGATGGCAGCGTTTGGGTGATGACCGAGCAGGCGGAACCGACTGCCTCAAAGAAGTAACCACCCCAACAATGCATGACGGCGGCAAAGATAGCGGGCCGAGGTAGATTTCGTCTGGTTAGATGCCGCTCATCTCGGCGGCAGTTTCCGCGAACTGAGCCATCGTGTACTTGCGTAAATGCGGAAACTTCCAGGCAACCCATAAGGTCAGCAAGATTGTTGCCACCCCACCTGAGAATACGGCAAATGGCACACCCAGCGCCGAGGCAACGATACCCGCCTCAAGCTCACCAAGCTGAGGACCACCCATAAAGAACACCTGATTCACTGCTGTCATGCGCCCGCGCAGATTATCGGGTGTCAGAAGTTGCCGCAAGCTCGAACGGATCACGGTCGAGACAGTATCGGCTGCTCCGGTCAGGGCAAAGAAGAAATAGGATAGGACGAAGATTGTGCTGATGCCGAACAGCGCCGTCGCCAGTCCGTAGATGAGCACGCTGACCAGCAGCACCATACCCTGATGGTAAACATCCCGCCGCATCGACATGATGAATCCTGCGAGAATTGCCCCTGCTGCATCAGCCGTGCTGAGAATACCAAAGCCGATGGCGTCTGTGTGAAGTACATCCCGCGCAATCAAGGGCAGCATTGTAATAGACGAGGAGAAGAACGTCGCGCCGAAGTCGAGCAGCATCGTCGCGCGGATCAAACGTGCCCTCCATACGAAGCGCAGCCCTATCTTGAGAGAATTCCAATGCACACCGGAAGCAGTCGATGAGACAGCCAAGCCCCGGTAGCTCATCATCGCCAAAGCTACCAGCACCGCGAGATAAGAAACACTGTTCACTGCATACACGCTGCCGATATTGACAAAGCCGAGCATCACGCCTGCCAGCGCAGGGCCGACGATCCGCCCGAACTGCCACATCAGCATATTCAGGCTCACCGCATTCGTAAGATGTTCAGATGGTACAAGGTTCGGAATCAGCGACTGCCGGGCTGGGTTGTCAAATGCAGTGGTGGCTGAGAGCACGGCGGTAAGCAAATAGATGGCGATCAGGCTGTCACGCCCAGCTATAGTGATCGCTGCCAGCATCCCTGCGAAAATGGCGGCAGCGCCTTGTGACCAGATTAGAACTAATCTGCGATCAAATGTATCAGCGACCATGCCCCCAATTGGCGCAGCCAGCAGAATCGGAATAACTCGGACTAACCCCAACGCGCCGAGGCCGAGTGCATCAGCCTGTAGGCTGATCGGACGCCCAAATAAAATCATGTTGACCGTATCATGTTTGAGAATCTCAGCGATATGCCAATTGACAGCCAGCATCTGCATTTGCGTGCCGACCATCGAGATCAACTGGCCGATCCAGATCAGCCGGAAATCACGATGTTGAAGCGCTACAAATCTCGGCGGATGTGAGGGAGGATTAGTATTCGACATGCATTCTGGGGTACTGGTAAGCGGCTCAAAGTGATACAGTCAAAGAACGAACTGTAGCACCCGGCTATTGTGATTACAAGGAATCAGCACCTAACGGTTTGCAAAGCCTTTGAACCTCAGCGCCGAAGAGGAGTCTCGCTATGCCAATTGATCCCCGGTTTGCGGATTTAGAAGCCCGCACAATGGAAACGTACCGCCGCCTCATGGAGAAGTACGGCGAAGTGCCGCACATCCCGCGCCGCGAGCCGATGCACGAACTCATCTCGACGATGCTTTCTCACCGTACAACACAAAAGAACGAAGACTTGGCTTATCAAGCGATGTGGAGGCGCTACGGATCATGGGAAGCGATTCAGAATGCGCCGATGGAAGAACTCGCTACCACAATTGAACAGGCTCAGTTTCCCGGCGCAAAAGCCGCTAATATCAAGAAAGCGCTGGCGCGCATCAATGAAGAACGCGGCGAGTATTCGCTTGATTTCCTGAAGGACTGGCCTATGGAACAGGCGCTTGAATGGCTGATGTCAATGCCAGGTGTGGGGATCAAAACGGCTTCGCTGGTGCTGCTGTTCTGCTTTGCCAAACCCGTCCTTCCTGTCGATACTCATGTGCACCG
>Ga0075421_100003003_pt1 | contig 20164 bp, 12 predicted proteins | sample SoiMetdeltSBSDD5_FD_75292 | JGI IMG/M metagenome (GOLD analysis project Ga0075421, IMG submission 75292) | Bulk soil microbial communities from a Populus tree surrounding site in Tennessee, USA - Soil MetaG P. deltoides SBSDD5 | ecosystem: Environmental > Terrestrial > Soil > Tree plantation... | reverse complement strand
CAGCGCCTCCACGGGCGTCAAGCCCTCGCGCACGAGCAAGGCGAGCTCCCCGTGGAGCGATGCGCCGTACGTGGTGCCGGGCGAGGGCGCGTCGGTGCCCGCCAGGATCGGCACCCCGGCTGCGTCGAGCTCCCGAACCGCCCCGCCCGTCGCCTTGCACGGCTGTGGCGGCCTTGATGCTCTTGGCCAGCCACTCTCTCCAGCTCGGGTGAACGAACGGTCCGAGATCGTCGTCGGCCAGCAAGCTCGCGCCCTCGGACCGCCCGCACGAGCGACGGATGCCCTCCGGGCGCCGTCGCGCCGGTGCCGGCGGTGAGCACGGACGCGCGATGCGGGGCGTCCGCGGCGGCCGCCTGCTTGATCCTCCGCAGCCGCTCGCCGCCGTTCCACAAGTCGATCATCGTCGTGACGCCCAGAGAAGCGGCTTGCGCGAGAGCCTCTTCGACCTGCTCTCCAACGTGCACGTGGGCGTCGATCAGGCCCGGGAGGAGCGTGCGTCCCCTGCCGTCGATGGTGGCGGCGTCACGGCCGGAGCCGCTCGGCGCGCGCTCGCCGCCGACGACGCGCGCGATTCGTCCCTCCACCACGACGACGGAACGATGTTCCAGCACCCGCTCGCCGTCGAAGACCTGGACGTCGCGGATGGTGAAGGTGGCGGGTGGTCTCGAAGGGTAGGCCGGTGCTGCGGCTCCGATCGGGTGGTGGCAGCCGGCCACCGCCATGGCGACGAGCGCACAGAGGCTTCGGGGAGACAGGGCGAAGAGGCGGCGGTGCAGGGGTCGTCGGATCTTGGTTCCTCCGGAGAGGAACGATCGAGTCGGCGTTCCCGTTCCCTGTTCCCTCCTTCCTCTGGGTTCGCAGGGCGCGGCCTCGACCCGCAGCACCTCTCCGGGCCGGGTGGCACCTCTCCGAGCTGCCTGACTGGTGCATGGCACCGTCCGCGGGCAGCGCCGTGCGCTGCTAGTGGACCACGCCTCGGCGCAAATCCGCCTCGGCGCTGTCGATGTAGGCGCGATAGCCCTCGGGGTCGAGGAACGGGTCCACCGGGTTTTTCGCGGTGGCGCTCGCGACGTACTTGCGGTACCTGCCCCACTTTCGTGCATGGCAAGTCACCCAGATGTCCGCGGGGAGGCTCCGCAGTGTGCGGAAGCTGCGCTCGAGATCGGCCCGCTGTTCTGGATACCGCATCCCAGCCATCACGCCCAGGTCGCATGCGCTCACGACGTTGAGCACCCGACTCCCGTCGCGGACGGGGAACGACCACGAGGTGCAGCCGCGCGAGTGGCCGCCCGTGATGTGTGCGGTGAGCACGCTCGACCCGATACGGATCGTGTCGCCGTCCTGGAGCCGGTGGTCGACGCGGGGGGCCGGGTAGCCGAAGATCCCGATCCGAAAGAGAGCCCGCAACGGCAGGATCATGTCCGGGTCGTCGCCGCCCGAGGCGATGGCGTCGGCGCTCGCGTTGCTCACCCACAACTCGGCGCCCGAGGCCTGCTGAAGCACCACTAGCCCGCCCGCGTGGTCGGGGTGGGGCTCCGAGCTCAGGAGCACCTTGACGTCTTTGATGTCGAAGCCGAGCTTCGCGATGCTCGCCATGATCATCGGCGCGGTGGTGGGATAGCCGGCGTCGAGCACAACGTGGCCCTCGGGCCCGGTGATGAGGAAGGCCGCGACGTCGTTCGCGCCGACGTAGTAGAAGTTGCCGGCGATGCGGAACGGTTCGGCGGGCTCCTGCCCGCCGCGCTTCGTCGCGTTCGCCCATCGGCCGAGGAGCACGAGCGCAAGAGCGCTCAGCACTCCCAGCAGAACTACCAGCACGAGTCGCCTGGTGAGGTGCCGCAAAGTTCGCTCTCCGGTTCGGTGCCCCCGAAGGCCGTAGCAGTCTCACTCCTACATCGCCTTGCCCCTGGTGGATTCCAGGTTAGTGGCCAACGATGGCGCGACCGTGGCTTTCATCCGGCAGCGGGATGGCTGGGCTCCGCGAGGCGACTGAGTAGCGGGCGGCCCCTCGCCTCGCGGCTGGTAGCCCGAAGCGGTAGCCGAAGCGGCGGACACCGCCTGCGGCCGGGCCCGGGGTCGCGTGACCCGCCGCATCACGCTCAAGCAGCGTGAGTTGCGGGGTGGGTGGCGTGAGTTGCGGGGTGGGTGGCACCTCTCCGAGCTGAGTTGCGAAGTGGGTGGCACCTCTCCGAGCCGGAGGTCTCCAGGCTGTGCTGGCTCTGGGGTGCTCAGAGGATGATCTGGCAATTGCCGGCGACGACGTTGTTGGTCTCGTTCGACTCGACCTCGGTGGCCGCCTTGTCGGCTGTGATCCGGAACGGGTGGTTGCCCTCGCCGGAAAGGAAGCCGGCCGGGATGGCGAACGACACGTCGGCCGCGGCGCCGGCGGCCAGTGCCGGTGTCGGCACACTCTCGCGGCTCCCCTGCAGGTAGTCGATCTCGGTGACGGTGGCCGCAGCGGCGGCGGTGCCCTGGTTGCGCACCGTCACCACCATGCGGTTGTTCACGACGCGGCAGAAGTGGCCCTCGGGGCCCGGCACCGGCAGCAGGTCGGGGAGGGCGAGTGCCACGAGCCGCGACGGCACCCGCTCGAGGTGCTCGCTCACCACTTCGCGGTTCGCCAGCCTGGCTGCCGTGTAGACGCCGACGACCTCGAGATCCTGCGGCGACTCGATGGTGACAAACCCCTTGGCAAAGTTATTCACCGGCACGTGGGTGGCGATGTCGGGACAGTCGATCTCGAAGGCCTCGCCCGGCTTCAGTCGTTCCGTGACCACTCCGGACACCGGCCCGGGCTTCTCGCTCGGCAAAGCGATGGCGAAGCGCTTGCGGATCGTCGCCGGCTCCCGTCCGGGGTTGTGCACGTTGATGGCGGTGAAGTACTCGCCCGGGGCGACCACCTTGCCCTCGTCGTTCTTGCCGCAGACGAACTTCGCCGCGTACTGGTGGGCCGTCGGCGCCGACTGGTTGCCGGTGAGCGCGACGCGGATGGCGACGCCGTTGTTGTCGTTCACCGGGTCGTCGATGTTGAAGTCGACGACCACCGTCCAGCCGTTGTTGAAGGCGTCGCGCAGCAGGTCGAGCATCCCCTGGCGGGCGGCGCGGTTGGAGTCGTTGCGGACCTGGAAGCCGAACGACTTGAGGGGGGCGGTGTCGAGCTGGAAGACGACTTCGACGTCGATCTGGTCGCCGGGGGGCCCGAAGCCCGTGCCGACGTCGTGGACGCGCAGGAAGGTCACCTTGCCCTGCCGCTGCAACAACGCGGCGTCGGCGCTGCTGGCGGCGCCGAGCAGAGCGGCCAGCAGCAAGGCGGTCACTGCCGAATGAGCGGATTTCATGGTCGTTCTCCTTGAGCCTCGCTCGGTTTGAACCTCACTTGGTTTGAACCTCACTTGGTTTGAACCTCACTTGGGCTCGATGACGAGAACGATGCGGCCGTTCCTGAAGCCAGTGCGGATGTACTCGATGCGGACCACGTGGCGGCGATCGAAGGCGTCGCGCAGCAGGTCCAGCATCCCGTGGTGCACCCCTTCGCCGCCGTCGGTGCGGAGCTGGAAGCCGAAGGCGCGATGCGGCGCCACGTCGAGCTGGACCACCGCCTCGCCGTCGATCTGGTCGCCGGGCGGGCCGAAGCCGGTGCCGACGTCGTGCGCGCGCAGGAAGATCGGCACGCCTTCGATCGCGAGCAGCGAGCCGAGCGGGAAGTCGGTGTTGACCTCGTAGACGCCGCGCCCGAAGGTGGCGGCGCGCATCACGCCGGTGGTCGGGTGGACCTCGAGGTCGCGCACGTCGGGGAGTGGCAGGCCGTTGTTGTAGGGCGTCCAGAACCAGGTCACGCCGCCGTCGAGCGAGCGCCCTCGGTAGACCCCCGCGTTGGTACCGACGAACACCGTGTCCGGCTGCATGCGGTCGACCGACAGAGTCTTCACCGCGAGGCCCGTCGGCAGATCGGAGGTGATGTCGCGCGAGAGGAGCACGATGGCGGCGGGATCGCCGCGCCACAGGCGATAGACACGCCGCGCGCCCCCGCCGGCGAAGGCGGCGTAGGTGACGGCGGGCGTTGCCGGGTCGACGTCGAGGTCGGTCACCGAGGCGCCGCCGGGATTCGCGAACACGGCGCGGAAGCCGGAACCGGACGGTCCGGCGTAGACGACTCCGTCGCTCGCACCGGCCCAGTAGAGGTCGACCGACGGATCGACCTCCGAGCGCCCGATGCCGCCAGTGGGCGGCATGAAGATCACCGACCAGGTCGAGCCCGGGGGGCTCGCCCGCCAAAGGCCGCCGAACCGATTGCCGTCGTCGTCGCTGAAGCTGCACGAAGCGAGCAGCGTCGACGGGTCGCCGGGGTGGACCTGGAAGTGGAGGTTGAAGCAGGTCGACCCTTCCGGCAGGCCGTCGGCGATGTTGGAGAAGCTGTCGCCGCCGTTGGTCGAGCGCGAGATGCTCGAGGCGTACTGAAACATCGCGTAGAGGACGTCGGAGTCGGTGGGGTCCACCGCGACCGTGGCGCCGTCGCCGCCCTGGATCATGCGCCAGACGTCGCTCGCCGAGCCGTGTTTCAGGGTGCCGTTGTCCTGCGTGCCACCGATCACCAGGTCGGGATCGGTTTTCGCCAGCGCGTGGTCGTAGTACTCGCCGTTGCGCAGGCCCTGGCCGACCCATGCGAAGCTGCTGGCCTTGCCGCGGTCCGACGAGCGGTAGATGCTGCCGTCGTTGAGCGTGTAGATGACCTTCGGGGACGTCGGATCCGCGGCGAAGAAGTGGTGATCGGAGTGGGCGCCGGGTTGCGGCCCGCCGAGGGAGGCGACGTCCGAGAAGCTGCCTCCCGAGTTGGTCGAGCGCCAGAAATCGGTGCCGCCCAGGTACACGAAGCCCGGGTCGGCGGGGTTCGCCCACATGCCGCTCCACAGGATCTTGAAGGTGTCGCCGCCGGGGTGAAACCCGAGCTCCCACGAAGACTCGAGGCGGCCACCGATCGAGCAGCCGAGATCGGTGGTGCGAAACACCCGGAAGTCGCTGTCGCCGCGGAAGGAGGCGTAGAGACGTTCGCCGTCGAGGGCGAAGCGCACGGTGGCGCCGGCGGCGAGCGGTAGCGCGCCGCCCGGGCAGCCGGTGAGCTGCACCCAGTTGTCGCCGAAGTCGTTCGTGCGAAAGACGCCGGCGACGGTCTCGTCGGTCTCATGGAAGATCGCGGCGTAGAGACGGCCCGGCACCGCCGGGTCGACGACCAGCGCGGTGGCGAGGCCGCCAGAGAGCGACAACGCCCAGGTGGCGCCGGAGTCGGTGGAGCGCTGCACGCCCTGGTCGGAGGCGACGAACAGACGCGTCGGGTCGGCCGGATGGATGACGAACGCGCCGGCATGGACGACCGCCCGGAGGTCGGCGGTCGAGATCTGCGTCCAGCTCGTGCCGGAGTCGATCGACCGGTAGACGCCAGTGCTGCGCGTGGCCAGGTAAAGGCGCGACGGCAGCGACGGGTCGAGCACGAGCCCCGCGACGCTGAGCGTCGCGGCGTCGGACACCGGCTGCCACGACGAGCCGCCGTCGACCGTCTTCCACACACCGCTGCTTTGTGCTCCGGCATACATCGTTGCCGAGTTGGTGGGGTCGATGACCAGGGTGGAGAGCCGCCCGGAGGAGTCGTCCCAGCCGTAGCCGTGGTCCTCTTCGTCCGTCATCTGCTCCGGGCCGATAGACACCCAGCGGTCGACGTCGGGGGCGGGGTTGCTGTAGTGGGTGACGACCCGGTTGTCGCTCTCGTCGCTTTCATCGACGGAGTTGTCGACGTCCGCCTCGACCACGATCTCGAAGTCGTGTTCGGCGTTCTCGATCAGGTGCGAGAAGGCGACGGACTCACCGGCGGCGAGCGGCGGCGCCGTGAAGTCGATCGGGTGCCAACCCTTGGCGTCGCGGACACCGGGAGTGAGGCGGACGCGGACCGGGCGCCGGACCGCCTCGACGCCGCGGTTCGCCAGCCGCCAGGTGACGCGGACGCGTCGCGGCCGCTTCGCCTCTTCCGGCGTGTCGCGCACCAGCCGCGCGTCGACCGACAGGTCCTCGATGCGCAGATTGGCGCCGGGCAGTAGGGTGCGGCGTAGCTCGTTGTCCAGTGGCTCGCGCTCGTCGCGGCGGAAGCGCGGATTGATCTCGGCGGCGAGCTCGGTGATCGGCCGGCTCGGAGGCCACGGCACCTCGATCACCGCCTCTTCGCCCGGCGCCAGCGGGCCGGCGAGCCGGGTCGCCACCGCTCGGCCGTCGACGCGCACCACCACCGGCGCCGCGACCGCCGCCTTGCCGCCGTTCCTCACCACGACGCGGATCGCACCTGGCCGCTCCGGCTCCGCGACGCGCTCGACGCTGACCACCGCGAGCTCCGTACCGCGCGACGGCCGTGGCGAGACCGCCACCTCCAGCTCGCGGCGGTTGTCGCTGCGGTCCGACTCGCTGAGCGCGCCCTCGGGGTCGACCACCAGCGCCAGGGTGACAATCCCGGCCACGGCCGGCGCCGGCCACGAGGCGCGCAGCTCGTAGGACGCACCAGCCGCCACGTCGGCCCGAGCCTCGGCGACCGTACGCCCGTCGGCGAGCAACCGCAGCAGCACGCCTCGGACCGCCTCGGCCGCCCGGTTGTCCACCCGGGCGGTGATCGTCAGGGTCTCGCCAGGGAGAGGGAACGGCTGCGACACCGCGAGCTCGGCGGCGACGAGGTCGGCCAGCTCGTCAGCGCGACGTTCCTCGGCGACGGGCTTGGTGCCCGGCTCTCTCGGGGGATCGGTCGTCTGTCCGCGGAGCCCGCCCGCAACCGCGATGGCGAGGACGACGGCGAGGGTGGTACAGCTCCACATTCCGCGACCAGCTCCAGCCACACTGACCATGCCGCTCCTTCAAAGAGGGGACCCGGAGAGACGCCCCGTCACGGAGCCGCTCCCGGCCGACTCGACCCTGGGCCCTTCATTGCTCGTGTGACCGAGGGCCAATACGTTAGACGGCCGTGAACGCCACGTTTCTCTTCGACAGCTACGCGCAACCGTGCGCCAGTAGGGATCATTGGGCCGTTCCCGCCGCCCGCAGACCGGAACGCCCCGAGCACCGGCCTAGAAAAAGCTCCAGCGGCAGACTCCGAGGGGCGACTCCGAGGCGCCAGACTCCGAGGGGCCAGCCACTCCGGAATCGGCTGCGGCCCAATTGGGAGCCCGGATCCGACGGGCTGGCCCTAGAAGGTGACCGGCCCGAGACTCGCTATCGTCGGCGACTTGGCCGCATGCGACTCAGCTGACGCGACTTGCGAAGTGGTTGGCACCTGGGATCGCGGCGCAGGGAGAGTGCCACCCTCTTCGCGGGTGTGGAGGCGGCGCCTCTTCCGCCGCCTTCTCTACTTGAACCGGAACCAGTTGACGTTTCCGATCTGGGTCGTGCCCCGGAAGACCAGGAACAGCGTACGAACGCCGGACGCTCCCGAAGCCGCTCCGGAGACCGTCACCCAACTCTGCCAGCCGCCGGTGATCGGGATGGGGATCTCGCCCAAGAGCGGCCCCGTCACTGCATCGACGCGGAGCTCGAGCGTGCCTCCGGTTCCCCCGCTCGCCACCCGGACATCGACGCCCGCAACGCCGGAGCCGAAATCCACGTTCTGATAGACAGCGTAGTCGCCACCTTCGGCGTAGCCCACGCTGTAGCCGCCCAGCGTGTCGGTCGTGCCTTCAGTCTGCAGCCCTGACGTGGCGTTGAAGCTCGAGGCCTGGATCTGGGTCTTGGCGCTCATGGCATAGCTGCCCGTCTGCCTTCCGCTCCAACGGAACGTCGCGCCGTTGAGGCCGGGCAGAGAGTAGGTGAACGACCGCTCGCCCCATTGCACCTGGAACCTGTTGCTACTGGTCGTGTCGTTGAAGGCGACGAGCACGCGCGAGCCGTCCGGGTTCACGAAGGCGACGCTCACGATGCCGGTGCCGTTGCTCGACCAGACGCGGCGGGCGCCGGGAAGCACGAACTTGCTGTAGTGGCCGAGCGTGAAGAAGTCGATGGGATATGTGACCTTACCGGAATTGCTGTTGACGGTGACGAGCGGCGTGCACTCGCCGCAGCCGCCGGCGTGAGGGCCGCGGTTCTGATCTAGAGCCAGGCCCCACTTCACGAAGCTCTTGGCGTCACTCCTCATCGCGTGCGTGATGGCGGTGAAATCGGCCTGGACCTGATCGGAGATCCAGGTGCCACCGGACGCCTCCGTGACCCAGTTCCCCATGCTCGGATACCTGTCGGCGGTCGTGGTCATGGCCCCGGCCGTGCCGCCGTACCAGTGCCAGGCCGTGCCGGCCACGTGGGGCGACGAGGAGATCATTGTGTCCGCGAGCACGGCGTCGGGATAGTCGCCACGGTCCCAGTTGTGGTCATACACCTGCACGCGCGTCGAGAGGTTGTTTGCGGCCAACGCCGGGAGTACGAAATCACGCAGGACCAGGGTCTGCGTGGCGGCGTCCATGAGCATTCCTGGATAGTCAGCCGGAACGTAGAGTGGCTCGTTCTGCAGTGAGATGTAGTCGATGGGTATGCCCGCTGCCGCGTAGGCTTCGATGTACTTCACGAAGTAGCTCGCGAAGGGCCCGTACATGCTCGGGAGCAGGGAGCCACCGATCATCGAGCCGGAGTTTTTCATCCATCCCGGCGGGCTCCATGGGCTCGCCATGACCTTGAGCTGAGGGTTGAGCTGGCGCGCTCGCAGCATGAGCGGGATGATGTCGACCTGATCGTGGGCGATCGAGAACTGGGCCAGGTCGGGATCCGTCTGTCCCGCAGCCAAATCGTCGTATGAGTAGTGGAACCGCGCGAGGTCGGAGCCGCCCATGGGATTGCGCACGAAGCTCACCCCGATGCCCATGCCCTTGCGAGTGAAGAGGTTATTCATAGCGCTGGCACGGGCGGCCGGTGTGGCCACCTGGTTCAGCAGATAAGCGGCCGAGTCGGTGAACGACGCGCCGAAGCCTTCGATCTCCTGATAGACCTGCGTCTCGTCCACGAAGACGACGTTGCTTCCGGCACTTGCGGTCGAGAACGCGATAGAGCGCTGCGCCTTCATCTTCTTTTTCTGGTCGTTGCTCGTCAGCCACACGGAAACGGACTGACCCGCAGCCACGCCAGCGGTGACCTCGAGGCCCGCGAGCACAAACACACCGAGCACGCCGAATCCGACGGTTCTCGTATTCATGCGGGTGACCTCACTGTGGGCAGCGGTGCCACGCACAGTCTAGCGGCGGAAAGCTGCAAGAGTGTGCTCGGCGAATCCGTCTGAAGAGGCATGGGTCGCCGCCTTCGCTACCTACCCGACGGCTGCTCCGCTGCTCCGAGGTGGCTGACACCCCGGAATGCCGCCTGACTGGTGCATGGCACCCTGGTGGGTGCACCTCTCAGCGGGGGGCCCGAGCGCACCGTCCGGGGCACGATTGAACTCGCATATCGTGGACGTCACGAGACCATGAACGGCGCCCGCGCCTTCCTCGACGCTCGCGACTTTCTCCTGGCCCGCCGCGAGGACTACGCGGGAGCGCTGCGCGACTTCAGCTGGCCGCGGATGACCAACTTCAACTGGGCGCTCGACTACTTCGACGCGATGGCAGAGGACAATGACCGGCCGGCGTTGTGGATCGTCGGCCAGGAGGGCGGCGAGCAGAAGTACTCCTTCCGACAGATGGCCGAGCGCTCCTCACGGGTGGCGAACCATCTACGCATTCTTGGCGTACGGCGCGGCGACGTGTTGCTGCTGATGTTGGGCAACGAGCTGGCGCTGTGGGAGACGATGCTGGCAGCGATCAAGTTGGGCGCGGTGGTGGTCCCGGCCTCCGTGCTGCTGACGCCGGACGATCTCGCGGACCGCATCGAGCGCGGGCGGGTCAGGCATGTCGTTGCCGGCAGCGAGCAGGTGCCCAAGTTCGCCGAGCTGCCCGGGACGTACACGCGCATCTGCGTGGGCGCGTCGCAGCCGGGTTGGTCGAGCCACGATGTCGCGTACGGGCTTTCCGCCGCGTTCGTGGCGGATGGCCCGACGCGGGCCAGCGACCCGCTGCTCCTGTACTTCACGTCGGGAACGACTTCGCAGCCCAAGCTGGTGTTGCACACGCACGAGAGCTATCCGGTCGGTCACCTGTCGACGATGTACTGGATTGGGCTCGAGCCCGGTGACGTGCACCTGAACATCTCCTCGCCGGGCTGGGCCAAACATGCGTGGAGCTGTTTCTTCGCGCCCTGGAACGCCGGCGCCTGTGTGTTCATCTACAGCGCCGACCGCTTTGACGCCGCTGGAGTGCTTGCTGCCATGGAGCGCCACGGCGTAACTACTTTCTGCGCTCCGCCGACGGTGTGGCGCATGCTGGTTCAGGCTGATCTGGCCGCCTATCGCGGACGCTTAGTGCTGCGCGAGGTGATCGGCGCCGGAGAGCCGCTCAACCCCGAGATCATCGACACGGTTCGCGAGGCCTGGGGCCTGACACTGCGCGACGGCTTTGGCCAGACCGAAACGACGGCGCAGATCGGCAATTCACCCGGACAGGCGGTCAAGCCCGGCTCCATGGGCCGGCCCCTACCGGGCTACCGCGTCGCTCTGCTCGATGCCGATGGCAACGAGGCAGATGAAGGCGAGGTTTGCCTACCGCTGGCGTCGCGCCCGCTCGGCCTCATGCAAGGCTACCAGGACAGCGCGGGCAAAACTGCCGAGGCGATGCGCGAAGGCTATTACCACACCGGTGACGTCGCACAACGCGACGCTCAGGGCTACATCACGTTCGTCGGCCGCGCCGACGATGTATTCAAGGCGTCGGACTACCGCATCAGCCCCTTCGAGCTCGAGAGCGCGCTCATCGAGCACGACGCCGTCACCGAGGTCGCCGTGGTGCCCAGCCCGGATCCACTGCGGCTGGCCGTACCCAAAGCCTTCCTGACTCTGACGGCTCGCACCCCGCCGAGCCGCGACCTGGCGTTGGACATTCTCGCCTTCGCCCGCCGGCGGCTGGCGCCCTACAAGCGCGTACGCCGCCTCGAATTCGTCACCGAGCTGCCGAAGACGACCTCTGGAAAGATCCGCCGCGTCGAGTTGCGCCAGCTCGAAGCAGAACGACGGCAGAGCGGGACTCGCAGGCCGGACGAATACTTCGAGGATGACTTCTCCGAGCTCAAGGCGGGCGCCGACTAGCCTGCACCGGGCAAGACCACAACTTGCCTGCCCCGGGCGGGGACCGACACCGCAGCCGCCACGCGGCCAGACGATTACTCCCTCGACGCCCGCATACGCCGCTCTCCCTGCTCGAGGGTGAGCGCGGTCGCCAATCCGCCGTCGGCTGGCAGGTCGAAGGTGATCTCCGCGGCGACGCGGCGAGAAAAGAAGGCTACCGCCGAGGCGGCGTAGAGCATGTCGGCCGATTGACCGCTGGGAGTGACGAAGAGATGGCGGTTCCGCCGCTCGATCGCCAGCGCGAGCTGCGGGCTCAGCCGGTATGAGCCAACGCAGCGGTCGAGCTCGGCGTCGGTGAGCGCGACCTCCCGACGATCGCCGTTGGGGATTGGGCGTTCGGCAGCGCCGGCGGCAACACGCAACAGACCTTCGGCGATCGTCGACCCGATCGGAGTCGAGCGGTTGGCGAGCAGGATCGACGCCATTCCCATCCGTCGGTTGACGTAGATCGCGGCGTGGAATCCCCCGGTCATACCGTCGTGCCACCGGGTCTCCCCGTCGTCCGCGATCATCCAGCCGAGCGCCTGCCCTCCGCCGCCGAGGGTCTTCTCGAGCGGCTGCTTCGCCCATGCAAGCTCGATCGCTGCCGCCAGTGGCGACTCCTCGGGGTGGAGCAGCGCCGCGACGAGGCGACGGAGGTCGGCGAGCGTCGAGCGGATGCCGCCGGCGCCGGCGAGCGACTGGAAGTCCCAGTGCGCGACCGGTTCTCCGGCTGAGGCGAAGGCAGGGGCAAAGCGCGCTCGTTGCTCCGCCGAGAGCTCGACCATGGTGTCGTGCATTCCGAGCGGCCGGGTGATTCGCCTCGCCAGCAACTCGGCATAGGACAGACCCGCTCGACGAGCGAGACCCGTGGCGAGAGCTCCGGCCGCGAAGTTGCTGTAGCCGACGCCAGCGCCGGGCGGGAAGTCGAGCTTCATCGCGCCGAGCGAGCGCAAGAGGTCGGAGTCGGAGTAGCGCGCGTACGGATTGCCGAAGGCCGTCGCGTCGAGCTCGGCGGGTAGGCGCGGAATGCCCGAGCTGTGCGTGGCGAGCATGCGCAGCGTAACCGCCTTTGCCAACGGGTCCGCGAACACGAAGTCCTCGGGCAGGAGCGCCGCGAGTGGTGTGTCTAGTGTCACCTCGCCACGCACCACGGCGTCGGCAAGGAGCAGCGACGTGAAGACTTTGGTGACCGAGCCGATCTCGTAGAAGGTGCGATCGTCTGGCGCTCGTTGCGAACGAGGCGCCAACGTCCCCAGGTGCGCCGAAACCTCGCCCTCGGCGGTGAGAACGGCGACCGAGACCGCCTGCAGGATCTCGTTCCTCATCTGCGGAGCGAGACGGGCGGCGAGGGCCTCGCGGTCGAGCTTGGCGGCCGACGCCGCAGCCGGCAGCACGAACAGAGCGGTAGCCAGGCGAAGCACAGAGTGCATCGTCGAATCTCCTTCGTGGGTTGCAGTGTCGTTCGGTGGGGGCGGACGCGTCAGTAGCTCGCGAGGAGCTCTCGCAGGCGGCGTTCGCGCGGCTTCAGATGCGCGAAGTAGCGAACGCCGAGAACGACGCCGGTGGCCACGAGCAGCACGGCGAGCACGGCGACCAGGGAAATCGCTTCCGTCGTCGTGGCCCTGCCGGCCTCGCGGAGGCGGAAAACGGCGAGCCCGAGCAACGGTAGCGACACGGCATGCAGGATGGCGATCGTGCGTAGGCGCGCGCGGGCAAAGTGATTGTCCGCCAGCGCGGCGCGGAGCCCATCGGCGATCGAGCGCGCATAGTCGGGGTGCTCGTCCCGCAGCCTCAGCTGGCGTCGCACGAAGAGGGTGAGCGCGATCCAGGGGAGCAAGAGAAGAGCGGCGAGGCCGAGGGTCTCTGCCCGGCCAACCGTCTCCGACTGCAAGAGCGGGAGCAGGAGCGCGATGGTCGCCGCGGCGAGCACCACGGCGGCGATCGACATCGCCACCGCGAACCGGCGGAAGCGAGCGGCGAACGCCCGCGCGAAGGCTGCCCGGTGGATCTCCATCTGGGCGGCGGTCGGCTGATTCGCGGCGGAACGCCAGAGGGTCTCGAGGGGATCGGGTGTCACGTGGGTTCTCCTTGCAGTCTCAGGGCGACTGCCTGTCGGGCCCGGGTGAGCCGCGCGCCGACGTTGCTTGCGGTCAGCCCGTGGATCGCCGCCAACTCTGCGTAGGGAAGGCCGTCGAGCGAGAGGAGCACGAGGGAGCGGTCGACGGCGGGGAGCTCCCGGATCGCTTCATAGAGCCGCCGCAGCTGCCTCTCCTGCTCGCTCACCGACTCGCCCTCCGCCGCCGCGGCGGCGCCAGGGTTGCGGTCGGAGAGCCTCTCGAAGCGCTCCAAGCGCTCTCGTCGCGATCTCTCGCCGCGCTTCCAGGTGAGCGCCGCGTTGTGGGTGACGCGGTAGAGGAAGGTCGACGGCAACGAGCCCTCGCGAAATGCGGGGATCGCCTTCCAGGTGGCGAGCAGGATCTCCTGCATCAAGTCGTCCCGATCGGCACCCTGAGCGAACCCATTCACGACCCGGTGGAGGATCGCTGCATGGGCCGTTGTCCACGCGGCAAAGCGCCGTTCCCGCTCGCTCTCGTCCATCATCCCTTTCACGTACCGTTAGATGCGGCGCCGAGGCGATCCTTACAGTCCCAGATCGCGCCGCCTGACTGGTGCGTGGCAGCCTGGTGGGAGGTGGACGGACGGCGACGGTTAGCGACCGCGGACCGCCGAGTTCCGAAGTGGCTGGCACCCCGGAGCGGGCAGTGGGCGGCACCCCGGCTCCGGCTCCGAGGTGGCGGCTCCGAGGTGGCTGGCACCCCGGCGTGGGCCGTGGGCACACCCCGGCGTGGGGCTAGCGGGCGGATGGGATGTCGTTTCCGAAGAGCTCGCCCGCAAGAGCGATGGCAGGCTCGAGACACCGCAAGAGATCGGCGCTGAGGCTCTTCGGGTCGAGGATGCTCAGCAGGATTCCCCGGGCGACGAGGAGATCATCGTCGCGAGACCGAAACTGGTTGTAGAACGCCCAGAGATCTCGGTTGGGTCCCTGGTGGTACTCGTGAATCCTGGTGGCGAGCTCGCTCGCGAGCATGCGGCCAGCCTTCCACTCCTGAAAGTGGCGGAGCAGCTCGTCGAGCTGATGGCCGAGCTCGATCTCGTAGGCCATATCGACGAGTTCTCGGAGCTCGCGCTTCTGAGGCTTCGTGTAGCTACGGAGATTCAAGAGCCGATGCGCGTCCAAAGGCCGTGGTTTTGGACAACGAGTCTACGAGAGCTAGCGTGCCCACTTGCTGGGCCGGACAGCGGACGCAGTGGCACCTCTCGGCGGCGGCGCTCGTATCTGCCTCGGCTGCCTTGAGTTGCGGAGTGGGTGGCACCTCTCCGAGCCAGTCCAGCAGGTCCTTGGGCACGTTCCCCCCGTTCTCGGCGATGCGGGCGAGCACGGCGTCGGCCAACGCGAGCCGTCACGGCGCCGTGCGGTCATTCGCCCGCGGCCAGCGGGAGACCGCTCCCTTGACGGTTCCATCGCGCGGCGCAAAGATCCTTCGCAAACTCGTCGAGGAGGAATCACCATGCGATCCACCGCCCTGGTCCTCGCCTTGACGCTCGTCGCCGCGCCCGCCGCTGCGAAGATCACCCGTTATCTGACTGGCAACCCTGGCGACGTCGCCGCGGGCCCGCTCGCCGGCCCGGCCCTCAACCTGGGCGGCGGCGGCACCGATGTCGATGCCGCGCTGCAGGTCATGATCGACCTGGCGCGCGGCTGCACGAGCTGCGCGACCAAGGTCGACGTGGTCATCCTGCGGGCCTCGGGCGCCGACGGCTACAACGACTACATCTTTGCCATGAACGGCGTCGATTCGGTGGAGAGCCTGGTGATCACCAAGGCGACGGAGGCCAACTCCGCCGCCGTCGTGGCCACGGTGAGCAACGCCGAGGTGGTCTTCTTCGCCGGCGGCGACCAGTGCAACTACGTGAAGCTCTTCAAGGGTGGCGCGCTCGAAGCGGCGGTCGAATCGGTCTATGCCCGGGGCGGCTCGATCGGCGGCACCAGCGCCGGGATGGCCATCCAGGGCGAGTTCATCTACGACGGATGCACCGGCAGCGCCACGTCTGCCGAGATCCTCGCGAACCCCTTCCATCGCAACGCCACCTTCACCTACGACTACTTCTCGTGGAATGACATGGGGGACGTGCTCACCGAGCAGCACCTGGTCACCCGCGACCGCATGGGCCGCCTCTTCGGGTTCCTTGCGCGCCAGATCCAGGACGGCAAGACTCCCTCCGCGCTCGGCGTGGCGGCGGATGAGGTGACGTCGATCGTGGTGGACGAGAACGGCCTCGCGACGGTCTACGGAGAGGGCAACGCCTACTTCGTGCTCGCCGACCACTTCCCCGAGCTCTGTCAGGCCAGGAAGCCCCTGAGCTATTCGGGTTACAAGATGTGGCGCCGCTCGCCGGGCGAGACCTTCAACATGCGCAACCGGCCGACGACGCCGGACTACACGATCAGCGTCACGGGCGGGGTGCTCTCCGGCAACCCGTATTGATCAGCGGGCGCGGGCGCTCGGCTCCGACACGCTCCGCGCCCGTCTGACGGTGCGCCGGCAGACGGTGCGGGTAGGGCGGAGCCCGTAGACTGCACGGGTGTCGCCCGGCCCGGGTCCCGGGGTGGGCCCGGCCCGGGTCTCGGTCTCGGCCCGGGTCTCGGTCTCGGGGTGCCAGCCACACGGGAGCGTCCGCCGATCCGCGGGCTATCCCATTGAACACAGGCGACTTGCGAAGTGGGTGGCACCTCTACCCCCCGGCGCGTGACGCGGCGGCTCGTGGAGGCGTGCCGACCCGCCCGCGCTACGGCGCGTGGCACCGTCCGAGGGGGCGCGCAAGTTGACCTAACGCGGCAAAGGTGCGGCTTGGTCCCCGATCTCGGCGAGGAAGCGCGCGAGATGCGCGCCCCAGACGTCGGGCAACGAATGCGTGCCGTGGCCGCGGGTTTCGGGGCCCGTGGGAATCAGGACGTAGCGGCCGCGAGGGACCCGGGGCACGAGCTTCTCCATGAGCCCGAGCTCCGGCGGGTTCACGACGTCGTCGGCGGAGTTGATGGCAAGCAGCGGCGCCCGGATCGACTCGAGAGCGGGGGAGGGATCGTAGTCGCGCGACGCGTCGAACGCGTAGAGCAGGTCGTTGGCGTCGGTGGTCGCGAGCCGCCGCGTGATCTGCTCCGCCAGGAACGCATCCGCCGCATCGCGGGTCGGGGCGGTCTTGTGCCACTGCAACGGGCTGCTCGTCATCAGCATCAGGATGTCGAGCGCCGTCGTGAGGCCGCGGCGAGGCGGCTCCCGATAGTCTCCGCCCTCCCAGCCGGGATCGTCGCGGATCGCGTCCATGAGCATCCTGCGCATGACGCGGTTGCGTCCGGCGATCTGCGCGGGCGCGCTCGCGAGCGGCACGAGCCCGTCCATGAAGTCCGGATAGCGCTCGCCCCACAGCCACGTGTGCATGCCCCCCATCGACGTGCCCATCACGAGGACCAGGTGGTCGACGCGGAGACCCTCGGTGAGGAGCTCGTGCTGTGCGACCACCATGTCGTCGTAGGTGTAGCGGGGGAAGCGGGCGTGCAATCCGTCGCTGGGCTTGCTCGAGCCTCCGTGGCCGATCCCGTCGGGCAGCACGATGAAGTAGCGCGCGGCGTCGAGAAGCTGCCCCGGGCCGAACAGCCGCCCGCCGAAGGTCTCGCTGAGGAAACCACGGCCCGAGCCGCCGGTGCCATGGAGGATGAGCACGGCATTGCGGACGTGGCCATCGGCTCCGCGGCGTGGCTCACCGAGCGTGCGGTAGTGCAGCTTGAGCTCCGCCAGCGTTTCGCCGCTCGCGAACCGGAAGCCACGGATTACGTGGTCGCCCTCGACCGCCTGCGGCATTGTCGCGGGAACGACCTCCGCGTGCCGGATGAAGTCGAGCCGGGGAAAGTGGCGAGCCAGCCACGCGTTGCCGCCTGCGAATAAAGGCGCCTGCTTGCCGCCGCGGATGCCACCGCCCGAGGCCTCGCCGTAGCCTGCGAAGAGCGCGTCGGCCGCCTCCATGCCCTCGACGACGCGGCCGAAGGGGGCGAATCCTTCGCCGTCGAGACGCGTGTTGTCCCCGAGGTTGATGAAGACCTGGGTGGTGCGCCCCCCGCCAACACCGAAGGCGAAGGCCACCGTTCCGCGGGTGTTGGATTGCTTTGGCGGGTCGTCCGGAATCGTGCGCTCGCGCCAGCGCACGGACACCTCCGGACGGCCGTTGATACCGAATTGCGCCCAGCGCCCGGCGACCACGCGGAAGAATCGCGCGTCGTCGTAGTAACCGCTGCGGACGAGCTCGTGGAAGCGATCGGCGCCGTGGGGGGCCCACTCGCGATGCACTTCGACCACGACCGGACCCTTGCTGGTGTCGAGCCGCACGCTGAACTGCGCCGGCGCCTCCTCGGCCGCGAGGCGCGCGGCCGGAGCCGCTGCGAGAAGGGCCATGGCGAGGCGCGCGGCAACGTGGGCGCGGCGAGCGGCGCGGGCCGTCGCGGGAGCGCCGCCGGCGGAGAAGGAGCGCATGGCCCATCATAAGCGGCGGCCCGGCCCCTGATTCGTCGCGAGGACGCGAGCGTTCACATCCTTTGTGCGAGTTGCGAAGTGGGTGGCACCTCTCAGAGCGCGCACCTCTCAGAGCGCGCGTCCGAACACGTACGCGCTGGTTGGTTCGGAGTGCTTGTCAGCCTGTGCCAAGTCGCCTATCAGCCCCTTCCTGACGACGATTCGTTCCGATCGGGAGGGGCTTGGACCCGCGATTCGAAGGGCCACCCTCTTCGGAGTCCGCGATTCCGATTCGAAGGGCCGATTCGAAGGGCGGATCGATTCGAAGGGCCACCCTCTTCGGAGTCGCAGAGTGCAAGGATCCGCTGCGATTCCACGTCTGTGCTCATCGTGGCTCGCTCGCTGCGCTTCCTGCCCGAGGGCTCGCTGGTCGAGGTCACCATGCGCACCGTGCATGGCCGGCTCCTCCTGCGCCCCAGCCGGGTGGCCAACGATCTCGTCGTCGGGGTCCTCGGGCGCGCCCAGCGGAAGTACGCGATGGTCATCCATGCTCTCGTCTTCATGAGCAACCACGCGCATCTGCTCCTCTCCCCGCAGTCGCCCCAGCAGCTGGCCGCCTTCATGGACTACGTCGCCGGGAACATCGCTCGAGAGGTCGGCCGGCTGCACGACTGGCGCGAGAAGTTCTGGGGACGGCGCTATCGATCGATCCTCGTATCCCACGAGGAGGAGGCGCAGGTCGGCCGCCTCGCCTACCTGCTGGGCAACAGCGTCAAGGAGGGGCTCGTCGAACGCCCGCACCAGTGGCCTGGCGTTCACTGCGCCCTGGCGCTCTGCGAGGGCTCGAGGCTCCAGGGCACCTGGTTCGATCGCACCGCGCAGTACGAGGCGCGGCGGCGAGGGGAGAATCGACCCACAGCCGACTTCGCGACTGGCGAGCAAGTCGTCTTCTCGCCACTCCCTTGTTGGGCCTCGCTCGGTCCCGCCACGATTCGGCGCCGCGTCGGCGGTGTCATTCAGCGTGTCGTCGCCGAGGCTCGGCAGCAACGAGCCGGGCGACCGGTCTTCGGCAAGAAGGCCATCCTCAGCCAAGACCCGCACGAGCGGCCGAGTCACCCGGACCGTTCTCCGGCCCCGGCGGTGCACGCAGCAAGCAAGGCGATCCGGGTGATGCTTCGCGTTGCGTATTGGGAGTTCGCCGCAGCGTTTCGCGAGGCGGCTCAACGACTGCGTCGCGGAGATCGGGCTGTGCGCTTCCCGCGCGGCGCGTTTCCGCCGCCCCTGCCGTCCGTCGCCTTGAGCGGGTGAGCAGCGAACGCTCTTCTCGCCCGCCGATCCCTCGAAGCTGACAACCGACCGCGCTGCGGTGAATGCGGCGCCATCGCGATGCGCCAATCTCGCGTCCGGCGCGGCCAGAAGCAGCCGCGAGCTTGGCCGTTGACGCCGCCAGACCGCGAACTTCAGGCTCCGGCTGATCGACGAATCGCGGTGATCTGACCTCGCGACACGGCGGGCCTAGCTGTCACAGCGAGGAGGGTGGCCCCTCTCGATGGGCCCCTCTCGATGGGCCCCTCTCGATGGGGCTCCCGTCGCGAGTACCGCGCCTCCGTGTTTCCCGGGAGGTGGCTCAGTCGGCAGACGTCGCGAAGCTCAGCGGCTCGAGCCGCTCGGCGCAGCTGGTGTCGAGGCCCTGCAGGGAACCTCGCAGGACGTAGGACTGGATGAGACCGGTGACACAGGCGTCGACGTCGTTGTGGCCGCGGCCGGGCAGGACGAGGTGGCGCGCGGCAGCGAGGGTGGCGACCACGTGGTCACCGTAGTGCCTGGGCGTCGCGTGGTCGAGCGCCCCCGTCAACAGCAGGATCGGCAGCGCCGAACGTACTGGGCTCCAGTAGCCCTCCGGCAGCCGGCCCGTCACCCATCGCTGGCAGGCCGCGAGCTGCCGGCGCAGAGGCACGCCGCCGACGAAGGTCTCGGCCGTCTCCTGAGCGATGCGACCGGGATCCACGCGGGGGAGCTCCTCGGTGCACTGGATCGTGAGGAGGACGCCTTTGGGCGGCCCATATCCGCCCCCGGAGGCGCGCCGAGCGATCGGCGTGAGGTCGCCCCCGAAGGCGCGATGGATCATCCGAGGCAGCTCCTCGATGGCACGGGCACTGTAGAGCGCGCCGTGGACTACGCGCGCCACGATCTCGGCGTCGACGCGGATCGTGGTCGCCGCTCCGGACGGTTCCTTCACCTCGACGTCGACAGGCTTCGCGGCCAGCCGCGTCATCAGCGCCCGAAACTCGTCGCGTAGTCTGGGAAACGCTGCCGCGCAGGCCGGCTGCTGGGCGCAGAGGTCGAAAACGCGCTCGAGGGCGTCCTGCGCGGAGCGCGCGGTGTCGAGGGAAATGGAGGTGTC
>Ga0075421_100002999_pt1 | contig 20185 bp, 14 predicted proteins | sample SoiMetdeltSBSDD5_FD_75292 | JGI IMG/M metagenome (GOLD analysis project Ga0075421, IMG submission 75292) | Bulk soil microbial communities from a Populus tree surrounding site in Tennessee, USA - Soil MetaG P. deltoides SBSDD5 | ecosystem: Environmental > Terrestrial > Soil > Tree plantation... | reverse complement strand
CAAAATAGCTTTTGTGGGTTCATTGGCTTCTCTCGTGATGTGGTAGTCCCGAAAGTTTGCCAATGAACCCCTTTTTCGACAAGACCTAGGCCCCTCCACGCTTTACTGGAGTGCTACCAATTAAACCTGGAAACACGGAAATAGCCTGTTTGCCTCAAGAATAGTCATGTAGAAGTGTTCAGAAGGATCACCTCCATCAGTTCCTACGGAATTCAAACACACTGGGCAGTCCTGGATATAGCCCGGGTAGGAGTCGGAACATGTTAGTCATACAAGTATGGGTCGGCCACTATAAGGAATAATCCACATTTGTAGCTGGCTCCATTAGGCGTTTAATGCCAAAGCGACTGCAAAAGCAGTCGCTTCTTAAGCGGTTTCAATCGCCTTCATTAGGGAGTCTTTGTTTAACCAGTCGGCGGTCTCTATTTATGGAGAATTGGTAACGCGCTCACCAACCAACAGCCCCCACCACAAACAGATAGCATCACCAGAGCAAGAATAACCTGGGTGAGCCGCCACCGACTCCGGCGGTATTGGTAGCGTATAAGCACCCGTTCAAACTGAGGACTCCTCATGGGAGGTGCAAGTATAACACTTCCTCAGCCACATAGGGCAGGTCTTTATCCTAGGTGAATGCACTTATTCGCTATGCTTGAAGCGAATTGTGTCACCGGGAAAGGATAGGCAAATAGAGGTCGAAGGGAAGCAGATCTAATCCCCACAGTTCTTGTCCTTGCATCACATCCTTGGCCGAAAAGTATAGCATGCCATTGATGTAGGTGATCATCTCCGGATCAGAGCCCAAGGCACCCGGGTAGAGATTGGCGACCTGGATTGTGCCTGTCAGAGTGCCATCGCTCATCCACAATTCATTACCGTTTATCCCATCGTCGGCGGCAAAAAATACTTTGCCGTTGGCCGCCACCAAATGCCTCGGCATAGAACTGCTCGGGCCGGGATAGATGTCCTTGACTCTGACCGTGCCGGTGGGCGTGCCGTCGCTGCGCCACAGTTCATAACCCGCGAAGGGAGTTCCCGCCTGGAAAAACAATACCCCGTTGGCCGGCGTCAGGTCCCACGCGCCACTGTGAAAACCGCCTTTGAGGGGCACTGTGCCCGTGAGCGTGCCATTGCTTTTCCACAACGCCCAACCGTTTACTGCGTCATAAGCCATGAAGAAGAGTTGGCCACCCATCTCCGTCAAATCATACGGCATGGAGTTGTATCCGCCCGGATTGACATCCTTGACCATCACCGTTCCGGCGGGTGTGCCATCACTCTTCCACAACTGCGTCCCGGCATAGCCGCTGTTGGCCCCGAAGAACAAGATGCCATTTACCGGGGTCAGGGAATCTGGCCCGATGTCAAAGCTTTTTAACAAGGTCGTTCCGGGGCCGGTGCCGGTGCTTTTCCACAACTGGGGCGGGAAACTGTTTGCAAAGAAGAGCGTATTCGTCATTCCGACCATGTCATCCAAATACCGATAGTCGTAACCCGTGCCAAACGCTTTCACCAGTTGGGTACCGGTGAGCGTGCCATTACTTTTCCACAAGCCGCCATTGAGGCCATCACTCGCCGCGAAAAAGAGGGTATTACCGACCGGAACTAAACTGAGCGACGCCTCGGGATAATCAAAGATGAAGTCTTTGACCAGGGTCGCGCTGGTGCTGGTCGAGTGAATTTTCCATAGCCCACGGCCATTCGAGGGGCCAGTGGCGCGAAAGTAAAACTCCCCGTTCATCACAGAGAAGTTGAGGGGGGCCGAACCGCCGCTGGGATTAATCACGTTAATGCTTTGAGTAGTCGTGAGGGTTCCGGTCGTCTTCCACAGTTCCTTACCATGTACCTGATCATAGGCCAGGAAGAAGACATTCTCGTTTGCGCCGGTAAAGTATCCGGGATAAGAATCAGCGGTGCCAGGATAGATATCGCTAACCATTTGGGTGCCGACTTCCGTGCCATCCGACTTCCAGGGTTCCGGCCCGTGGACGCCATCCTCGGCAGTAAATAGCAAGAGGCCATTCAGATTGATGAGTGTAGAAGGAAAAGAGCTTTCTGCGCCAGGCCAGATATCGATCACCTGGACGGTGCCCGTGAGCGTGCCGTCACTCGTCCAGAGTTCGGCGCCATGACTGCTGCCGTCGCTTGAAACCCAAAAGAGCCGACCATTGACGTCCGTGAGGTTGAAAACGCCACAGGGCGGATATGAATCGCACCAGCTAAAGTCAAAATCGTCTTTGATGACAACCGTGCCAGTGAGCGTGCCGTCGCTTTTCCACAGCGCATCTTGTGCGCCAAGAAAATAGAGTTCATTAGCGATCGGAGTCAGGTTAGTGACTGCGAGTAGCGAGGTGATGACCGTGGTGCCAGTAAGGGTGCCATCACTCTTCCACAGGTAGGTAGAACCATCGCCGACCGGTGATGTGAAATGCAAAACGTTATTAACCGCCGTCAGATTCACCGCCTGAACGCTTGTGATCCAAGTGGTTCCGGTAAGCGTCCCATCGCTACGCCATAACCCGTTTTCAGACGCATCGCGGTAGCCTTTGAAAAAGAGTGTGCCGTCCACACTCGTTAAACCGCTGGGCGGATCCAATGACGAATAAGCTCCCAGAAACACTGTGCCCTCCGGCGTGCCATCGGTTTCATATAAGCCGTAATTGCTCAAGCCTGAGTCATAGGCATCAAAAAAGAGCCGGCCATTCAAGGCGAACAGATTGGATGGCTCAAAGTAAGAGAGTGAGAGCGTACCACTTAGCGTGCCATCACTCAGCCAGAGTTTGTTGCCCGTGCCATCATCGGCACTAAAGAAGACGGTATTGCTGACCGCCGTGATGTACTGGATGCCAGAGGTTAGAGAACCTGATCGGATGTCTCTGACGAGCGCGGTACCGCCAGCCGTGCCATCACTGACCCATAACTCCGCGCCATTCACGCCATCGTTGGCGGTGAAGAATAGTTTACTGTTTGTGCTGACCAAGTTGTCCGGTGTCGCACTGCCTGTGCCGGTGAGAATGTCCTTGACCAGCCACGTTCCCGCCGAGGTGCCGTCACTCCACCATAATTCCGCGCCGTGAATTCCATCATAGGCGGCAAAGTAGGCTACTCCATTGACGACCACTTTGGAGCCAGGATTGCTCCCCACGCCACTGGTATTAATGTCCTTAATCAAAAAGAGCGTTGGGCTGGGGGGTGAACTGAGCACTGCCGCCGAGACGGACTCCAGATGAGCAAACAGCGTCAGGATGAACACGAAGAGAAAATGCAAGAGTCCGATGGCGGTCCACCGAGAGATAATGTTGTTCATTTTGTACGATCTAAGTAGGTGCCAAAAAGTTTTTTGACAAATGCTTCATGGCGTCAACCAGAAATTACCGGAAAGCACGCCTGCTTGGCGAAGCCGCGCACGCGGGCTCAAATCAATGATGTAGCGGCATAATGCCAGCGCCGACTCATCAACCGCGCGAGTCGGGCAATTGGAAAGAGCTTCACGTTTGGCATGCCGCCAGAGTTGATCCATGGCATTCAATTCTGGACTAGCGCGAGGCAGCCAGCGCACTTCAATATCGACATCGGAGGCATATTCTTGGCTATCATCCGCCGTGTGCGGTGAAGCGCGATCTTCGAGCAGTACAATCTGCCAACCGCGCCAATGACGACGGACAACGGATAAGAAGTCCTGGTGGGTGATGTTTGTCCAAGTCTTTGTGATGAGCAACGCCACATCACCTGATCGAATATTGAGTGCTCCATGGACAATGCGCCTGTCATGACCACCTATGATTGGAATACATTTTTGTTGACCGATCCGACTGTAACAGTTGTAGAGTGGAGGCGTCTCTGTGACGATCGTTTCATCTTCCATAAGAATGACTGTGCGTTCGCGCTCAAAAAGCCCGTGTTTCAGCCCCCTTTTGCTTGTCGCCAGTGGACCGGGCGCAGGGCCAAACTGTGGCGTGGGCGTTTCCACTCAATGCGCAAACGATCAATCGCAAGCCGGACACTTTGAATGGAGACCTCGATGGCATGCCGATCAGCCAGATAGCGCACTAAGAGCGGAGCCGTCCAGACGGTTGAACCATATCCACTCTCACGCGGGTCGCCATCAATGATCGCGTCAATCAAAGGATCAATCACTCCGGCCACCGTTTTAGGACGTCCACTTCGTTGGGCATCTGTCAAACGCAGGTCGAGACTTTGATCGGTGCGAGTGTGAAAGTGTTCTATCCAGTTGTAAATACTTTGCCGACTCACATCCAGTTCGGCAGCAATCTCTAGAATGGATTCTCCCTGAGCCACGCGGCTCAGGGCGTAGGCACGCTTGAGCGTGCGGGCATCAGGTGTATACGTCAGAATGCGATCCAGAGCCAGGCGTTCTCGTGCATTTAGTTTGAGCATGATCATCATCCGCCTCCTTCTATCAGGATCGGCTGATGACTTAATTATACGCTTGTCAAAGAACTTTTTGGTACCTACTTAGAGTTACGGCGCGAAGGTAAAAGTAACCACGTTTGATTTGATCTCTCCTTTCCAGGCTGTTCTGCCATCACCCGGATCAGACTGATTCTGATAAACAGCTTGGAGGAAATACTTCCCTGGCTCCCGAATATCATAGAGTTCGCCAAAAATAAAAAGTGTGCGAGCTGACTCTTTGTTAGCGGCGAGATCAGAAAAAGGTTCAGATGACTGAAACTTATCGGGAGCGAGGGGTAAAAGTTCTTGATTAGAAGGGCCAATCAGCTTAAAAAGCACATCTTCATTAATTTTCATTTTATCACTAACCAACAGGGTTTCGGTTCCAATATTTTTCAAGTGGAGCGTAGGTTGAACATCGTCCTTATTAGAATAGACAATATTCTCTTCGCCCTCATCCCCAAAGAAATCCAGATATAAGGCTAAAGCAGAAGTGCCCGGAAGATTGGTTGGGGGCGGCTCAATGGAAAAGGAGGCCCTATTTGAAATTAGCTCGCCTTTCCAGGCGACTCGGCCATCCCCAGGGTCAAATTGATTCCGATAAATCGCTCGAAGTGTATAGTCTCCGGGCTCATAAAACGGAGCCAAACTGTAGAGATCCAGATAAGTCACGGTATACGCCTCCCCCGGGGCCAAGACTTTGAAGAAAGCGTCCAGATCAGTGATGAGTGGATCAATATTCGTTGCCGCGGACCGCAGCCTGCCGGAGGGCCCATTAAAGACTAATTCAATAGCCCCCCATTTCTCAGGAGTGGATCCAAAATCGGGCACCCAAAATGTATTCACCACGCGAGGCTGATCGCCGATATTCTTCAAGCTAATCGTCACGGGGACCACATCTCCCGGCAAATAGCGGTCAGTCGGCACACTGACACTCAACTCCAAATCGGAATTGGCCGAGAGAGGGGTGCTGGTCGGTAAAGAAGCTGTCGCAAGCGGCATCCGCCCACCGCCAAAAGCACAGGCGGAGAAGCTCAGGCTCCCTAAAACCAAAATTGCAACTAAAGGCAGATGAGCTTTCATGCGAAGCGCCACATCTATGGTTCGAGAGTAAAAGTGGCCACATTGGATTTTAACTCGCCCATCCAGGCAACTCGTTTATCGGATGGATCAAACTGGGAGGGCTGAAAGCTGTTAGAGTACGAGGTCCAAACCAAGTAAGTCCCTGTCAAAGAGATATCGTAAGACCATGTCAAGTCGTTCTTCATAGAAATAGATTGGCCGGGACTCAAGATGAAAAAATCATCCTCACTTGGCGAGATTTCATTCTGAAACCCACCAATATAGGAGGCCACCTCCCCATTAGGATTAAGGATGCGGTAAAAGTATAGCCATTGTCCAAAAGGAGGAAGCCGTGAATTGACGAGGACAGGTTCGGTACTTATGTTTTTTAGAACTACCTCGGCAATTATCTCATCTCCCGAATAGTACACACTCCTGTCAAAGTTCAAGGTAAAGGTGAACCCCGGTGCTTGAGTAGCAGTTGGAAATAGTGACAGGGTCGGTGTGAGTGTCCTCACAGTATTTGGGGCCGGGGTTGAAGTAGTCATTCCGCCGTCAAACGGGGTTACTTTCGGAATAGAGGTGCAGCCCACCAACATTGTACTTGCCAAGACCCACAAGATGGGGCCAATTGTTTGATTTGCCATGAAGCAAGTATCAACAGGATTCCTTGGTCGGTGTCTCAGTCGGCAATGCCTTGCCTTCTATCACAAATGAAACCGTATTTGATTCAAGCTGCCCCTTCCACGCCTTCCTACCACTTGGAGGGTCAAACCCATTCTCATAAACTGCTTTCGCCGAATACTGTCCGATTGTGTCTAGCAAGTAGAATTGGCTCAAGTCACTCTTCACTTCAATCGTTTCTCCAGGTGACAACTCAGTGAAATCAGATTGTATCCAAGGAGAAGATAACCTAAATTGATCAAAGTGAACTTCATTCCCTGAAGGCCCCTCTATTCTGAAGAAAAAATCTCGGAAAGCCGGGTCGGACGATTCGTCGTAGAGGACAAGTCGTTTGTTAAACAGAAAACTTTCCTTTCCCTCATTCCGAAAAGTGAGGGTAGCACAAACCGTTTGTCCGATATAGGCATATTTATCTTTATCAAGGCTCAAAGCAAGGGATAATCGAAGCTCAGGTGAAGTCTCTGTTGAAGCCACAGGAGTAGTTAAAGTAGGACTTAAGGTTGCTGTAGCTATTGGAGTTGTTTTTGGGGGTGACGTGCATCCAATCAGGGTTATACCTGCTAGCATCCACGAGATGAGTTTGATCGCTTGATTTGCCATAAGACAGATTCTCCAGTGCAGACCCAAGATGCTTAATGCGGTGGCGCTGGTGCTGGTGCTCCCAGACTCGGGTCTGGGGTATAAAGGCCCTGAGAGGCGCGAACTTTATTTAAATCAACGCTTAACTGATTAAACATTTGGTCCCGTGCGCCACGAACACCAAATACGATTGTCTCACCCAGTTGATAACCGTTAATCTCGTCAGGGCTAAGATTGAATTGGCGGGCATGAGTTAGCTCCCAATCATAGGCCTCAAGTTCCTGCAGGTAAAAACCGTCTTCATAGATTGCGCGGGTTTCCATTCTGGGTAAACCTTCGCCGTAAACAGGTTTCTCAATCAAATAGGAGCGCCCCGTAGCAATCTGTGTCGCATGGATAGCTTCATGACCAAGCGTAGAGGCTAAAAGGCCTGCAGACCCAAAGGCAGAAGGACCTAATGTTATCTTCCGCGTCGTAGGATTTGTATCGGCTCTATTTCGGCCACCGCCAAAGTTCGCATCATAATTGGGATTGAAAATGGGTATTCCATTCACGTCGCGGACATCAATGTGATATTTCTTAATGGTCATAAAGATCGCTGCTTGATACAGTCTATGGTCTATAAGGAATTGAACCACAGAGGCCGCATCTGGGTCCGGTTGCCATCCACCCCCTCCGCTTCCTCCGCTCCCGCCACAAATCGGCGTGTTGGGAGCCAGCCCACAGTAATAAGCTGGCGGCTGTGAAGCGTGCCCGCTTGGGTCAATATACTTCAATGGATTATTGAGAGCGTACGTATACCGACCCATTGCCTGCGGATTGCCTGCTCCCGGCACGATTGTATCCGCACTCACAAATCTTCCCAGTGCGGATGAGTAGTAACGTGCGCCATAGAAAAGTAACCCTGTCTCATCGAGTCGTTGACTGGTAAAGCCTTTGTTAGTGAGTGAGGCACCGCTGCTATAACGAATCTGACCATAAGGCAAATACATCTGTCGCGCCACTACTGCTCCATTGCTATCTGTTGTCAAAGAGACGCTGCTTAAGTGGTCAGCGGTGATATAGAACACGCCATTACTACTTGCAGTCGGATTGCTAGTCACGCGCATGGCGACAAGTTGGTTGCCTGCGTAGTAATAGGTCTTCCAGGTTTGACCCCACGGAATCGGAATAGGATTCGTTGGTGGGAGTGGGAATATATCTTGTCCATCTCCACCAATAAGGAACGGAAGATAGAGTTTGTAGGGAAGGGATGGTAGCGACGTTGGTGTGGCCGTCGGCGTCGGGCTGGGCGTGGGGGTCGGCGTTGGCCCAGAGGGAATTGTTGCCGGGATGAAGACCTCCATTAAACTGCCAATGTATGCCGTTTTGTCGCCATTCGGAAGAACTCGCAGCACCCGATTTCCATCAGCGTTATAGACAAAGCTGGTTGTGCCGCTGATATTACTAGTCACGGAGACAAGCCGGTTTTCGGCATCGAAAGTTTGTATATATGTCACGCCGCCTTCGATCCGGCTGGTCATGTTGCCGTTGGCGTCGTAAGCATAGGTGTTACTTCCCGCTATTGTGACGGCGTGCTTATGCGCCCCATCGCCATAGGTGTAGCTCACACCTGCCTTACTGGTCATGTTTCCAACTGGGTTGTAGGCATAATTCTCGTTGTACTGCCCGTTGCCCGCCGCATTCGTAGAAGCGCTGGTCAGGCGATCCAGCGCGTCATAGCCGAAACTCTGGACTTGGTTGGTATTTACAGTGTCGGTGATCGTCTTGATATTGCCCACACTGTCGTAGGCATATTGCAAGCCGAAAAGAGTCGTGCTGCTGACATTCACAGTTTTGATCTGCCACAGGCGAAAGGAGTTGGTGGCTGGCCCACCGTCGCCGTAATAGTCATAGCTCGTGACGTTGTTGTTACCCAGCGTCAACTGCTTAAGTTGGCCAAGCGCGTTGTAGCTGAGATTGCTCACGTAGTTAGTGCTGCATGTTGCAGTCAGCCCGCCGCAGACGCTGGTGAGTTGGCTGGCGGCGTTATAGGTTTGCCCCACGACTTCGCCATTGGGATAGGTGATGGCGCGGACACGGTCCGCCGCGTCATAGGCGTAGGTGGTGGTGTAGGTACCAGCGCTCGTAATGGTCTGCGCTTCACTTAGGGTGCGTCCGCGTGAGTCATAAGTCCAACTCGTGCTACCGGAAGCGTCGGTCACGCCAGTGCGATGGCCAATTCCATAGGAGCCAATGTCATAAGTGAAACTGGCAAGCAGTGAACCAACACTGTTCGTTTGACGCTTCTCTGTCAGGCGGTTGAGTTCATCGTATTTGAACCAAAGTGTTTGCCCTTTGGCATCAGTCTGGGTTTGCAGGTTCCCGGCCAGATCGTAGGTGTAGCTCCAGGCCCCCATATCGGGATCAAGCATGGCTGTTTTGAAGCCGAGCGTGTTGTAGGTAATAACAGTGGTATTGGTCAGCGTATCGGTAACGCGGGTCAGGTGATCCAGCGTGTCATACCCATATTGCGTTGAGGCGTAGATCGGCGTCAGGTTGAAATTGACGGCGGATAACGTCTGCGTAAATTCCTTGACCGTGGTGATTCGGCCAAAAGCATCGGCGCTGTTCAACTTCTGATGACCATTCGCGTCCAGCACGCCGGTCTGCCAACCGGAGTAAGCCGTCTTAGTCGTCGTGTTGTCCGGGTTGGTCACTTGCGTGACGCGGTTGAGCGCATCGTATTGCGTTAGTGTGTTGGGTCGGATATCCCACCCGGTCGGGCGGCTGAAGGTAGTCGTATAGACTTCCTGCGCGGTGATGTATTCTTTTTGTTTTCTCCCTAAAGCGTCGTACACCACATTGGTCACGGCTTGAATGCTGCCATCCCCCATCTGGGCGCGCGTCTGAAGTGGTCGTCCAATCCCGTCATAGAACTGGAAAGTCGGCCGCGCGCAACTGGAGCAGCCGCTGTTGGTACGCTGCCATGTTTCGATTTTGAACGGCGCCAGCCCATCACCGTAGTTGTATTGGATAGTAGGCGCTGTGGTATTGTCGCCAGGCCGCACAACTTTGGTGAGGCGGCCAAACGGGTCATGGAGATATTGCGTTGCGGTGGCCTGTCCATTGGCATCCCAGGTTCGCCGCACTTGGCCGAACGTACCACCGTCCAGGGATGCTCCATTCACGCCGTAATACTCTGTGGCGCTACATTGGTTGAGCGCGTTGCAGGTTTGCAGTGGGAACTGCTGGTAGGTCATTTCGTAGGTAATCGTGCTTGTATGGCCGAGCGGGTCTTGCGTTTGGATGACATGCCCGTAGGTGTCGTACCAGTTTTGGGTGATGGCGTGGGTATTGGTTTGGAGTTCGGTTGTATCTTGCTTGGTGAGATCACCGAATGTTGGAACTGCCCCATTGCAGTACGGATTGCCTTGCCCATCTCGGTCGTAACAATATTCGACATGACTCACTTCGGTACCCGTGATCGCGGTACCCGCGAAGACTTGTTCTTTCCACGGTTTACTGATGATCCAATTGGTGGTGTTGGGTGTGGTATACGTCGTGAGCGTTGTTCGGTACGGCATGGTCGCGGCGGCTTGCGCGGAAGCGTATTCGCGCCTTTGCGTCAGGTTACCATAAGCCGTAGTGTCGTAACTGTATTCCGTCCGAGTCGAGTTAGTGTTCGAGCCAGGTTGGGCATAGAGACATTCGGCTTTCGGAGCGATGAAGCGCCGGCCATTGCCCAAGTCTGTGAATTGGTAAGCGGTCGTCGTCTGCACCAGCGGCGTATTGGCCGCGTCATACTGAATTGTTTGATAGGCGCGGCCCTTCAGCCCAACGGTATCGGTGTAATAGTCCGTCACTACCTGATTGCACAGAGTCACCGTCTGCGTGATGCCTTGATGAAACCAAGTGTCCTGATATGCCACGGCCGTATCAGAACCAGCGGAAGGGTCAATCTGGAAGACGCGCACCACTGGCTGCCCGCGATATTCGCGCGGCGTGGTCGTATCGGTGATGTAATCGCCTTTCCACAACCCGTTATACGCGCCACCCACACCTAGCCCGTTGTTCGCGCTGTCGTGGTATTCGTAGACACCGTACTGTTTCTGGCCGATGATGGGATTGACGGTGACTTCGCGCACCCGATAACGCAACCAGTGAACATTATTGCGTGTGACATCTGCGAGTGGATCGCACATCTGCCCATTCTGTGAGATAAATTTCGGCGAAACGGCTGGCGCAATGGGGCCGGTATAGTTGAAGTTGACGGTGCCACTATAGGGGGTAGTCACCATGTCCAACCAATAGTTCTGATCGGCATTGTCTATTCCACTGGAGCAATTGCTATTGCGTGAGATGTGATAGGCCAAGTAGCCGAACTGGATGGGCGGCAGCGTAGATGTGCCATCACTGCCGGTGACCTGAACGCTGTTCAGCAGGAAGTCACTCCCGCCGCTGTTATCGAGCGTGTAGCGGCGAAGGAGTTGACCGTGGGCCTGCACGTCAATGCTTTTATAATTCGTCTTGCTCCAGAAGGTTTGCACTGACCACACATGGCGACCGTTTGCGCCCTGGTAGCTGTCCAAAGCACTGGGGTAGTAATCCAAGTTGAGCTGAGTGTTCAGGACGATGTTATATGGCGCGGGCAATCCGTTCCCACGGGTGTAGGTGATTTGGCGGAGATACCCGCCGCGCACATAGCCCCAATTCCAGCCGTTCAGGCTGGTGCTATTGGTCACCGGGTAGTTCTGGGTAGACTCCAGATAGAAAGATGGCAACGCATTCACATCCCACAAGCCGTCCGTGAAATACCAGCAACCCCCGGTGTTGCAGATAAAGTAGCCGTTGTATTCGCGGGTGTAGTAATAGCTCATCACGTCATGCCGGAGCGTCTCGACCCGGTCCAAGTTCCAGCGCCAGATGTACGGCACAATCGAACCACCAGGGCTTTCGGATCCGTACATATACCAAGCGGAGAGTTCTTTAGCATCCGCTTGGTTGGGGTAGAGTTCAGGGTGATCTTCGCCGCTATAGCCGAAACGATAAACCGTCCCCGAGGAATCAGTCACCGTCCAATATTCTCCCTTGAGTGCCGTTTGCGCGCTGCGCTGTGACTCGTTTGGGGCTCCGGTCAGTTTCCGAACACGCCAGAAGTGCTCATCCTTCGTTCGATACTCGACGCAGGGCGTGACACTGGGATTGACACAGACCAAATCGCTGCTGACCCCATTGAGGACGAGATGGAAGGTGTCGCTCCCATCCAGCTTGACCAGCGGTGTGCCTGCACTATCACGGACAATCTTGCGCTCAACGTAACCAATTCCGCCGAGTGACCAGCCGGTGCCGATGCCGGGCGATTGCGGATTGTTCGATCCGTGCATTTCATCCACGGTGGTACTGCTATATTCGAGTGAGAGTCCACCGCCGAGACCCGAGCGGCCGGCAGGTGCTTCAATCGGAATACTCCAGGTGGCCGCGCCGGTGAATTGATCTACCTGGAAGTTCTGCACGGCGGGTTGCCAGGGTTTGGCGAAGTCGCCGGTATTTGTCTGCGTGCCGCTAGTGAGCACGACGGGAGAAAAGCTGCTGAGGGTCGCCGTGAGGATACCACTGGCTGGGTCTACCGTCGTCCATAAGCGTTCCCATGTCTTTTGCCCTTCATTGAAATGATAGAGCCCAAGCAGCTTTTGTGACGTTTCGTTGCCGAAATCTGTTGGTAGCCCATCGTACTGCAAGGTAATCGTCACTGGCTTAGACATTTGATCTATCTTCGTGCCATCAGCCACGACGTTGATATTCACTTCTACACCAAAGTCTTTGTACCAGACATCCCGCGGGAGTTCGGCGGGGAGTTTATCGAGCGCCGCGACGGAGATAGTCACGGACTTATCCACCGCGCCCGCCGGGAAATCGAGTGTCAGTGCACCCGAGGTAACTTTCCCACCCACCGAGTCAATCACATCCATGATTGGAATGACGGTAGGCAAGGCGGCAGTTGGCGTGATCATCGTGGTTGGAATCGTGGTCGGTATTTCCACATCTACGCTCGTTGGCGTCGGGCTGATACCCAGAGTAGGAACAAGCGTCTCTTCTGGCAGCGGGTAACCCTGCAATGGAGTCGCCGTTGGAGGAGGCTCAGGTGTCTCCGTCTGCCCCCCCACAACTATTTCAGTGACTACCGGAGTATCATTTCCTGCAGAAGTCAGTGAGGCAGTAGGAGTAGATGGGTGCAGGTCTGTAGGTGTTATCGTTGGAGTGGACATCTGCGACGACGCGGGTTCAGCTTGCACCACGGAGGGAGAGATCATACCCGTCAATAATGTGAAGATAAGTAGAAGGTGCAAGACATACAGAATGCGCGGTGAAAAAGATGGCATAGAAGAAGGCTCCAGACAAGGCCGATTGGCCCCAACGCAAAAAAGTCCCTTTTCATTGCAGCGAGGCCAAATCCTTCGGCGACACTGAATGAGGCGAGGCTATACACTTGACTATTCGTAGGCGAGGCTGCCCCATCCGGTGGCTGGGAGCAGTTCGATTTTGAGCAACAACTTGGTCAGAATAGCAAACCAGGCGGGGAAAATCTAGTCACGCAGCGTGACAATTTTGTCACGCGAGAGAGACAGACATAAAGTTAGAAGCGATAATGATGAGAGCAACTTCATCCCCTTCCGAAAACTTTCCAAAGACAAGTCAAATGTTCTATCCCGGCTTCATTTGACTTGCCTCTGGAAAGTAGTCGGTTTATTTGGCAGTGATCAATTCAAGGGCACCAAATAGAACCACAACCGATCAACAGCTCCCCACTCAGCTCCCAGCGCTTGTCCCACCTGAGCCGCCTCCAAATCAAAGTATTCACCGGCATTCGCGAGCGATCGCTCAAAAGCTTTAACTTTCCCAGGTGTGCGGCCAAGCAGCGAGACCTCTTTGAAGAGGTGAAGCTGAGTGAGTGAGCCATTGCCCCGCTGGGGCTTGGTCAGCCGGCGCATGTCACCAGGTGCCAGAGGCGAGATGACGACCCGATAGCCATTGTCAGTCTGGAGATCCACCGCCAGAGGCTGTTTAACAATTCGATTCGTCTCGCGGATCGCCAAGGTTTCCCCAGCGAAGCCAGAAAGGTGTTGGCTAATCCAGGCCCGTGGATCGGGCACTAAGTTTTCCTTTTCCTTGGCCTCGCGCCGACGTTTGACGTTGAAGAAATATTGCTCTTCCTCAACCCGCTGCATTCCTTCGAGCGCCCGCGCCTGACGACCATAGTAGTACACGGAAATAAGGCACAAGGTGATCAGGGCCAGAAAATTGGACAACAACGCAATCGTAATAATCGGTCCGTCAGTCATCTTTCACTCCTTTTTCTTTTTTTCTTCACGAGCATACAAGTAAGCGCAGATCGCACACAGGATAATAAACGCCAAGTCTTGAGCTGAACCGTTCATTGGCTGATTACCTTTCGTTCTTTAGAAAATTCCAATTCCAGTTGCTGACGACGCAATTGGATAATCTGGCCAATCACCTGCGGGCGTCGATCCGAAAGTGCAGCCACTAAGAGAGCCAACCAGATCAGCGCCACCAAGAGAAGCAATGGCCAGAAATGTGGCGCTGGGGGCAGACTGACCGATGGCAACGTTGGCGGGCGGAGGCGGACCACGGTCGGCGGCGGCAACAACGCGATGACGACGGAAGTTGGCGTTGGGGAAGGTATTTGGGTAGATGGCTGAGTAGCCGTCGGCCCCGGCGTTCGCCTAGTCGGTATCGTTGTAGTCGCAGTAGGCATGGGAGTTGCGGTCGGCACACTGACGCCTTCCACCCCAGCACCTGAAGAGAGACCGGCCTTGTCGTTGGCGAGAACGCCAAAGGTCCACCAATCCAAGGGGCCAGAATCAACCGGAAGCGGCCAGTCCAGAGTCGCGCTGGATCCAGCGAAGGTGATCCATTCATAGAGCACGCCATTGCGGTGGATCAGGAGTGCTCCACCCGAGACACCACTCAGATTATCCTGGGCCGTAATGACAAAGCGCCACAGTTGATCGGACAGCACTTCTTTGTCCAGCGTTACCGTCGGCGGCGTCTTGTCCAGCTTGAAACTCAAGACTTGCGGCGTTTCTGAGTTGCCCGCCTTATCCAGAGAATAGAAAGCGAGGCGATGTTCACCCTCGGTCGTGATGAACATCGAGCCGTCATAGCGCTGACCCTCCAGGCGCGTCTGCTCTACGCCGGAGGTGCTATCTGAGGCAGACAGGGTCACTTGTACGTCCGAGGTATACCAATCGTTTTCCCCAAGCGTGCCGGTGAGGTTCGCGCGGGTGACCGGTGCCACCGTGTCAACTTTGAGCAGCAGAGCGTGATCCGCTTCGCGATTGCCAGCATTATCGGTAGCAGAGAAAGTATGGGGGCTTGAGCCTTGTGTCGAAATTGTCACTGGCGCGAGATAGGGTTTGCCATCCAATGTCACTGTGTTAACACCGCTGGTAGCATCTAACGCTGAAAGAGTCAGCTCTACGGGTGAGACATACCAGCCGTTGGCTCCAGGCTGTCCTGAGAGTTGGTATGCGGTCGTGGGGGCAACACTGTCAATACTAAACGATCCGCTCTGCGGCGCTTCAACATTCCCGGCATTGTCTGTGGCCAAGTAAGTGATTGTAGTCATGCCTTGCGTGGTATAAATTCGAGGGCCGCTGTAAGGCGTGCCGTCCAACTCCTGCGCGGCGACGCCCGAGGTCACATCAAGCGACGAGAGTGACACCGTGACCGGCGAGGTGTACCAGTTGTTGAGTCCCGACGTACCGGCGAAGGTAGCGACTGTGGCGGGATCAACCGAGTCAATTTGAAAGGTCACGGTCTGGGCCGTTTCGACATTCCCCGCGTTATCCAGCGCCCGGAAAGAGATTGCATACGCCCCCTGCCCGCTCACCGTTATTCCTGAACCGACTGGGGCGTACGCGGCCCCATCCACACTAGCCTCGCGCAACGCGATGCCAGAGGTAGCATCTACCGCCGAGGCATTGAACACAACCGTCGAGGTATACCAACCGTTGCTCCCCAAAGTGCCGCTTAAGTTGCCAACGCTCGCCGGCGCGATCGTATCAATCTTGAGGGTGTCAGCCTGAGTCGCTTCAGTGTTTCCAGCATTGTCTGTTGAAGCATAAGCCACGCTTCTAATACCTTCCGCGCTGTACGTCCGAGGCGTGGTATAGGGCGAACCATCCAACGTAGAGGAGGCAACGCCGCTGGTCTCATCCGACGCCGAAAGCATGACCTGCACCGGCGAGGTGTACCAGCCGTTGTCACCCACTGTCCCTGACAGATTCAGGATGGTATTGGGTGCAATCGTATCCAGGCTGAATGATCCGGACTGGAGCGTTTGGAGATTGCCGGCATTGTCTTGCGCCCGATAAGTGAAGTTATTTACGCCCTGCGCGGTGTAGGTCTGAGGACCGCTATAGATATTTCCATCCAGGAAAAGCTGCCACAGGCCTGAGGTTGCATCCGAGCCACTCAGACTCACCTGCACCGGAGACACATACCAGCCATTGAGTCCAACGGTTCCTGCCAAACTGAAATTGCTCGAAGGCGCGACGGAGTCAATGCGGAAGCTGTCTGATTTGAGTGACTCGGTATTTCCAGCGTTATCTTGCGAGTAATAAGTGAAACCAGTCGTTCCTTGATTGGCATAGTTCCTGGGACTAGTGTACGTTGTGCTATCCAGTCGAGTCCAAGCGACGCCGCTGGAGGGACTGCCAGGATCAGACGCGCTGAGACTGACCTGCACCGGAGACACATACCAACCATTCAACCCCAGTGTCCCAGCCAACGTCGCAATCGTGATGGGTGGCGTGGTGTCCGCTGGCGTGGGTGTGGGCGTTCTGGTCGGGGTATTCGTCGGCGTGGGTGTGTGGGTCGCCGTCGGGATCCGAGTCGGTGTACTGGTCAGGGTCGGAACCGGTGTGAAGGTCGAAGTACTCGTCGGCGTGCGAGTGGCCGTTGGAGTAAAGGTCGGAGTGTTGGTTGGCGTCCGGGTTGGAGTCCGCGTGGATGTCGGGGCAGGTGTATCCGTTATACTCGGCGGAGACCAGCAGCCGTTCGCGCCCGGTGGCGCGCCGGGCGGCGGCACACACCCTTCACAGCAGAAATAACATTGTCCGGTGGGACACCCTGCTCCACCACCGCACAAAGCGGGATCTACCGGCCCGACGCCGCCTGAAGGGTTTCCGGTGCCGCAGGCATCGGTAACCGAGGCGCCGCAGGAGTGACCACACGACGCGCCTTTGACAATCGCGGCCAAGTCGGGATTCCAAATCCCCAGCCCCCACCAAGCCGCCAAACCTAAAGCAATCACAATAAGTTGAGGCAAGGCGGAACGAACCAGAGAGTGAATAACACGCATAGATTTATTCTCCAAGCAAGATGGACTGGGGCAAAAACTCGTTGACGCGATATACCAAGTTATAGCCATGATGTTCGCCAAATCGGACGGCGGTGATGAGACCTTCGGCACTGACGAAAAACCAGAAAGGTGTCCGAAAAGGGCGATACTGACTCGTGATGAAACCAAAAGGATCAAGCAGCAAGGGATAGTTCGGATGGGTCTTCTCGCTAAAGGCGAGAACTTCAGCCGCAGTCGCATGATTCGTATTGACGGAGAGCACGATGACATCGGGTCGGCTTTCCAGCATCGCATTGATGTTCTCCACCGCCCCTTGGCTCCACGGACAATCGGTCGAGAAGAAATTCAACAATATGGGTCGGCCTCGATAAGCGCTCAACTGAATAACCTGGCCGTCCGGGGTCGCAGCCTGGAAATCAGGCGCGATTGTCCCGGCGGCGCGCGCCCGAGCCAGATAGAGATAGGGTGACCAAACTATAGTCCCCGGAGCGAAGCGGAGTGGGATCAAGAACGAAGCCGCCATGCCGATAGCGGCGAGCGTCAGGACGACGCGGACCCAGGCTATCTTTCCCTGAGGCCAAAACGAATTACCCGAGGTAAGATGATTGGAAGTCACTGTCTTTTCCCTACAGAGCCGTCGTCAAGGGATAAACCGACTGAAGCCTGACTGACTCAAGTAACCGTCTGGAGTGGTAATCAGGAGTGGCGGTCTCAGAGGGTCCGAGGCACCGAATATGTTCGTGGGCTTCTTCGTTGCCCTCATCCACCTCCAAGACGCGACGATAGTATTCAAGCGCCAGGCGGGGATCTCCATTGGCGGCCACTGCTTCGCCACAATTCAGCAAGGCATTAATGAATTTCATTTCCAAGTTGGTTCGTCTGATCTGCGCCCATTCGGAGAAAATCCCTGGAAGGTATGCTCCGCGGTAGAGGGCAATCGCGTCCTGGAGAAGCTGCAAGGCTTGCTTGCCGGCAGGCAACTGCCGGGCAAGGCTCACCTTACGCTCAAACTCAGTCACATCGTAAACAACGACGACTCGCTCATGATCAAACTCATATTGCTGATGCGTGCTGTTCCAGCGATAGAGCGGCTGACTATCTTTCACAGCCAAAGCCGCATTGAGCCGAGCCTTGGTGACATGGAAACAATTGGTCATTAATTCAGGGCTGAGATCCGGCCACAAGATGGCACCCACCTTGTCACGCGTTAGGGCAGGATATTCAACAGCGAGGAAGAACATCTCGCGGGCCTGCTGCGCGGAGAAGGCGCTCCGCGGAATAATCTGCTCATTGAGGAGAATTTGTTCCAAACCCAGCACGTCAACTTTCAAGATCATGGGGTTCATCGCGATTCACCTAAGATCAACTCAGTAAACTCCAGAACTCGACGAGTATCCTAAACTCAACTCGGCGCTGTGTACATCGGCCAAACGGCGTATCTTTCTCTTGAAGATTTTTATGGTCGCCATAAATATTTTTCGCAAGGCGGAGAATCGCTAAAATTCATCTTCACTTGCCGAATCATCTACCGAAGCCGCTTGTTGCCAGTACAAGCCTGCCAATTGCGTCCGCCGACGAATGCCGATCTTCTGCGCAATGTTGTCTAAATGTGTTTTGACGGTCGAAGGCGACAGGCAAAGTTGAGTGGCGATCTCAAAATTGGTGTAGCCCTGGGCGACTAACGCGATCACTTCAAGCTCGCGTTCAGTCAATTCACTCAAATCAGGTGTATCAGAATCCGGCCAAGCGTCCATCCTTAGTTCTCCTCCTTATCCGGTGTATCCAAGTCCCCTAATCCATAACCAACAGCATTAATAAAGCCAAGCCGGTTGGGCCAATCCCAAGACGCGCAATGTCTCATTCCGGGGATTGATGCTTCTGGCCCCTCCTCCTGCGGCGCAAAGCGAACATTGACCACTGCCTGCCCCCACCCCAACAAAGATGGGGTCAGGTGGTTATTGGGGGTCACATCTCGTCAGGTGAAGCTGGCGAGGCAGTGTTGGTCAGCATCTATAAATAGTTTGAGTGATAGCCTTCAGGCACAAATTCGCCTACCGACTCTTGGCATATGCATAGCGCGAGGAAGTCATGCGGGATGGCTGCGAAGGGCACTCAGCTTTCGTTTTTTATTCGTGAATTAAGAATAACAAAGCCAGTGGGAAAAAATCTAGTCACGCAGCGTGACAATTTGGTCACACCAGAGAGACAGACATAAAATTAGAAATACCTCGCGATAACGCGCTCAGAGTTTTTAAATACAGCCAGCTCACAAACCGCTCTCATGATATGAACGGTTCCTGAGCTATTGGAAATCGCCCTGCGCCGGACAAAGTTATTGATGATCGGCTGGAGAAGAAATCAGGAATTGGTATGCCCCGCGGGCAGCATGCCCAGACACTGTTTCCCGTTCGGGGGGTTGGGAAACAACATCTGAGCACGCTGCGCGTAGCGCATACCAGTCGCTATTTCTCAGGCTCACTCCTTTAGGGAGATGGAGGCTCGATTCCCGCCTCCGCCAACGCAGTCAGAAAGTCCTGATAATAGACCGGCTTGTGCAGGTAACCTGCACCGGCTTCTAGCACGCGGTCAGCCTCATTGAGGGCTGTACAAATAATGACCGGGATATGGCAGGTGATAGGGTCGGTTTGCAAGGACCGCAACACTTCCCACCCCGGCATTCCCGGTAGCATGAGATCAAGGAAAATCACGGCGGGCTTCTCCTGTCGAGCCAACGCCAGGGCATTTTCCCCTGTCGTTGTGCCTAAAGCTCGACACCCACAGGTGCGCGTAAAACGTTCCATCAGGTACATGGAATTCAGATCATCTTCAACGATCATCACGATAGGAGCCACCGGCGTCATTCCGCTGAGAGCCTTTCTTCTATGAACGGACGGGCTGAGAGCAATGTGTTCCATAGTTTTTTAGGAGGGTCGTTTTAGGTAATTAAGACAAGCTTCTGGAGTCTGACAAGCGTTATAGTAGGCACAGAACGCGCCATCGGCCTTGACAGCCGATACGTTTCTCCATACCCCTACTGCCGAACCGGGCGTGAGTCTTTCGTCCTCACCCGGCTCTAGGTGG
>Ga0075421_100002998_pt1 | contig 20188 bp, 13 predicted proteins | sample SoiMetdeltSBSDD5_FD_75292 | JGI IMG/M metagenome (GOLD analysis project Ga0075421, IMG submission 75292) | Bulk soil microbial communities from a Populus tree surrounding site in Tennessee, USA - Soil MetaG P. deltoides SBSDD5 | ecosystem: Environmental > Terrestrial > Soil > Tree plantation... | reverse complement strand
AGCAGCAGTATGCGTCGAAACATAGGTATGCCCGATGGATCTTTGCCAACCATTTGGACTTTTCCTCCCAGTTCTTCCAACAATCTTTTGACCTCTGCAGTATGCATAAAATTCACTTCCAGTCCTAATTGAAATTCCTTGATAAACGGACTCACGTCTAAATTTATCAACTTAAAGAATTTGAGCATATAAAAAATTAACACAGAAGTTAGTGAAGGAATCATATAAGAGTCGTAATAGACTTCTTGAACGAGTAGAATTCCCTTATCAGAAAGTCTTTGTGCTAGTATCCTAAGCAGCTTGCGTACTAAATCCAGACTTTTACGTTTTGTAGAACCAATCAGATGATGAAGAACATAAGCTGAGTGAATGAAATTAAATTTAATTTCATTTTTTATGGGGAGGTTAAATCCATCACAAACAATAAGGTCTACATTTATGCCTCTTAAGTTGTCTCGAGCCATTTTGATCATTTCATAGGAAACATCTGTTCCTAGAAATTGAAAATCAACGACAAGTGAGTTTGCACTTTTTATTAGAGTTCCGTCACCGCATCCAAGATCTAGAAATCTCTCTTCACCTTTTACATGATTTGTTTTTATGAGCTCAATGACCATATTGTACATCTTCGGGTTATTGTGATACGTGTCAATATGCGCATGTTTATCAAAGTAGGACCTAGTATCAGACAATAATTCACCTCTGTAAGAGTTTTATATCAATATTATTATGTCTCGAGATGAAAATTCAAGAACGCTTGGGCGTCGAGACGCATAATAATTAATTATATCTAACTAATCTGACGATTTAATAATTGATGTGGAAAACTTCTACTGAAAAACAGAGTAACAATGGTCATGAGTAAAAGGAGTCGTAAGATTTGATTCTTCTCGATGAATTATTAGGCGTAAATTTTTGGTATCAATTTTTTGTATCTCAAAATAAGAACAACAGAAGTGCGATACAAGATATAGATTTTTTTACTACGTCTCTATCTATAAAACCATTACTACCAGTGATCATAATTCGATTGAAAGTTTTTAGAATCAATCACTCTTGTTGTTATATAATAAAGGTTCCTTGGAATACGAAAAATCTCTTTGCCCGATTTTATCTATGTAGGGCTTGCCTTTGAAATAAAGTTAACCTTAAATGTTTCTATATTTCTTCTATCGGCTATGCCTAATACGCACTTTAGTGATGACCATCAGCAAAAATGGATCGACAAGAATGTCATCATCACTGGTGGAGCAAGCTTTATCGGAAGTCATCTAGTCGACAAAATGGTCTCTTTAGGTGCCAACGTAACAGTTGTTGATGATCTCAGTAGCGGAAATCTAGAAAATTTATCAGCGGTCAAGAACAGTATCAAGTTTATCAAAAAAGACCTAGAATATATAAAAAAAAATGAAATAAGAGAGATTTTCAGTGATCAAAATATTGTATTTCATCTGGCCGCTGTTCATGGTGGTCGGGGCTATATTCAAAATCATCCGGCTGATGTTTGTAGCAACCTGTCTATAGATCATCATGTCTTTGAAGCCGCCGCAGAAAGTGGTGGCAGTATGGAAAATCTGGTGTTTGCTAGTACTGCATGCGTATATCCACCTGATATGCAAAAAAGAATAGGTGGAAAATACAAACTAAAAGAAAGTGATTCAGACCCGAGACTGTTGGAGGCATACATGAGTGCCGACATAGAATATGGGTGGGGTAAACTAATGAGCGAAATGCAGCTAAACGCCTTTATTAATCAATATGGTATCAAGGGATGTCCCGTGAGATTTGTTACTGCTTATGGTCCGCGAGAAAACGAATCACATGCGATTATTGCTTTAATATACAAAACAATGCGAATGATGAATCCTTATACGATCTGGGGGAATGGCCAGCAGGAACGAGATTTTACATATGTAGAGGATATCGTGGATGGAACAATACTTGCATCAGAACGAATATTTGATGGCAAACCCATAAATCTCGGTACGGGTCAAAAACATAAATTAATTGATGTGGCTGAAACGATATTCAATTTAGTTGATTGGAAACCAACGAATATAAAATTTGAACAATCAATGCCTGTTGGACCTTTGAGCAGGGCGCTGGACAATACAAGAGCAAGAGAACTTTTGGGCTGGGCGCCAAGATTCTCACTAGAGGAAGGTCTAGCAAAGACAATAGAATGGTACAGCAATACACACAAGAATATCAAGAAGATAACAAAAGATTTACTACTTGAAAGAGTTTCGCATTAATTTTGTTACTCAATTATAGTATTCTAAATCAAATCCGAAATTGAAGACAAATCCAATTGTATGGCCTTCGATTACTCAATGATGATCTTAAACTATTCTTTCTGTATCGTATATTCTGCCTATGAATTGTTAACGGACACTGAAGTCATTTTGTGAATGTATTTATCCTTTTAATTGGTATTTTTTGAGAAAGTGTGTGCACATAAGGCGCTCCATGCCCTTAATATTCCTGAGTGTAGTACTTATGATTTGCATCGTTTTATGAACTATGATTTTTTAATATTTGTATTATTTGTCTAGCTCTATGTCTTGATGTGTGGTCTTTGATAACCCTATTACGAGCGGCAGTTCCCATTTTGATTCGCATATCCTCATTGTCAATTAACATTTGGTAAATTTCTATAAATTCCTTTGAAGTTTTTGCGACCAATATTTCCTTACCTAAATCAAACCAATTTTCTAGTCCGTTGTATGGGGCCGAAACAATGCAACACTGCATAGCAGCTAGCTCAAAAGGTCTTGATGTTGAAGTGGCAAATACGTCTGCATGTAAATCGCGTACAACATTTAAGTTTACTTTTGTACGGCAACAATAGTTTCGAAATTCAATAAATGAAAGTGGCGGGAGAAGTTTAGCCTTACCCAAGTTAATATCAATGCCACGACCACTAACAACAAAATTGTAATCTAAAGCTCTTGATGGTTCAGCAACCATCATGTTAAGATTTCTAACTCTCGCAAATCCACCGTTTCCGAAGAAGAAAAAATCTATATCTTTTTCGACGTTAACTGGACTAAAAAGAACGGGATCTACTCCAAAATGAACTATGTGTAAGTTTCGTGCTCCCAATTCTTTTAATTCCTTAACAGATCCCTCAGATGGGACAATAATTGAATCAAATTCACCTAAATCAGCTTTACGTAAATAATTGAATGTAAAGCCTCCGTGAGATGGTAACGATGTTGGAACATCCAAGTCATTATATATGATAGGAATTTTGTGATTTTTTCTAATTTGATTTGCTAGACCTTTCAAATGATTCAACGGAACCGCTATAAAAAATACGGCATCTATATTTTTCTCGTCTCTCATTATCTTTGTTATGAGTTTGTAAAGATTTGGTTTCACAAGGAACTGTGCCAGAATTGGTATAAATGAAGTCTTTGATGTTTTCCTAGATGAGAACCTAAAGAAATTGAATAATTTTTCGAGAACTAAGCCTTTATAGTAATTTGGGTTTTGATAACTTCGCCACCATACTGAACCTGTAGGATGACCATGATAAGGTATGACAAGAAGTTCAACTCCCTCTTCATAAAAAGCCTTGAATAATTGCCATAATGACGGTGTAGCGCCATATGGTTTAGATAAATCTAGGGTAGAACACACAATAATAATTTTCACAGATAGAAACAAGAATCCTTATTATATAAACCTGAAATTTATGGATCTGCTAACCTTTGGTAGGTTTTATTAATCCGGGTATTCAAACTAGCCACGCTTTAGACATGAGTATAATATAGTTTCTTGAAGTGTACCAATTCGAATATCACTCTTAGTAGTTTTCTTGATTTCAAATAATTCCATTGTGTCAAGGTGGTGTTCTTTTTGCAAATTATTTGTAACATCCTAAAATTATGAACTATACACAATTAGACTAAATTACTAAATATATTTGGTATGGTAAACAAAAATTATTTTAATTTACTTTGCTTTATCTCATTAGGATGATATTCAATAATCTCTTTGGAAGTAATTCTTTTAAAATTATTAACAGTCTTTTTAGAATGTAGTGATTCAAATAAATTAAAATCTTTTGTAAATGATAATTTTACTACCTCAAATGCTTCAACACTAGTTACGGAAGTATTCATTCTACTTTGTAATGCTCTATACTTTGCTAAACCATTGACAGCATTTGATTGAATAAACAACTTCTCTTTTTGACTTATAAAAAATTTAATGAGTTCGATTTTATCTTCAATAACATCTGTTATGTCATAATATACTTGAGGTTGAAAATTTTTTGTTACTGGATTTTCATATGATAAAATATTGTAAATTAACCTACCTGATTCGATGGTTGATGCAGCAACAGCTCTATGATCATGATGAGTGTCAGAAATAGAATGAGTATATACTATATCTGCCTCTGATTTATTAATTATAAACTCAATACTATTAATTAAGTCACTATTCAAAGATAGTTTAGTATCTTCAAAATTATCGATCCATGAAGTTTTAACTCCTATATAATTTGCTGAATTTTTTAATTCTAGTACTCTTTCATTAGGATCACCTGAAGCAGATCCTCTGGTCAAAGTATAAATGAATACGTTGTGGCCATTTCTGGCCGCCTTTAGCAATAATCCTCCACAGCCTAATTCTACATCATCCGGATGAGCTCCTATGGCTAAAATATTCAATCATACAACTACATAGATGGTTGATATATTTCTTTTTTTATTAAGAAGAAATTACATATTAATAAATCGAAGCAATATCTTAATATTTTAAAAAACTTAAAAATGAATTTCTAAAAGCTTAAAAATGGTAAATTTTTTTAAAATTAAGAACAACACGAGAATTTGTTGCTAAAATTAATTCGAGGCAGGTACTCTTTTTTATCTGCTTCTGTCATTAACTAGAAAATTATGATCAAAAATTATCATATGAAATTATGAAATACTATGAACTAATAATCAGAACATGTACATTCCTTCAGATACATTGTCATTGCTATCATATCGTAATTACTAAATCCATTGTTTTCATAAAATTTTTTGAGTTCATTGCGACATCTAAGGATGACCTTATAGCAGTCATTTTTTTTAGCGAATTCAACTGCAGTTTTTATTAATGATGAAGCCACACCTATTCTCTCATATCCCTTCCTTGTAGCTACATCCCCTAAATGTGCACATATTCCTCCATCATGGATAAATTTTTGTTCTAAAAATAGGGTAACCGAGCCTATTACTTCTTCATCATCGACTTTTACCGCTACAAATATTTTATATGCAGCAGAGGATTTGAGGTTGTTGTAGACTAAATTTGCATGTTTGTGATCATAAGGTATGTTGCCTAATTTGGTTAAATTAGATAGAGTTTTAAAGAATCCCTTCTGTAAATCTGATTGCCTAATTTCACGTACAACGAATTCAATTTTATTTAAAGGCATTATAACATACTTCTTGTGAATCTTAATTAATTTAACTGCCCTCACCAAGGTGGAATAGAAAAATCAACACAATAAAATGAAATGTGCAATCATCTAAAGACACATGGTTACTAGTGCTTCAAATAGTAAATAGGGAAAACTCTTTTCTACAATGACATTTGTCTAATAATAGCTGTAAAGTTGGTTGAAGGGACTATTAGATCGTTATTTAGTAAATATGAAAGTACTGACAATGCTTCTATCTCGGAGTTAATATTATCTGTACCAGAGAATTTTTCGATTGCCATCAATAGGATAAAAAGTTCAGAATCTTGGTCAGTTAATACAATAGCCTCTAAGAATGATAGTAGCACTATACTCAAAAATAGAATCAAATTACAAGAATTTATTAATTCATATCATCTAGAGGCACAAACACTGACAGGAAACGTACTAAATCGTATAAAATTGTTGAATAAACCAAACACAGAAATTTTAGTTTCAATACATCAACCAAATCTTTTTCCTTATGGAGGTATTTTCAAAAAAATAATTCTCCTAGAAGCTATCAAAAATACAATAGAAAAATGTAATGAGGAAAAAAAAATTATCAACTTATTCGTTATAGTCGATCATGATTTTATGGATGAAATATGGGTACGTGTTGCTCAACTACCAAGTATTCACCATTCTTCAGGAATACTTAACCTTAGAATGCCAGTTGATAGCAAAAGGAGGTGGTTGATGATAAAGAATATGCCGTTGCCAACAAGAGTCATTTTAGACAATTGGAGACAGCAAATATTATCATGGATAAAGAAATTATCTGATTATTCGTTCATTGAAATTGATAAACCATCAATATTTCACAATTTTGAGGTGTTTTGGAATGAAGTCGAAAATTCTTACTTAAATGCAAAATCTTACTCTGATTTTAACTCTTTTTTGATGTCATCAATAGTAAATAAAAAATGGAATTATGGTACTCTATTTGTAAGACTTTCTGATCTCAGTTTTGTATTTCAAGATGGAATTAAATATTTAGTTTCTAATTATGAGAAATATTCACAAATTTTAAGAAAAAGTGAAAGCATGTTTAATTTTAACGGAATAGACAGTGGAATAAGCCCAAGTATATCTAAAACCTCGCCTTTATGGCTCAATTGCAAATGCGGAAGTAAGGCCTCCACAAAAATCAAACAACAAAATGAAATAATGTTCCTTGTAGGCACTTGTAGATCATGTAAGACGGATTTACAATTATGTTTAGGGAATAAAAATGATCTAGATCTTTCAGTTGAAATTTTACAGAATCTTTCTCCTCGTGCGATTCCAATATTACTGTTACTTTCTAGAGATCTGGGAATTAATTGTTATGTTTCAGGGACCGCAGGCTTAAAGTATATTATATTTGGAAGCGAACTATTCAACGAATTATCAATTGATATGCCATTGATTATGGTCTGGCCTTCAAGGGACATATACCGTGGCATCGGACAAAGTGATGCTTTAAATTCTCTCAATTTACCAAATGACATTGATGTTGATACATATCTGAAATTATTGAGCCATAAGAATTATGAATGTGAAAATAAAATTAAACCTTTACTAGACGATCGAAAACTTACAACAAAGACTGGAAAATCCATATCTCAAAAACTATCCCGGGATTTTTATGATCTAAAGGAGGAGCAACGCAAGGTTCGTCAACAAATAGGGGATGCGAAAAAAGTAAAAAACGCTATTGATCTGAGCCCATGTTTTATAGACTACGCGGTAAATTTTGGAATAAAAAATATAGGTATGCAGTGGTACAATAGCCTCTTAAAAGAAAATAATTTCGCAGCACCACTTTTTTTAAATATTAAATGAAAACGAGTACTTACTACTTGTTATACTAAAATTAATTATGATAAAATTTTTCTATCGCACAGTTGTTGCATAAAGTTTTCTCCATAAGTGAAATAATAGTAAACAAATTCTCAATTCCAGTAGACTTGTAATTAGTACAATTATTAAGAATTTTTTCTATGTCTTTTAGAGATAAATAGTTAGATACAAAATTGCAATTCTTTAATTGGTCTTGCATACATTGTATGATTTTTGAATTTTTTTCATAAGCTTTCACATCCCTACTTTTTCTATTGAATATTCTAATGGTTTTCTTTAATAACGGATACCTCCATGTGAGAGACAATACGTATTGCACTATCCTGAATTTCCTAGACAAAATAGAGCATCCCCAATTTGAATTCTTTATTGTTGCTGCTAAAGGGGACATCGTAAATATAAACTCCCGGTACAATGCTAGTTGTGATTTATGTTCATCTGGACAATTCATTGCATAATTAAAAAAAGGAATTGAGTAAAAAGGGTTCACAATCCAAAAATATAATCTGTGTATATCCTCTGCTTCAAAAACATATTTAAATTGACGTCCGTAAAAAAGAAAATGAACCAATTTTTGGCTTAAATTTTTTTCGGGATATGAAGAAAGAGTATTTCTTATTTCGTCAAGAATTTCAGTCTCTTTGATTTGCACAAGAGCAGCAACATCATCTAGAGGCAGGAAAACTCTTATCGTCATGATGCTACTAATCAGTTCCTCAAGGCTGCTATATTTTATTGTCAAGTCAGCGAGTATTCTATCTCCTGAGTAACCCACAAAAACGTTTATTGCTGAAGAACTATAACTGTTTCTTAATTTATCAAGAAATTGGATTAGAAAACCATATCCCAGATAAGTCAGTCCCTTTTTAGTCCTTAATAAAGTAGCTAGATCTTTGGCTCTTGATTCAATAAAGTGATAGTACTCCCACTGAATATTCAGCGATTTTGCTATCTGCTTCGCTATATCTGTGTCCGAGAGATTGCCCACAAGAGGTTTCCAAGTTGGATCCACAGTTGTTACTGCATAAGCTGTAATTTTCTTTTTATGAAACCAGGCAGCAATAGTTCTTGAGTCAAAGCCACCACTCAATGTTATTATATTTTTTGTATTAAGATCTGCTCTAGTTCCGCATGCCTCAGAAAATAATGAAACCAGCTCATGTGCATTCTCTTCAAGAGTATTATTATGATATTTTTTATTTTCAAAATTATATTGATAAAGTCTATCTATCTTGATGCCACCATTATCATTATAAATTGTTAAAAGTGTAGCTGGCTCTAATCGAAAAATATTCTTCAGAAGAGTTCTTTTGCCAAGAGTATGAGAAAATAATAAAAACTGAGCAATGCCCATCCTGTCAAATTTGTCACCGTTATCATAGTTATCATTAATCTCGCGAATAAAGAAAGTTATAAAGTCTACTTCTCTTGACAGTAACAACTCGCTACCCTCTTTACAAAAGTAGTAAATTGGTAATCTACCCAAAACATCATTAAGAATGACGAAATCTTTGGTCTTTTTGTTTAGAGCATAAATTACAAATTCTCCGTCAGTTTTAATTAACCAATCCAAAATAATTTTTCTATCATCATGGCTGGACGATGCATGAAAAACGCAATTCATCAAATCGTTTATTTCGTTTTCTATGACGACACCGCTTTTACCGTATATTTTCCCTTCAAGACATACCCAAAAATTACTATTCTCGAAAATTTTTACCGGATATTCTGGATACTTTGTGCAACCCACTAAATAAAAATCATCTTTTAATAATATTTCTCGTTTATAGTACTGACTATGCATTATTGAAGTTAATGCATCTTGGAATATCCCTTCACGGCCATTACCATCTATATTTCTCTTTTTAGTAAGGTTGAATTTAAGGCTAATTCCAGGCATCTGTTTTTCTATAGATCTGTCATTATTCAAATACTATTTAAATTAACTCAAATCACGAGTTATTATGATAATTCTCAGATCAAAGTATGATTATATGCTATCGATGCTGTTACTTGTACAGATAACCTATATCTTTAAGCCTTACGACTTGCAACGGTACAAAAAAATCTTTCGTCTCCTGTACTTGATTTCGACTAAAGCTTTACGGATGTGCAGACAACGTATCTGATCTGTGCGAAGATATCTACAATTCGATATGATGATTCATTCGCATTTAGGTCAAAGGATGTTAGTGATAGATAAGGTAGCAGATTCGACTTCCAGATAAGCGATAGTAATGATAGAATGTATGGTAATTAAAGATTAAATTAATTTAAGTTTGGAAATAAGATTAAAGTCAATGTATTGAACTCAATTGCTACATGGGACCAAGCAGATACGAGCCCATTTGACCTCTATTATAGTCGTTGAACTGTTAAGAATAATGCCTAACTGCTTTATATATAGCTTCATTACTTCCGTTGTTCCTAGTTTTAGGATTACTTATCAATGTATCGCGATTTTGAAAGATTTTAAAATGGCAATCAATGGAATAAGCAGACAATGAACTGAAATGTGTCCTACAAAATGAAAGAAGATTGGACCTCGTGTTATTAGCTTGTATTACATTAATTGCTCTTTTTTAGAAATTTTTCTTAAGTCAGGCTCTTTTGCAGTTTTAATTATTATTTTTTAACATACGTTCAGTTTACTACATAGTGTTCGGATCGCGGCAATCCAGCAGCGCCAACATTAACGTTTTGATATCAGATAGTTTCCCAATAGCAGTGAATCTAACTTTGAGTTTCTAAAAGTCCATAATGCCATTTCCGGTGTTCCCACCATAGGGAAGCCATGTAAGTTGAACGATGTATTTAGGATTGCTCCTATACCCGTCATGTTCTCAAAAGATTTCATAAGGTTATAATATCCAGTATTCCAAGACTTTCTCACTGTGTGTGGTCTGCAGGTATTATCATAAGGGTGGACGACAGCTGGAATCAAATTTCTTTCTCCATCACAACTCTTGGTATCAAAGGCCATAATCATATATGGCGCGAATTGATCATCTACAAGGTAGTCTTTAGCTCTGTCTTCTAAAATCGAAGGGGCAAATGGCATCCAGAAATCCCTTTGCTTTATTGCAAAATTAATTCTATGAATAGTAGAGGTCTCGGTGGGGTCGGCGAGTATTGATCTGTTACCTAAAGCCCTAGGCCCCCACTCAAGCCTATTGGTGCATCGCGCTATAATTTTTCCCTTTGCAAGTAATTCCCCAGCATAACCGTCAATATCATTATAAAAATCGTACCTCCAGTCACTATGAGGATTTCTAGTCAGAGCTTGCAGAATAACTTCATTGTCGTACTCTGGTCCGTAATAGGTCTCAGAAATTGGAACATGATTAGGTCTTAGTCCATCTCTCTTGCAGTACTCACAATATCCCTCTAGTGCGGCCCCGACCGCATTTCCCTCATCATCTGGAGCAGGATAAATAAAAACTTCATTTATTTCCGGGGCTTCTCGCAAAAGTTTGTTTAGTTTAACATTCAGGAATATGCCGCCAGCACAAGCTATCTTATTAAGTCCCGTCTTTTCTACCGCGTTAATGACCCAAGCCTTCACGAGTTCTTCTAGGTGTAGTTGTGCTGCGGCAGCGATATTGTCAAACCTTTGGTTTGCAAACAACTCTCTTAGTTTTGGTTGGAGATGAATCCCTAAATCTCCCATCATATTTTTAAAACAAAGTGGATTATGGGGATCGATACTGATTATTCGTCTCATTTTTTCAATACAGGGCTCAGCTTTACCGTAAGGTGCCAATCCCATAACCTTATTTTCGTGGTCCCAAGGCTTAAGTCCCAGCAGCCTTGTTATCTCGGTGTAAAATGCGTTACCAAGAGAATCGTAGTACGAAGATGAAGCTATTCTCTTAATCACTCCTTTTGATCCTAAGGATACCGTGGAAGAAAGACCATCTCCACCTCCGTCTGCCGTTAGTATTAGTGTTTGATTTGTACTATCATTGTTATAATATCCCCATGGCGCACTTCTGTAGGCCACTGACGCATGTGATGTTTGATGTTCCACAAGCATAGTTTCGACGTTCGTAATCCCCAGTTGACGAGCTATCCTATTTATCCCCTCAAGATTACGATGTGCTTTTCTATAATTGTGATAAATCCTTATGAAGGTATCAGAATGAAGTAGAGGGCTATATTTCCAGATAAGTTTTGTTGATAAGGCATTTTTGTTCTCTCCTCCAGGCGGATCATAACTTACTAACGCTATCAATGAAACATCTGACGGATCAGTTTTGCTTACTTTAAAGACTTCATTGATAGACAATTCCGGAAGACCCCCAAAATGTTTGATATTATTCAGCCTTTCTTCAGCAACTGCTGCCAAAACTTTTCCGTTCCTAATGAGAGCAGCTCCGGCGTCATGACCATCGTTTATACCTAGAACTATAATGTCATGTCTAGTCATAAGACTCTCCCATTACTCCTATGAATTTAAGATTGGTAATTTTCCGGTCAATGTGGTTAGGTCCAAACCACAAGGGAAAGGGTTTTATGAATCCTGGACCTCCGCTATTCGCTGGAAATGCCGCTGCGTCTTTGTAGAAGGTTTTATCTTCGTTCAATAAACTTATCGTTCCATTTTGTATCACAGGATTTAACCTTATTTTAATTTTCAATCCCCGGTAGATGAGAAATAAAAAAGATATCCATAACTCAGTTAACTCATCAGATGAAAGAAACATATCATCTGGAATCACTTTGACCTCATCATCTTTAATGTCTGGACCAATGGATGATGGCTATGTCGACTTGGCCCTTCCTTCAAGGCTGCCGTCATTCTTTAGTTCTCCCTTATTATTTAAGTAATCAAGGAAAACCTTCAGTCTTCTTGGATACTGTCTTTTTGACGCCGGTGCTCTTAGGGCATAAAGACATTTGAAGCGGAATTTCTTCGCTTAAAATTAGGTTACTCATCTTGAGATACGGGCTATTTATATAAGGGCCAAGATTTAAGCGTCGTCATAAAATTGGGCCAAGGGGATTTGACTGAATATTGTAGCGGAACAAAATCGCATGTCTATACTCCTCAGATCCTGATTAATACAATTGGCAAGCCATTATTAGTGAGAAAGGATTTTGTACTGCTGAATCGAATTTAGTTAATATGCCTCTACTCATTATTTTGTATTACCAAAGACAAACCAACCTTTAATATGCATACAAAAAATAACTTTAAAATTTATTAATTATGCATCAAATGCGATAAGTTCTATCAGAGCGCTTGAGTGTGAAATTAGCGATGCAGGAGATGGCTAAATATGGGTGGATATATGTTATTTTAGAAGGATGGTGACAAAAATTAGGTAAGTCACTAGTTGGTAAGAATGCAACATTCGTTTACATAGAGACCATTATTGGCATGGCCTCCGCTTATGTTTTGTGGCTTATTTTACCCAGATTAACTACATCCGAAATAATAGGTATTTCATCAACAGTGATTTCACTTACAATCATTCTTTCTACAGTTGTAGATCTGGGAGTTTCAACAGGAAGCTCCAGATTCCTTGGGAGGAGCTTTTCACACCGAACAGGGGATACAAAAATACTCGTAAATGCTTCCTTTCTTATTACATTCGCAAGTATATTAGTATCTAACATAGTTATATTGTCCTTCAAAGATTGGATATTTCCTACTATTGGTTCCGATCTAATTAATATATCGATTCTTCTTATAGATACTTCTGTTATTTATAATTTATTAAGATCTATATTGGTTGCTTCTCTTGACTCAAAATCGTTACCAATCGCAATGTTCCTTGGTTCAATTTGTAAGATCGCTTTGACTATAATATTGATTTTAATTGGAACTGGAGCTATTGGAATTACTATTGGCTATTTAATAGGTTACATTTCTGCAGCTGTTTTACTATCTTTTGCATTAGTAACAATATTGACTTCGATTAAACAAGACACTACACTTCGCTTGTATGATGCTTGTAGAAACATTCTGATCGCAGGTGTTCCGAGTTTAGTCCCAAAAGTAATTGGAATACTGGGAACAAATCTGGGAACCGTACTTGTGTTTGGAATGCAGGGTGCCGGTCAGGCAGGTTCTTATTTCATCGCCTTCTCGATTTTTTATGCAATTGCAGCCATAAGGGATTCATTGTTTGGTGTTGCGTTTGCAGTATTGAGCGCGATGGATGATCAAAGAAAAACACTTGTTTCTAATCTGACCAAAATGAGTTTGATTATAACTATACCAGTTTGTTCGATAGTATACCTGTATTCAGATGATGTCATGGGACTATTTGGACATCAGTATATCGAATCATCACTGGCATTGAAAATTATGTTATTATCCATGCTGCCATCCATGTTTGCTTCAGGTATTATCAGCCTAGTTTACGCGTACGGCGACTATTGGAAGGTCTTGGCTATCGGTATCGGTTTGAATCTCTCACGAGTAATATTGTATATTATACTAGTTCCGTTATATGGAAATACGGGTGCTGCTATCAGTCTTGCATTAGGATCTTTAGTCGGATTTGCCGTATCTGTAATAATCGCTAAAAAAATTAGAATGCTCATTTTTTGGCAACAGCTCGCATTGTTATTTACCATTCCCACTGTACTTGCTCTCGCTTTGGATTATTTCAATGTAAGTCCAATAATAGGGGTACCTGCTATACTCATTCCTTCAGTCGTACTTTTCTTTATTCTAAAAATATTAACAAAATCTGATGTCCGCGCAATGCTGGATTTACTACCAAGCAGTATTGGTAAACACTTACTTGGCATATTAGACAAATTATAATGCTAATATATATCCAAATGCGATCTAAATATGCATGCATACAAGGAACTAAGTTGTGGTAGTTTTGATTGATATTATTCTGGTGAAAGCTGATCCTATCATGGATCATGCTTCTGTTAGAGCTGACCTAATGCTAAAATCTTTAAGGAAGAGATATTCCGTCTTAGCCCTTGGTTGGGATAGAGGAGAAGGGAAACCAGATAATACCGACTTATTGCAGGTCTTTAACGTAAGTGCTCCATACGGATGTACTACTCGATATCTTATTTTGCTTCCAATTTTTTGGACATGGGTTTTCATTAAATTATGTAATAACAAACCAAAGATTATACATGCATGTAATTTAGACACAATTTTGCCTTGTTTTCTCTATAAGATGCTATTTAAGGCCAAGCTGGTCTTTGACATGCATGACAGATACGCAATGTCCTATATTTCTAGGAACAGAGGCTTGATTTTTAATGTATTATACCGGATGGTAAATTCGCTTGAAGAGAATATTGCTAATAAAGCAGATCTCTTGATATCTGTTTATCATAAGATTTTTGAGACATTTAAGGAGAAACCTAGAAATTGTATCGAGATAATGGTAGCTCCAGAGGATCTTAGAACAAATAGTTTGAAAAGAGATTCAAATATCTTTAAGGTCCTTTTTACAGGACACGTACGAGCCGCCAGGGGGCTAGATAGCTTGCTGGATATAATGATGGATATAGATAAAACAGAGCTGCTTATAGTTGGTAGAGTTGAGGACGAAATATTGCTTAAAAAAATAAAACAAAGTTCAAACAGTAAGTATCTTGGCTTTTTGAATCACTATCAGTTAGTAAACCTGGAAATAAATTCTGACGTCCTAATAGCATTATATGATGCAGATCTTCAAACACAGCACAGGTATGGAATGGCGAACAAGATTTTGGAGGCAATGATGTGCAGCCTTCCAATTATTACAAACATCGCAAATGAATTTATCAAAGAGACAGAATGCGGCGTATTGGTTGAGTATGATAATGATAAACAAATAAAGGAAGCAATAATTACCCTGCGTGATAATCCTTCTGTCAGAGAAAAATTAGGACAAAATGGTCGGAAGGCATTTGAAGAAAAATACAACTGGCCAATGATGGAAGAAAAGCTATTGAAAAGTTACGAATCCTTGTTTACTCATAGAGATATCAAAAGACCATAATCATGCATTTGTGATACATAGCTCAAGAATCAAAATGATTAACTGGAAATTATCCACAGTATAATTTACTTTCAAGTAAACCATATGTTCCGTTTTTTATAGCGTAAAGATATCTTCTATATGCCATTGTTCTTCCTTGTACTGAGCAGAAGGTTCAATTATTGGTCTGGTAACTGATACTTGAAAGCCACACTTTTCCAGTTTTTCTTTGAGGTTTTATACTCTAAATGGTACTCTAATAGAATATGACTGAAAAGCTCTAAAACAGCAACTGAGTGTGAAACCGTCTGTCGATTCATTCGTTAACTATATATATTTTGAATAAAGGCCTAATTTCATGTATTTATATTACTTTAATTTTTTTCTACTAATTCTTTTATTTCTAGTTATTGGAACGTGGATTTTTATGATATACTTGTGGGTAAGATCAATAAGGTATTCACCAAAGCTAAATGAAAAAAAACACAGTTCTTTATACCCTCGTCCGAAAGTAAGCATAATCATACCTGCTAGAAATGAAGAAAAAAACATCAGAAAATGTATTGACAGTTTGTTAAACCAAAATTATCCAAATTTTGAATTAATTCTGATAAACGATAGATCGACTGATAATACTCTGAGTATTGTTAAACAAGAATCTCTGAAGGATGATAGATTAAAGGTAATTGACATAAAGTCCATCCCTGCTGGATGGGTTGGAAATAATTGGGCACTATATCAAGGATATCTAATAGCAACCGGCGATCTATTACTTTTTACAGATGCAGATACTTATCATATGAATGATTCAATAGGTATTTGCGTCAAATATCTAATCGAAAATGATCTTGATACCTTGAATCTGCTACCCAATATCTTGGCTCACAGTTTGTTTACAAAACTAATTTTACCTATGTATTCACTTGATAGACACACATTTTGTTCCCCTGTAGATACTAATGATCCTAAAAAGAAAGCTGTTTACTTTCATGGAATATATTTTATGATTAAAAGAGACGTTTATGAGAAAATAGGAACTCACGCATCATTCAAAGACAAGTATAGCGCAGATGTTTTTATTGGAAATAAGCTTAAAGAATTAAAATTCAAAATAAATCGCGTCAGAGGAGAGTTCAATTTAAGTACAACACTTAGATCTGTAAAATACGTATTTAATCAATCTTCAAGAATCATGCACAGGTCTTACCAAGAAAGTAAACTAGCGGCAATAAGAAATACATTATCTCTACTTGTTGTGGAGTTTTCTCCATTAGTTTTCTTGGCATATTCTATTTTCGTTACTCAATTTAATGATTCAAAGTTGTTTCCGGAAACAGTATTACTAATTATCAGCATTTCAACCATTCTAGTTATGATTATTTTATGCTCCTTACAATCCAGATTCGCACTATACCAAAGCGCCCTATATGGATTTGGAGCACCTATTGCAGGGTGTATATTTTCTTGTGCCTATGCTGTAGGATTATTCAAAGCAATTGGCAAGGCCTCTGTCAATTGGAGACAATAAAGTTAAACTAAAGAAAATTGAATTTGATTGTTTAGATACAAGTAACACTAGAACTATTTTAGACAGAAATATTTGGGTTGTTGTAGTCGATATAAACATGCAATACTATTTTTTCGTAACTAAATAATTGCCCAATATCAAGCCATCCAACTTTGAGTTTTCTAGAGTCCACAATGCCATTTCCGGGGTTCCTACTATCGGATAACCATGCAAATTAAATGATGTATTAAGTATCGCGCCTATTCCTGTAGATGATTCAAACGTCCTTATTATCTTGTGGTAACTTGAGTTCCAGTCCTTCCTAACTGTCTGTGGTCTACATGTTTTGTCGTATGGATGAACGGTGGCAGCAATTTCGTCTACTCCCTCAGCAGTAGAATCAAAAGCCATTATCATGTATGGGGCAAATGCTGAATTTTCAAGGTAGTCGTTCTTCCTTTCTTCAAGGACGGACGGAGAAAATGGCATCCAAAAATCCCTTTGTTTTATAGCGAAATTAATTTTATGTATTACTTTTGTATCATGTGGATTTGCAATTATTGATCTATTCCCAAGAGCTCTTGGTCCCCACTCTGTTCCTCCGCTACATCTTGCAATGATATTGTTCTTTGTCACGAGCTCCCCAGCAGTTCCATCGATATCCTCATAGAAATCGAACTTAAAATTAGTAACGTTATTAGAATCCAAAAGGATTTCTTTGATTTGCTCATTAGAAAAGGAGGGACCATAGTATGTTTTTGTAACGGGTATATGGTTTGGCCTTATACCTTCTCTACGGCAATATTCATAATATCCCTGAAGGGCTGCCCCTACGGGAGATCCCTCGTCATCGGGCGCTGGATAGAAGAAAATATCTTCTATTCCTTCCATTTCTCTTAGAATCTTGTTTGCCTTAACATTTAGGAATAAGCCTCCTGCACAGGCTACTCTGTTTGCACCGCTTTTCCTTAACGCATTTGCAACCCAGTTTCTCATCAAATCCTCCAAGTGCTTTTGTGCTGCAGCTGCAATATTGTCAAACCTTTGATTTTGTAATAAATTCCTTAGTTTGGATTGTGTGTAATATCCAATAGTTCCAATCGTATTTTGGAATCTAAGAGGATCATCTGGATCAATGCGGATTATTTTTTGCACTTTGTCAATGCAATAACTGGCTTTACCATACGCTGCCAACCCCATTACCTTATATTCGTGGTCCCAGGGCTTTAGACCTAAAAATCGAGTTATTTCACTATACAGTACATTTGCTACCGAATCGTAATAAGAAGAAAATGCTATTCTTCGTATATTTCCCTTGCTTCCTATATTCACTGTAGAAGATATGCCGTCACCGGATCCATCTGCAGTAAGGATTAGGACATCATCACTGTCATCGTATGCCCAAGGGGAGCTTCTATATGCTACAGATGCGTGTGCTAAATGGTGTTCTATCACACTGGTTTCAGTTTCCAGTAATCCCAACCTTTCAAAAATTTTTTTAAGGTGTCTAAAATTTCTGTTTTTTCTATTATGATTATTATATACTGCAATAAAAGGATCAGCGTGGATGAGCCGACTTAATTTTTGCAATGTTCGTGTCTTCAATGAGTCAACGTCTTCTGGACGTATGGGATCGTATCCTAATAACGTGATTAAACTGACCTCGCTTGGGTCTATTTGGGAAGTGTTGAAAACTTCCAAAATTGACTTTTCAGGAATACCTCCAAAATGTTTCACGTTATTGAGGCGTTCCTCTTGAATCGCAGCTATTACTTCCCCGTCTTTTATTAGAGCTGCTCCTGCATCATGCCCGTCGTTAATACCAAGTACTATTACGTTTCTTTTTGCCATAAATCATCATACTTTAGAGTATATTCTCGTATACATCATACAATTTCTTCTCCATGATGCCCCAGTTATATTTTTCCAGGAATGCCTTGCGACCGTTGCTGCCTAATCTTTTTCGATATTCAGGATCATCTCTCAGTCTCTTAATAGCGGTTGTAATTTGATCTATGTTGCCATATTCCACTATGATGCCAAATCCTACTTCATTGACAAATTGAGGTGATAGATTTGTAATTATTGGGATCCCACCCATCATTGCTTCTAGAGTCTTATTGTGCATGGTAATTTGGTTTCCAATTATTTCTCTAGTATAAACAGCTACCAATGCATCCGTATCAATTATTGCTCTTTGGTAGTCATCGTAACTTGGAAGAAATCCTTTGTATTCTATATTAGATTGTCTATTAAGGTCATTGTATAATTTTTTATCTATGACTGGACCGTAAAGGCGCAATTTTACGTTATTAAGGTTCCCTAAGACTGTAGCGAATTGCTCCAACCCTCTGCCATTATTAATAGCTCCAGTGTAACCAAGTACAAGTATCCCATCTTCTTGATCTCTTTTAATGTAATAATCTTCTGGACAATTGAGAATTACTGCAGTTTTGTTAGGCTTGTTTCTAAATGATTTTAAAACGTTCTCTGATACAGTTATCAAAACATCTGATCTCTTACTAAATGCGTCTTCAATAAAATTGACTACTGAATATAATCTTTTAAATTTTTTTGGAATAAAGGACATCGCATATCTGTCTACAATATGAAAGACTAGCTTTCTTTGAAAGAGCTTTTTATACACATAACACGGAAAGACAGTATCCAAGTCGAATGCATGTACAAGTTTCGGCCTGTGCACAATTAATTTAAGAAATACCCATGACCAGAATATAGGGAGATATATTATCATAGAAATATAACTTCGCAACAAATGTTTCTGGTGGGGGCCCTTCATTTCTAGAAACATGAATCGCAAGGGTAAATCACTGGAAAATGTCTTTTGTAACATTTCATTTTGGACATCTTTTGATATTCCTTCTCTGTTCCAGCCAAGAAGTACGGCAGAGTATCGTTTGCCTAATGATCTTAATACTCTAACAATGACCGCGTCGTAAATAATTGATCTTACAAATATTATATCTACCATTATTGAAAGTGTACTTTAATATTTACTACTTCAAATACATTTGGATATTTTTTCAAATGAATAAAATATTGTATGCCATTGTATTGAAAAACTTTAGACCGTATTGGGGCCCTCTGTTTTTAGGAATAATAAAAATTCAGCTAACAATTCTCTAAAATTTATCGCATGACATCGCGTACGTATCAGCATTTCTTGTCTCGGTATCGTTTCTTACGCACGTCTGTAGACTTGGATAAAACTATAATTCCAAGAAGGAGAAATTACAAGATTATCAAAAAACTTGCTTACGACGTATGCAACAATTGAAAGAGGCATAGGAAAACGAAGAATTTCTACCAAATACATCATGGGGCCTGAAAGGAAATGTAATCCCTTTTCGTACCTCAAGTGAAGATCATGCTCGTTAGCAATTTCTTCTATTTTCTTAGGATGGA
>Ga0075421_100002997_pt1 | contig 20192 bp, 16 predicted proteins | sample SoiMetdeltSBSDD5_FD_75292 | JGI IMG/M metagenome (GOLD analysis project Ga0075421, IMG submission 75292) | Bulk soil microbial communities from a Populus tree surrounding site in Tennessee, USA - Soil MetaG P. deltoides SBSDD5 | ecosystem: Environmental > Terrestrial > Soil > Tree plantation... | reverse complement strand
CTACAGCGGAGCGGAGTTCTCGCGCACGTAGCCCTCGGTCAGGTCGCAGCCGAACGCTTCGGCCTCGCCACGGCCGAGACCGAGATCGACGGTGAGCCGCACCTCGCGCTCCGAGAGGTAGGCGAGGGCCGCCGCCGCCGCGCGGTCCCCCTGGTGCTTCCCCTTCTTGACCAGCACCGCGTCGCCGAAGGAGAGCGTGAAGCGCTCGTGCTCGTAGTGCGCTCCGGAGGCACCGAGAGCGGCGATGACGCGGCCCCAGTCGAGGCGGCCGCCGCCGATCGCCGCCTTCATCAGCGTCGAGCCGGCGATGGCGCGCGCGGCGGCTTGCGCCTGCTCGGTCGTCCTGGCGCCGCGGACGCGGACGACGAAGAGCTTCGTCGCCGCCTCGCCGTCGCGGGCGAGCTGGCGCGCCAGATCGGCGGTGAGCGCGGCGAGGGCGGCACGAAACGCGTCCGCGTCGCGGTGGCGCCGGCGGAGCGGCCGGTTGCCGGCGGCCCCCGACGCCAGGAGCAGGCAGGTATCGGAGGTCGAGGTGTCGCCGTCGATGACGAGCTGGTTGAGGCTCTCGCCCACGGCCGCTTCGAGCGCCTCCTGCAGGAACGAGGAGCGTGCGGCGACGTCGGTGACGAGGAAGGAGAGCGTGGTCGCCATCCGCGGCGCGATCATCCCCGACCCCTTCGAGACGCCGAGGAGCGTCACCTCACGTCCCTCGACCGTGCAGCGCGCCACCGCACGCTTGGGCACCGAGTCGCTCGTCATCATCGCCCGCGCCACTCCCATGCTGCGGTCGGCAGCGAGCCCCTCGACGAGGGTGGGGAGGGCGCCGCCGATCTTCGCGACGTCGATGCGCGGACCGATGCGCCCGGTCGACGAGCAGAGGACCTCGCGCTCGCGCACACCGAGGCGGCGCGCGGCGACCGCGGCGGCGGCGCGGCAGTCCCGCACCCCCTGCCGGCCGGTGCCGGCGTTGGCGATGCCGGCGTTGACCAGGATCGCGCGCACCGGCTTGCCCTTCCGCAGCAGCTCGCGGCCGACCACCACCGGCGCGCCGGGGGCGGAGCTCGTGGTGTAGACGGCGGCCCACTCGGCGGGCCTCTCGCAGACGATGAGGCCGAGGTCGTCGCGGCCGACGAACCGCATGCCACAGGCGGCGGCGGCGAAGCGGAAGCCGGCGACGAGGGGCTCGCGCGCCATGGCCTCGGTGCGGGCGGCGGCGAGCTCGTGCGCTTCGGCACGGGTGTCGTGGCTGTCTGGGCGCATGTCGGGCGTGTCCATCGGCGCGACTCTGCCACAGGAGGCCCGTGCCGCGCGCCGCGCGGCACGGGCCTCCGTAGGGGCGGGCCCTGCGCCCGCCCGTCCTCGAGACAGCCACGGGCCTCGCCATCAACGCGAGGCGCGCTCCGCAGGGGCGGGCCCTGCGCCCGCCCGTCCGCCCGGCTCACTCCGGACGCGACAGCGCCTCGAGCAGCGGCGCCGCCCTCTCGAGCACGCGGCGGTCGGCGGCCGGGAGGCGGTCGAGCGCTTCGGCGAGCCGAGCCACCCGTCGCGCACGGCCGGCGGTGAGCAGCGCCTCGCCGGAGCGGGTGGCGTGCACGCGCTGGACGCGCGCATCGGCGGGGTCGCCCTCGCGACGGACGAGGCCGTCGGCCTCGAGCTCGCGAACCATGCGGGAGATGGTGGGCGGCCGCACCTGCTCCGCGGCGGCGAGCTCGCCGATCGTGCGCGGGCCCGCGAACACCAGCACGGAGAGGGCGGAGAGGCGGGGAGCCGTGAGGCCCGACGACACGTCCTCGGCGCGCAGCCGGCGCAGCAGGTGGATGGCGGCCGCGTGCAACCGCTGGGCGAGCGCTTCCGCCGCAGGGTCGTTTCCGGTGCGCCTCCGTCCCGGCGCCCGGACAGCGGCAGCCGGGGCACGGCGCCGGTCCCGATCCTCGGCCACCTTCGCTCGCGCCCCTGCTCGACTCGTCGCTTGACTTTTCGCCACGGCTGCTCCTAATATTTAGCTAGGCTAAGCAATATTCTAGACCGGGGGCGAAGATGAAGCAAGCAGAGATCGAGCAAGCAGAGATCGGGCAAGCTCCAGATGCGAGCACGACCGGATCGACAGGCATCACCTCGGCCGCCAGGCGCGGACCACGAATCGAAGGAGAGCAACAGATGACCACTCTCGAGACGGGCGCAGGGACGGATTCGGTGAAGATCTCGAAGCTCGGCCAGATCGGCGTGGCGGTGGCGGACCTCGAGGCGATGACGACCTTCTACCGCGACCACCTGGGGGTGCCGTTCCTCTTCGCGGCCCCGGGGATGAGCTTCTTCGACCTCGGCGGCGTGCGGCTCATGCTGTCGCTCCCCGAGCGTGGGAGCGAGGCGCGCCACGCCTCGATCCTTTACCTCGACGTGCCGGACATCGCCGCCGCCCACGCCGCGCTCGTCGGGCGCGGGGTCCCCTTCGACGGCGTGCCGCACGCCGTCCACCGCTACCCGGGCGGCGAGCTCTGGATGGCCTTCTTCCGCGACCCCGAGGGAAACATGCTCGCGCTGATGAGCGACGTCAAGGTCTAGAGGGCTCGACTACGCCGAGGCGATCATGGGGCGCCTGAGAGCGCTCGGCCGCGCGGCGCGGATGGCGGGCACGTCGACCACTCGCGTGCCCGCCGGTGGCGGCGACTCGATGGCGTTTACGAGCGCGGCGACCATCTGCTCGAGGGTGACGAGACCGAGGCGGCGCGCCGCGTCGCGGCTCGCGGGGAGGCGTTCGGCGAGCCAGTAGAGCGGCGCGAGCAGGGCGGCCCAGCGGTGGCCGGGCCCGAGCACGTACCAGGGGCGGAGGAAGGTGGCTGGCACGCCGGTCACCGCGAGCAGCGCCTCCACCCGTGCGCGGACTCCCCAGTAGGCGCGCATCACGGGCGCCGGCTGGGCGACCGAGAGGTAGACGACGTGGCGCACCGGCTGCTCGGCGAGGGCCGCCGCCGCGGCGCCGCCGGCCGCGAAGTCGACCGCCTCGAACTGGGCGGCCTTCCAGGGCGCCGGGTGCGGGGTGCCGACGAGGAGCAGCAGGGTGTCGCCCGGGTCGAGCTGATAGGCGCTGGGGTCGAGCGGATCGCCGACCACCGTTTCCGCTCCTGACGGCGCGCGGCGCTCCGAGCCCGGCCGGACCACCATCGCCACCCGGTGGCCGCGGGCGACGAGCGGAGGGACGACGGCGCGGCCGAGGTAGCCGGTGCCGCCGGCGACGAAGATGCGGAAGGCCATCGACACACACTACGGAGCCGCCGCACGCGCGGACGAGCGCCGCGCCCGGCACGGTGGTGGGGCGGGCCCGCGCTCCGCCGATTGCGCTCGGCAGGTCAACGCTAGTTGACTTGGCCGGTCGCCGTGAGTTAGCGTTCACTGACATGAGCCGGCGTGAGCCCGGAACGCCCCGCCAGGAGGAGCTGCTCGAGCACGCGCTCGACATCGCCCGCGAGGTCGGCCTCGCCGGTCTCACCGTTCGCAAGCTCGCCGAGCGGATCGGCTTCACCGAGGCGGCCCTCTACCGCCACTTCCCGCACAAGCAGGCGCTCCTGCTGGCGATGATCGAGCGACTCTCGGAGGACCGGCTGCTCGGCCCGCTGCGCGCCATCGCCGCCGACGCCGCGCTCACGCCGCGGCAGAAGCTCGCCGCCGTCGTGCGCCACCACGTCACCACCGTGCTGGCGGTGGACGGCCTGCCGGTGCTCGTGCTGGCCGAGGCGGCCGCGGCCGGCGACGAGGCGCTGCTCGCGCGCTTCCGCATCATCACCGCGGAGATCGGCGTCATCCTGGATGGCCTCCTCGCCGCCGCCGGTGTCGGCGACGGGTCGCGGCCGTCCCGCGCGGCGATCGCGCTCAGCCTCTTCGGCGTCGGCGCCGTCACCGCCCTCCACCACCGACTGTGGGGTGATGCCGATCTCGAGCGCGAGGCGCGCGAGGTGCTGCCGGGCTTCGTCGTCGAGCGGCTGCTCGGTCCCGAGCCGGTTCCAGAGCAAGCAGCCAAGCCGGGGCAAACAGCCAGGCCGGGGAAGACAGCCAAGCCTGGGAAAACTGCCAAGCCTGGGACAACAGCCAGGCGAAGAACGGCCGAGGCGGCGAAGAAACGTGGGGTGCGCAAGTGAGCCAGCCATCGCAACGCCACCAAGCGGGCGCCGCTCTGGCGTTCCTCCTCTGGAGCGGAGCAGGGCGACTCGGCGCCGCTCCGGGGCAGGAGCCAGGTGCGCCTGCGCCGGTGCCACCGCCGCCGACGGCGCTGGCGTCACGAGCGGTGGAGGAGACCGCAGCCCCGCCCGCCACGCAACGAGATGGCGGAGGGGCCGCTCCCGGAGCGCTCCCGCTGCGTCTCGCCGATGCGGTGGCGCGCGCCCTCGAAGCGGCGCCGCCGGTGGCTGCCGCGCGCGCGGCAGAGGCCGCGGCCCGCGGCCAGCTCGCGGAGGCCGAGGCCGACCTCGCGCCGGCACTGTCGCTCGGAGGCTCCGCCTTCCGCTACCAGAAGCCGACCATCGTCTCGCCGATCCACGGCTTCACCCCGGGTCTGCTGCCGAGCTTCGACCGCACGGTCTTCCTCGGCGACGCGCAGGTGCGCTACGACGTCTGGGACGGTGGGGCCCGCTCGGCGCGCATCGCGCAACGCCGCGCGCAGCTCGCCGCCGCCGAGTCGGCAGCAGCCGCCGCCGTCGCCGCCGTCGGTGCTCGCGCCGTGGCCACGTACCTGACGGTCGCCACCCTCGACGAGCAGCTCGCGGCCCACGTCGAGCGCCTCGCGGCGCTCGACGCCGAGCACCGGCGCGTGGCGCAGCTCCTGGAGGTCGGCCGCGCGGCCGACGTCGACCTGCTCCGCGTGCGCGCCGCCGAGGCCTCCGCCGAGGCGGAGCGGGTCTCCCTCGCCGCCAACCGCGAGAGCGCCGCGCGCGACCTCCAGCGGTTGATGGGCGACGACCCGCAGACGCGGGACCTGCCTCCGCTCGCGCCGGCGACGCTTCAGGACGAGGAGCCGTTGCTGCGGGGAGCGCTCCTCGATCGGGCGCGAGCCGGCAGCCCGGAGATGGCGCGCGCTCGCCGCGACCTCGAGGCGGCCGAGTCGGCGGTGACCGCCGCGCGCGCGGCACGGGCGCCGGCGCTCCGCCTCGAGGGGCACCTTCTCGGCTTCGCCGGCGGCAGCGGCGACGCGAGCGGTGAGTGGAACGCGGGTTTCCGCGTGGCGGTACCGCTCTGGGACCGGCACGTCGCCGCGCGCGTCGCCCTGGCCGAGGCGGGCCGCGACGCCGCGGCGGCCGGCGTTCGGCTCGCCGACGACGCCGTCGCCGGCGCGCTCGACCGCGCCTGGGCCGAGCTCGCCGGCGCGCGCGCCCGCGCGGCGAGCCTCGCGGAGGCAGAGTCCCGCTGGACCGAGGTGGTGCGCATCGAGAGGCTCCGCCTGGGTGTCGGGGCCGGCGTCGAGGCGGACTACCTGCGCGCCGAGGCCGACCTCCTGGCGGCGCGCGCAGCGGCGGTCGAGGCGAGGAACCGCGTCGCCTCGGCGCGCGCCGAGCTGGCGCGAGCGACCGGCGAGCTATCGGCGGCGTGGGTGGAGGAGCGGTTCACGGACGCGGCGACGGAGGACGGGCGGCGATGAAACGTAAGGCGATCCCGGTGGTGCTGCTGCTCGCGCTCCTCGCGGGCGGGTGGTTCTGGTGGCGCAGCCGTCGCGAGGCGGTGCCGGAAGGCGTGCTCCGCGCCTCGGGCACCGTGGAGGCCACCGAGGCACGGCTCGGCTTCGAGGGGGGCGGCCGGCTCCTGGCGGTGACGCCGCGCGAGGGGGACGTCGTCGCCGCCGGCGCAGACCTGGCGCGGCTCGACGACGCCGAGCTCGCCGCCCGCCGCGACCAGTCGGCGGCGCAGGTGGCGGCGGCCGCCGCGCGCCTCGCCGAGCTCGAGGCGGGGACACGTCCCGAGGAGCGGGCGCAGGCGGAGGCCGAGCGCCGTGCCGCGAGCGAGCGGCTGGCCGACGCCGAGCGCGACCTCGACCGCACGCGCACGCTCGTCGAAGGTGGCGCCTCCCCGCGCGAGGCGCTCGACAAGGCGCAGACGGCCCGCGACATGGCGTCCGAACGGGTCACCCAGGCATCGCAGCAGGTGACGCTCCTGAAGAACGGCCCCCGCCCGGAGCAGATCGCCGCGCAGCGGGCGGTCGTCGAGCAGGCGCGGGCCGCCCTCGCCGCGAGCGACGTGGCGCTCGGGCGCGCCGCCCTGCGCGCGCCGTTCGCGGGGGTGGTCTCCGTCCGACACCGCGAGCCCGGCGAGGTGGTGGCTCCCGGTGCGCCGGTGCTGACGCTGCTCGAGCGCGACGATCGCTGGGTGCGCATCTACGTCCCCGAGAACCGGCTCGGCGCGGTGCCGCTCGGCGCCGATGCCCTCGTGCGCTCCGACACGTTCCCCGGGCGCACCTACCGCGGCAAGGTGACCTTCCTCGCCAGCGAGGCCGAGTTCACGCCGAAAAACGTGCAGACGCAGGAGGAACGGGTGCGCCTCGTCTACGCGGCGAAGGTGCGCATCCTCGAGGACCCGCGATACGAGCTCAAGCCGGGGCTGCCGGTAGACGTCGAGATCGCACTCCCCGCGGGCGGACGGTAGGAGGTCGAGTGGCGACGGGGAACGCCGCGCCGCCCGCCGCGAGCGAGCCGCTGGTGCGCGTCGAGGGGCTGGCGCGCCACTTCGGCGAGCGCGTTGCCGTCGAGGCGCTGTCGTTCGAGGTCGCTCGCGGCGAGCTCTTCGGCCTCGTCGGGCCCGACGGCGCCGGCAAGACGACGACGCTGCGCATGCTCGCCGGCGTCCTGCCGCCGAGCGGCGGCGACGCCTGGATCGGTGGCGCCAGCGTCGCCCGCAGCCCGGAGGCCGTCAAGCGCCACCTCGCCTACATGTCGCAGCGCTTCGGCCTCTACACCGACCTGACGGTGCGCGAGAACCTCGCCTTCTACGCCGACCTCTACGCGGTGCCCCGGCGCGAGCTCGCGGCGCGGCTCGAGCGCCTCTACGAGTTCTCGGGGCTGGGGCCGTTCGCCGGTCGCCTCGCGGGCGCGCTCTCCGGCGGCATGAAGCAGAAGCTCGGCCTCTCCTGCGCCCTCGTTCACGAGCCCGAATTGCTCCTCCTCGACGAGCCGACCTTCGGCGTCGACCCGGTGTCGCGGCGCGAGCTCTGGCGCATCGTCCACGAGCGCGTCGCGGCCGGGGTGACGGCGATCGTCTCGACCGCCTACCTCGACGAGGCGGAGCGCTTCGACCGCGTGGCGCTCCTGCACGAGGGGCGCCTCCTCGCGCTCGACACGCCGGCCGCGCTCCAGCGGTCGCTCGGCGAGGAGGTGCTGGAGGTGCAGGTCGAGGAGCCGCAGCGGGCGCGCCGCCTGCTCGAGGCGCGCGGCATCTCGCGGCGGGCGACGGCATACGGAGCCCGGCTCCACGTCGCCGTCGAGCCCCCCGCCGCTCGCGCCGCGGTGGCGGTCGAAGAAGCGCTGCGGGCGGAGGGGATCGTCGTGGGGGCCATCGAAGTGGTGCCGCCGTCGCTCGAGGACGTCTTCCTGGCGCGCGTCGGCAGCGCGAACGCGCCGCCTGCCGCAGCCGCCGCGCCGGCGGCATCCGAGGGAACTTCCGAGGGAAGCCCGTGAGCGAGGCCCTTCGGCCGCGCGCGGGCGGCGACGCGATCGGCGCCGGAGCCGCCGAGGCGGAGCCGGCCATCGCCGTGCGCGAGCTCGTCCGCGCCTTCGGCGCCTTCGTCGCCGTCGACCACGTGACCTTCAGTGTCGGGCGCGGGGAGGTGTTCGGCTTCCTCGGGCCCAACGGCGCCGGCAAGACCACCACCATCAAGATGCTCGCCGGCCTCCTCGCGCCCACCGCCGGCGAGGCGCGCGTCGCCGGGCTCGACGTCGCCCGCGAGCCCGAGCGGGTCAAGCAGCGCATCGGCTACATGTCCCAGCTCTTCTCGCTCTACGGCGACCTGACCGTGGAGGAGAACATCACCTTCTTCGGTGGCCTCTACGGCCTGGCCGGCGCGCGGCGCGAGGAGCGGCGCGACTGGGTGCTGTCGATGGCCGGGCTCGAGGCGGAGCGCGGGCGCCTCGTGCGCGAGCTGGCGCTCGGCTACAAGCAGCGGCTGGCGCTCGGTTGCGCCGTCCTCCACCGCCCTCCGATCCTCTTTCTCGACGAGCCCACGTCGGGCGTCGACCCGCTCTCGCGGCGGAGCTTCTGGGACCTGATCCACACCCTCGCCGCCGAAGGCACGACGGTGCTCGTCTCGACGCACTACATGGAGGAGGCGGAGTATTGCCACCGGCTGGCGCTCATGAACCGCGGCAAGCTGGTGGCGCTCGACACGCCGCGGGCGCTGCGGCAGCGGCTCGCGGCGCCCATCCTCGAGGTGCGGACCGGCGACGCTCCGGCCGCGCTCGAAGCGCTCACGGGGGATCCGGCGATCACGGCGGTGGGTCTCTTCGGCCGTGCGCTCCACGCCACCGTCACGGACGCGGCCGCTGGCGAAGAGGCTGCGCGGCGGCGCCTCGCCGCCGCCGGCATCACGCTCGACGGCGTGCGCCGCATCCCGCCGTCGCTCGAGGACGTCTTCGTGGCCCTCGTCGCCGAGAGCGGCGGGGCGCTCCAGAGCTGAAGGATTCGATGGAGCCTCCGGTACCAGCGCGATGAGCCTCCGCCGCCTGCTCGCCGTCTCCCGCAAGGAGGTCCTGCAGCTCCGGCGCGACCGCCGCAGCATGACGCTCGCCTTCCTGCTGCCGCTCTTGCTCCTGCTCCTCTTCGGCTACGCCATCAGCTGGGACATCCGCGAGATCGAGACGGCGGTCTGGGACGCCGACGGCACCGCCGAGAGCCGCGCGTTGCTCGAGGCCTTCTGGTCGTCGGGCTACTTCGAGCCGGTAGAGCCGGTCGCCAACGCCGCCGAGGCCCGCCGTGCGCTCGACCGGGGCGAGGCGCAGCTCGTGCTCGCACTGCCCCGCGGCTTCGCGCGCGACCTCGGCTCGGGTCGCCCGGCGCAATCCGGGCGGACAGCAACCGTGCAGGCGATGGTGGACGGCAGCGACGCCAACACCGCCACCATCGTGCTCGCCTACGCGCGCTCCGTCGTGCGCGGCCACGGGGCGCGGGTGCTCCTCGAGGGCGCGGCACCGTCGCTGCCGCTCACCGTGCAGTCGCGGGTCTGGTACAACGAGGAGCTCCGCTCGCGCAACATGATCGTGCCGGGCCTCGTGGCGGTGATCATGATGATCATCGCCGCCATGCTCACCTCCCTCACGCTCTCGCGGGAGTGGGAGCGCGGCACGATGGAGCAGCTCGCCTCGACGCCGGTGACGCGCGCGGAGGTGGTGCTGGGCAAGCTCCTCCCCTACCTCGCCATCGGCATGGTCGACGTCGCCGTCACCTCGGTGGTCGGGGTGCTGCTCTTCGACGTGCCCTTCCGTGGCAGCGTCGTGCTCCTGGCGCTGCTCTCGTTCCTCTTCCTCGTCGGCGCCTCGGGGCTCGGCATCTTCGTCTCGGCGGGCTCGCGGAGCCAGCTCCTCGCCACGCAGGTGGCGATGATCGTCAGCTATTTGCCGTCGTTGCTGCTCTCGGGATTCATGTTCGCCATCAGCTCGATGCCGGCGCCCCTGCGGGCGATCACCTACCTGGTGCCGGCGCGCTACTTCCTGGTGGTGACGCGGGGGATCTTCCTGAAGGGCGTCGGGCTCGGCGTGCTGCGCGGCGAAGCGGCCTTGATGGCGCTCTTTGCCGTAGCCGGCGTGACGCTCGCCATCGTGCGGTTCAAGAAGGCGCTCGCGTGATGGCTCTCGTGAGCGTGGCGCGGGTGGGCGAGATGCTGCGCAAGGAGCTGCGGCAGATCTTCCGCGACCCGCAGCTCTACCGCATCCTCTTCGTGGCGCCGGCCGTGCAGCTGCTGATCTTCGGCTACGCGGTGTCCACCGACGTGCGGCACACGCCGACGTTCGTCGTCGACCACGCGCGGGACGCGTCGTCGCGGCGGGTCGTCGGCGCGCTCGAGGCGGGAGGGTTCTTCGACGTCGTGGGCCGTTCGGAGCGCGACCGCGACGTGGTGGCGGCCCTCGACCACGGGACGGCGATCGTCGGGCTGGTGATCCCTGCCGGCTTCGCGGCCGACCTGGTGTCCGGCCGAGCCACGGTGCAGCTCCTCGTCGACGGCACGAACTCGAACGTGGCGACGGTGGCGCTGGGGCAGGCGGAGGGTCTGCTGACCGCGCTCGGGGTCGCGCTCGCCCCCGCGGGGACGGCCGCCGCCGGGATCGTGCCGCCCATCGAGCTGCGCGACCGCGCCTGGTACAACCCCGACCTCTCGAGCCGCGACTACAACGTGCCCGGGGTCGTCGGCGTGCTGCTCTTCCTCGTCTGCATGCTGCTCACGGCGCTCGCGGTGGTGCGCGAACGGGAGCTCGGCACGCTCGAGCAGCTCATGGTGACGCCGCTCACGCCGCTGGAGCTGGTGGCGGGCAAGGCACTGCCGTTCGCGCTCATCGGCATCGTCGACCTGGTGCTGGTGACGGTGCTCGCGGTGGCGTGGTTCGGCGTGCCCTTCGTCGGCAGCCCGCTGCTCTTGCTCTTCGCCACCGTCCTGTTCCTGTTGCCGAGCCTCGGGCTGGGGCTCCTGATCTCGACGACGTCGAAGACGCAGCAGGAGGCGTTCATGGCGAGCTACCTGACGCTCGTGCCGGCGATCCTGCTCTCGGGCTTCATGTTCCCGGTGTCGAGCATGCCGCCCTTCTTCCGCTGGGTGTCGCTGGCCAACCCCCTGCGGCACTACCTCGAGATCGTGCGGGGGATCTTCCTCAAGGGCGTCGGTCTCCCGGAGCCCTGGCGACCCCACCTCTGGCTGCTCGGGCTCGGGCTCCTGTTCGTGGGTGTGGCAGCGGCTCGCTTCAGCAAGCGGATCGGCTAGCCGGCGGAGAGCGTGCCCCCGCCGGCTGCCGAAGAGACGATCAGGGCAGCGTCGAGTCGTACGCGGGGCCCTGCTCGCCACACGCCGTGTCGTGGGCGTCGTGCGGCACGCAGACCTTGACGACGGCCGAGCAGCCGAGGCCGGCGCGGTCGGTGGCGTCGACCTTCAGGTAGTAGACACGGCCGTCGCCGTTGCCGCGCCGTTCGGCGCGGAGCATGGCGAGCGAGCCGCCGGGGAGGACGGCGTCGGGGCTGGTGTCGCCGTCGCCGGTGCCGTTGACCGGCTCGTCCTGACGGGCGGCGCGGATGCGGACGGTCGGTGCTTCGCCGTCGGGGTCGGTGATGCCGGCGATGTCGACGGCGACGAGGCGGTGGTCGGGCGGCCAGAGGCGCGCGACGCTGGGGCGGGCGGCGCCGCATTGCGGAGCGCGGTTGGTGCAGGCGTCGCCGACGCCGTCGTGGTTGGAGTCGATCTGCGCCGGGTTGTAGACGGTCGGGCAGTTGTCGCTCGCGTCCGGGACGGCGTCGTGGTCGCCGTCGGGGGCGTAGCGGACGACCTTCTGGAAAGCCTGGCCGTGGAAGTCGACGTAGTCGAGTCGCCAGGAGAGCGCCGGGCAGGGGTCGCCGGGAACGAGGGTCTTGAAGTTGACGGTGTCGGCGCTGCGCGTCGTGGCGAGGGCGACGGTGGAGGCGAAGGCCGCCGGGTCGGGGTCGTCGGGGTGCGCGAAGCGCGCGGCGCCGTCGCGCACGAGGATCGACGCCGGCGGATCGACGATGGTGGCGGCGACGTTGTACGCGTAGCCGAAGCCCTGGTTGACGACGGTCACGGTCCACTCGTCGCCCTGCGTGCGCTGGCACGACGTGACGGCGAGGTCGGGGGTCGGCGCGTTGTCGGGAGCGATGACGAGGTGCTCGACGAAGTTGGTGTCGACCCGGCTCGGCGGCACGGCGTCGGGGAAGACGATGGTGCCGACGTTGCGCACGTGGGTGTCGGGGGGCGCGTCGGCGCGCACGTTCGCCGAGAAGGCGACGGTGCGGGGTGTGTGAGGGGGTACCACGGGGTCGCGCCAGGTGATCGTGCGGTTGGCGGCGTCGAAGATGCCGCCGTTTTCGATGGCGAGCGTGGCGACGTCGAGGTCGTCGTCGAGCGGGTCGACGACCAGCACGTCGTGGGCGTCGGCGTCCCCGTCGTTTTCGTAGTGGAGGACGTAGCGGAACCGCTCGCCCGCGGTCGCGTAGCCGTAGCCCTTGGCGTTGACGGGCGGCTCGACCTCCTTGAAGTTCGGGTCGTGCGGAACGCAGCCGGCCACGCCGACGTTGCACTGCTCGAGCCGCGCCAGCTCCGCGGGCCCGGCGGCGCCGGACCAGGTGTAGAGCTCGCAGCACCAGGAGGGCACGGTGACGCCGCCGCACGCGCCGCGCGGCACCGTACAGTGGTGCTCGGCGGCCGGGATGTTGATCGGCGCGCAGGCTCCCGGCCGGCCCCGCGGATCGAAGGGACCGACGGGCACGTACCCCGCGCCGCAGGTCGTCACGCTGGGACCGGCGAGGAAGAGCGGCACGCAACCGCAGCGCTCGTCGCCGCAGTCGGTCTTGCCGTCGCAGTTGTCGTCGAGGCCGTTGAAGCAGACTTCGGGCTCGCCGTGCCGCGACGACTTGTCGAAGGCGCAGACCTGATACGACGTGTTGTCGGTGCGGTCGGCGTCGTCCGAGGCGGTCGTGGCGACGGCGATGTTGAAGATGAGGCTCTCGCAGGAGAGATCCTCGAACGGCGCGACGCGGACCGCGGCGAAGCCGGTCGCGGTGGTGCCCGCCGTGACGTCGCCGAAGCCGAGCGTCACCGGGCCCGAGGTGCCTTGGGGCGGCGGGAAGGAGGCCTGGAAGGTCACCTCCGGCGGCAGGAAGTCGCTGACGCGAACACCCACGGCCGCGTTCGGGCCCGCGTTCTCGATCGCGAAGTGGTACTGGACGTCTTCGTCGCCGGCCGTGAACGAGGGCCCGGTTTTCGTGAGCGCGATGTCCGCCGCCGGCGCCGGCGGCGTGCCGGCGCCGGGCACGAAGCGCATCGTGTTGGGCGCAAAGCTCTCGAAGGCCGGACACGTGGTTTCGATGTACGCGGCGGTGATGTCGCCGATGTTGGCCGCGCCCGAGAAGTAGGCGCCCGGCCAGAAGGGGGCCGTGAACGTCTCGCTGCCGGCGGTGCCCGCGTAGGTGGCGCTGGTCGGACACTCGCCGTGGGACTCGGTGAAGCCGAGCGCCGCGACACCGGGCGTGACGGTGACTTGAATGCCACCGCCGCCCGGGACGGTGATGCGGCAGTCGCCGGCAGCGTTGCACTCGTAAAACGGGAAGGGAGGCGTCGTCGAGAGCGTGAAGGTGTGTCCGGCGTTGGTGAAGGTGATCGACGTCGCGCCGTCCGGCGCGATGGCGGTCGTGAAGACGACGTTGATGCCGGGGAAGGGCGGCAGCGTCGGGTCGAGGATCAGCTCGGCGCGCGAGGCGGCGGGCAGCAGCGCGAAGCTGAGCATGGACAGCAACAGTCGCAGCGGGAGCGGGCGTTCGAACGTCCTCATGGTCGGGCCTCCAGGGTTTGGTTCCTTACCGGGACGCGGAATCCGCACCGGAACTCCCTAACGGCGGTTCCGTGCGACCTGAAACGAGGCGCGATCTCGGGGGCTACGCGCCGCCCGGCGTCTCGCCGAGGCTCAACCGACCCCTTCCAGGGGCGGCACCGTCTCGCTCGGCGGCTGTGACGGCTGCGCCGGCATCTCCCCCGCGAGGCCGTGCGCCTTGCGGCCGCCGCGTGCCATGCGCTCGGGGACCTGCGGCGTGGCGAGGAGGCGGCGGCTGCTCTCGAGCGCGCGGTCGACGAGCTCGCGGGTGCCGTCGCGCAGCTCCTCGCTCCCCTGCACGAAGGCGACGTTGTGCTCCATGTCCTCGGCCGACCAGCCGCGGGTGTGGGCCACGTAGGGGAACGGCGGGAAGGCGCAACCGATCTCGGCGAAGAAGCCGAGCATCTGGCCCGCCACCGCCTGCACGCCGTCCTGGCCGCCTGTGATGACGAACGCCGCCACCTTGTCGCGCATGAGGATCCGGTTGCGGATGGTGATCTGGTTCTGGATGCAGTTCATGCGCTCGACCATCTTGTAGTAGAGGGCGCTCGCCGAGCCCCAGCGGATCGGCGAAGCGACGAGGATGACGTCGGCCCAGTGCACGACCGCCTCGTAGACGCGGTCGAGCTGGTCGGTCTTGTCCATCTGGGTGATCGAGCAGGGCCAGGTGCAGGCGCGGGCGCTCTTGCTGTAGAAGCCCTCGCAGGCGCGGAACGTGAGGTCGCGCAGGCGCACGAGCCGGGTCTCGGCGCCCGAGTCGGAAGCGTGCGCGAGCGCCACCTCGAGCAGCGCCTCGGAGGTCGAGTAGCGCGGATGGCCGGTTGTCATCGCCGTCGTCGAGATGCCGACGACGCGTTGCGCCCCCGGCTCGCGCAACGGCTCGCGCGCGAGCGGGTGCGGCGCGTGTGGCAGCCGGCCGCGCTTGATGGCCGGCACGAGCTCCACGTAGAGCCGCCCATCGCGCACCTCGACCCGGTGGCTCGGCACGCGGTCGTCCTCGTACCCCGGCTCGCCGGCACCGGTCTGGCGCTGGAACTTCCAGTAGTGCCATGGGCAGACGACGTAGTCGCCCTCGAGCGTCCCGTCGCCGAGCGGCCCGCCGACGTGGTTGCAGACGCCGGAGATGACGCCGAAGACGCCGTCGCGATACGACACGGCGAGCCGCAGCCGTCCGACCTCGACCTGGCGCAGCGGCTTGTCCCTCAGCGACTCCACTGACCCGAGGTCCGCCCACCCTTCGGGCACCGACGGCACGCTCGAGTCGGCCACGCGTCACCTCCTCGCTATGTGCCTTCGATCGTCTCATACGGCCGCGCCCGCTCGGCGGGCTCGCGGCTGCCCGAGAGAGACCGCAACCCGCGCGACGTCCACCCATAGCTAGACCGTTCGCGCCCGCGCCGCGACCACCGACGACCGAGCACTCGACGCCGCGCCGCCGAGTACGACATCCTTGCGGGGATCACTCCGAACACGCTCGAGGAGGTCCACCGATGCTCGGCGAGAGAATGCCGCAGACGTTCGCCAACCACGCACGCTTCGTCCCGCTCTTCCACTTCGTCACCTTCGGCCTGCTCGTCGTCTACACGCTCTACCGTCTCTACTGGCTGGTGATCCATCGCGACGTCGGCAGCGTCATGAGCCTGCTCTTTGCGGTCGCCGTCATCCTCCTCGCCTGGTCGGTGCGCACGTTCGACTGTCGCCTGCAGGACCGCATCATCCGGCTGGAGATGCGGCTGCGCCTCGCGACGCTCCTCCCGCCCGAGCTCCAGCCGCGCATCGGCGAGCTCCGCCCCGGCCAGCTCGTCGCCCTCCGCTTCGCTCCCGACGCCGAGATCCCCGGGCTCGTCGCCGAGGTCCTCGCCGGCGACCTCCAGAGGGGAAGGGACATCAAGCAGCGGATCAAGACCTGGAACCCCGACTATTTTCGAGTCTGACCCGCCCCCGCGCGCAAAGCGCGCTGCCGCCCACCCACCCGACCCCCTCCCCTGGGTTGGTCTGCCACCCCTTACCCCCCTGCCCCCCTTCCCCCTCGCCGGGGGAAGGGGGGTTCAGATGGGAGGAAGATCCTGCGCGAAGGAAACTCTGAGCGGGTGAGCGCCGGCACAATCCCCGTTCATGCCAATGCCCTATAATTCCGGGGTCCATTAGGCATCCGGCCGCGGTCCTTCGCCGACGCTGACCGTCCGAGACAGGGGAACCCAGTCATGCAGCCACGCGCGCGCTCCCTCGCCGTCCTCACCTTCGCGACCTTCGCTCTCGGCGCCGGCGCCCTCCACGCTGGGACCGTCTACGTGCCGCTGCCCGGCGTCGCCACCGTGGGCACCGCCTCGTGGGAGGCGGAGATCACCATCGCCAACCCTTCCGGGCTGGCGTTCACGGTCGACGGTCTGCTCCTCGCAAACGACACCGACGGCACCCAGCGCGGCGCTGGCACTCCCTACAGCGTCGGTGCAGGCGGGAGCCTGCTGCTCCGCCCCGGGGCGGGCTTCGTCGGCCTCGCCGAGCTCGCCGGCTCGCCCAACGCGCGCGTCGCGGCGCGCCTCACCGGCAAGGGCGCCGTCGGTCAGCTCGGCACCGCGCTGCCCGTGATCACCTCGGCGAACACCGTCCCCGGCGGTCGTGCCCTCGCGCTCCAGGGCCTCGCCTCGAGTGTCACGCGCTCGACTGCCGTCGATCTCGTGAACCTCGGCAAGGCGAGCGCGACCTGCACCCTCGACGTCGTCGGCTACAACGGCGCGTCGCTCGCGGCGCAGCGCACCTTCACCCTGAAGCCGCTGTCGCAGCTGCTCGTCGGCAACGTCTTCGCCGGTCTCGGTGCGATCGTCGATGCGCGCGTGGCGGTTTCCTGCACGCGCGAGTTCTTTGCCTTCGCGGTGATGACCGACAGCGCCACCGGCGAGGTGTCGACGGTCGTCCCTTCGGGCAGCGGCGAGTCGTCGCTCACGCGGCCCGGTGAGGAACCGGCGTGCCCGGCGGGCGCCACCTGCCTCGCCTCGTCGATCCTCTTCCGGCCCACCCCCGCCGACCCCGTCGGCCACGTCGTCTTCCCGGCCCCGGCGGGCACTTACAAACGCCTCCGCCTCTCGCTCGACGTCACCATCGGCGAGTGGTACGCGGCCGACCCGGACGGCAAGCACCTCATCTACTGGTGGGTGATCAACAAGAACCTCGACATGCCCGGCATGCTCTATTTCCGCGGCAACGAGACCTTCGTCGCGCTCGCCCGCTGGGGCATCGGACTCAAGCACGAGCTGAAGAAGAAGCACACCGAGCCGTTCCAGGGGATCCCCGGACACACCTACCGCGTGGTCACCGACACCGACTTCGGCGGCGGCACCTACACCGTGACGATCACCGACCTCGGCACAGGCCAGGTGGTCACCATGCTCGACACGCCGAACGTGGCGCAGGTGGTGCTCAAGGCCACCGACCGCTTCCTCATCGACCTGGGCTTCAAGGAAGGCCTGGTGATCGACGAGGTGCCGTCGTTCAACGGCTGGGTCTACACGAACGTCCGCCTGCAGGTGATCCCCTAGAGCCACCCCGCCCTCGCCCCCTCCGAGCCCCTCTCTCCCCGGCGAGGGGAGAGAGGGGTTGGGGAGAGTGGGGTGGCAGACCAACCCAGGGGAGGGGGTCGGGCGGGCGGGCGGCAGCGCGCTCTGCGCGCGGGGGGTCAGTCGAGCGTGAGGAAGAGATTGTTGAGCGACTCGGCGAGGGTCGGGTGGGCGAAGATCGCATCTCGGATCTCCGTGTAGCGCAACCCGCCGAGCATCGCCGTCTGCAGCACCGCCATCACCTCGCCCCCCTCGAGGCCGAGGATGGCGCAGCCGAGGATCTCCTCGCTGTCGGCGTCGACGACCGCCTTCATGAAGCCGCGCGTCTCGCCGACCTCGAGGGCGCGGGCGACGCGCGTCATCGGCAGCTTCGCCACCCGCACGTTGCGGCCGCTCTGCCGGGCTTCGCTCTCGCTCATGCCGACGCGGCCGAGCTGGGGGTCGGTGAAGACGGTCGCGGGGACGAGCCGGCCGCGCGTCGTCGCTCCGCCGGCGCCGAGCAGGTTCGAGCGCACGATGCGGAAGTCGTCGTAGGCGACGTGAGTGAATGCCGGCCCGCCGTTGACGTCGCCCAGCGCCCACACTCCCGGCGCGGTCGTCGCGAGCTGCTCGTCGACACGCACGAAGCCGCGCTCGTCCACCGCGACGCCGGCGGCCTCGAGGCCGAGGTCGTCGCTGTTGGGGACGCGTCCCACCGCCACGAGCAGATGGCTGCCGGCGAGCTCGCGCTCGCCGTCGGGGGTCGCGACGCGGAGACGGAGGTCGCCGGCGGAGCCGGCCACCTCGCGCGCTTCGGCACCGAGCAGCACCTCGATGCCCTCCTCGACCAGGATCTCGCGCACTGCCGCGGAGACGTCTTCGTCTTCGTGCGAGAGCAGCCGCGGTCCGCGCTGGACGATCGCCACCTCGGCGCCGAAGCGCCGGAAGGCCTGCCCGAGCTCGACGCCGACGTAGCCGCCGCCGAGGACGAGGAGGTGCCGCGGCAGATCGCGCAGCTCCAGCACCGAGGCGTTGTCGAGGAAGGGGACGCGGTCGAGGCCGTCGACGGGTGGCACCAGGCTCCGCGTGCCGGTGTCGAGGAAGACGTGCGGGGCGGTGAGGCGGGTGGTGCCGCCGGCGGTGAGGGTGACCTCGAGCTCCCGCGGCGCCACGAAGCGGGCGTGCCCGCGGATCAGCGTGATGCCCGGGGTCTGCTCGAGCTTCGTCTCGACCCAGCGCCGAAAGCTCGTGACGATCCGTGCCTTGCGGTCCACCACCCTTCCGAGGTCGACGCGCACCGGGCCGGTCTCGACGCCCCAGCCCGCCGCGTGGCGCGCCAGGTGGGCGATGCGCGCGCTGGCCACCATTGCCTTCGTGGGGGTGCACCCGTAGTTGATGCAGCTGCCTCCCACCGCGGCGCGCTCGACGACGGCGACCGACCACCCGGCGCCGGCGAGCGCCGCGGCGAGCGGCTTGGCGGCCTGACCGGTGCCGACGATGGCGGCGTCGTGGCGCGCGGCGGTCACGGCGCGCCTCCCTTGCGAAGGCGGGCGGCCGGCTCCGGACCCCGGAGCCACCGCACGGGCGGTCTCAGGACGCTCCGGCGCTCCAGTACGAATGGAAGCCGAGCGGCATGCGGCCGCTGAGCCACACTGTCGCCCGCGGTCCCGCAGCGACGTCGAAGGGGTCGAAGAGCGCGAGGGCGCTGCGGTTCGCCTCGGCGTCCCAGAGCGGCACGACGAGTGCCGCGCCCTCGCCGGACGCCGGCGCGAATGCCGGCTCGCCGGCGAGATACGTGAGGGGCGGCGCCTGCCAGGCTCCCGCCACCCGCCCCTCGTCCCAGCGCACGTGCAGCAGACGGTCGAAGAACTTGCGCCCCGGCCGCGAGGAGGCGCCGGTGTGGGAGACCTGCAACACCCATCCCTCGTCATTCTGCCGCGTGGCGCGGCGACGGTCGAGCGTCGGGAAGTCCGGCGTCCCGAGGTCGGCCGTCGTGCGCCGGGTGAGGAGGTCGCCGTCGGCGAGGTCGATGAGGTAGCGCACGGCGCGCCCGGCGGGGGCGTCGGCGAAGAGGTCCGGGAGCTGGTGGTAGTCGCCGTAGACCGGGCGGTCGAGCTCGAGCAGGTCGACGGTGAGCCGTCCGCGCTCGTCCCAGGCGTTGAGCAGATGGAGGCAGTAGCGGTTGCCGACCGCCACGTCGGCGACGAGCGAGCCGTCGTGGCGGTCGAGCACCAGCAGCCGCGAGCCGCGCTCCGGCTCCCAGGAGAGCGCCTCGAGCACGGTGCTGCCGCCACGCAGCGCCTCGAGGTCGAGCAGGTGCGGCGCGACGTGGAAGACGGCGTGCCGCGCGCCGAGCGCGAAGTCGTGGATCGACGCCGGGTAGGGGAGCGGCTGGCGCGTCCGCAGGGCGAGGGCGCCGCCGGGCGCGAAGCGGAAGAGGTGGAGCGTCGGCTCGTGCGGCGCGAAGGAGACACCGAAGGTGACGAGCTCGCCCGTCGCCGGGTCGACCTTGGGATGTCCGGAGAAGGGTGTCGCCGCCGTCACAGTGCCGCCGAAGGTCCCCGGCCCGCGGGTCTCGAGGGTCTCGGGGTCGAGCTGCCACGGCTGCCCCTGCTCACCGAAGGCGAGGAGGCGCCCCGCGAACGGCCATGCCGAGAGGTTCACGGGCGAGGCGACGGCGACGCCGTGCACCAGCCGGTCGCCGTCGAAGCGGGTGCCGAAGGTGCGGAAGAGCGCCTTGCCGGCGGCGCGTTCCGCCGTGAGCTTCGAGGTCGCAACGAAGCGCTGGCGCACGCGCGGGCCCCGGCCGTTGCCGTTGCCGAAGCTGGCGGCGACCACCATGCCGTCGCCGTCGAGCCAGTTCGCGTAACGCACCCCGCCGGCGGTGAACCGCGCCGGACCGGCGAGCAGGTAGGTGCCCGCGAGCCCACCCGGGAGCTCTCCCTCGACGCGCTCGACGGCGAGCTCGCCCTCGAAGGGCTCGTCGGCGAAGGCGCGCTCGAGGAGGGGTGCGTGGTCCGAAGACGCGGCACCGCCCTCGGAGACTCCGGACCCCTCTCTCCCCGGCGAGGGGAGAGAGGGGCAGGGGAGTGAGGGGTGGCAGACCAAC